>ENA-UERY01000350-UERY01000350.1-human-gut-metagenome-genome-assembly--contig:-NODE-350-length-40975-cov-14.460976_pt1 | contig 40975 bp, 37 predicted proteins | sample MGYA00242989_ERZ507990 | MGnify/ENA primary metagenome ERZ507990 (study PRJEB26167, sample SAMN06115529) | human gut metagenome | host: Homo sapiens | place: China:Fujian | collected 2015-08-26...
CAGCGCTTTGGCTGTGACGAGGCCCCCCGCTATGTGAGCTGGAGCCGCCAGAACCGCAGCCAGCTGGTGCGCATCCCGCAGGTCAAGGGCAACAACTGCCGCATGGAACTGCGCAGCCCTGACCCTGCCTGCAACCCCTATCTGGCCGTGGGTCTGGTGCTGGCCGCCGGTCTGGACGGCATCGAGCACCGGATGGTGCTGCAGGCCCCCATCAACAAGAACCTGTTCGATCCCACCGAGGCCGCAGGTCTTGGGCTGGAAAGACTGCCTTCCACGCTGGAGGAGGCCGTGCAGGCCGCGCAGGAGAGCGAATTTCTGCACCGCGTGCTGCCGGAAGAGCTTTCGCATCGGTACTATGAGGAAGAACTGAAGCGCTGTGCCGCCCTGAAAGCTGCCGCCGACCCGGCAGAGTACGAGCGGGTGCACTACTTCAACGCCATCTGAACCGCTTTTGAGGGAAAGTACGAAGGGGCAATGATTCGGCCCCTTGCCTGGATGTAAGAGAAAGGAGCGATTCAAATGGGACGTGCTCTGATCGTGAGCGCCGGAGCAAGCTCCAACGAGTACATCTCCGCGCGGCTGGCAGAGCTGGGATACACCCGGCCTACGATCATCCCCAGTGGTGCCGAGGCCCGGCGCAGGATGCTGGAATCTGATTTTGAGTTGATCGTGGTCAACGCGCCTCTCCCGGACGAGTTCGGCCACGAGCTATGTTCCTCTGCCGTAGAAAAAACAGACGCAGGCGTGGTGCTGCTGGCCAAGGCAGCCGCCGCCGAGCAGCTGCTGGCCCCCATGAGTGAGCAGGGGGTGCTGCTGCTGAGCAAGCCGTTCTCCAACACGCTGTTCCTGCAGGCCATCCATCTGGCCGCGGCCAGCAACCACCGCCTGCAGCTGCTCCGGCAGGAAAACGCGCGGATGCAGGAAAAGATCGCACAGGTACGGCTGGTCAGCCATGCAAAATGCTGTCTGGTGGAGCGGGAGCAGATGAGCGAGGATGCCGCCCACCGCTACATTGAAAAGCGCGCCATGGACACCCGGCGCAGCCGTGCAGAAATTGCACAGGAAATCCTTGATTCTTACGAGGATTAGGATTATAATTTGGTGTTGTATGTTTTGTTCCGGATGCAGGCGCATCCGCACTGGGAAAGAATGATCTCTGAAAGATAAATTAGAGGAGGACTGAACAAATGGCAAAATTCATCTTTGTGACCGGCGGCGTTGTCTCCGGTCTGGGCAAGGGCATCACGGCGGCTTCTCTGGGCCGCCTGCTCAAGTGCCGCGGACTGAAGGTCGCCAGCCAGAAGCTGGACCCCTATGTGAACGTGGACCCCGGCACCATGAGCCCCTTGCAGCACGGTGAGGTGTTCGTGACCGATGACGGCACTGAGACCGACCTTGATCTGGGTCACTATGAGCGCTTCATCGACGAAAATCTGAACAAGTACTCCAACCTGACCACCGGCAAGGTGTACTGGAACGTGCTGAACAAGGAGCGTCAGGGCGCTTATCTGGGACAGACGGTGCAGATTATCCCTCACATCACCAACGAGATCAAGAGCTACATTTATAATCTGGCCTCCTCTACCGAAGCCGATGTGGTCATTACCGAGATCGGCGGCACCACCGGCGATATCGAGAGCCAGCCCTTCCTTGAAGCCATCCGTCAGGTTGGTCTGGAGCAGGGACGGGAGAACTGCTGCTACATCCATGTGGTGCTGGTGCCCTACATCTCCGGCTCGGATGAATACAAGTCCAAGCCCGCGCAGCACTCGGTCAAGGAGCTGCAGGGCATGGGCGTAAGCCCCGACATCATCATTCTGCGCGCAGACGGCAGTGTGGGCAGCGATATCCGCCGCAAGATTAGCACCTTCTGCAACGTCAAGCCCGAGTGCGTCATTGAGAACCTGACCATGCCGAGCCTGTACCAGTGCCCGCTGATGCTGCACACCAACGGTCTGGACGATGTGGTGGTACAGCAGCTGCACCTCGATGTTCCCCCCGCCGACCTGACCGAGTGGAAGCAGGTGGTCTCCCGCATTGCCACCCGCAGCAAGACCTGCACCATTGCACTGGTGGGCAAGTATGTCAAGCTGCACGACGCATATCTCTCGGTGATGGAAAGCCTGTATCATGCCGGGTTTGAGAATGACAGTCAGGTGGAGATCCGCTGGGTAGAAAGCGAGGATCTGACCGATCAGGCCGCCTGCAAGGAGGCCTTTGCGGATGTGGACGGCATCATCGTGCCCGGCGGCTTTGGCGACCGCGGCATTGAGGGTATGATTCAGGCAGCCCAGTACGCCCGCGAGAACCATGTGCCCTGCTTTGGCATCTGCCTTGGTATGCAGATCATGGTCATTGAATTTGCCCGCAATGTGCTGGGCTACAAGGACGCCAATTCCAGCGAGTTCACCCCGGACGGTGCCCACAACGTCATCTCCCTGATGCCGGACCAGCAGGGCAATATCCCCAAGGGTGGCACCATGCGTCTGGGCAAGTACCCCTGCACGGTGAAGCCCGGCACCAAGATGGCCGAGTGCTACGGCGAGAACGAGATCTGGGAGCGTCACCGCCACCGCTATGAGTTCAACAACGACTTCCGGCAGGAGATGCAGGACGCCGGGCTGGTCATCTCCGGCACAAGCCCGGACGGCCATCTGGTGGAGACTGTGGAGCTGCCCGGCCGCGACTTCCATCTGGGTGCACAGTTCCACCCGGAGTTCAAGAGCCGCCCCAACCGCGCACATCCCCTGTTCAAGGGCTTTATCGCCGCTGCGCTGCGCTACCGCGCTGCCGCCCAGCGGGATATGCTGCATCTGTAATAGCATAATATAACGGCACGGCCGCAGCACAAAATACCGTGCTGCGGCCTTGCTTTATGTAAGACGATTTTAAATGCTTTCCGCGCCGTCCTGTCTGGCGTGATTTGCCTGCTTATTCTCGTACATCCGCTGGTCGGCGATATAGCGCACCTGCTGCACGTCCACGCTTTCGGCGGGGTACAGGGCGTAGCCGCAGCTGGCACCCACGCTCACGGTATTGCCGTCGATCTCGTAGGGCACAGCGACCATCTCACAGATCAGGTTCATCTTGCTGGCGCAGGCCTCCGACTCCATCGGGCCGAGCAGCAGCAGGGCGAACTCGTCGCCGCCCAGACGGAAGGCGTAGTCCCGGCTGCGGATGCAGCCCTGCAGCCGCTGGGAAACGCCCTTCAGCAGCTTATCGCCCACATCATGGCCGTAGGTATCGTTGACCGGCTTGAAGCGGTCCAAGTCCATATAGAACAGCGCAAAGGGCTGGCTGTGCTGCTCCAGCACTGTCAGCACCCGGTCAAAATAGCGCTTGTTCAGCAGGCCGGTCAGGCCATCGGTATTGGCAAGGCTTTGCAGCAGATGCTGCTTGCCCATATCCTGCACGATCATCATCACGCGGGTCAGGCGATTTTCCTTCCACGCCATGGGAACGACCGTCATCATGAAAAATGCGCTTTTATCGCGGGCGGCATATTCCAGCTTGAGGGAGTCGTTGTCCGTTTTGATGAGCCTGCGCAGGTTTTCCGGGGCCAGCATCTGGGGGATCTTGGCGTTTTCGCTATCGGTCAGAACTACATACTTGCGCGATATTTGCTCCAGCATCTGCTGGTAAGAGCCCTCCGGTTGGTACAGCGGCTCTCCGCGCCGCTCGTGGTACTGGTAGCGGTCGCGGTCCAGATCGCACACTGCAAAACGCTCCACAACGCGTGCCATGCCCGCAAACATCATATCACTCTTTTCCCGGCGGCGCTCCAGCTCCCGGCGGCGGTTGCGCTCTGCGTCACGCTGGATCTTTATCACGCCTGCCATGATCAGAAGCCCCAGCAGTGCAATGACCAGAATGGTAGCCACCTGCACCCGGCGCATCCCGGCATCCACCACCCCGGTGGGCACGATGCCGATGATGCTCCAATCCAGAATGCCCAGCGGCTGATAGATCAGGTAATATTTCTGCCGGTTCAACGTGTACAGCACGCAGCCCTCGCCGCCCTGCGGCAGGGTCTGCACCATGGTGTCATAGTAGGGCTTATCCACACGGGCGTTCTGCTGCAAGTAATCAAACAGGTTCGTCATCTGCTCGGTGATCTCGGTCTTTGTCTCGGTGGAAAGCACCACATCGCCGTTTGAGCGCACGATATAGCAATCGCTCTGTCCCTCATAGACCATGCTGCCCAGCAGCTTTTCCAGCACGGCGTTGTCGTAGCTGACTGCCAGCGCCGTATAGGTAGTGTCACCCAGCTGCAAGGGCTGTTCCATAGGCATGGCAAACATGATCTTGCGGACGCCCTGACTAGAGGTGTAGCTGGTGATCACCGGCTCGTTTGCAGTATACAGCTCCTCAAAAGCCGCCCTCATATGCTCTGCTGTGCCCTGCCGCCCGGCGGTGGTCCAGAACTCGCACTGCTCGTTGAACAGATAAAAATCAGTGTACTGCCAGGTAGCCTTTTGGGCGATATACTCCTGCCATTGCCCCTCCTGTTCTCCCCGCTCCGCAAGGGCGCCCAGATAGCTGTCCCAGTCGGTCAGGATGTTCCAGTTGCGCTGGGCAAACATGGTAAAGGTCTTGGCAGACTGCCCATAGGTGGAAAGCAGATTTGCCGTGCTTTCCTGATAGACCTGCTTCTGGGTATAGGCACTGTAAGCAAGGATGCCGACCAGCAGTGCCAGCAGCATCCCCGCTATGAGCAGGATATTTTTTCGTTTCTTCTTCATATGGTCGTTTCCCCCTGACTGCCCCTCAGCCAAGTTTCTTCCCGTATACGCTTTCCCTGATCCTTACATCAAAGCCATGCGCACAAAGCTTTAAAATATGCACAAATACCGTGTGTCAGTTTCCGCATAAAATGACACCTTTCCCTTAAAATTATACCATTCTGAAAAAAGCCGGTCAACACATTCCCGGGGCGTTTCGTGTCATTTAAAGGGCGTTTCGTGCCATTTTTCTCTGCCGCTTTTCAGCGCACATAAAAAGCAAAAGACCCGCAGGCCGCACCTGAACCTTTCAGGGCTGCTGCGGGTCTTTTAGCTGGTGCAGAAGAAGGGACTTGAACCCTCACTCACTAGGAACTGGTGCCTAAAACCAGCGTGTCTGCCATTCCACCACTTCTGCTTATAGAAAAAAGGCAAGTCAAAAACCGACTTGCCTTCTGGTGCGAGGGAGGGGACTCGAACCCCCAAGGATAAACCACACGCACCTCAAACGTGCGCGTCTGCCAGTTCCGCCACCCTCGCATACCTGTTGTACAGTTCTCCGGTTTTTGAGGTAGAAAACCGTTGGTGCGGACTGCTTGCATATAGTAACACATTTCCGGCAATTCGTCAAGTGGTTTCTTTGTTTCTCATAAGTTTTTTTAAGTTTCATATCTATAATAGCAGCGCAGAGTGCGCGCAAAGGCAGCTTTCCGGGCAATTTCACAGGTCATTTGTGCGCGGAAAGCCTGTTTGCGGCGCTGCGCCCAGAGCAAAGGAGGGGGTTCGTGTATGAAACTTTTTGTGCGGCGCACCGGCGGGCGCATCGGACTATGGGGCGGGCTGCTGGCAGCAGCACTGGCAGCGTTTGCGGCGGGGTGGCTGGTACCGGTACGCGCACCGGCGGGCTGCAAGCTGAGCGAGCTGACCGCTGCGCCGGATTTTTCGCCCTTTTCCCCTGCCGCACCGGTGGTGGCTGCATCCGATGCCGGTACGCCCGCAGCACCTTCCCTGCCGGAAAAATGGGTCTGCCTGACCTTTGACGACGGCCCCAGCAAAACCACCCCGGAGGTGCTGGCGGCGCTGGATGCCGCCGGGGTGCACGGCACCTTTTTTGTAGTGGCCACCGGCTACAACGAGAAATATCTGCCCCTGCTCACACAGGCTGCTGCCGCCGGGCACCAGATCGCGCTGCACTCTGCCTCCCACGAATACAGCGATATCTACCGCAGCAGCGCCGCCTACTGGAAGGACATTGCCCTGCTGAAACAGCGCATTGCGCCCTATGTGGACGCTGAGAGCATCCGGTACCTGCGCTTTCCCGGCGGCAGCACCAACACCGTGAGCCGCCGCTACGGTTGCAAGGGGCTGATGCCGCAGCTGAAAACCGAGGTAGAGCAGCGCGGCTGGCAGTGGGTGGACTGGAACGTCTGCGCCGAGGACGCCGTGGGCGGGCACCCCAGTGCGGATACCATCTACCGCAATGTGGTGCGGGAGACCGGCGAGCAGACCCATTGCGTGGTGCTGATGCACGATTCTGCCACCACCCGCACCACCGCCGAGGCGCTGCCGGATATCATTCGATGGTACACGGATAACGGCTATACCTTTTTGACCGTAGCCGAGGTGCTGCCGCTGGGGTAATGCGCCTTACAGCCACCTTTCAAAGCAGCGTCCCAGCAGTACCCCGGCAGAGGCCAGCACCGCCAGCCAGAGCCAGCCTGCGCCGCCGGTCACCACCCACCCCGCCGCCAGAATGGCGGCAAAGGTACATACCGGCGGCACAGCGAGGCGCAAAAAGCGCAGCAGCTTCTCCCGCCGGAGCGGCAGTCCTGCGTCCAGCTGCTCGGGATGCACAGCATCGCAGCAGATCTCGTCCCGGTACTTGCCCGGGTTGCGGTAGGCCTTATACGCGATGTCGTCCAGCAAAAACTCCGGGTACATTCCCTCTTTGGTCAGGGTAAACTGCATTTCCTTTTCCTCTGCATAGGCCTGCAAAGCCGCCGTAAACTCCTGCGGGGTGTTGATGCTGCCCTGCGGGATAAAGAAAAAGTGCTTTTGATGCTGCACCTTCGCCAGCGTGCAGTAATCCTGCAGCCAGCCGGAGAAGAACCCCTGCTGATGGGCAGGGCTTTCCATGCGGGTCAGGCAGGCGTCCACGTTCAGCGTGTCCGTCTGCGGAGCCTGCCGGGCAAGGTCGGCGCAGAACTGCATGGCTGCCGCCAGCTGCGCCGCCTGCTGCTCCAGCACGGTCTGCTGGGCTTGCAGCGCCTGTTGCAGGGGCTGTTCCCCGCGCAGTACCGCCTTGATGGTAGGCAGCGGCACATCCAGCATCCGCAGCATACGGATAAGTTTAAGCGTGCGGACATCCCCGGCGGTGTAATCGCGGTAGTCGTTGCCCTGCCTGCGTGCCGGTGTGAGAAGCCCTTCTTTTTCATAAAAGCGGATGTTCGGGGCGGACACACCGCTTTGTTCGGAAGCCTGTTTGATGTTCATTTGCTTCACCTCCGCCCTTACATTACACCTTAAAGCCGGTTGAAGGTCAAGGGTTTTCACGCAAAAAGGGATATTCAAGGCAAAAAGCTGCTATTCTGCGCCCTCATCAGTCACCTTCGGTGACAGCCGTTCCCCTCTTTGTCACCTACGGTGACATTTCTCCCCGGCGCGGGGAGAATCTGTCCCTTCCGGGGGACACCTTTATTCGGAAAGGCGATTTCACAGTAAAAAGAGCCGCCGCACAAAAATGTGCAGCGGCTCTGTAAAAGGTGCTTTTATTGCGTGTATGCCGCAGGCTGCGGCGCACGCATTTTTTTAGTCCGCAGACTGGCAGAACACAGAGAAGGTGCGGTAAGCCATGTACAGGTCGGTCTTATGGATGACCTCGAAGGGAGAGTGCATGGACAGCACAGGCACACCCATATCCAGCACCTTGATGCCGCGGTTTGCCACATACTTGGCAATGGTACCGCCGCCGCCCAGATCCAGACGGCCCATCTCGCCGATCTGCCATGCCACGTTGTTGGCATCCAGCATCCGGGTGATATCGCCCAGCAGCTCGGCGTTGGCGTCGCTGGCAGAGCTCTTGCCGCGGCTGCCGGTGTACTTAAAGATGGCAATGCCGCGGCCTGCGTAGGTGCCGTTCTGCTTCTCAAAGGCGCTTGCCCAGGAGGGGTCGAAGGCGGCGGTCACGTCCGCAGACAGGCACACGCTGTTGCGGAAGGCAAGGATATCGTCCTGACCGGCAGCGCGGCAGAGCAGCTGCATAAAGTGGAACACATACATGCTCTGCATACCGGTCACGCCGTCAGAGCCGATCTCTTCCTTATCGGTCAGCACGCAGATGGTGGTGTGCACGGGATCCTTGGTCTCGATCTCGGCCAGCAGTGCGGGGTAAGCATCCACGCGGTCATCGTGGCCGTAGGCACCGATCATGGAGCGGTCAAAGCCCACGTCGCGTGCCTTGGCAGCGGGAACGACCTCGATCTCGGCGCGGGTGAAGTCGCGCTCGGTGATGCCGTACTTCTGGTTCAGCAGGATGAGGGTGTTCAGCTTGACAGCCTCCTTGACGTCCTCTTCCTCCACGGTGTCAGAGCCGATGAGCACGTTCAGCTCCTCGCCCTTGATGCCCTCGCTGAGCTTACGCTCGTTCTGCTCAGCACCCAGATGGGGCAGCAGGTCGGTGATGCAGAACACGGGATCGTTCTCTTCCTCACCGATGGCAAAGTTGACGCTGGAACCATCGGCGCGGGTGAACACGCCGTGGATGGCCAGCGGGATGGTAGCCCACTGGTACTTGCGTATACCGCCGTAGTAGTGGGTGCGGAAGTAGCTCATGTGGTCAGACTCGTACAGGGGGTTGGGACGCAGGTCCAGACGGGGGCAGTCGATGTGGGCGATGACCAGACGGAAGCCCTCTTCATAGGGCTTCTGGCCGATGGTAGCCGCCACAACAGCCTTGTTCTCCTGAATGAAGTAGACCTTCTCACCGGGGGCGTAGGCCTTTTTGGGCTCAAAGGCCTTGTAGCCGGCAGCCAGCAGCATCTGCTCGCTGACAACGGCAGCCTCGCGCTCGGTCTTGGCGCTGTCCATAAATTTCTTGTAGCCCTCGGCAAAGGCAGCAGCCTTTGCCTTTACGTCTGCCTGCTTGTCAGCAGCGTATTCGGGGGTGTAGAGCAGCTTTTCAGCGTACTCTTTTGCAGTAAGTTTCTCACTCATGATTTTTTGCTCCTTAACTTTTTATCATTGACCTGCGTACAGACGCTGATAGGTCTGGTAGCAGGCGGTGATCTTGTTGACGTAGTGGTGCATCTGGTTATAGGGGAAGCCCTGCAGCGTTTCCCCATCTGCCGAGTGTTCCTCTATTTGCAGCAGCTGATCCACCGTGCCCCAGCCGCTGTGGTAGGCCGCTGCCGCCGTGGATACATCCCCTTTGTAGCGCACCATGCAAAGGTGCAGGTAGTAGCACCCAAAGCGAATGGCGGTATCGGGGCTATACAGGTCGGCAAAGGTCAGCGGTTCCTCCGGGGCAATTTTGCTGCGCATCCAGAGAAAGGTCTCCTCGGTCATCTGCATCAGGCCCCGGGCATCCACACTGGAGGTGGCCTGCGGGTCGAAGCCGCTTTCGGTGCGGATAAAGGCGTAGACCAGCAGTGGGTCCAACTCGTAGGCTGCTGCCCATTTTTCCACCAGCTGCTCGTACTTGCGGGGGTACAAAAGCTGCTCTGCCCGGTTGCACAAAGGCGGCACCACGCACACCGTAAGCACCACTGCCAAGCACAAAGCGACCAGCCGCCGCACCATCCGGCGGCGGCGCTGCTGTTTGCGGCGGCGCAGCTTTTCCCGCGCGGCGCGGCGCTCCCGGGCGGCGATGGGGTCGTAGGCTTTTTCATAATTTTGTTCGTTCAAAGCGCTGCCGTCACGCCCCCTTCTGCCTGCAGCCGCTCACACAGGCGGGCGGCTGCGGCTTGCAGCGCCTCCAACCCGGCATCGTTGTGCAGGGTGTAGTCTGCCTGTGCGGTCAGGGTCTGTTCCGGGGTCTGAGCGTTCAGGCGGCGGGCAGCCATCTCCGGCGAAATGCCGTCCCGCGCCACAATGCGCGCCACGCTGGTTTCAAAGGGTGCGGTGACCACGCACAGGCGGTCGCACTCAGCCTGTGCCGCCGTGCCCACGATGACTGCACCGTCCAGCACAAAAAGGGGCGCACCAGCGGCCTGCGCCGCCTGCTTTGCGGCGCGGATGCGTGCCACGATGGCGGGGTGGGTCAGACTGTCCAGCGCAGCCTTGCCCTCCGGGGTGGCAAAGGCGCGGTCAGCCAACAGACGGCGGTCCAGTGTGCCGTCCGGCTTTAAAATATCTCCACCAAACCGCGCCGCCAGCTGCGGCAGCAGCGGCGAGCCGGGCAGCAAAATTTCCCGGCTGAGCTGGTCGGCGTCGGCCAGCGGCACGCCGTGGGCGGCAAATACCGCCGTGACCGTGGATTTGCCGCAGCCGCTGCGCCCTGTGATGCCTAAAGTTATCATAGATCGATCACCCGGAAGGCGGCGGCGCGGATCAGGCGGTTGTACACTGCCATGGACAGGCCGTCCTTCTGCGGGCAGCGGGCGTAGACTACGCCGTCGCCCTGCTCATCCAGCGCCCGCAGGGAGCGGAAGATGTGCTTTGCCTGATCGGCACCGTCCCCCTCGCGGCCGTATTCCACGCAGGGTACATCCAGCTTTGCGCTTTCGCCGGTAAAGCACAGGCAGCTGGGGTTCTCGTCTTTATGGGCGTCCACATAGGCCCTGAACTGCGCAAAAGTGCCGTTAAGCAGGGTCACATCGGCCTTGGGGGCGTAGTGTTTGTACTTCATGCCCGGGCTGCGCACCACGGCGCCCTCCGGCAGCTTTTCCAGAATGGCCTTGGACACCTCCACCTCTTCGCCGAGGGCGCGTTCCAAGTCCTCCAGCGTGATGTGGCCGGGGCGGAACAGGGTGGGTTTCTCCCCCACCACCGACACCACGGTGCTTTCCACACCCACATCGCACTCGCCGCCGTCCAAAATCAGCGGCAGGCGGCCGTCCATATCGGTGAACACATCCTGTGCGTTGGTGGGGCTGGGCTTGCCGGAAAGGTTTGCGCTGGGGGCGGCAAAGGCGCAGCCGCTCTGCTGGATGACTGCCCGCGCCACCGGGTGGCTGGGCATACGGATGCCCACGGTATCCAGTCCGGCGCAGCATTCATCTGCCACCTCCGGCCCGCGCGGCATGATGATGGTCAGCGGCCCGGGGCAGAAGGCTGCCATCAGCAGCTGGGCACGCTCCGGCACCTCGCTGACAAGACCCGGCAGCATCTCCGGCCCGGTGACGTGGACGATAAGGGGGTTATCCTGCGGGCGCCCCTTGGCCACAAAGATATCGCGCACCGCCGCACCGTTGCGGGCATCGGCGGCAATGCCGTAGACCGTCTCGGTGGGCAGGGCTACAAGCTGTCCCTGCCGCAGCAGCTGCGCGGCCTCGGCTACGCCTGCTTCATCGGCAGGCAAAACTCTGGTTTTGATTTCCATACGAATCATCGTTCTTTCTATCTGTAAAGTATAGTTGCTTGTCAGTCGTTCAAGTGGTTTTGCACCCGCAAAGCCGGGTTTTACCCGCCCAGCCTTTGCAGCTTTTCGGTCTGCTCGCGGGTGGCAAGGGCATCGATCACCTCATCCAGATTGCCGTCCATGATCTTTTCCAGATTATGGACGGTCAGGCCGATGCGGTGGTCGGTGCAGCGATCCTGCGGGAAGTTGTAGGTGCGGATCTTCTCACTGCGGTCGCCGGTGCCCACCTGCCCCTGACGCTGGGCGTTGATGGCGTCCTGCTGCTCCTTCTGCTTTTGCGCCAGCAACCGGCTGCGCAGGATCTCCAGCGCCTTATCCTTGTTCTGGAACTGACTGCGCTCGTTCTGGCACTCCACCACCGTACCTGTGGGGATATGGGTCACGCGGATAGCACTGGAGGTCTTGTTGATGTGCTGACCGCCCGCGCCGGAGGAGCGGAAGGTATCGATGCGCAGATCCTTCATATCCAGCGCAAAGTCCACCTCCTCTGCCTGCGGCATCACTGCCACGGTGGCGGTGGAGGTGTGGATACGGCCCTGGGTCTCGGTCTCCGGCACCCGCTGCACCCGGTGCACCCCGCTCTCGTACTTGAGACGGTTATACGCACCTGCGCCGTCCACTGAGACAATGGCTTCCTTTACGCCGCCAAGTTCGGTCTCGTTCAGGTTGAGCACTTCCAGCGTCCAACCACGGTTCTGGGCGTACATGGTGTACATCCGCAGCAGACTGTGGGCAAACAGGGCAGCTTCCTCGCCGCCGGCACCGCCGCGGATCTCCATGATGACGTTTTTGCCGTCGTTCACATCCTTGGGCAACAGCAAAATTTTGAGATTATTTTCCAGCTTTGCCACATCTTGACTTTTTTCGCTGATTTCCTGCTGTATCATCTGCTTGAAGTCCGGGTCCAGTGAACCGGGCTCCTCCAGCAGGGCTTTGGCCTGCGCCAGATGATCCAGCGCGGTCTGCCAGTCCCGGTAAGCCTCCACCACCGGCTCTGTATCGTGATACTCCCGCATCAGCTTGCGGAACAGCGCCGGGTCGGCGGCAGTATCGGGCTGGTTCAGCCGCATGGAAAGTTCCTCAAAGCGGCGGCAGACCGCATCCATCCGGGAAGAAATATCTTGCATCCTTGCAGTTCTCCTTACAAATTCGTTCCGGTTCGGGTGCGTTGGCTGCGCTACTGCGCACTGCCGGGCTTTACCACCTTTTTGATGTTCTTTTCAATTTTGGCGCGGGGCAGCATGACCTCGCGTCCGCAGCCGGTGCAGCGGATCTTAAAATCCATGCCCACCCGCAGCACCTCGAAGCTGGATGCCCCGCAGGGGTGCTTTTTGCGGGTGAGGATGGTATCTCCCACAGCGATGTCCATATTTATCCGACCTCTCCCTTCTTTTCTGCCGCGCAAACGCCCGGCAGAGCCAGTGTGTGCCGCCGCCCGCTGAGCGGGTGCTGCGCATACAGATATAGTATAATGCAAAGCCGCACAAAATGCAAATATCTGCGCACATTGCTGCATATCGTTGTAGCATCGCACAGAGACCCGAAAACCATATAGAAAGAGGAATGAAACATGATGCAAGCTTATCGTACCGAAAACAGTTACCGTTCTGCCGCCCGCCTGTCCCCTGCCGAGCTGCGTGCTGCCATGGCCAGCGGCGAGATTTTACAGGCCACCGCCCTTGCCTTTGACACCCGGCGGCAGCTGCGGTTTGAGCTGGGCGGCGTAAAGGCGGTGATGCCCTTTGCCCAGTGCGCAGACGGTGCCGAGGCGGGTACCGTGCGGGATATTGCGGTGCTGACCCGGGTGGGACGCCCCACTTGCTTTGTCATCGAGGGGCTGGACACGGACGAGGACGGCGCGCCCTGCTACCGGCTTTCCCGCGCCGAGGCGCAGCGGCTGTGCAAGGCAGAGTATCTGGACACCCTTTCGCCCGGGGATATCCTGCCCTGTACCGTGACCCACATCGAGCCGTTCGGCGCGTTTTGTGACGTGGGCTGTGGTATCAGTGCCCTGCTGCCCATCGACTGTATGTCGGTAAGCCGCATCTCCTCCCCTGCCGACCGGGTCAGCGTAGGACAGCAGATCTTGTGCGCCATCAAGAACCGGGACGCGCAAGGGCGCTTTGTGCTGACCATCCGGGAGCTGCTGGGCACATGGGCAGAGAACGCCGCCCGGTTCACCGTGGGCGAAACGGTGGTGGGCATCGTGCGCAGCGTGGAGGAATACGGTACCTTTGTGGAGATTGCGCCGAACCTTGCGGGGCTTGCGGAGAGCTGCTCCGGTCTTGCGCCCGGGCAGGCGGTAAGTGTCTACATCAAAAACATCCTGCCGGAAAAGATGAAGATCAAGCTGGTCATCGTGAACCACGCCCTGAGCCAGCCCCACCGGTTTGAGCTGCGGTACTTCATCACCGAGGGACATCTGGACAGGTGGGTGTACTCCACACCGGAATGCCCCAAGCGCATTGAGACAGATTTTGCCGTTGCGGCTTGCAATCCGGGCTGAAAGCCTTTATACTAATAGAAAGAGTTTTTGTCTGCCCGCTGCCCGCCCTTTTGGCAGCGGCGCAGACCTTTGATACCATGTGAAAGCGCAAGGGGGATGTAAGGAACGATGAGCGCCAATGATGCTTTTACCGCCGGTGTCCGTCCCGGCGGCCTGACCAGCAGCACCGAGATCCGGCTGCTGCTGTGCTATCTGGTGAAAAACGCCGGTCCCATTACCCGGCAGGAGATCGAGAACGCCCTGATGGAGGAAGCCCTTGTCAACTATTTTGAGATCGGCTCCTGTCTGGACGATATCACAAAGCAGGCGCTGGTCACCCTGACCGGCGACAGCTACACCATTACCGACAAAGGCCGCAAGGTGGCGCAGGAGCTGGCCTACGACCTGCCCCGCAGCGTGCGGGAGCGGGCGGTGGCTGCCGTGCTGCGCTGCCAGACATGGGCCCGCAAAGAGGCCAAGTACAGCGCCTGCATCACCGAAAAGGCCGACGGCCACTGCACCGTGCGCTGCACCGTAAAGGGGCTGGACAGCGAGCTGTTTTGTCTGGAGCTGGGTGCGCCCGACCGGCTGAGCGCCGAGCTGGTGAAAAAGCAGTTTATCCTGAAGGGCAACGAGATCTATCAGCTTCTGATCAACAAGCTGACCGAGGAAGAAAAATAAGACAGAACGATCCCCGCCCGCTGTAAGCAGAACTTACGGCGGGCGGGGATTTTTTCAGATACACCCTAGATCAGGATACAGATCAGTCCAGTGCAGCCCTCGTTGATGACCCGCTCCAGCGTTTCCTGCAGGCGTGTGCGGGCCTCCTGCGGGATGTGGAGCAGCTTGTTCTGCAAACCGTCGTTCACCAGCTCGTGCAGGCTTTTGCCAAAGATGTTGGACTCCCACAGCTGCACCGGGTCGTCCGCAAAGTCGGCCAGCAGGCTCTGCACCAAGTCCTCGCTCTGCTTCTCGGTGCCCACGATGGGGCTCAGTTCAGTGTGGATGGTGGCCTTCATCATCTGGATTGAGGGCGCGCAGGCTTGCAGCCGCACCCCGCAGCGCCCGTCCTGATGCACGATCTCCGGGGGTTCCAGATGCAGCTCGTCGATGGAGGGCATCACGATGCCGTAGCCGGTGGCCTCCACCTGCTCCAAGGCGCTGCGCACCTTCTCGTAGGCGCGTTTTGCCCGGGCCAGCTCCATGATGCAGGGCATCAACCCCGCCTCATCCCCGATGTCCAGCCCTGTCTGCTCGCTGAGCACCTGATAAAAGATCTCCGGCTTCAGCTCCACGCTCACCCGCACACTGCCGGCGGCAAGATCTGCGCCCGCCACTGCCGAGCGCTGCACGGCATCGCATTCCAACGCAGGGGCGTCCGTTCCAGTGGGCAGATCCTTCATGCGGGACACCCGCTCTGCCAACTGCATGGCAGCTGCGTACACCTGTGCTTGCAGCCAGTGCCCGGGCTCCAGCATGGTCACCCAGCGGGGCAGGGCAAAATCCAGCTCCTGCACCGGAAACTCGTACAGCACCCGCCGCAAGATCTCCCCCAGCATGGCGGCGTCCAAGTCCACGCAGCTTACCGGCAGCACGGTGCGGCGGTAGTCCCGCGCCATACCCTCGGCCAGCTGCCGGGTCTCCGGCGCGTCCGGGTGGGTGCTGTTGAGCAGGATGATATAGGGCTTGCCCAGCGCTTCCAACTCGGTGACGACCCGCTTTTCTGCCTCTGCGTAGCCCGCCCGAGGGATATCGCTGACTGAGCCGTCGGTGGTGACCACCACCCCGATGGTGGAGTGCTCGCAGATCACCTTGCGGGTGCCGGTCTCTGCGGCAAGATCAAAGGGCACCTCCTGCTCAAACCACGGGCTTTTGACCATGCGGGGCTTTGCATCCTCCTCGTGCCCCATGGCACCTTCCACCATGTAGCCCACACAGTCGATCAGCCGCACCCGGCACGCCCCGCCGCCCTCCAGCTGCAAGGGCACGGCGGTCTCCGGGATGAATTTCGGCTCAGTGGTCATGATGGTGCGCCCTGCTGCCGACTGCGGCAGCTCGTCCCGGGCACGTTCCCGGGCAGCGGCAGAGCCGGACATGGCGGGCAGCACCAGCTGCTCCATGAACTGCTTGATAAAGGTGGATTTGCCGCTGCGCACCGGCCCCACCACACCGATGTAGATATCCCCGCCGGTGCGTGCGCCGATCTCGCGACAGATGCTGTTCTGTTCCTGTTTCTCCAAGGTCCTTCTCCCCTTCCTGTTGCGCTGCGCACCGCGCCCGTAGGGGTGGGTGTGCTCGTTGTATCGTATGAAAAGGGAGCGTTTATTATGCCGGGACAGTTTTGAATGCCCTCCGCTTTGCTCTGGGCATAATCAGCGGAAAAATTATTTTATATAATTGCAATTGAGGAAAATCTGCGGATTTTCCTCAATTGCCTTTTCACGGGACTCAAAAAAGAGCTGCAGTGCGAAACGCACAGCAGCTCTCAGAAAGGTTTTATGAAATCACGGGGTCAGGCGGTTGGGGCCGCGGAACAGGAACTCGGCGTCCTTGATGCTCAGGCCGCACAGCAGCATGGTCAGGCGGTCGATGCCCAGACCAAAGCCGCCGTGGGGCGGGCAGCCGTACTGGAAGAACTCCAGATAGAACTTGACATCATCAGCCAGACCCTTCTCCTCAGCCTGCTTCTTCAGCACCTCGTAGCGATGCTCGCGCTGGGCACCGGTGGTGATCTCCACGCCGCGCCAGATCAGGTCGTAGCCCTGCGGCACGCCGTTCTCATCGCGCATGTGGTAGAAAGCGCGCTTCTCGGCGGAGTAATCGGTGATGAACAGGAACTCGTGACCATAGTGCTTCTTGACCCAGTCGTAGCTCAGGCGCTCGGCCTCGGTGGTCAGATCACCCTTCTCGCTCTCGTCCACGGTGTAGCCGAACTCTTCCTCCAGAGCCTTATACAGGTCTGCCAGCTTGACCACCGGGAACGGCGTGGTGGGCACGATGACTTCCAGTCCGAACAACTCCTTGATCTGGTCGCCGTAGTTATCTTTAACAGCCTGCAGACCGGCGGTCAGCAGCTCCTCTTCCATCTTCATCACATCTTTGAAGGAGGTGATGTAGCTGAACTCCAGATCGAAGCCGGAGAACTCAGTAGCGTGCTTGTTGGTGTAGCTCTTCTCAGCGCGGAACACAGGACCGGTCTCGAAGATACGCTCAAAGCCGGCAGCCATAGCCATCTGCTTATAGAACTGGGGGCTCTGTGCCAGATAAGCGTTGCGGTCGAAGTAGTCCACCTTGAATACCTCAGAGCCGCTCTCGCTGGCAGCAGCGATCAGCTTGGGGGTGTGGATCTCGATGAAGTTGCGGTCCAGCAGGAACTTGCGCATGGCGTTGACGAAGCAGCTCTGTGCCTTGAACATCAGCTGGTTCTCGTCGGTGCGCAGGTCGATCCAGCGGTAGTCGATGCGCTGGTCGATGCTGGAGCGCTCCACAGCCTTCTTTTTCTTGGTGGCTGCGATCTCCTTGCGGACGATGGGCAGTGCATTGGCGGTGCTCTCCACCTCGATGCTCTCGGGGATCATCTCCACGCCGCCCATCTTGACGTAGTCGTTCTCCATCACCTTGCCGGTAACGGTGATGACAGAGTCCGGGGTGAGCTGGTCGATGGTATCCACCAGCTCGGGGTGGTCGGCCTTCTCCACCGTGATCTGCAGCTTGCCGGTAATATCCTTCAGCACGATAAATGCCATATACTTGCTGTTGCGCAGGTTCTCGATAAAGCCCTGCACCTTCACCGTGCCGCCGATGGCCTTTTGAGCCTCATTGATATAGGTGCGTTCCATAATACAGGAATCCTCCTTTAACGTCTTGTGTACTGTTTTATTATACGCTTTTCAGGGGATAAATCAAGAGATATGCCAATTTCAGCCGCTCTGTGCTGTGCTTTCTGTAAAAATGGAGACACCGGAGCGTCAGCCAAGGCTCCGGTGTCTCCATATAATAGATCATTTTTCATCGTGCAGGGTGCCAGTGCCGCCCTCCACCACGCCGTCATGCTTGAGCACAGCGGTAATGGTGCCAAAGAAGCACTTCACATCCAGCCCAAAGCTGATATGTTCCACATACCAGCCGTCCAGCTTTGCCTTTTCGGCAATTTCCAGCTCGTCCCGGCCATGGATCTGCGCCCAGCCGGTCAACCCGGGGCGTACATCGTTTGCACCGTACTTATCCCGTTCGGCCAGCAGGTCGTACTGGTTCCAAAGCGCCGGGCGCGGGCCGATGACCGCCATATCCCCCACAAGGATATTCCACAGCTGGGGCAGCTCGTCCAGACTGGTCTTGCGCAGAAAGCGTCCCATGCGGGTGATATACTGCTCCGGGTCGTGCAGCAGATGGGTGGGCATATCGTGGGGGGTATCAATGCGCATAGTGCGGAACTTGAGAATCTGGAAATGCCGCTTGCCGATGCCCACGCGCTTCTGCCGGAAAAACACCGGCCCGGGCGAGTCCAGCTTGATGGCAACAGCCAAAAGCAGCAGCAGCCACGAAAGGCACAGAATGCCGCAGGCCGACAGCAAAATATCCAGCAGCCGTTTGATCCGATTCCGATACATAAATCCAACTTCCTCCGTTTTCTACGGGTCTACCGCCTTATTATAGCAGTATGGGCAGCATTTTTCAATTGCAGGCTGTACCCGGCGGGTGATATTTGCCGCTTTTGGAGAGAACAGGGCGCTTTACCTCTTGTTTTTTACCTAATATCGCGCTATAATAAGCAATTGCTATGTTCACGCAAGGCTTATTATAGGAGGTAGACAACTCATGGCTACGACCAGCCGTTCCGCAGACCTGACCAGCGGGCCCATGCTGCAAAAGATCATCTTGTTTTCCGTGCCGCTGGCGGCATCCAGCATTCTGCAATTGCTGTTCAACGCCGCCGATGTTGTGGTGGTGGGGCGCTTTGCGGGCAGCACGGCGCTGGCCGCCGTGGGCTCCAACGGCGCGTTGATCAACCTGCTGGTCAACCTGTTCGTCGGGCTTTCGCTGGGTGCCAATGTGGTGGCAGCCCGGTGCTTTGGCGCCCGGGACGAAAAGGGCGTGCAGGATACGGTGCACACCGCCGTAGCGCTGGGCTTAGTCAGCGGCGTGCTGCTGGCGGTGGTGGGCTTTTGCGCCGCGCGCGGTCTGCTGGAGCTGATGAGTTGCCCGGAGGACGTGATCAGCCTTTCCACCCTGTATCTGAAGATTTATTTCATCGGAATGCCCATGACCATGCTGTACAACTTCAGCAGTGCGCTGCTGCGGGCCGTGGGCGACACCAAGCGCCCGCTGTACTGTCTGGCCGCTGCCGGTATCATCAACGTGGTGCTGAATCTGGTCTTTGTCACCGGCTTTTCCATGAGCGTGGCGGGCGTGGCACTGGCCACCATCATCAGCCAGACCGTGTCCGCGCTGCTGGTGACCGGGATGCTCGTCCGGGAGGAGGGCGCACTGCGGCTAGACCTGCGGCGGCTGGCCTTCCACGCCGGGACGCTGAAGCAGATTTTGCTCATCGGCCTGCCTGCCGGGCTGCAAAGCACGGTGTTCAGCCTTTCCAATGTGGTCATCCAGTCTTCCATCAACTCCTTCGGCTCCATGGTGGTGGCGGGCAACTCTGCTTCCTCCAATCTGGAGGGCTTTGTGTACACCGCCATGAACGCCTTTGCACAGGCCGCTGTTACCTTTACCAGCCAGAATATCGGCGCGCGCAAGTACCACAACCTCAACCGGGTGATCCGCAACTGTCTGCTGTGTGTCGTGGTGACCGGCCTTGTGCTGGGCGGTGGCGCAGCACTGGCGGGGCACCAGCTGCTGCGCTTCTACTCCTCGGACACTGCGGTCATCGCCACCGGCGCCGAGCGGCTGCGCCTGATTTGCGGCTTCTATCTGCTGTGCGGCATCATGGACGTGCTGGCCAGCAGCCTGCGCGGGCTGGGCTACAGCGTGCTGCCCATGGTGGTAAGCCTTGTGGGTGTGTGCGTGCTGCGGCTGGTGTGGATCGCCACCATTTTCCAGCTGAACCGCACCCCTTTTATGCTGTACATCAGCTACCCCATCAGCTGGGCGCTGACCGCACTGGTGCATCTGGCCTGCCTGCTTGTGGTGCGGCGGCATCTGCGCCAGAAGCAGCAGACGGTATAAATCCTTTTTGCATAAAAGCAGCGCCGGGCAGACCAAAAAAGTCTGTCCGGCGCTGCTTTTACTATATCACAGGGCCACATCCAGTGCCATCATCAGCGCAAACCCCAGCACGATGCTGATGACACCGGCCACTTCATCCGGTTCCACCGCCTCAGGGATCATCTCCTGCGCGGTCACACACACCATACAGCCCGCCGCCGCGCTCATGAGCCACGGCAGCGCTGCGCCTACCCACTCGGCCAGAACAAAGGCCAGCACCGCGCCCAAGGGCTCCACCAGCCCGGAGGCCGCCCCGGCGGCAAAGGACTGCCCCCGGGTGCGCCCGCTCTGGGTCAGCGGCAAACTGACCGCCGCACCCTCCGGAATGTTCTGCAAGCCGATACCCAGGCTCAGTGCCAGCGCGCCGCTTACAGCGTCCGCGTCCCCGTGCAGCGCCAGCGCCGCAGCCAGCCCCACCACCATGCCCTCCGGCAGGTTGTGCAGGGTGACCGCCAGCACCATGCGCCCGCAATGCCCGGGGCCGCCCGCCAGCAGCTGCCCGGCGGCATCCTCCAGCCGTAAAAGCCCCACAGCACCTAAAATAAGCCCCAGCGCCGGGGGTACCCATGCCGCCCTGCCCTCCGACCGGGCAATGGCCGGCAGCAGCAGGCTCCACACGCTGGCCGCCAGCATGATACCCGCCGCCATTCCGCACAAAATGCGCCGGGTTGCCGGCCTTGTCTGCCTGCGCAGCAAAAACACCCCTGCTGCTCCCAGCGCGGTACACGCCGCCGGGAACAGCCAGACACAAAGTGTGAAAACGATCCGGTTCAAGCCGCATTCCCCCTTTGCCCTTTGTATGCACAAACGGGCAAAAGAGTGCAGGCTCAGAAATCGTCCTCAGTGCTGTCGCAGCTGTCTGCATCGCAGTCTGCGTCATCGGACGCAAAGCTGTCAGTGCTGTCCGTGCTGAAATTGCGCTCGAATGCGGTCATGTACTGGGCATAGCCCTCGTCGCCGGTGCCAAAGTAGCCAAAATCAAAGTCTTTCATTGTAGTACCCTCCATAAATTTTCTTGTCGTTCAGCCCTCCGGGGGATGTCCGTCCCTCGTTGTGTCTCTATTATCCACATTTACAGTACAATAAAAAGGATTTTATGAGTATTTTTCAAATTTTTCTGTTTTTGTACTTCCCGCCCGGCGGTACAGGCTCTATCCCGCGCTTTATTTTTGCCAAAAAGTCTTTTACTTTTGGCGAAACTTTATGACAACTATGCTGATTCTTTACGCAGATTATAACTTTCGACCAAAATCCTCTTGATTTTTTTCAAAAACGGATTAGAATATAGCATCGCAGTGAGGTGCTACCGAAAGCCCGCTGCCAAACATTTACAAGAAGACTAAGGAGATCATTGATATGAAACTCAAGAATATTTGCATCGCTGTTGTTGCTCTGGCTCTGGCTGCTGGCATGACCGCTTGCGGTGGCTCTGCTTCTACCGCTGCTTCTTCCTCTGAGGCTGCTTCCGCAAGCACCGCTGTTTCCGAGGCTGCTTCTTCTGAGGCTGCTTCCTCTGAGGCTGCTTCTTCTGAGGCTGCTTCCTCTGAGGCTGCATCTTCCGAGGCTGCTTCCTCTGAGGCTGCTTCTTCTGAGGTTGCTTCCACCACTGCCGCCTAAGTTTAACGCGCACAGCGTACATAACAGGATAGCAAAAGGCCGTTGCACATTATTTTGTGCAGCGGCCTTTTTGATTGCGCAGAAAGATTTAAATGCCCTCCGCGTGTGCTATGGGCATAACCAGCGGAATGATTTTTTTCGGGATACCGGGTCATCTGCGAACGCCCCGGTATCCCATTTTTATGAAAAAAGACCGCCGCACAAAGCCATGTACAGCAGTCCCTCGCGTTTGAGAAGTAAGCTTCCCAATATCATTTTTCAAGGATTGCGCGAATCTGAGCAAGGTCGGCGGCAAAGGCGATATTCCGCTGCCGCGCCGGAGTGGAAAGCCCCATGGTGATCATCTGCTGCAAAAGCTGGTGCAGAGGCTGGTAGTAGCCGTTCAGGTCGTAGAGGATGCAGGGCGCGTTCAGCTGTCCCAGAGACAGCTTGCTGATGACCTCGGTGATCTCCTCCAGCGTGCCGGTGCCGCCGGGAAACGCGATAAAAGCATCCCCCAGCTCGATCATTTTGGTCTTGCGGGCGGAGATATCCTCGGTGACGATCAACTCGGTCAGTCCCTCGTGCTGCAGTTCTGCGTCCAGAAAGCACTTGGGTTCTACGCCGGTCACCCTGCCGCCTGCGGCCAGCACACTGTCGGCCAAAAGCCCCATCAGGCCGCTTTTGCTGCCGCCGTACACCAGCGCGTTGCCGCTTTCGCCGATCCAGCGCCCCAGCTGCTGCACGGCCTGCGGCAGTGCAGGGTCGGTGCCAAGGTTTGCCCCCAGATACACGGTAATGTTCATTGCAGTATCCTTTCTTGCCGGGTCAGATGCTCCACAGCACCGCGCCCAGCACCGCAGAAAGTAAGATCATCCCAATGGGGGACGGTGCTTTCTGCGTTTTCTTTTTATAGGCAAAATGCAGAATGCCCAGCAGGGCAAACACCGCCAGTGCACGCACATCCGGGGCAAAGCCGCCGGCAAGGGTGGTAAAGCCCCCCAGCGTGGAAAGCCCCATAGTGCAGGCGGTAGCCAGGATCATAGCCACCACGCAGGGGCGCACCCCAGCCAGAAAGGCGTTGACCCCGGCGTACTTCATCAGGCTGTGCAGCGCCGCCGCGATCAGCAAAATGATGACAAAGGAGGGCAGCACCACCCCCACCGTTGCCACAAAGGAGCCTGCCAGCCCCGCCTGCGAAGCGCCGATAAAGGTGGCCATATTCACTGCCAGCGGGCCGGGCGTAGACTCTGACACCGCGATAAAGCTGAGAAATTCGCTCTCGGTCAGCCAGCAGTGCCCCAGCACCGTTTCCCGTACCAGCGAGATCATGCCGTAGCCGCCGCCAAAGGACACTGCACCGATGACAAGGAAATTCCAGAACAGCTCCAACAAGATCATTTTGTGCCGCCTTTCTTCCCCTGCCCTATCGCGTAGGCCAGCACCCCGGCTGCGCCGCAAAGCAAAATGCAGCAGATGGAGGAAAATTTTACCGCCAACACTGAGCAGCCCACCATAGCCGCCAACACCACCGCCACCACTGCCGTGTTGAAGGGGGTGCGCTGCAAGTTTTTGAGCATCTTGACCCCGGCGGACAGGATCAGGTAGATGACACAGGCCTGAATGCCCTTGAAAGCATTGGCCACCACCGTCAGCTGCAAAAAGCGGTCGAAGAAGAGCGAAATAAGGTAGATGACTGCAAAGGACGGCAGGCACACCGCCAGAGTGGAAGCCGCCGCACCGGCAACACCGGCCAGCTTATAGCCGATGTAGGTGGCGCTGTTCACCGCCACAGGGCCGGGAGTGGACTCGGCAATGGCGACCATATCCAGAAACTCTTCCCGGGTGAGCCAGCGCTTTTTTTCTACAAATTCGTGTTCCAGCAGCGCTACCATGGCATAGCCGCCGCCAAAGGTAAAGGCACCGATCTTAAAAAAGGTGCCGAACAATTCTCCGGTTTTAGACATAGGCATCCCTCCATGTTTTTACTGTTTGACTGGCTCCAGCTCCAGATAGCACTCGAAAGCCGTTTTGTCTGCGTGCTTGGCAATAAAGTACCAGCCATCATCCGAAGGCGTGTAGAACACCTCCACCTGCTGCCCCATGGGGACTTCGCGGTGATAGTTGATGGAAGCGAACTTCACAACATGATCGCGCATGATCTCCTGCGGCAGTGCATCGCAGACGATATCCAGATAAAAGGCGTTGTTGATGTGGTAGTGCAGGTCGCACTGGGAGTAGCGCGCCGTAACCAGACCGGCGCTGGTCAGGCTGTCCCGGCGCTTATGTAGCAAAAGGGGCAGTTCCTCTTCCACCGTCTCGTTCCAGTATCCCTCCACCGTCCAGCCCGGCTGGCGCAGGATATGTCCATTCTCAAGGCTGGACATGATCCAGCGGCTGTCCACCATGGCTACTTCCTGCCCGGCTTCGTCCGTAAGGGTAGTGACGCGCTTGATAGAGCCACGGAGAGCCTTTTCTGAGCGGGAGCAAAGGGTCAAAGTCTCGCCACGGCGAGGCACACGGTTAAACCGCAGCGCCTGCTTGCCCACCAGAAACGCTACGCCGTGATCCTCAAAAAACTTATCGTCCATGCCAAACTTCCGGGCGTGCATGGAAGAAATCTGCTCCACATAGCGCAGCAGGGCGCTGGCCTTGAGCAGGCTGTGGCAGTCTGCATCGGCATTTTCTACCACGGCAGTATCTTCATAATAAAACTGTTCCATAGTCTTTTCCTCCTATCGGAAAAAGGCCGCCGCACCACATCCGGGACGGCAGCCTTGGCTGAACGATCAATACTGATTGCGGGTCTTTCTGCGCACTTTGCGCCAGATATTGAAGCAGGCCAGCGCCAGCATGGCCAGAAGCAGCAGCAAAAACAGGTAGCTGCCGCCGCCCTCATCGTAGCTCTTCATCTCGCTCCACTTCAGATCCAGCTCGCTGTTTACCTCATCGCTCAGGGCGGTGAACACCTTCTCGCGGGCGGCGTCCTCCTCAGACGGATAGGCGATCTCGCTGGTCTTCAGATCCTCGTCCAGCACCTCCCAAACATCGTGCATGGGGGTGGTGTAGCCGATATACTCGCTGTTGGCCTTGCCGATGTCGGTCTCGCACATGAAGTTGATGAACATCTCAGCGGCTTCCTTGTGCTCGCTGGCAGCAGGCACAGCCATGCAGTCCACCGAAAGCACACTGCCCTCCTCCGGGAACACCCAAGCCAGATCCGGGTTATCATCGATCATGGTAATGGCATCGCCGGAGTAGTACACGCCGATGGCCGCCTCGCCGCCGATCATCTTATCAAAGATCTCGTCCATGACGTAGGCCTGCACCAGCGGCTTCTGTGCCTTGAGCTCCTCTACCACCTCGTCCACCTCTTCCGGGGTGGCGGGGTTGATGCTGTGGCCGCTCTTAAATGCAGCGATAGCGTAGGCGTCGCGGCTGTTGTTGAACATCAGAATGTTGCCCGCATACTGTTCATCCCACAGGTCTGCCCAGCAAGTGGGGGCTTCGTCTACCATGGTAGTGTTGTAGATGATGCCGGTGGTGCACAGCATATAGGGCACGGTGTAAGCGTTCTGCGGGTCGTAATCCGGGTTGCGATAGCCTGCATCGATCTTTTGGAAATTGGGGATATTGTCGTAGTCAAGGGGTGCAAGCATCCCCTCGTTGATCATCTTTGCCACCATGTAGTCGGAGGGGATGATCACATCGTAGTTGGCTGCGCCGGACTTGAGCTTGGCGTACAGGGACTCGTTGGAGTCGAAGGTGGTGTAGTTCACCTTGATGCCGGTCAGCTTTTCAAAGGCGGCAACCACGTCCACACTGTCGTCCGAGCCGTTGGAGATGTACTCGCCCCAGTTATAGACATTCAGGGTGACGTTCTGCCCCTTGAAGCGGGTCCAGTCGTAAGCATCCGACACCGAGACGTCCTCAGTCACCTCGATGGTACCGGCGGCAAGCACCGGCAATGCGGCGCACAGCGCCACAGCCAGCGTCAGCAGCAATGCAGCAATGCGTTTCATCATGCACCCTCCTTTCGCAGCGTTTTCTGATCCCGGCGGTAGCTGCGGCTCTCCATGGCATTGGACACCAGAATGACGCTGAGGATGACCACAAACATGATGGTGGACAGCGCGTAGATCTCCGGGCTGACCTTTTTACGGGTCATGGAGTAGATTGCAATGGGCAGGGTCTCCACGGTGCCGCAGTTGAAGTAGGAGATCATGAAATCGTCGATGGAATAGGTCAGGCAGATGAGGAAGGCAGAAAGGATGGCGGGGCTGATCTCCGGCAGAATGACCTTAAAGAAAGCCTGCCGGGGGTCGCAGCCCAGATCCAGCGCTGCTTCGTACAGCTTGATATCCAGCTGCTTGAGCTTGGGGCTTACGTTAAAGATAACGTAAGGCACGTTGAACGCGATATGCGCAATGAGCAGCGTGGGCAGGCCCATGATGTTGTCCGGCAGCCATGCGGACTGTGTGGCAAAGCGCTGGTAGGCCACGAACAGCAGCATCAGGGAGATGCCGGTGATGATCTCCGGGTTGACCACCGGGATATAGGTGATGTTGGTCACCAGCAGGCGGCTTTTGCGGCTCATGGAGGCAATGCCAAGGCTGGCTGCCGTGCCCAGCACCGTGGCGATGATGGCAGACAGGATGGCCACCTCAACGGACACCCACAGCGCGTGGAGGATGGACGCATTCGTGAACAGGCTGCGGTACCATTTAAAGGTAAAGCCTGTAAACAGCGAATAGCCCTTGCTCTGGTTGAAGCTGAACACGATCATGTAGGCAATGGGCAGGTACATGAAGCAGAAGAACAGGATGATGTAGACCCGCTGCATCAGGCGCAGATGTTTTGTTTTCATCAGGACACGCCCTCCATTTCATCCTCGTCAAAGCTGGATGTAAAGCTCATGCACAGCAGTACGATGATCATCAGCACAAGGCTCATGGCCGAGCCGACGTTCAGGTTATAGCTGTTACCCAAGAACTGCATCTCGATCAGGTCACCGATCAGCAGATTAGAGCCGCCGCCCAGCATACGGCTGATGACAAAGGTAGACACTGCCGGCACGAACACCATGGTGATGCCGGTGCTGATGCCCGGCACGCTCATGGGGATGAGCACCCGCACAAGGGTCTTGGTGGTGTTGGCACCAAGATCCTGCGCAGCTTCCACAAGGCTCTGGTCGATCTTGGTCATGCTGGTGTACAGCGGCAGGATCATGTAGGGCACATAGTTATACACCATGCCCAGCACCACCGCACCGGAGGTGTTGAGCATGGTATAGGGGCCAAGGCCGATAAAGCCCAGCAGGGTGTTCACCGGGCCATTGACGCTGAGCAGACCCATCCATGCGTAGGTACGCAGCAAAAAGTTCATCCACATGGGCAGCATGACCAGCATAAGCATGATGTGCTGCTTGTTCACCCGCAACCGGGACAGAAAATAGCCCACCGGAAAGGCGATGATCAGACAGATAACGGTAGCGATAAGCGCCAGCAGCAGACTGCGGGCAAACACCGAACCGTAGCCGCTGATGGAGGTAAGGTTATTCAGGGTAAAGTTGCCCTCGGCATCGGTCATGGCGTAGTACACCACAATGAACAAGGGCACAACGGTAAACAGCACCATCCATACAAAGTACGGATAGGCCAGCTTTTTATCATAAATCTTCATGGCACATCACCCCTCGCTCCGCGCCATGATATGGATCTCGTTGGGGCCGATGCGCATACCAATGGTCTCGCCGGGGGTGCAGGCGCGGGTGGAGTGGATCAGCCACTCGCGGCCCTCGCACTCGACGTGCATCTCAAAGTGCACGCCCTTGAAGATGACATCGTTCACCACGCCCACAAGCTGGCCCTCCACGGGGGATACCACCTCGATATCCTCCGGGCGCACCACCACCTGCACGCTCTGCTCCCGGGCGAAGCCGCGATCCACGCAGGGGAAATCCACGCCGGAGAAGGACACCAGAAAGTCCTTGTGCATCACGCCGTCCACGATGTTGGAATCGCCGATAAAGTCCGCCACAAAGGCATTTTTCGGCTCGTTGTAGATATCCTCCGGGGTGCCGATCTGCTGCACCTTGCCGCCGTTCATGACCACGACGGTATCGGACATGGTAAGCGCTTCCTCCTGATCGTGGGTAACGTAGATAAAGGTAATGTTCATCTCGCGCTGCAACCGCTTGAGCTCCAGCTGCATCTCCTTGCGCAGCTTCAGGTCCAGTGCACCCAGCGGCTCGTCCAGTAGCAGGATCTCCGGCTCATTGACCAGACTGCGGGCAATGGCCACGCGCTGCTGCTGACCGCCAGACATCTGGCTGATGCTGCGGCGCTCGAAGCCCTTCAAGCCCACGACCTCCAGCATATCGCGCACCTTGCGGCGGATAGTGTCCTCGTCCAGCTTTTTGAGCCGCAGACCAAAGGCCACGTTCTCGAACACGTTCAGGTGCGGGAACAGCGCGTATTTCTGGAACACGGTATTCACCGGGCGCTTGTAGGGCGGCACACCGGTAATGTCCTCCCCTTTCAGCAGCACCTTGCCGGCGTTCGGCTCCAGAAAGCCTGCGATCAGACGCAGGGTGGTAGTTTTGCCGCAGCCGGAGGAACCGAGCAGCGTCACGAACTCCTTGTCATGGATATCTAGATTCAGCCCATCCAGAATGCGCTGTCCATCAAATTCCACTACGATATCCCGCAGTGAAACGACCACCGAGTTGTCCATTTTATATGTTATCCTCCTTGTTCTCAGATACGAAAAAAGACAGGGAACCTGCCCCATCTTTTTTGCGTATAAGGGATGCTCCGCCCCACACAGAAGCATGATCTTGCGCGGCGGACTTACCCTGTCACGGTTTATAATAAACAATCACAGTCGGATTGTCAATCACTCTGCCAATGTTTGCCGAAACTTTATAAAAAGCCGCAAAAAAATATACGCTGCACCTTGTTTTCGGTGCAGCGTGCAAAAACAATTATTCCTGCGTTTTCAGGTCGCTTTCCGTCAGCAGAAGCGCCTGCACAGTGCTGGTATCCACTGTGTATACCGAGGTATCCCCTTCCACTTGCAGATACCACCCGTCCGTACCGCAGGCGTAGGCCAGCTGCACGGTGGAGCCGTCCTCGCTGGTGACTGCGGCGGTGAATACCGGTGCATCAAAACCGCAGGCAGCAAGGTCTGCGTCCGTAGTCTGAGCGGTGGCATAGGTGCACAAGGCAGACAGCAGGCTTTGCACCTTGTCCTGTGCAAGGCTGGCGGCGGGGTCAGAGGCCAGCCGCCACACCGTCTCGTAGGCAGAGGAAGAGGCGCTGTCTGCGTCCGTGCTGTTGGCGCTTTCGGTCGGCTCGCTGACGGCGTTCAGGGTGACGGAGGTGCCGTCTGCCAGCGTGTAGGCTACCTGTGTAATGGCCGAAGCCGTGAGCCCGGTGGGACAGAAGCTGCCGAAAAGCCCGGCCTTATCCAGCTGGAAACAGGCGACCTTGTTGCCGCTGACGGTATAGATGGCATCGTCCCCGACTTTTTGCACATAGAGGTCCCCGGTGACCGGGTTTTCTGCCCCGAAGGTCAGGGTAGTGCTCTGCCCTGCCGCCGTGACCGTAACGGTGAGCTGCGGGCTGTCCAGTCCGTAGTCCTCCCCTGCCTGCGGTGTCAGGCTGCGCTTGGCGTTCAGCGCCATCAGGGCGGTGCGCATGGTGTTGCAGGCGCTCTCGTCCAGATGATAGGCGGGGTCCTGTGCCAACTGCCAGCTGCCGCCGGAATATTGCAGGGTGTAAGTCTGGCCGTTATAGGTATACTCGATCTGCTCCAAGTCCTCGGCGGCAAAAGTGGAAAGCGGGATACCGCCTTCGGCGGCGGCACTGGCGGCCTGCTCGGCCTTGGCGTTGCTGCGGGTCACCGCCCACAGCGCCGCGCCCAGAAGCACTGCTGCTGCCAGCAATACCAGCAAGACACGCTGTTTTGTTTTCATGGTGGTCTCCTTATCTGCGGCGGCGCAGCAGCACCACCACTGCCCCGGCAATGAGCACCGCCGCCGGGAGCACGAACACGAAGGTCAGCCCCAGTGCTGCGGCAGCGGAGCCTGCCACCGTAATGGGCTCGGCTTCCAGCGCCTTAGTGTCCACAAGGATATCCTGCCCTACCAGAGAGGCGGCGCAGCCCTGCAAAAAGGTCAGATTGCCGGGCATGGACTGATAAAGCTGCTCGTTATCCATGTTGGGACAGCCGATCCAGAGAACCTCGGCGCCGGTGTCCTCGTTCCGCGCCCAGACGGCCAGTGCAAAGGGGCCTTCTGCGTCCCCGTCCTCCCGCTCCATGGTGGTAAGGTCGTTGATGTCGGCTTTGGCATAGGCAGCGGAGGAGCTGTTCAGCAGCGGCTCGGCGGTGACATCCTCGGTCTCAGTGACCGTGATGCCCTGCGCCACCGACAGCATGACATGAGTGCTGGTATTCACGCCGTTCAGCGCGGTGCTCTCGGTAGGCGTGCCGTAGTCCGGCAGCAGCGACCATGCAGAGTTATACAGTGCCTTGCTGCTGTCTCCCTCCACCACCATGCCCTCTGCGCGGGCAAGGCCGAACTGCGCCAGCACGGCGTCCAGCTGCGGGGTCTGGGCGTAGACGCTGCTGGTCAGCAGCAGCTTGCCGCCCGCCGCCAGATAATCTTGCAGCTGGCTGATCTCATCCACAAGGCCGTCCCCTGCGGTAAAATCGGTGGTGGGTGCGTTGATGATGAGCAGGTCGCAGTCCTCCGGGATGGTGCTTGTAAGCAGATCCAGCGGCTGGGCGTCGATATTCTGGGCGTCCAGCGCATCGGTCAGGGAGTCGGTCAGGGTCTGCTCGCCGTGGTTGGTGGTATAGTAGGCGTGGCTCTGCCCCGCTGCGGTGAGCTTATAGATGGCAGAGGTGATCTGCTTTTCGCCGCCAAAAGTCACGCTGGCAGAGCCGGTGGTGTAGTAGTCGGTATAATCGTACTCGTACAGGTCGGCGGCATCCAGTACGGTGCTGTTCTCCCCGCAGGTGACAATCAGACTGCCGGTGGAAACATTCTCTGCGCCATACTTTGCGGCAAAGGTGGGGTACAGGGTGGGGTCCTTCTGTTCCCAGCTCAGGTGCCCGTTCTCGGCGGCATAGTGGTCCAGCAGCTTTGTGATGATGGTATCCTCGCTGCCGGTTTCACAGAGGTAATAGATATGCACATCCTTTTCCAGCCCCTCCACCAGCGCTTTGGTGCTGTCGCTCAGGGTGTACATTTTGGCCTCAGAGAGGTCGAACTCCGTATATTTTGCAGGGATGGCCCGCACCAGCAGGTTGAGCAGCACCGCCAGCACCAGCACTGCCGCCAGCATAGCGGTGGACAGCAGCCCGCTGCGGAACACCCTGCCTTTCTGAGAGGCTGCATTCTTGTTCCATTTCATCGTTATGGCCTCCTCTCAGTTCCAGCGGCGCTTTTCCAGCCCCTGCGCGGTGAAAAACAGGAACACCGCCGCCACGGTCAGGTAGTAGACCAGCGTGGGAATAGAAAAACTGCTGTTGACAAACTCTTCAAAAGGGGTAAACAGGCATAGAGCGCTGAGCACCGCGCTGAAGGCTTCGGTCAGCCAGCTGCTCTTGAGCAGAAACAGCGCCGTAAGCGCCACACAGCACCCCGCAAAGGAAAGGCAGCCCAGCGTAAAGCTTTTGCTGCGCAGCCCCGCCACCACGCTGAGCACAGCGGCAATGGCGGTGAACAATGCCAGCGCCACCGCACTGCCGGTGGTGAACATGGTGCGCAGGCTGGGCATCATATAAGCCAGCAGCAGCGCTGCCACGCCGGACACGGCGGCGATGATCTGGTTTTCGGTCAGGCTGGAAAGGAACACCCCGATGGCAATGGCGGCGCAGCCCATGAGGTAATAGCACAGCAGCGCGGAAAAATTGGCCAGCGTGCTGGTGCCGGTAGCGCCCAGTGCTTTCAGCACAAGGATCATGCCCGCATCCACAAGGCAGGGCAGCGCAAAAATGACGCAAAGGGCAAAATATTTGCCCAGCACGATGCCGCCCACTGACACCGGGCTTGTGAGCAGCAGCTGGTCGGTGCGGCTGTGGCGCTCCTCGGTAAAGGAGCGCATGGTGAGCACCGGGATGTAGAGCAGCAGCACAAAAATGGTGCAGTACAGCGTGTAGTAGCCAAAATCCGGCAGACCATAGCCCAGATTCAGCGCCACAAAATAGATAGCCGTAGCCGCCAGCATAAAGGCGGTAAGCACCGCACCGATCATGCCGTGAAAGCAACTGCGGAGTTCTCGTTTAAAGATGGCCAGCATCTCAATTCTCCTCCCCTTCTGCCGGGGCTTCCTGCTCCGGCGTTTTTTCGGTCAGCGCTAGGAATACCTCCTCAAGGCTGCGGTTCTCGGCGGCAAGCGCCAGCACGGTGCACCCGGCCTCGGTCAGTGCCCGGGACACAGCGGCGCGGCGGTCAGCGGCGTCCTCGCTCTCGGCAGTAAAGGTGACCTGACCGTCCGCAGCGCTTTCCAGTTCTACCTTGCAGATGCCCGGCACGCTGCGCACAGCGGCCAGGACGGTGTCGGGCTCGCCCTGCGCGGTGGCACGCAGGCGGCTGCCCGGGTTCAGGGTCTCACCCAGCTCCTCCGGGCTGCCCACAGCCACCAGACGGCCTTTAGAGAGGATGAGCACCTGCTGACACACGGCCTGCACCTCGCTGAGGATGTGGCTGGAAAGGATGACCGTGTGCGCCCTGCCCAGTTCCCGGATGAGGTTGCGGATCTCGATGACCTGTGCGGGGTCCAGACCTACGGTGGGTTCATCCAGAATGATAAGCTGCGGGCTGCCCAGCAGCGCCTGCGCAATGCCCACCCGCTGACGGTAGCCCTTGGACAGGCTACGGATGACCCGGGGCAGCACTTCTTCCAGCCCAGTGCGGTGGGCAGCGGCCAGTACCTGCTGTTTGCGCTGCGCGTGCTTTACCCCCTTAAGCTCTGCCACAAAGTCCAGATACTCCTGCACGGTCATTTCCGGGTAGAGCGGCGGCTGCTCCGGCAGGTAGCCCACACAGGCCTTGGCCTGCCGTGCCTGCTCCGGCAGACGGAAGCCGGCTACCTTTACCTCGCCCTCGGTGGGCGCCAGATAGCCGGTAAGGATATTCATAATGGTGGATTTGCCCGCGCCGTTTGGCCCCAGCAGGCCGTAGATCTGGCCGTCCGGCACCGTAAATGAGAGATCCTGCACAGCAGGGCGGCTGCCGTAGGACTTGCTCAGGTGAGAAACTTCGATCACAGCAAACTCTCCTTTTATTTCAGAAGCTGTTTTGTGGAAAGCGGCGTAGAACCAGCGCTTTCCGGTTTGGAACTGCTATAGTTTAGACGGAAAATGTGTTTAAATTAAGACAATCCTGTGTGGGAAAGCGAAATATTTGCCACCGCGAAACGCAAAAATGCCGCCTCCCGAAGGAAGCGGCATGAGATAGCCTATAATTACTTACGGCCGAAACGCTTGTTGAAGCGCTCAACACGTCCGCCGGTGTCAACCAGCTTCTGCTTGCCAGTGTAGAAAGGATGGCACTTAGAGCAAACTTCGACGTGGATCTCGGGCTTGGTGGAACGAGTCTTGATGACATTACCGCAAGCGCAGGTAATGGTGCAGTCAACGTAGTTCGGATGGATACCCTGTTTCATTCTTTTCACCTCAATTCTGGTTCTGACGTATTGGGGCCATATTTAATGTATGTGCCCATCACAACCTTCAATATCGGCTACCCCGTCGAGCGGCCTTGGAAACGATTGCCTTACTATTATAGCACGAATCAGCCAGAATGCAAGAGGAAAATTTAAGTTTTTTACAGCTTTTGCAGCGTCCAGCCCTTTTGTGCTGCCAACTGCTCCAGCTCCCGGTAAGAAAGCCTCAGCTGCGCAATGTTGAAGCCCGGCAGCTCCGCAAGGCAGCCGCCGTCCTGTAACCCGGTGCAGCAGCTTGCGCACCGGCAGTTCCTGCTCGCCGTCCAGCGTATCCAGCCCGGCCACATATTCTCCGCACCGGGGCAGTGGCTGCTGCCAGTCGATAGTTTTGCAGACCCTTGCAAGCGTAAGGTGGTTGCAGGTCACCGTCTGCCGGAATTCCAGTTTCATGATGCTCTCCCCTTTTGCGCCGGAGATTCACAGCTGTTCCCGGCGCGATACTATGATATAACATTTTGTTTTATATGTCAATATAACATTTCGTTATGCCTATACTTTACCTTAAATAAAGCCTTTGAGGTAAATACCATGTATCAACGTATCCGGGATCTGCGGGAGGATCGTGATCTGCTGCAAAAGGATGTTGCGGCGTATCTGAAATGCACACAGGTCTGCTACTCCAATTACGAGACCGGCAAGCGGGATATCCCCACCGAGGTGCTGATCCAGCTTGCCGGTCTCTACCATACCAGTACCGATTATATTCTCGGCCTTACGGACGATAGCGCCCCGCCCATCCCCCGCAAAGCGTAAAACTGCCCCCAAAGCAGCGCGATTTGATGCGAGCTACTTTGGGGGCAGTCTGTTTGATATAAAAATATTTCACTATGGCCACGCATGGAAAGGTTCTTGTAAACGCGTCCATACGGCATCGTCTATGCAAGAATGATTCCCCTCACCTCTCCAAAGCTTCCAGAAAGCAGAGCAAAAAGAAAGTCCGACAATCATTCGAATCAACGAACAATTCTGAGATTTTCAATGTCTCCAGCGGGGGCAACCCCATACTCTGTCTTCAGAAAAGGATTTTAAGTCCCTCGTGTCTGCCAGCCTTCGGCAAAGTCAATTTTCGTTCATTGTATCGTTTGATTTCTCATTGCGAGAGAGATTTTTCCTTCGCGAGCGAGAGGGATTCGCACTTTTTTGATAAGACGATATTACCACATTTTTCGTCCCATGTCAATCATGTAAAATTGTTTCATCTTGTCGTGCTTGATCTTCGGAGCGTCCGGGACCCGGGGCGTTCGCCCTGCCCAGATGCGCTCCTCAGGGTGGGCGTGATGAGGGGGTGGATGATGGGTTGGTTGGTGTATTGATGGACCGGCTTTGGCGATGGGTTATCGCTGATTTTTGAAGAATACATTTGAAGCGATTGAAGCTGTTTTGATGTGTTGACGGATTTGATTACTTCTTATCTGTGATGTTCATTGCTGTTTATTTGCTCAGTCCCTACTTTGCCTGTGCTCTCCTCTGCTGTTCATCTGCTGAAATTTCACCGGATGTGATTTTGAGTGATGGAATGAAAAACGTATATATTCGTTCGATATGAAACAATTTATCTATTATAAAACCGCGTGGATGGGATTTTGTAACTACACCCACACGGTTTAAGGTTTTGAATGATTATTTTAGGTTTGTACGGGTCACGTCCGTGCTCACGCCGCTAGCTAGTAGCTTTTTCAGCACGTCCTCTGCTTTGGCTTTTTTCGAATGTGATTACTTTTTCCATTTAGAGATACAGTCGTCTATACTTGGATATAATTCGTAGTTACTACAGCCCAGTTCTTTCATCACGATTTCTTTCCACTTCTTATCCATATCTCCAAAATAAGAAATATGCCACTTTGCATCTTCTGTTCTGGGAGCAACCTTTACAGAATCTAATTCCTTCTTTGTAGGTTTACCAAGCATCTTCAGAAATTCTTTTCTATATCGCTCGTTTCTCACACATTGTTCTCTTTGAAGCCTTCTTTCCATGGCATCTTTAGCGCTTTCACTCGCTGTATTGTGATATCCAATCTCATCAATTACGAACTGCATTCTCTGCGTCAGTTCATATAGTTCGTCCCCTGTCTCAAGTACATTTGATTTTTCTTCAGCATTGTCTACAGACGGAACTTTACTGCTTCTCATCAGAAAATCAAAATACTCAATATCCACAGGACTCATCGACTGTCCCAAGACATAGATATTTTTAATTTCCTCACACATTACGCCATTCATTGCTAAGAAACAGCACAGAATCTGAATATTGTTCTGACAGTGCTTATCTGTTTCATATAGAATTTTATCTACAAGGTGTAATCCAAAAAAGCGTCCGCCTATTTTCGCAAGCATCGGCTCAGGTTCTTGCGGATGCCGATTATGTCCAAAAACAATGGATTTCTTGTCTGTTGCCTCCCCATGTATATGGATTTCTCTCATTTCATTGACGCCAAAGCGTTTCTGAAGAGTATCGGTATAATTAAAATTAATGAACACGCAATTATCTCCAAAGCAATATCCTGCATCCTCCTCTGTAATAGAAATTGTTGCAATCCATCCACAAAAAGCCTCTGTTAAAATTCTTTTTGCATTGCGAATCGACCTCCGCATATCTTTTAGATTCCTTCTCTCTTTTCCAAAGAAAAGATTGATTCGTTCTGTATCGATATTAGCCAATGAGCTTTCAAAGTTATTCCAAAATTCATTATCGAGTTCGCCCGGATCAAATGGATCTCCATAAATCAATTCTACATCCGAGCATTCTTTGACCGTACCGTCTGAACTGATATACTTGCGCTTTCTGATATGAAGTTTTTTTAAAATCTCATTCAAGTGTTCATGGTAATACGTCTGAAAATCCGCATAAGATGTATTCAGTCCTTGCCACCTGTCAAACCCGTTTCCAATAATTATAATTGTATCTATTGTGGGTGTAGGAAGTTTTTTAGTAGGTTTTTTCTTTTTTCTAAAAATCATCTCATTCACTTCTTTCTTAACTGCGTTTCATTCTTATCCTTTTCCAAAAAAACACAGGGTCAAATCCAAAATATTTAATAAAATGATCAAGTTTTTGTTTCCCTGATAGTTTATTGTATCGTGTTTGTCGGATTAGCCCACCATGTATTGTCTTTCGTTCTTGGCATAGACGGTAGCCTCTTTTCTCTTTATAGTTCGTTAATTATATTATTGTATAGTTATGAATACCAGTTCTTCTCATTCAACTTCTACAGTAATATCCTGCTTAATTACCTCAGCATATTCATTACAGATTATTTCACATTTAACAGTAAACTGCCCCGCCCGTGTTGGTAAAACACACACGCCATAAATGCAATCAGTATCTTTATGCCTTACTTCATTTTTGTCAAACAGAATCTCACCCGGCAAAATGGACACCACCTCATTCATATCCGCAGGATCCATCAAATCAGCTATATCTTCTACTGTAATGAGTTCATCTAATGAGATAAATTTATTGTCATTTTCTTTAACACTTGCAATATTCTTTGGATTTTCAAATCTTTTTCTCCAATTTCTATAAGCATCTTTTTCAAAGTGAATTGCCTCTTCATCACGATATTCAAGGAGTTCCCTTTCCGACAGGACCATCAAGTCATTTGGAAATGATAGTTTAACTCGTACTCCAGTGGCACGAGCATCTCCATCATTATGAACCCGAAAATATACAACAAAGCTATTCTCATAGACATAACGCAACAGCCTCACTTCATCCTTGCTTTCATGAACCCATCGTCCTGCCCAGTCCTTATAATCGAGACCATTTTTTACATCTGTTGTAATAATCGGTACAACTGTAAAATGTATTCCATTTGATGTCAGCCTTGTTCCTTCGTCATATATTTTTCCGTCTTCGTCACGCCCCGGTTGGATATCGACCCACAAATTGGGTTTTCTAAAGTTTTCCTTTTTCAAATCTGCATTTAGTGCTTCAAGTGTATGTACACGCTCCGTCAATCGCAATATCTCCGCATGGCTCTTATCAATATCAAAATCTGTAGTTCTAACCCAGCCAGGTCTTCTACCTCTTGTAACAGATTTGGATATTGATTGCGAAATCAACGACTCTAAATTATCTTTGTTTTTCCAGAATTTCACATAGCGACCTGAATTCTTAACTTTTTCCTTGAAAACATCCAACTTTTCTTTCTTTAACGGATCACTTTCATACTTGTCCGGTGCCATACTCACACTTTTTTCAATAATAAAGGCTAAAACTGGAATGCCTTGTGATACAGCATAATCAAACTCTTTTTCTGTATAACTCCCCCCTGTCGTTTCCTCAATTGAGCCATATCTATTTCCAATTATCAAAATATAGTAATCAGAAGAATCAATAGCTTCTTTAATTATTTGCCATTGATCATCATCTGCTGCACTAAACATCTCCATCCCAATTGGAAACTGATTCATTGTTAAAATCGCGTGAATTGCAACATCACGTTCTTCCTTTAAATCCTCATATGTCGATGAAACAAAAAATTGGTATTTCTTTTCCAAAAGTATTAACCTCCGCTCTTTTTCGCATTCCTACGAATTATGCCTACAAGTGCAATCACAGTCTACTGACCATTAAGACGAGGTATAAAGCTTTAAAAAGACTATATTTCCTATACATTATAGCCCAAACACAATAGGCTGTTTCTTTTTTTTGCAATCCCTACATCTTTTAGGTAGTACCCATTCACGATTTTTAGGTACACCTGTCGACTTGACGAAATAACAGCCTCTTGTCCGTAGTCAACACAACTCCTTCTAATTTCATCATTTTCATTCAGACATTCACTTCACAATCCTCTTATATTCACCAATTACTTTTACTTCCGTATTCCCAGCGCGTACTTCGTCATTCTAACGCTGTCTTCTTTTCCCCTTGCAAGCTGCTCATCATCCAAAATATTACGGATTTCAATTGGTGCACACACAATTTCGTTTCTATCAACCTTGGTCGGCGCATTCATTCCAAACCGATCCATCTCATCATTCCATAGACCCTTGCACCCGTAGATTGAAACGCAAACATACATCGGAACCGCACGATTCAGCTTCTTATACATTTCAGCAGTATCATCAAGCAGCTTTTGTAATTCCTCCCAAAACTCAAGTGTATTCAACCAGCGTTCTATTTTTAAATGTGAATCATTTTTATTTGTTCCATACACGTACAGATTCATTCTCAATTCAACTGTACCATTGTTGAATATTTGAAGATGCTCATCATCATATTCTTCATATTTAAAATTTGGAAAATATACGCCGTCCACATTGGGAACTGGTCGATCTCGCACCATTCCATTAAATAGGCTTTCAAATATCAGTTTCCGGTTTCTGGCAAGATCATACATTGAAAGAGCATCGCTTTGGTTTTTGAAAGTAGCCGGAATCAAATGCACAAGAGCAAATGGGTGCGCTGTTTCTTCCTTATAATCATTTAATCGCGCTTTTCTAAAAGATTTAATATCCTCTGCCAACATCGCCGCATTTAAAAAAGCATTTTGCATTTCTGTATAACTCATCGCCTGTTTCTTATTCCCATGCCTTATATAAAAGTGGAAATCGCCTTCCGGCTCTTCCGTAATGTACGGCTTATATAATCCACGTTGAATATGCAGAATTACTACATGTTTTTCGTTATTCAGCCTTACAAAGGTAAATTCCACTTCCGGCATCACAGGTCGTATAGCCTGCAATTCGTTTCTTCGATCCAGTTCAAAACGATCCGGATTAGATAGCACAATCCCTACCAATGCCCCTGCCATACCAGCATCTTCTCCGATACCATAGAAGATATATCCACCGTCTGCGTTTGCAAAAGAACACACATCGCTTCTAAATTCGGCTTGTTTTTCCTTCTTTTTGTTTTTATCTTCACATTTAAACGGTGCAAAATCAACCTTATAGTCAATAAAATTGTTTTCCCGATACGCATCATTATGAAGGAGTACTTTCAGGTCTTCTTCTGTCCAGTCTTGAAAATTTTTATTATTTATTTTCATGGATAATTCTCCGTTAAATCAACTCATATGTTATTGCCTACAATCTATAAAGAAACATTTTTAACTTCCTCATTTTGTAATCTTTATATACTTTTGTCCAAAACACTCCCGCCTTTATAGCCCTCAGAATATCGTTTTTACGCTCTTTCGCTTCTTACATCCAGCTACTATATCAAACATTGCATGCAGTCACTACGTAAGGGCACGAAAAGTTTCAAATATTAAAGCCGTGAGAGTTTTCCCACGGCTCAAATATAATCCTTTAAAAATTAGTTTTCAAGGGTAACGGTGAAATATACATCAACCTGTATTTACTACCCACGTTCAGACTGCGTAGCCCTTACTCTTGATGACCTCCACGACCTGAGAGACATATTTCTGGCAGGTGTCATGTTCCGGTGCTTCTACCATAACACGAACCACCGGCTCAGTACCAGACTCCCTGACAAGGATACGGCCAGTGTCACCCAGAGCCTCGGCTACAGCCTTGACTGCCTCCTGCACCGCCGGGTCGTTCTGTGCAGCTTTCTTGTCGGTGACGCGAACGTTCTCCAGAACCTGCGGGTAAATCTTCAGAGGTTCAGCCAGCTTGCTCATGGGCATCTTCTTCGCCAGCATGACCTCCATCATCTTGAGACTGGTCAGGATGCCGTCACCAGTGCTGGCGTACTTGGAGAAGATGATATGACCACTCTGCTCGCCACCAATACGGCAGCCGTTCTTAGCCATGTACTCGTAGACATACTTGTCACCCACAGCGGTCTTGGCGTAGCCGATACCCTTCTCATCAAAAGCCTTGTACAGGCCAAAGTTGGACATGACGGTGGTGACCACGGTGTTGTTCATCAGTTCGCCGTGTTCCTTCATGTAGCAGCCATAGATGTACAGGATATGGTCGCCGGTAATAACATTGCCCTTCTCGTCCACGCACAGGCAGCGGTCAGCGTCACCATCGAAAGCAAAGCCGACATCCAGACCGTTCTCTACCACGAACTTCTGCAGCCCCTCAATATGAGTAGAGCCAGCGTTGTTGTTGATGTTCAGGCCGTTCGGCTTGTTGTTGATGACATAGGTATCCGCACCCAGAGCATCAAAAACAGACTTAGCGATATTCCAGCTTGCACCGTTGGCGCAGTCCAGACCAACCTTCACGCCTTTGAAGGAGTAGATGCCCAGGCTGATCAGGTAGCCCATGTAGCGGTTACGGCCTGCCACATAGTCCACCGTGCAGCCGATGTGTTCCCGATGGGCAAAGGGCAGCTCCGGCCAGTCCTTGTCGAACACATGGAGTTTTCCGTCGATGTAATCCTCGACTAACAGCAAGATTTCCTCCGGCATCTTCTCACCATAGCAGTCGATCAGCTTGATACCGTTATCATAGTACGGGTTGTGGCTGGCAGAGATCATGATGCCGCAATTAAAGTCATCCACGCGAGCGATATAAGCCACGGAAGGCGTGGTAGTGACGTGCAGCAGGTATGCGTCTGCGCCAGAAGCGGTCAAGCCTGCAACCAGACTATACTCGAACATATAAGAACTGCGGCGGGTGTCCTTGCCGATAACGATGCGGGCAGGCTCGTTGTTGCCGTTGCGCTCGCGCAGTGCGTTGTAGTACCAGCCCAGAAAACGGCCAACCTTGTAGGCGT
>ENA-UERY01000352-UERY01000352.1-human-gut-metagenome-genome-assembly--contig:-NODE-352-length-40772-cov-5.894066_pt1 | contig 40772 bp, 40 predicted proteins | sample MGYA00242989_ERZ507990 | MGnify/ENA primary metagenome ERZ507990 (study PRJEB26167, sample SAMN06115529) | human gut metagenome | host: Homo sapiens | place: China:Fujian | collected 2015-08-26...
AAAAAGTACAATACATTAAACAGATAATTTTATCTAAAAAAATAATCATTTAGTATTGTTATTGAGGATAAGTTTCATTGAAAAGGAAAAGAATATAAATAAAAGAAAATTAGTTTTAGAAGCATTACTTGCATTATCCTTAACTACACTTTTATCTACAGTTGTTTATGCAGAAAAAACACATCAACCAGAAGGAAATACTGTAATTTCAGAGAAAGATAAGCCTTCTATTACTTTAGCTATGGATAAATGGACTGGAGAAAATGATATTGTTTTAAATGTTCAATCAAAAAAGAACACAACAATTAAATTATCGGAAATGTATGTTTGGGATGATTCAGCATCTTTAGGTGGAATTTATGTAGAACCCAAAATCGATCTTGACGAAAACGGAAACGGTACAATTACTTTCAAAAATGATGATTTAAAAAATGTAAAAACATTAATCGGTTCTAATGATCCACTCGATTGGACAAAAATCAAACAAATTGAAATGTATTTTGTTTTTTGTCTAGATGAAACAGAAATCTATGACTCTAAGTCTGCATATATTCCTGTAGAGATTTCAAAAACACCAGCTCCAGTAGAAACAGAAAAGCCAAAAACAATTGAAACAGTAAAAAAAGAAACAAAAGCCACTACTAAAAACACACAATCCAAGGCTGTAAAAACAGGTGATAATACGATTGTAAAGCTTCACAACTTCACGAGGAGTAGCTGGAAAATTTTTATCCAGATTTTTCGTCGTCAGTTCCTGTATCTCTGTCAATGTAATATTCTCTTCTTCTTTTGCATTGTTCCGATTGGTCAGATAGTAATAACCGCCCAATATTACACACACACACACCACGATTATGATCACAAATTTTGTATTCTTCATAAAATCGCCCTGCCTTTCTTTTTATCCAAACTACATGTAACATTTCAGGATTCAAAAATCCTATTCATTTTCATCAAAAAGTAATTCGACACTCTTCCCATCTTTTCCAAGATAAGCATTTGGAAAAATCTTTTTCACCTCAGGCATATAATCTTCTGCATGAACTAAAGATGGCGAAAAATGAGTCAGCCACATTTCTTCCACCCCGGCTCTTTTGGCCATGTCTGCGGCTTCATAAAATGTCATATGCTTGTATTGTTTTGCTTTTGCTATTTTATCTTTTTCTGCATACATACCCTCACAGATGAAAAGATCGGAATGCCTTGCACATTTTACAATGTTTTCTGTTGGTCTTGTGTCCGTACAATAGGTTACCCTGATTCCTTTTCTCGGTGCCCCAAGCACCATGTCCGGGGTAAAAGTAATTCCATCCTCCGTTGTGACTGTCTGACCTTTTTGTAACGGATTCCACAATTTCTGTGGAATGTGATTGTTTCTGGCTCGTTCCACATCGAATCGTCCGGCACGTCTGATCTCGACTGTGTATCCATAGCAGCTGATATTATGATTTACTTTAAATGCATGAATATGATATCCGTTGATCTCCATATCCTCTTCCGGTCCGGTCAATTCTATGTACTTGATCTCAAAAGGAAGTTCCGGTGCGATCATGCGCAGCGCACTTACTACTTTTTCAAGTCCCTTTGGTCCGATCATTGTGAGTGGTTCTGTCCGTTCCGCATTTCCCATTGTGAGAAGCAGCCCCGGAAGTCCGCTGATATGATCTGCATGGTAATGGGTAAAACAAATAACGTCAATCGGTTTAAATGTCCATCCTTTTTCCTTGATGGCGATCTGCGTTCCCTCACCACAGTCGATCAACAGATTGCTGCCGTTATAGCGCATCAGCGCTGCGGTAAGCCATCTGTGTGGAAGTGGCATCATGCCTGCTGTTCCTAAAAGACATACGTCTAACATGGATTTCTCCTTTTCTAACTCTATACTATCTCTCAGTGCCCATGTACCATTACATAGGCATCCTCTTTTGGAAATTCATAAAATCCTTTGCGCATACCACACTGTACAAACCCATTGCGTTCATACAGCCTGATGGCACTGTCATTTGATGCACGTACTTCCAGAACAATTCTTGCGACGCCTTTGTTTTCTGCAATTTTTAATAATTCTGTAAGTAACATACCACCAACTCCATGGCAGCGCTCTACCGGTGCTACTGCAACATTAGTAATTTCTCCCTCATCCATTGCCAGATACATACCAACCTCAGAGCACTCACCCTGGAAGTTAGCTCTTAAATCAGCAAGAATATCTTCGCTGACACCTTTAGCAACACCTACTACATGCTCAGCAGCCCATGTCTTTTCACCGGATACTTCTTTAAACTTGTCAGCACCTACATGACAGACTGGACATTCAGCCGGTGCAGCATCTCCCTCATAAACATAACCACATACTGTACATACAAATTTTTTCATAATCGTAATCTCCTTTTCTTTTAAATAAAATATTATAAGTTAAGACTTTCTAATGCAGTCACTGCATTCTCCATAAAATAAAGTAGAACTGGAAGTGATCATTCCGTCAAAACAGTCATTCGCAAGACGGTTCATCTCTTCAATACTTTTCATATCCAGCTCAAGATCCAGTAACCGTCCACATTTCGTACATAAGAAATGATTGTGCGGCTGTACGGTTCCATCAAATCTGTCTCCTCCGTCAGGTGTTGATATCTTGATCGCCTCACCGATGTCTGTAAGCAGATTCAGGTTTCGATATACAGTGCCAAGACTGATATTGGGAAATTCCTTTTTTACATGCATATATACGGTATCGGCTGTTGGATGTTCCTTTGTGGATGCAAGATAGTGCTTGATCGCTTCACGTTGGCGGCTGTATTTTAATGCTGCCACAAGAATCCCCCTTTCTAATGATGAAGAAATGGATCAGTAACTTCATCAACTTTAAATTAATAACAGTAATGATTACTGTGATTAGAATATAACTCATTTTTTTAAAATTGTCAACTATATTTCTGAAAAAACTCAAAAATATTTTCAAATCGTAAAAGCTTCCTTAGTATAGGCTGATAGAAGGGGTCAGATCCTCTTTTTAAATGTTACAAAAATATTAAAAAATAAAGTTGAAAATAGACGAAAAAGAGGGAATAATGACAGATTAAAAGGGATGAAAATAATGAAAAAAGCATAAACTATGTTGACATTACAGCAAGATATTGATACAATCCGATTGTAACATAATTAACAAATATGTAACATTTAGAACTTCCTACAAAAGATAAAAAGAGAAAGTAAGGAGGTTTTATATGAAAAAATTGTATATGGGACAAAAGATGATCGTATCTGCACTGGCAGGTATGATATTGATTCCGGGGAGTGTAGTCAGGATACAGGCAGCAGAAAATGAAGAACAGCAGTCTGTTGTACCGACTGCAGGAATCGAATCGGCACTGGAAGAGTGTTACAGGACAAAAGTAAAAGAAAATCTTCAGCTCTATCTTGTGCCAACAGACGAGGGTGAGTATTTGAATATAGCGTTTTCTGACACGGATGATTTTACTTATGTCAGAAGCGAACCGGATGAGAACAGTGACTGGACAGGAAAATTATATAAAGATTCAACTGTCGAAGTCCTGGAATATCTGGATGGCTGGACAAAGATCCGGTCAGGTGAGACAGAAGGATATGTTCCCACAGAAAAGCTGTTTACAGGAGAAGATGCCCGTATTCATTCAGGGGAGTACGAAGAGAATACGGCAACTGTGACGGCAGACAGACTGAATGTAAGAGCCGGAACCGGAACAGATACAGAGGTGCTGACTCAGGTTAGTGAGGGAGAGACTTATGAAATCCGGGGTGAACAGGCAGATGGCTGGTATCCGGTGAAAGTCGGAGAGATCAATGGCTGGGTGTATGGAGCCTATGTCACGACGGAAACTTCCTATTCTTATGGGGAGACGAAAGAACAGGAAGAAGCACGTATTGCAGCTGAAGAAGAGCAAAAAATCCAGGAGGCAGCGGCAGCCGCACTGGTTTCAAAAGGACAGTCAGTAGTGGACTATGCATATCAGTTCCTTGGCAATCCGTATGTCTGGGGAGGTACAAGTCTTACGAATGGGGCGGACTGTTCCGGGTTTGTCCAGTCAGTTTACGCACATTTTGGAATCAGCCTCCCAAGGACATCCTATGAACAGAGAACAGCGGGGGATGAGATCAGCTATGCAGAGGCACAGCCGGGAGATCTGATCCTTTATGAAGGTCATGTTGGTATTTATATGGGAGATGGAAAGATCATAAATGCCATGAATGAAGCACAGGGTATTGGAGTTTGCAGTGCGACATATACGAATATTGTGGCAGTTCGAAGAGTACTGTAGAAGTTGAGTGATAATTCAAATGTCAAGAGCTGGCATGACCTGAAATTTAAATAAGCAAAATGCACAAAAATGTAGAGTTTTGTAAAAAGTGGTCGAATAAATCGAAAATGGAGTTTTCAACTTATCCACATTAAAATCTTAGAAAAAGGTGGAAAAATATAACGTTTTTAAAAAGTTATCCACATTATCCACACGAAATCCACACTTTTTGGTGGATTACTTTTAAATAAAAAGAGAACGAACGTTTTGTGTAGAAGTTATGAAAATAGAAAATTGTCGAAAAAAAGAAAGAAAAGAATTGACTTTTAAGAAGTTGTAAAATCAGTGGAGTTTAAAAAGAAAAATCTGAAAATTCAAAAAATAGTTGATAAAACCAGGTCGAAGGACTATAATGTAAAGCACGAAAAATAGAAGGAGGAATCAGCAATGGCACAGATTTCTAAAGAGACAAGAATTGGCGAGCTTCTCGTTACATTTCCGGAAGCAGCTCCGATTCTGATGGAAATTGGAATGCACTGCCTTGGATGCCCGGCATCTCAGATGGAATCTCTGGAAGAAGCAGCAATGGTTCATGGAATCGACAGTGACCTTCTTGTGGAGAAGATTAATGCAGCGATGGCAGCAGCAGGAAAATAATAAAAGAGGCGGAAACGTTTCATGAAAATTGAAAGCCCCTGACACCAGGAAGTCCTGATGTCAGGGGCTTTTTTTCGTTGTCAGTTATACGGTTAAAGTGCTGCCAGTTTCTGTACTGCATCCGCTGATACGATGATCTCGCAATGCTCTTCAAGAAAAGCAAGGATTGTAGAATCCGCTTTTTCAGGAGTGCTATATTCCGAAAGCATATTACATATCTTATTAAATTCATGGTCGGAAGAAGAACCAGGTGCAAGTGCAAGAATATAAGTGTGATTCTCTTTATCTTTATAAAGTGTATTCGCATTCTTATAGAATGGAGCTGCAAGGCGTGCAGCACGAATCACAGAATCTAAAGTGCTAAATGAGAAAAGACGAAGCGTAAGCTGCGGTTCGGAAACAGCTTCCTCCTGTTCCTCTTCGGGGGACGCGGAAGGAAGACCTGCCGCTGCTTCTTTTACTTTATTGAGCAGGTCAAGAAATTCATCTGCTCCCTGCAGCTTTTCAAGCACATCATTGTTCACTGTATCTGAATCGCCAAGCGGTGTAAATTTTGAAAACCGGGTATCCAGCTCTTCAGGGTCTTCGACTTTCGTTATAATCAAGACGATCGAATCCGCAGAGGAAGGAATCGCCTCGATCATGAGCGGAAGATCTTCCGCGTCAAAACCGAAATCAAATGATGCCTGCTGCATCATATCCCGAAATAAAGATTTTGCTTTCTCAGTACCATAAGCCAGCTCGCTGAGCTTTAAATGGCGGGCTGCCAGATCAGCATGTGTCAACGTACAACGAATTTGATTATCATTGATTTTTTCAATTTTCATATGATCACATCCCTCTCTTCTATATAAAAGATGTTGGGGTCAAAAGCCCTCAACAATGATGCCAACGGATTGTTTCGTGCTACGCACTCCCACAATCCTACCCTGACATCATATAAAATAATATGAGTATTGAATGACTTTGATCCAATAAGATATATCATTTCACTGTCTAGTATAAGCAAAAATCAAAAAGATGTAAAGAAAAAGAAGATAAGTTTATAATTCTTTCATCATCTTTTTCTGTTATCAACAAATTCACATAGCTTATCAACAAGAAACACATTGAAAAATGCTTTATTCTGCCCATATAATGGCACTTACAGAAGACAGCGGTCAGGATAACGACTCAGAAGAAAGGAGATTCGGAAAAGATTCAAATGGAGAAATTGATTTGCTGCAGGTGGTGCTGTCTTCGCAGTTCGCATAAATACTCAACAGTATGTCACAGTACTTCCAACGGGTCTTCAAAAATGCGGACATAAGGTTATCAGTATCTGCAGAGAAAGGAGAGAGTATACGCCAATGATGGACATAACTGATAAAGAGAGTTACAGAAGTTTGTACTCTGAGTTAAAGCAGTATGAAAAGAGAGGGATAGACATCCTTATGGATGGATATCAGGTAAGTCCGATGCAGATCGTGACCGCATATATGGCAAAAGAAGAAGGTGCTTATATGCGTGATTATGTGATGGATCAGAATGGAAGACTGGAATCTCTGACATTTACCGATGTAGATGAATTGAATGTAGATAAATTTGGATTGTCAGTGCTTACCCCTTGATGCCGGACAGTACAGATAGATGAGCAGTCAGAGAAAAGAAAGGTCAGAAAAGGATGCATCAATGTGCGGAAAGTATATTCAGAAAAAGTCTGATATGTTATAATGATTGCGGATAGGAGGTGCCGCATGAACGAAAGAAAAAGGCATAGAAGAAAAGGCAGAAGAAGACGGAGAAGATCACCGGGGATCGCCTTGATCATTTCCATCGTACTTGTCATTATCATAGCAGTAGCAGGAATTTTTGTTGTCTGGAAGAGATATGGTCCATCGAATGAAAGGGCTGATCTGGAACAATATTATGGCCTGGACAGCAAAGATGAGATCGCAGTAGTGATTGATGATGAAGTGATACGAAGCGAAGATCTGGCACAGGATAAAGCGGAAGGATTAAAAGTAATTTCGGCAAAGGTCTATGACAGTGAATATTATATTGAAGCTTCTGTTGTAAGAGATAAGATTAATGAGCGTTTTTACTGGGATTCAAATGAACAGATTCTTTTATATACACTGCCGTCAGGGAATGTTTCTGTCGTGGCAGATACGAATGAATATACTGAGGTCAATGAACAGAAAAGTGTAGATTATACCATTCTGAAAATGGAGGGCGACAAAGTTTATATTGCACTTCCATTTATACAGACGTATACCAATATGGAGTACAAAGTATATCAGGATCCGAACAGGATCGTGATCACGACAGACTGGGGTGAAAAAGAGACCGCAGTTGTAAAAGGTGATACACAGATCCGTTATCAGGGCGGAGTGAAAAGTCCTGTTCTCACCGATGTAAAAAAGAACGACAAGGTTACAGTTCTGGAAGATGAGGATGACTGGCAGAAAGTAGCTACAGCAGATGGATTTATCGGTTATCTGAAAAGCAGTAAGCTGAAAGACCAGAAGAAAGAAAAAACTTCCAGAGATTTTGCGGAGCCGGAATATACAAGTATTTCAAAAGATTATAAGATCAATATGGCATGGCATAATGTTACGAATGTCAGTGCCAACCAGAGCATTCAGAGTATGCTCGCTACTACAAAAGGACTGACTACGATTGCACCGACCTGGTTCAGTCTTGCAGATACTGAAGGAAATATCACATCCATTGCAGACACAGACTATGTTCAGTATGCAAAGCAGGCAGGACTGGAAGTGTGGGCGGTACTCCGGGATTTCCATGGAGGTATTAATTCATATGATGAGACTTATGAAGTATTAAGTTACAGTTCAAAAAGAGCAAAAGTGATCGATCAGGTGATCGCGGCTGCATTGCAGAGTCAGGTAGATGGAATCAACCTGGATTTTGAACTGATCTCGTCAAAGTGTGGAGTGCATTATATTCAGTTTGTGAGAGAGCTGTCAGTAAAGTGCAGAGAGAACAACCTGGTATTATCAGTAGACAACTATGTTCCGAAGCCCTACAATACGCAGTACGATCTGAAAGAGCAGGCAGCGGTAGCGGATTATGTGTTCATCATGGCATATGATGAGCATACAGACGGCTCTAATGAAGCCGGATCTGTTGCATCTATCAGTTACCTGGAAAACGGTGTGACAGATGCACTGAAGCTTGTCCCGAAAGAAAAGCTGGTTGCTGCAATCCCGTTTTTTACAAGACTTTGGAAAGAAACTCCAAAGACGGAAGAAGAGTTGGCTGCAGAAGCAGGAACAGAGGCAGCAGATTATCCGAACAGTGTAAGCAGTCAGGCACTTGGTATGGATGAAGCTGCACAGGCGGTTCAGAATGCAGGTGTGACAGCACAATGGGATGATGAGACGAAGCAGAATTATGCAAAGTGGGAAGCAGATGGAAGTACCTACAGGATCTGGCTGGAAGATATGCAGTCATTGGAAGAAAAGATGAAAGTAATCCGGCAGAACGAACTGGCAGGAGTTGCAGAGTGGAGTCTTGGAAGAGAAAATAGCGGCGTATGGGATCTGATTCTCCAATATTTGAATTAAATAAAGATGATTTTGAAAAAATATCCTTTTCAGACATATACTACAATATAAGTCTGAGGAGGATATTTATTTTGCTAAAAAAAATGCGAAAAAAAGCAGGAGCATTACTTGTAATGATTTGCCTCGGCGTGGTTATTTTACTGTGTTGGGAGGCGGGAGAGCATCTGAAAGATAAGATTCTCAGAAGTCTTGAAACTGCAGCAGAAGCTCGTACAGGAAAGCAGACAGTAGTCCTTGACAGCGGGCATGGAGGAAGTGATTCCGGGAAAGTCGGGATCAATGGGGCGAAAGAAAAGGAGATTAATCTGCTGATTGCAAAAGAGATCAGAAGATTGCTTGAAAAAGAAAAGATTGAAGTAATTATGGTCCGGGAAAAAGATGAGGAGCTTGGAAAGAGTAAAGTAGAAGATTTGAAATACAGAGTTTCGCTGATGAATGAAAAAAAGCCGTCACTGGCAGTCAGCATTCATCAGAACAGTTATCATGAAGAAAATGTTTTTGGAGCACAGGTTTTTTATTATAAGACTTCAACCGAAGGAGAAAAGGCGGCTGCGGTCATTCAGGAAGCACTTCAGGAAGTGAATCCTGAAAATACGAAAAAAATTAAAGCAAATGATACATACTATCTTTTAAAGAAGACCGAAGTTCCGACGGTGATCGTAGAATGTGGCTTTTTAAGTAATTATGCAGAGGCGGAAAAACTGGTATCAGAAGACTATCAGAAGAAGCTGGCAGAAGCGGTGACAAAAGGCATCCTGCAATATCTGAAAGATCAGTGATGAAAGTAATGAAGAAGGGATAAATAGTTTTTTTTTCAATAGAAAGATGTTATAATAAAATTTATGGAAACGATAATAAGAAAAATAGATAAAAATAATATTGATCCTGAAGTAATCGAAGAGGCAGGAAATATTCTGAAGAATGGCGGGCTTGTAGCATTTCCGACGGAGACAGTCTACGGACTGGGAGCGGATGCGTTGAAGGAGGAGGCAGCGAAGAAGACTTATGCTGCAAAAGGCCGTCCATCGGATAATCCGCTGATCGTGCATATTGCGGATTATGAAGATCTGAAGGCAGTTGCGGTGAATATACCGGCGAAGACGGATGCCCTGGCAGCTCATTTCTGGCCTGGTCCACTGACGATGATCTTTGAGAAGAGTGAGGTTGTACCGTACGGAACGACAGGCGGACTGGATACCGTTGCGGTCAGGATGCCGAGTGATCCGGTGGCAGCGGCTGTGATCCGGGCAGCAGGTGGATTCGTATCTGCACCAAGTGCCAATACATCAGGAAGACCGAGTCCCACAACAGCACAGCACGTCAGTGAAGATCTGGACGGAAAGATCGATATGATTCTTGACAGCGGAAGTGTGGATATCGGTCTGGAATCAACGATTCTTGATATGACTGTAGAACCGCCGATGATCCTGCGTCCGGGGGCAATCACTGCGGATATGTTTGAAGAAGTGATCGGCCCGGTCAGTGTGGATGAGACAATCCTTGGAAGTGAGAGCAACAAAGCTCCGAAAGCACCGGGGATGAAATATCGTCATTATGCTCCGAAGGCAAAGCTGATCATTGCCGAGGGGGACATCCGGGAGGAAGTTCTTGCAATCCGTCAGCTTGCATATGCCGCACATCGCCAAGGCGAGCGGGTTGGAATTATTGCAACCGGGGAGACACTTCCATTTTATAAGTATGGAATTGTAAAGAATATCGGGACCCGAGAGAATGAGAAGACCATTGCAAGGAATCTGTACCGGGTTCTGAGAGAATTTGATGACGAAGAGGTTGACGTTATCTACAGTGAATCCTTTGCCATGCAGGGGATTGGAAGTGCGATCATGAACCGTCTGGAAAAGGCAGCGGGACATTTAAGGATCAGTGCATCTGCAGTAGTAAAGCAGCAGAGATACCGGAGAGTTATTTTCGTAAGTAATACAGATTCTTATATCGGACCGATGGCAGCGGAGCTTTTGAGGAATAAAGAGCTGGAACAGGAGTATGTGGTTGATTGCAGCGGACTTGTGGTTTTGTTCCCTGAACCAGTGAATCCAAAGGCAGAAGCAATCATGAAGAGTGCAGGCATGACGCTGGAAGGTCATGTGGCGAAGCAGTTTGACAGTGAGAGTCTGCAGCCGGATACACTGATTCTGACAGTAGATGAGAGTACAAAGAAAAAGATGATTTCAGAGTATGAAAATACAGAGAACGTATATACGTTAAGTGAATTTGCAGGAGAGGGAGAAGCGATTCCAGATCCTTATGGAAAGCCGCTTACTGCATACGGTGAGTGCTTTGAAGTCCTGAAGAGACTCATAGATCAATTAGAAGAAAAATTAAATTCATTTGCAAAAGGAGAAGAATAATGGCAAAAGTACATGTAATGGATCACCCGTTGATCGCGCACAAAATCAGTTATATCCGCAGCGAGGAAGTTGGAACGAAAGAATTTCGCGAGATGATCGGAGAGATTGCACAGTTGATGTGTTATGAGGCAACCAGAGATCTGAAGCTTGAAGATGTTCAGATCAAGACCCCGATCTGTGAGATGACAGGAAAGTCTCTTGCAGGAAAGAAACTGGCGATCGTGCCGATCCTTCGTGCAGGACTTGGAATGGTTGACGGATTCCTGACACTGATTCCGGCAGCAAAGGTAGGTCATATCGGACTTTATCGTGATCCGGAGACACTTGAACCGGTAGAGTATTACTGCAAATTACCAGCAGACTGTGAAGAGAGGGAAGTTTTCGTAGTAGATCCGATGCTTGCAACAGGCGGTTCCAGTGTGGCAGCGATTCAGATGCTGAAAGATAAAGGCGTAAAGCATATCCGTTTTGTATGCATTATCGCAGCACCGGAAGGTGTTGAGCGTATGAAAAAAGAGCATCCTGATGTAGATCTCTATATCGGTTCTCTGGATGAGAAACTGAACGATCATGGTTATATCGTACCGGGACTTGGTGATGCCGGAGACCGTATCTTCGGTACAAAATAAGAGGACAGACGAAGGAGCTGATGCAGATGTCTGATAAGAGAACAGATTATTTATCATGGGATGAATATTTTATGGGTGTTGCGATGCTTTCGGGAATGCGTTCAAAAGATCCGAATACGCAGGTGGGATGCTGTATTGTCAGTCAGGATAATAAGATTTTGTCCATGGGCTACAACGGACTGCCGATCGGCTGTTCAGATGACGAGTTCCCATGGGCGAGAGAAGGAGAAGATCCGCTGGATACAAAGTATGTTTATACGACGCACAGCGAGCTGAATGCAATTTTGAACTACAGTGGCGGCAGTCTTGCGGGAGCGAAACTTTACGTGTCTCTTTTCCCGTGCAACGAATGTGCAAAAGCTATCATACAGTCAGGGATCAAAGAGGTGATCTATGACTGTGATAAGTACGCACATACTCCGGCGGTTATGGCATCAAAAAGAATGATGGATGCAGCAGGGGTCAGATACCATCAGTATCATCGCACGAACAGAAAGATTGAGATTGAATTGTAAATGATGCAGGTACGCTTCCGGGCGTACCTGTTTCGTAAAAAGGAGACAATATGATTCGGACAGTACAGTTATCAGAAATTACAGAAAATATCAAAGAAATGTGCATTGAAGCAAATCATTTTCTGTCACCGGATATGGCAGAAGCAATGAAGCAGGCACAGCAGAACGAAAAGTCACCGCTTGGAAAGCAGATCCTTGGACAGCTTCAGGAAAATCTTGAGATAGCCGCACAGGATATGATCCCGATCTGTCAGGATACAGGAATGGCAGTTGTCTTTCTGGAGATCGGACAGGATGTACACTTTGAAGGCGGCAGCCTGGAAGAAGCAGTAAATGAAGGTGTACGGCAGGGATATGTGGAAGGATATCTCCGTAAATCCGTTGTAGGGGATCCATTGATCCGTGAAAATACAAAAGATAATACTCCTGCGGTTCTTCATATCAGGATCGTGGAAGGTGACCGGGTGAAGATCAAGGTTGCACCGAAAGGGTTCGGCAGTGAAAATATGAGCCGTGTATTTATGCTGAAGCCGGCAGAGGGAATCGAAGGCGTGAAAGATGCAGTTCTGACGGCGGTGAAAGATGCAGGACCGAATGCCTGTCCGCCGATGGTAGTCGGTGTTGGGATCGGAGGCACATTTGAAAAATGTGCATTGATGGCAAAAGAAGCACTGACAAGAGAGGTAGGAAGTCATTCGGAGATACCTTATGTGAAAGATCTGGAGGAAGAGCTGCTTGAAAAGATCAACGGTCTTGGAATCGGACCGGGAGGTCTTGGCGGCACAACGACAGCAATGGCAGTGAATATCAATACTTATCCGACTCATATTGCAGGACTTCCTGTTGCGGTAAATATATGCTGCCATGTCAATCGTCATGCAATAAGAACAATATAATTCCACGAGCTTTCATCGTGGACAGAGTGATGAAAAGAGGAAGATTTTATGGACAGGCATATTACAGCACCGATCAATAAAGAAACTGCAAGATCATTACATGCAGGAGACTATGTATATATAACAGGGACGATGTATACCGCGAGAGATGCGGCACATAAAAGAATGTATGAGATTCTTCAGAAGGGTGGAGAACTGCCGGTTGACTGGAAGGATCAAGTGATCTATTATATGGGACCATCCCCGGCAAGAGAGGGCAGACCGATCGGATCAGCAGGTCCGACAACAGCAAGCAGAATGGATAAATACGCACCGCAGCTGCTGGATCTTGGACTGGGAGCAATGGTTGGAAAAGGCAAAAGAAGCCAGGCTGTTATCGATGCGATCGTGAGAAATGGTTCAGTATATTTTGCGGCGGTAGGAGGAGCAGGAGCTCTTCTTTCCAAATGTATTACTTCCGCAGAGGTGGTCGCTTATGACGATCTTGGAACAGAGGCAATCAGAAAGCTCACAGTAGAAAACTTTCCGGCGATCGTTGTGATCGACAGTGAGGGAAATAATCTGTATGAAACTGCGATCAAAGAATACAGAAAAGTGGAGGAATAAGATTCATGAAGAGAATCCTTTTGATGGTATTCAGAAATCTCTGGTTTGTTCCATGGGCATGGTGTAAGCTGTGCTATCGGGCGTCTCATACAGATAAATATACAGAAGAAGAACAATATTCATTTATCCGGTGGGTAGATCTGCATGCAAATAAAGGCGGAAATGTAAAAATAGATGTGCATGGAAGTGAAAATATACCGGCAGAGAATGGTTTTATGTTTTTCCCAAACCATCAGGGTCTGTATGATGTGTTGGCGATGATAGAAGCGTGTCCACGGCCATTTTCAGTCGTGGCTAAAAAAGAAGTGGGAAATATTCCATTTTTAAAGCAGGTCTTTTCGTGTCTTAAGGCATTCCTGCTGGACAGAGAAGATGTGCGTCAGGCGATGAAAGTGATCATAGATGTATCGAAAGAAGTTGAAAAAGGAAGAAACTACCTGATTTTCCCGGAAGGTACACGTTCTAAAAATGGAAATAAGATCGGTACATTTAAAGGTGGAAGTTTTAAAGCTGCAACAAAGGCAAAATGCCCGATCGTTCCGGTGGCACTGATTAATTCTTTCGTGCCATTTGACCGGAATACGATCCGCCCTGTAACAGTACAGGTACATTTCCTTAAGCCGTTGGAATATGAAGATTACAAAGAGATGAAGACAACCGAGATTGCGGCACTGGTAGAAAAGCAGATCCAGGAAACGATCGATGCGAATGTAGGAGAATAAATACAGTCAGAAATAGAACGAAAAATAAAAAGACAATGGTATGATGTACCGCTCCAAAAGTTAGGGCTAAAATCTAACGATTGGAAATCAGTACAGATTCCATTGTCTTTTCATTATTAAATCATTTAATTCCCAATTTTAATAATATCCTGTCCAATTCTCTTCGTCATCATCGACATCAACAGAATTGTCCGGGATAGTATCAGTACCATCGGAAATGCCCGGGATGGTAGTATCATTGTCGGCTTTGCTGCCGGAAGTACTGTTGGATGCATTTCCATTATCAGATGCATTTCCACTATTACCGGAATTATTGGAAGAACTGTTATTTCCTTTGCTCTTACTGCCTGACTTGCTGTCGGAAGACGAAGACTGTCCATCCTTGCCTGAATCATCGTTCTTTCCGTCGGTCAGGTCAAGATCCGGCAAGGAATTATCGGAATCTTTTGAATAACTCTTTTTCTTCTTATCAGATTTTTTATCTTTAGAAGTGGATTCCGTCTTCTTATCGGATGTTCCTGAAGTGATGCGAATGGCTGCAAATGTGGCTATTGCCAGAACGCAAACAGCGATCACCGATATAATGATCAGCTGCTTTTTCTTTTTGGGATTCATTTTCTTTCGTCTTCTCGATCTGCTCATGGGATACTCCTTATTTTAAAAAAATTTTACTGGTGAAATATAATTCTTATAGTAACTTATTTTATAAAAAATTACAATGATGTTGAGAGATGATTTAAGTAATAATATGAAACTCTCCCTTTTGTAGCGATGATCACCTTATTTAATTGTTAAATTTCTGAAAAATTTACAATGATTTTATGAAAAAATGTCAGAGAAAAATAATAAATCTATTGAAAAATGCTGAAAAAGATAGTAGCATAAAATTGTATAGTTATAAGTAAGATGTAATTATTATGTAATATAGTAATGATTCATTTAAAATGAAATGGAAAAGGAAGTGAGGAGGACATTATGAGTGCAAGGAGAAAGCAGTTAATTGCTTTGTCTGTGGTGCTTGTCTGCGTGGTCGGGATGGCTGTATATGGAATTGTACGGGTATCGAATAAGACGGCAGATAAAGGAAGTGGCTTTGATGTTGCGATGACAGATACGACGGATAAGTCGAGGAAAGAAGCGAAAGATTCAGATCAGGCAGAAAAGAAAGAAAAGACGGATCAGAAAACTGATACGAAGAAAGAAGAGCCTGCCAAAGAAGATCAAAAAGAAGAGACCCTGCCTACGTTGGATCTGACGAAGAACCAGGCGAAGAAGTCGGTTCAGAAGAAGAGCCATAACTCCACACAGGGTTCTTCATCGTATAGTAATACGGGATCAGGAAACACGACATCTAATACAGGAAATACTGGTTCGAATAGCAGTTCAAAGCCAAATAACAGCGGATCGAATGCCGGAAATAATGGTGGATCAAATAGCGGATCGAATACCGGAAATAGCGGTGGATCAAATAGCGGTTCCAATACCGATTCCAATACCGGAGGCAATGGCGGTTCAAATAGTGGCTCCAATACTGGAGGTAATACAAATCCAGATAATGATACAGAGTTGCCTAATACACCATCAGAGCCAACCAGTCCGGATGAGAACGGTGAGTATTGGACGGGATACTACTAAAATAAGTCTACAAAGTCCAGGATAGCCTTTCGGATCAATTGAATTTTATTAACAAGTGTGGAGTACTGGAAGAAAATACTGAGATGCTGCGGGAGGAAAGATATGAAAATAAAAAAAGGATTTGTATTGCGTGATGTTGCAGGCAGATCAGTGGTGGTTGCGACAGGAGCAGCCGCAAAAAGATTTCGTGGCATGGTGATGCTGAATGAGACTGGAAAAGAGATTTGGACAAGATTGCAAAAAGGCATGGATCAGGATGAAATCATTCGCAGTATGATTGAAGATTATGATGTCAGTGAAGAAAAGGCAACTGCAGATGTCCAGAATTTGATTGGGCAGATGTGGGAGAACGGATTCTTAGAAAAATAGAGTGCAACTAATATAAGGAGGAGAAGAGGAAAATGTACAAAAAGAAATTACAGAGACTTGGTGCAGTATGCCTGGCAGCAGCTATGGTATTTACCACCTTCAGCTTCCCTGATGCGGTGAAGGCTGAAGAGGGAACTGCGACACAGGCAGAGACGGAGGCAGAAACTGCTACGGAGTTGGAACAGGGGAAAGTGACAGTTAAAATAGATCAGAGCATATTGAAGGCGAATGCTATGACTAATTCAGAGGAGGTTACCAACGAGAGAAATGCAGCTAAAAATGCATTTGATGGAAACTTTAATACCAAGTGGTGTACAGCATGGAGAGAGGCAAGCGGCTCATATCATTATGAGCCGACGTGGTTAACGGGAACAGATTTTGAGACAACACAGCCGTGGATTGGCTCAGGTTTTGGAAGAACTGTAATGTTGAAAAAACTTACGTATCAGACAAGAGAGACAAACGTTCATAATATTAAAACCTTTGAGCTTTATATCAGCGAAAATGGTACAGATTGGAGTCGGGTGGATGCAAATAATTTGACGACACCGAATTCGGATGGTAGCCTCAGTAATAATCAGAGTGTACAAGAGATTATACTGACGGAAGCAAAACCGGCTAATTATTTTAAAATCGTAAGTACGAGTACATGGATGTCCAACGGGGCGAATGCACATACGGTATCGGCAACTGAAATTAATGCATACGAAGAAAAAGATATGGATGTCGTACTTACAGCACCAACAACGGGAAGTGATCCAACGGTCAGTGTTCCGACCGAAGTGGAAGCAAAGAAATGGGATGCAAGTGCTCAGGTAGCAGGAGAGATTACTGGTGGAGTAGTTGTTGATGACAATGCATTTGACCTTAGTGAGTCAGTTACCGTAGGTGAGGCAGATGATGCAAAATTTACTGGTACAGGTGCAAAATATATGGTACAGTTTAAGGTGCGGCTTACAAATATCAAAAAAGGCAATGTATCTATATTAGTAAGAAAAGAGGGACAATATGATGTGCGTATTAATTATAAGTCGGATGGAACTGCAGAGTTAATACTGTTATATACTAATTACAATAGCAACGGTGATGAGATTAACTGGTGTGAGGCGAAAGTTACGGTAAGTGATTTGGCGGCTTGGATAAATAAAGATGTAACAATTACAGCTGTAAGAAATGGAAATGATTCTCGTATATGGTATAATGATACTGCAGGAGTCAAAAAGACTGCAGAAAATTTCAATGCAGGAAATAAAGAGAGTACTCCGCTTACAATAGGAGGATCGGCTTCAGTAACAGGAGCAGTGAAGGATCTTGTTGTGTTAAATTGTGGAAGCGTAAGTAACAATTATGTTGATACGAAACCGACTGTTGACGGTCTGTTAAATAGTGGAGCTACATATGCAGTGAACTTAAAAGCAACACCAGCATCTAAAGCGGCTTATACAGCAGCAATAAGTTCGAGTGAAGAGACGAGCAATGAGAAGAAGATTTATACAACAAGTACTACGATTACGGCGACAGAAAACGGTGAGATTTTAGTCGCACCGGAAGCAGTAACAGTCAATATCGATGGAAATACTGCACATAACCAAGTGGTTCCGGTCAGCGAAGCAAGTACCCTTACCGATACTGGAAGCACAACAGTAAAATACATATTTGAAGACATGTTTGTTGGTGGATCATTAAGAATTGACAATACGGATCCGTTAGTGAAGACAAATATGCGACTGGGATACGATTTTAAAATCCCGTCAGATACTACATTCAAAGGATGTGAATGGTACTATGGAACGGCTAGCGATAACTTATCGCTGAAGTTAGCACCAACAACGACAAAATATATTACAAATCCTGGAGGAAAGGGTAATGATGTATATCGCTCAAACATTGTATTCACAAATATGCCAAAATCTGCGTATAAGAAAAATGCATGTGCAAGAGTATTGGTAAAATACGGAGACGGTGAACATACTTATAGCAAAATGGGACTTGGCATAGATACGCGTACAGTGTATGAAGTGGCAACGGCTGTAAAAAATGATCTTGAGACTCATGGAAATACAACCGGTAATACGTATGAATATGTAAAGAGGCTAGTCGAAGCAGCAGATGTACAATAATAGGGATGAGGAGAAATGATCATGAAAAAAGCATACAATGATCCAAAGATGGAAATAGTATCACTGGTAGGAGAGGATATTATCTGTGCGAGTGAAGGGGCGGCAGATAATGACATAAAAGATTCACTTTACTCTGACGATACACAAAGTGTATCAGATTATGACGTTGTAGAACAATAGAATGTCGTTGATGAAAAAATAAGAGGTGCAGCAGACTGCAACAGATTCGGGGAATAATGAATCTGTTGCAGCTTTTTATTTATACAGTGTCTTTTTATTCTGAATTGTACAAACGACAGGGAGAATGAAGTCGGAATACACAAGTTTTTATTGTGAAAATGCGATATACTAAATTATGAATATATAAAAATATGGGATGATGTGAATGAATTCCATATTAAAAGATGTGACAGAAAGGAATGGGAACATCGGAAAGGGGTATTATGAAGAAAAAAGAAAATTGCGTGTGCTTGCGGGAATCTGTGTGGTAGCAATGACTGTAACTTCATTGCCGTATACAGCGATGAAAGTCAGTGCGGAGCCAGAGGCGGCAGTACAGCAGACAACGGCGGATGATCTGAAGTTATGGTATACGAGTCCGGCAGACATCACCAAGTATTACGAAGGCTGGCAGGAAAAGTCTCTTCCAATCGGTAATGGAGCGATGGGAGGAACTGTATTTGGTGGAATCACCAGAGAGCGTATTCAGCTTAATGAAAAATCTCTCTGGTCAGGCGGACCAAGCGATAGCAGAACGGATTATAATGGTGGTAATCTTACAGCTAAAGGAAATAATGGAGCGACCCTGACATCGATCCACAATTATTTCTCAAATGGACAGGACAATAATGCGATCAATCTTGCAAATAATAATCTCATTGGTGTAAGTGATGATAATGGATCAAATGGATATGGATATTACTTAAGCTTTGGAAATATGTATATTGATTTCAAGAATATATCATCTGAAAGTGAAGTGGAGAATTACAGTCGTGACCTGGATTTGAAGACTGCGATCGCAGGAGTTAATTATGATAAGAACGGCACAAGTTATTCGAGAGAAAATTTTACGAGCTATCCAGATAATGTAATTGTTACGCATATTACCGCAGATGGTTCTGAAAAGATCAGTCTGGATGTCAGCGTGGAACCGGATAATGAAAAAGGTGGGGCGGTTAACAAGATTACTACGCCAAGTACGTATACAAGAAGCTGGACAACAGACGTATCGGAAGGATTGATTTCTGTTAATGGAACGCTCACGGACAATCAGATGAAATTTACATCCCAGACAAAAGTTATTACCGACAAAGGTGGTACAGTTACTGATGAGGATGGAAAAGTGAGTGTTTCCGGTGCAAGTGAGGTTACGATTATCACTTCCATGGGAACAGATTACAAGAATGAGTATCCAAAGTATAGAACAGGTGAATCAAAAGAGGCACTGGAGAACCGTGTGAAATGGTATGTGGAGCAGGCAGAGGCTAAGGGGTATGACAAGCTCAAAGAAGATCATATAAGCGATTATCAGAAGATATTTAACCGTGTGGATCTGGATCTTGGACAAGGTGCGTCCTCAAAGACAACAGATACACTGCTGTCAGCGTATAATGGCGGAAGTGCAACAGAAGCTGAAAGACGTTATCTGGAAGTTCTTTTGTTCCAGTATGGAAGATTCATGACCATTGAGTCCTCCAGAGAGACAAGAACAGATGCCAACGGTTATGAAAGGGAGACGCTTCCGTCCAACCTCCAGGGACTGTGGGTTGGAGCGAATAATTCTCCATGGCATTCGGATTATCATATGAATGTGAATTTGCAAATGAACTACTGGCCGACTTATTCTACGAATATGGCTGAATGTGCAGAACCGCTGATCAATTATGTCGATTCTCTGAGAGTACCGGGACGTATAACTGCAGCAATTTATGCCGGGGTATCTAGTGCAGAGGGAGAAGAGAATGGATTCATGGCACATACGCAGAACAACCCGTTTGGTTGGACCTGCCCTGGATGGAATTTCAGCTGGGGATGGTCACCGGCAGCAGTACCATGGATCTTACAGAACTGTTGGGATTATTATGAATATACTGGAGACGTAGAATATTTAAGAAATAATATTTATCCGATGATGAAGGAAGAAGCAAAACTCTATGATAAGATGCTTGTCCCTGATAGTGATGGGAAGCTGATTTCTTCTCCTGCATTTTCACCGGAACATGGACCTATCACAAATGGAAATACGTATGAGCAGACGCTGATCTGGCAGTTGTATGAGGATACCATTAAGGCAGCAGAAATCCTCGGAACAGACGCTGAGCTGGTAACTGGATGGAAAGAAAAGCAGGCTGCTTTAAAGGGACCAATTGAAATAGGTAGTGAAGGTCAGATTAAAGAGTGGTATACAGAGACAACATTAAATAGTATCGTAAGTAATAGTAAGACAGATGGATATAATCATCGCCATATTTCCCATATGTTGGGACTTTTCCCGGGAGATCTGATTACAGAGGACAATGCAGAATGGTTTGCAGCTGCAAAGGTATCCATGCAGAACCGAACTGATGTGAGTACTGGCTGGGCAATGGCACAGAGAATCAACAGCTGGGCAAGACTTGGCGAGGGAAATAAGGCGTATGAGCTGATTAAGAATCTGTTCAGTAATGGAATCTATGCGAATCTGTTCGATTATCATGAACCGCAATATTTCCAGATCGATGGTAACTTTGGTTATACATCAGGTGTTACGGAAATGTTGCTTCAGAGTAATGCCGGATACATTAACTTTCTGCCGGCAGTTCCGGACGACTGGGCAGCTGGAAGTGTTAGTGGTCTGGTTACACAGGGCAATTTTGAAGTCGGCATGAACTGGAGCGATAAAGTCCTGAGATCAGCAACGATCAAGTCTAATAAGGGTGGAACGGTAGTTGTCCAGGCGGAAAATATAGCACTTGCAAAAATTACTGACAACAATGGAGATACGGTAACCTTTGAAAAAGTAGAAGGTCATGGAAACGATCGTATTTCTATTGCGACAACAGAAGGTGGAACTTATACGATTTCAGATATTCCAAGTTCAAAGGATGTTGAAACTCCGACCGGAGTGGAAGCAATTAGAAAAGATACATCTCAGGTAGAAGTATCCTGGAATGCAATTACGGCAGCAGAAGGCAGCGATGTGAGCTATAATGTATATCGTAAAGTAGGAAGCAACAGTGTAGAATGTATTGCGAGTGGTGTGAAAGAAACTACTTATATGGATACATCAGCAGACCTGACACTTGGAACTATAAAATATCAGGTGTCAGCAGTGGTAAATGGTGTGGAATCTGTAAAATGCGATCTTGTTGCAGCAAAAGAGGCAGGCACGATACTGATGCAGGTGAAGCCGTCGGTTCTGCAGGCAAATGCGATATGCAATACGCAGCAGAAACCAGAACAAGGAAAGGATGGACTGGCAAGCTGGGCGTTTGATGAAGAGAAGCACTGGTGGCATACAAGATATGCGGGAGATCGGGAGAGTGGTGAAGACAACATAAGTAAGACTACTCGTCCGTGGATTGGTTCAGGATTCGGGCAGGAGATCAGGCTGAAGAAAATTACATATACCGGTCGTACAGATCAGCCAGAAAATAACCATAATAATATTATCAAATACAGCCTGTATTATGCGGATATGGAAGAGCCGACAGCCACACCGACATCTAGTGACTGGGTACTTGCCAAGACCGGATACTTTACAAGTGCTGTAGAGGCAAAGGATATTGTATTGGAAGAGGCAGTGAAGGCGACTCATTTCAAACTGGTGGCAGAGAATACGAACAACTGGGCAAATAACGATACAGCGGCAAATGGTTATCATGGAGCTGGAAGTAATGGCGGAGGAGATACCAGTGCTGAAAATATTAAAGTTTATGCAGAAGATACACTGAATCTTACAGTGAAAGCTCCAATAGATGGAGAGGTATTAGGTGAAACTGAAAATGCAGTTTCAAGTGAGTGTGCTGAAGAGGCAGTAGTAGAAGATGTTACAGACAATCCAATTGACACTACAAATGCTGTAGTTAATAGTGACGGAACATTTAGCGGTCAGATCACAGGTGTTGATGACAGCAAGCTGGATGTTCTGTCGGGTAATACTCCATTTATGATACGGGCAAAGGTGAAATTAAATGCTGCCCCTACAGGAAATCATGTATTGATCAACAGGGGCGGAGAACCGTATCAGATAGCCTATGGCAAAGATGATACCGTTTCAAGGATCAAATTCCAGATGCGTGATACGGGCGGTACGTGGCATGAAACAAAGGTATGCGTAACTGATAAAATTGGTCAGGAAATTGATATTTTGGCATTGTATACAGGATCAACGATGGGATTATGGGTTGATGGTGAACGCTGTACCGATTATTCAAACCACAATAGTAATGCAGATTCTACCTATACGATGAGAGGCGGAGCTGCAAATGCATTAAAAATCGGGGAATCCGGATCTCCGGCATCGATTGAAAGCATCCAGATTGTAAATAATATTGGAACAGTAGACAGCGATGCAAATTATAACAGCACAGTAATACCGGCATTTAATAAGGCAAATGAGCTTCTGAACATACAGATTGTCAAAAAAACACACTTGGTAGAAGGAACTCATAACTATACATTGGCTACAAAGTGGGTGGATGCTGAAAGTCAGACTGAACTCACAAAAGCAGACGCAAAGACGGTGAAAAAATACAATGCTGTTGCAATTGCGACACCGGCTGAACCATTCATGTTTACTGGAAATAGTGTACCAGAGACAATAAATGTAAATGTAGACGGAACAAATGTAATAGAGAGTGTTCCGGTAACAAGCAGTTCGGTGGATGAAAATGGAATACTGACGCTTTCTTATAATTTTGAAGATTTGTTTATTGGTGGATCACTGAGAATGGACTATGGAAAAGATTATACAAAGACGTCCATGCGTTTTGGATACGATTTCACGTTACCTGAGGGAGCGGACTTTACAGGCTGTGAGTGGTATTATGGAACAACGGCAACTGCGTTGACCCATAGATTAGCGCCAACCTCAACGAAGTATATTACAAATCCTGGTGATAAAGGGGAAGGCGTATACCGATCCAATATTGTATTTACGAACCTTGGAAGTGCTAATTATGCTAGTGATGTGTATGCGAGAGTTTTAGTGAAGTACACATTGGATGGAAAAAATTATAGCAAGATGGGATCCTTTATCGATACACGTACGGTAGAGAAGGTGGCACGTGAAATTCAGAATTCTGATAAGGCAACACAAAGAGAGAAAGACTACGCAGAAAATATTTTGAAGGAACTAGCTAAATAGAAGAAAATGGGAGTGGTGACAGATTTATTGTAAAGTGGATCTGTCACCACTTTTGCATCAGCCGGATATATATGATATGTTATAATAATAGTAGATAGGGCATCTAAGTACAAGTGGCAGGCAAAGGGGAAAGATGGAAAGAATAAAATTTGAAAAAGAACAGGATAAGATGAATATAGAGCAAGTCTTGAAAGAAAAAGGTTATCTGATGACACTGCCTTTTGGAACAAGTATGTTGCCATTCATAAGACCGCAGAGAGATATTATAGTAGTAAGGCACTATGAAGGCGAAGCGGAATGCAGGGATGTTATTTTGTATCGGAGAAATGGCGGTAAGTTGGTTCTTCATCGTATTTTGAAAGTAGATGTTGATGGTTATGTGCTTTGTGGTGATAACCAGTATAAAAAAGAATATGGGATTAAAAAGGAGCAGGTATTAGGAGTATTGGACGGAGTTTACAGAGATGAAAAATATATCGATTGTAAGAAAAGCAGGGGATATAAAGTATATGTAAAGTTCTGGTGCAGTTCGCTATTTACAAGAAGAATTATATTGAAAGTGAAGTGGACATTTATAAGAGGGGGATCTTACTTGAAAAGAAGAATCTGCAGGAAAGTCAGGTAGATAAAGTATAAAATATCTCCTGGATCTTGAGGTGAACCCTAAGGTTATTGAATTACGGATTTATCCAGATAAAAATGAAAAACTGACAATTCCGTCAGAATATCGTAGTGATGTTCTATATGGAGCCAATGAAAATCACTGGCTGTCTCGTTATACAGTGAAGGGGTTATGTCGAATGATTGAATTGCAGCATTGGAGGTTTCAGAAAAGAAAGCGGAAACGAAATGTATTGTTCGATTCTCACTATTGTAGAAACGTTAAAAAGAAGAAATCTCGGATTAATAGAAAATTTAAAGAAACTTTTTATTGGAACCCCGGCTATTTTTTAGCCGGGGTAAGGGTGTTGGTTCAGCTGGAAGGCTGAACTGTTACAAAAAGGATAAGAAAAAACAAAAAAAGCATTGACAATTATAGAATCTTTTTGTATAATAAATTTCGCATTGTTAGTGCTAATTGAATAATAACTGTAGAAATGCAGTTGAGTTCAGTCAGGAGAAATACTCAAGAGGCTGAAGAGGTGCCCCTGCTAAGGGTATAGGTCATTAACGTGGCGCGAGGGTTCAAATCCCTCCATCTCCGTAGAAAAGAGACTATCGAAGGATAGTCTTTTTTATTTTGCAAAATTGAACCCCTTTTTTTGTGGCGCAATGCAAATCATATTAATAGGAAGCTTTTTGGCGTTTCGATTCCCCGAAACGTCTTTTTTTATACCTTGAGACTCCCTGAGACTTGGCATCTGCTATTCTCCATGACAGAAAGGAGGAGAGCAAAATGTATGTTACAGGGGACACGATTATCCGCTTTGCGACCGTTCTGGGAGCATTAGGCACGCTTGGAGCCCTGCTTTACCGCAGTTTTCGCTGGATGGAGCAGCAGAAGGCGCAGCAGGCGGAAATCGAGAACATCAAAAAGGAGCAGTGCGTTATATGCTACGGGCTTTTGGCAACACTGGACGGGCTCAAGCAGCTTGGCGCAAACGGCAATGTCAGTGATGCCTATCAGAGACTGGAAAAGCATCTGAATCAATCGGCGCATGAATGAAAGGGGGAAATGGAATGAAGGAAATTTGGAAAGAAGCTGTCGGAAATCTGCTGACGGTGAAAAGTATTGTAACATTGGTGCTGACGCTGGTATTTTCCGTTCTGGCAGTCACAAGCCGTATTGACGGCGGGCAATTTCTGAATATTTTTTCGATTGTGATTGCATTTTATTTCGGCACACAGCACAGGAAAAGCATGACGCAGGAAGTGGCACAGGAAAAGGGGGATGCGGAATGACGGGGAATGAATTGGTTGCATTTGCGAGAGGAAAGATTGGCACGCCTTATGTTTATGGCATGAAGGGCAAGGTGCTGACGCAAAAGACGTATGACCGGCTGAGAATCCTTTTTGGGCCGCTGGTCTGGGAGAGCGACGCGGCGAAAATCGGGCAGGTTTGTGTAGATTGCAGCGGTCTGATTTCGTGGGGGACAGGCATCCTCCGCAATTCGCAGGGCTATCATGACACAGCGGATGCGGTATTCCCCATCGCAACCATCGGGCAGGCACCCATTGGGGCGGCGGTCTGGCGCAAGGGACATATCGGCATTTACATCGGCGGCGGGAAATACATCGCGGCGGACGGCAGTGCCTACGGTGTGCGAATCGGCGCTGTTGCGGGCAGCGGCTTTACGCATTGGTTCCGCTTGAAGGATATTGCCTATGAAAGAAAGGAGGACGAAATGGTTACAAAGGAAACGATTTTTTATAATGATAAGGCATACACCGTCAGCCTCATCCGCAAGGACGGCGTAACATACCTGAAGACCAGAGATATTGCGGAAATTTTAGGCTTAGCGGTCGGCAGCAGGGGAAAGGCACCGGTCTTAGCAGACAAGCCTACTGCATAAATAAAACAATTTCATATCAGAATTTTATCCCTTTCGGATGAAAGGGATTTTTTGTTTAATTGAATAAAAATATAACAGTACGATTTTTTATTTTTCCTGTGCGAAGGAAACAAAGAGCAGGAAAATTTTTCATCTGATATTGTTCAGTTTTCATTTTTGCCAATAAAAGCGTATTTTACTTTACCCAAAAAAGAGAAAATGAACTATTTTTCAGTCTATTTTCCTCTTTTTCACAGGATGCGGTTGGACATTTTTTCACATCGTTCAAAAAAATGTACGAAAAACTATACAAAAATACCTGAGTTTGTAGAAAATTTCACAGTACCCCTTGCCTTTCTCAGGAAAAGTGGTATACTGATACTGTATTCGGGTAGGGATTTTCAGGAATTCATTGTGCGATTAGATACACGCTGAACTTTTTTTCAGGATGTGGTTTGCGCGTATCGGCAGAATGAGCCGAAGATCCTCCGAGAAGAGTACGCAGTTCTTCAAATACAAAATATCTATATCAAAAGGAGAAGTGAAAAGCATGAGAATTTCCGACAGAGTGCAGGCAATGCAGAACTCCCCTATTAGAAAATTTAACCCTATGGCTGACGCAGCTGAAGCAGCAGGCGTTAAGATTTATCACCTGAACATCGGTCAGCCCGATATCGAAACACCTTCCGTATTCTGGGAAGCAGTTAAAGGCTTTGACCAGAAGGTACTGGCTTACGCTGGTTCTTGGGGTCTGCCCGAGCTGCAGGACGCTATCGTTGATTACTTCAAGAGATTCGACATGAATCTGGAAAGAAATGACGTTCTGATTACAGCAGGTGGTTCCGAAGCGCTGACACTGACATTCCTGTCCATCATCAACCCCGGTGATGAAGTTATCGTAGCTGAACCCTACTACACAAACTACCTGACATTCATTCAGGCTGCTGACGGTGTTGTAAAACCCGTTACAACATACGCTGAAGAAGGCTACAAATATGCAATCAAGGAAAGACTGGAAGCAGTTGTTACAGATAAGACAAAAATGATCTCCATCGTTAACCCCGGTAACCCTACAGGCTGCATCCTGTCCAGAGAAGACATGAGAGTTATCGCTGACTTCGCTAAAGAACATGATCTGTGGATTCTGGCTGACGAAGTTTACAGAGAATTCGCTTATGACGGCAGAGAAATGACATCCTTCGGTCAGCTGGCTGACATCGAAGACAGAGTTATCATCATCGACTCCGTTTCCAAGAGATTCTCCGCTTGCGGCGCTCGTATCGGCTGCATGGTTTGCAAAAACAAAGAATTCATGGCACAGGTATTCAAGATTGCTATGGGCCGTCTGTGTGTTCCTACACTGGACATGGTTGGCGCAACAGCAATGTACAAACTGCCTGCTGACTTCTTCAATAGCGTAAGAGCAGAATATGAACACAGAAGAGACGTTGCTTATGATGCACTGATGAAGATCCCCGGCGTTGTTTGCCAGAAACCCGGCGGTGCTTTCTACATCACATGCAAACTGCCTGTTGAAAATACAGAAGATCTGCTGCTGTTCCTGCTGAACGAATTCAGAGAAAACAATGAAACAGTTATGTACGCTCCCGCTGAAGGCTTCTACGCAACACCCGGTCTGGGCAGAGACGAACTGCGTATCGCTTACATCCTGAAAGCTGAAGATATGGCTAGAGGTATTGAACTGCTGGGCAAAGGTATCGAAGCATACAAAGCAAAAGGCGGCAAATAATTCAAGCTACATAAATTGAGTTAAGCATTGGCTTTGCACGTTAGGACGCTCCAATCGGGGCGTCCTTTCTCTATGCCGAAAAGCAACGAAACAAATCTGTTATATCCGTTACAAATGCTTAACAGATTTACAACAGATTTATGACAAATTGCACGATTTCTTTCTTTTTTTCGGTGCTTGTGGTATGATGAAAAAAATGAGTTATGGGGTTTTTTAGGAATTTTAAGGAGGTTTTGCAAATGGAGGAAAATAGAGAATTGACAAGAGCGGAGATTGTGGAGCAGGATGCAAAGGAATGTTTCAAGCAGGGTCTGAACTGTTCGGAATGTGTGATGACGGCATTTCTGAATCATTTTGACACAGGGCTGCCCAAGGAGGTTGTAAAGCTTGCAACCGGCTTCGGCGGCGGCATGGGGCATACAAAAAACACCTGCGGCGCGATTACGGGCGCGGTTATGGCGCTGAGTGCCATTGTGGGCAGAGAAAATCCTGCGGCAAAGGAAACGGTAGGCGAGAGAATTACCGAATTGCAGCAGGGCATTTATCCCATTGTCGGCAAAATGGTAAATGAAATCAAGGATGAATACGGCACACTGATCTGCTCTGAGCTTTCTAATCCCTTCGGTGATTTCGCATGCAAGGAAAGAAAGAAAAACTGCATGACTATGATTATGCACTGCGCAAATCTGGCGGCGAAATATGCAGAAGAAGCGCAGAAATAAAAAGCAATTATAACGTAATATAAAAGGAATATTGTAATAACGAACATAAGATTTGGTGATTGAGATGAAAAAAGTATTTTTGGGGCTTCTGGCAGCACTGATGCTTACCGTGCCTGCCTTTGCCCATCCGTTGATTACGGTTTATGTAGATGGAGAACAGTTAAGCTTCGACCAGCCGCCCATCATTCAGGATGACCGCACACTGGTACCCATGCGGAAAATCTTTGAGGCACTGGATGCACAGGTAATCTGGGATGAAGCAGACCAGACGGTTATGGCAATGCACAATGAGGATATCATTATGCTGCAGATTGGCGAAGCAGGTCTGTATAAAAACGGCGAATTGGTTTATACCATGTCTGTCCCTGCGCAGATTATCAATGACCGCACACTGGTGCCTCTGCGCGCCGTTGCGGAAAGCCTTGGCGCATCCGTTGCGTGGGATGGCGTGAAATATGTCATTGATATCCATTCGGACGGCACCTCCAAAAAGCCTACGGGCAGTGAGCAGCAAGCACCGCAGGTTGGCGGCTATACGTCCTCTGTCCTTGCGGCGGACGGCACAGAGGTGTTGCATGTGGAGCTGAAATGTGACGAGGTTGCGGGGCAGGCGGCAGTCAATACTGCCATGGCACAGGCTACCTTCAACGAAGGCAAAGCCTTTTTGCAGACCTATAAGGCGCAGGCGTTGCAGGCATACGCCAATGATCCCAACGGCTTCCAGCCCTATTACTGCGTGGGTGCGTATAACGTGACACGCAGCACAAACGGCTATGCATCCTTCTTGGGAACGGTTTCCTCCTACGCAGGCGGCACAGAGCAGGCGCAGTATACCTCTCATACCTATGCCATGAGCAGTGGCAGGGAGTGCGCCTTGAGCGAGCTGGTTTCCGATAGTCAGGCGGATTTGCAGGCACTCTGGAAGGCATCCTTTACAGCGCTGATTGAAGCGGACGAGGATGCGTTCTACAGCGATGCGGAAAGCAGATTGGCAAGAAGTCTGAATCAGGTGCAGTTCTACCTGACAGATAGCGGCATTGTTTTCTATCTCTCCCCCGGCATCATTGCCCCTGCGGCAACGGGTGCGGTGTCCTTTGAAATTGCATATCAGATTTAAGAAGAAGGCATAAAATAGAATTTTTTACGAAAAATAGAGAAATAAAAGAAAAAAGGAGGGAGTGCGGATGTGTACCGCAGTGAGCTATCACACCAAAGACCATTATTTCGGCAGAAATCTGGATTTTGAATGCTCCTATGGGGAGAGTGTGACGATTACCCCCAGACGTTTTTTGTTCTGCCTTCCCGAAGGGGCGGAATTTCGGACAAAGTATGCCATGATTGGCATGGCGCACGTTGCCGAGGGAACGCCGTTATATTATGATGTGGTCAACGAAAAGGGGCTTGCCATGGCAGGCCTGCTGTTCGCGGGCAATGCAGTCTATCAGAAGCGGCAGGAGGGGAAGGACAACATTCCCTCGTGGGCGCTGCTGCCTTGGATTTTGGGGCAATGCGAAACCGTAGCAGAGGCAAGGGTGCTTTTGGAGCGGATTGCAGTGACAGATGAGCCGTTCAGCGAGGCCTTACAGCCCAGCCCGATGCACTGGATGCTTGCGGATGCGGCGCAATGCCTTGTGATAGAACAAATGGCAGACGGACTGCATCTTTATGATAACCCGATTGGCGTTTTGGCGAATAATCCGCCCTTTCCCTTTCACAGAGAAAATATCAGGCAATATCTGAATGTTACCGCAGAGCCGGCGCAGGATCGCTTCAGCGGACAGGAGTTGCTTTCCCCTTTCAGCCGTGGCATGGGTGGGTTTGGACTGCCGGGCGACCTTAGCTCTGCCTCTCGGTTTGTGCGGGCTGCCTTTGTGAAATTAAACTCTCGTTCCGCAGAGGGAGAAAAAGAGAGTGTCAGCCAGTTTTTCCATATTCTCGGCGCAGTGGAGCAGCAGAGAGGATGCTGCTATCTGGGCGAGGGAAAATATGAGATTACCATATACAGCTCCTGCTGCAATCTGGAGAAGGGGATTTACTATTACAAGACCTATGATAATCACAGCATTACGGCAGTGGAGCTGCACAAGGAAAATCTGGACGGAGAGGAATTGATTTATTATCCCTTGGCTTAAGCCGTTTCTCTCCTTTACGATACAATGCAAAAAGGAGGATATTATGGAACTGATATTGGCTTCGGCCTCACCGCGCAGAAAGGAATTACTGGAAAAAATCGGGCTGCCCTTTACGGTACAGCCTGCCAAAGGCGAGGAACGCATCACGCAGAAAAGCCCTGCGGCGGTTGTTATGGAATTATCCCGACAGAAGGCAGAGGAAATCGCAGCAGCGCAGACAGGGGATTGCATTATCATCGGGGCGGATACGGTGGTTGCTAAGGGCGAGAAAATCATGGGCAAGCCGAAGGACGCGGCGGATGCAAAGCAGATGCTCAGAAGCATTGCCGATGACTGCCATCAGGTCTATACGGGTGTCACGCTTATCCGCACGGGTGCGCATCCCCAAAGCGTCACCTTTCAGGAAAAAACAGACGTATGCCTCTATCCGATTTCCGATGCGGAGGCGGATGCCTATATTGCAAGCGGCGACCCGATGGATAAGGCGGGTGCGTATGGCATACAGGGCGATTTCGCGATTTATGTGAAGCGCATTGCAGGAGATTACTATAATGTGGTGGGTCTGCCGATTGGCAGAGTCTATCAGGAATTGAAGCGGATGCTTTTTGTCAAAAAATGAACGGTTTTTCACTTTTTTTTATGAAAAATGAAAGATTTGTCAGTCTTGTTGTTGACAGACAATAAAAAATAGTTTGTTTAATGATGAAAATTTGTGCATTTATTTGGTTGACACTAAAATATATTTTAGTTATACTTGTAGACGTTAAAAGTAATAGCTTCCATATATACAATTTACTTACCTTCCCCCCCTGAAGTACCGTTCAGGGGTATTTTTTTGCCTGCGGCTAAGTCAAAAACAGGTTTTTGACTTGGGGGACAGAGGAATAAACGAATGGGTTCCGGCGGCGGAGCCTGGAAACCCATCGTTTTCCTCGGCGGAACTAAATTCCGCCTGCGGAGTTAATTCGGGGAAGAATTCCCCGAACCCCTCTTTCTGTTCTCGCTGTTTTCTATAAAAGTTTAAAATATTAAACTTTTTGTTTATTTTCTCTTGATTTTTTTCCTATTTTCGATATAATAGTCTGGGTTTAGTAAAAATATTCTGAAAGTTTAGCAATACTAAAACAGGAAAGGAAGATGACTGCTGTGGAAATTGGCAGGAAAATTAAGCAATTACGCATACAGAAGGGGCTGACGCTGGAGGAGCTTGCCAGCCGCAGCGAGCTGACAAAGGGCTTTCTTTCTCAGCTAGAGCGAGAGCTGACCTCGCCCTCCATCGCAACCCTGAACGATATTGTAGAGGCGTTGGGCAGCTCCTTAGCGGAGTTTTTCAAGGAGGAGGAGCAGGAGCAGCTTGTCTTTCATAAAAAGGATTTTTTTGTGGATGAGCGCGAAATCTACACCATCAACTGGATTGTGCCGAATACGCAGAAAAACGCCATGGAGCCCATTCTGATAGAGCTGCCGCAGGGCGGAGATTCCTTCGTGATGGACCCCCACAGCGGCGAGGAATTCGGCTATGTCCTGGAGGGAGCGATTATCCTTATGGTCGGGGAGGAAAAGCATATCGTCCATAAGGGCGAAACCTTCTATCTTTCGGGCAAAAGCCGCCATTATCTGAAAAACGAGAAGAAAACAACCGCAAAGGTGCTTTGGGTTTCCACGCCGCCTTTGTTTTAAGTATTGAGTACAAGGAGGATATGAAATGAAGAAAAAGCTGATTCAGTTCAAAAATATCGTCAAGAGCTATGAGGACGGCAAGGTCGTTCTGAAGGGAATTGACCTTGATATTTACGAAAATGAATTTGTGACGCTCCTCGGCCCTTCCGGCTGCGGGAAAACAACGCTTTTGCGTATTTTGGGCGGCTTTTTGCAGGCAGATCAGGGCGAGGTGCTGTTTGACGGGCAGGAAATTTCCAAGCTGCCCCCCTATAAAAGAGAAATCAACACGGTATTCCAGAAATATGCCCTTTTCCCCCACATGAATGTGTATGATAACATTGCCTTCGGCTTGAAGCTGAAAAAGGAGCCGAAGGACATCATCGAGCAGAAGGTAAAGCGTATGCTCAAGCTGGTAAATCTGGAGGAATTTGCGGACAGAAGCGTCACTGCCATGTCCGGCGGGCAGCAGCAGCGAATTGCCATTGCCCGTGCCTTAGTGAATGAGCCGAGCGTGCTGCTTCTGGATGAGCCTCTGGGTGCGCTTGACTTAAAGCTCAGAAAGGAAATGCAGCAGGAGCTGAAAAAAATTCAGCAGGAGGTCGGCATCACCTTTATTTATGTGACACATGATCAGGAGGAAGCGCTGACCATGTCCGATAAAATCGTTGTCATGCGAGAGGGCGAAATTCAGCAGATTGGCAGCCCTACTGATATTTATAACGAGCCTGTCAATGAATTTGTTGCGAACTTCATCGGCGAATCCAATATCATTGAAGGTATGATGGTGGATGATTACAAGGTTGTGTTCGGCGGCAGACGCTTTGACTGCGTGGATAACGGCTTCGGTAAAAACGAGGTGGTTGATGTTGTCATCCGTCCGGAGGGGAGAGGGCAAGCTGAAGGGCGTTGTGAAATCCGTTTTGTTTAAGGGCGTGCATTATGAAACCATGGTGGAAACAAAGGTCGGTACGGAAATCACCGTAAAAATGGCAGTTTCCAACGACAGCCCCGTTTATAATGAAGCGGCAAACGAAAAAATGTCCGCCAACGATTTCTATCTGGATATGGAGGACGTAGAGGAGCTGGACGAAGCAACCATCATTGCCCGTGCGGACGCGCAGGCATGGAATCCCGATGAGGATGAATTTATCTCCATCAAGGAGGTGGATTATGATATCAAAAAGGAAAACGGCAAATATCCCGTTACCTTCTCCACAGCCGCAGGCACCTCCGTTACGGTTAATACGATCGTAAAGGATGAAACCCGCGTGACAAGCACCGAAAACGAGGAAGAAATCTATGCCATGAATTTCTTTAAGAAGGTGGATGAAATTCAGGAAGCGGTTGCACTGGATACCGACCTGAAAACATGGGCGAATGCTTCCGCATGGAGCCTTGAGGATGACACAGCTGTTGAAATTACGGATGTCAAATATGATTTTGACCCCGAAACCATTACCCCCGGCATTTATGATGTGACCTTTGCCACAAAGGGGTATGAATATAAGATTGACACCACGGACAAGTTCGAGGTGGGCGATGAGGTTGGGCTGACCTTCCAACCAGAAGATATCCATATCATGTCGAAGAACAATTATTAAGAAAGGGGGCGTGATAAGTGAAACAATTTCGTAATATGCTCTATCCGTATGTGGTCTGGCTGTTTATCATGGTCTTAGTCCCCATGCTGATGATTTTATTATATGCCTTCACAACCGCAGGCAATGAGGTAACCACCTTCCGCTTCACTCTGGATAACTTCTCCCGTTTTCTGACGGATACGGTTTTTCTGGATGTACTGAAGCGCTCCCTGATGATTGCAGTTGTGACAACGGTGGTCTGCGTGCTTTTAGGCTACCCCATCGCCTATACGATTGCCAAGGGACCTGAACGCAGCGGCTTCTTCTGGATTATGCTGATTACTCTGCCGACATGGATTAACATGCTGGTGCGTACCTATGCGTGGGTGGGTATTTTGCAGGATGATGGTCTGGTGAACCGTTTTCTGGGGATGCTCGGCATTGGCTCCTTCCACATGCTCTATACCACCTTTGCAGTTGTTCTGGGGATGGTCTATAACTTCATTCCCTTTATGATATTGCAGATTCATTCCTCCCTTGCGAAGATGGATAAAAGTCTGCTGGAGGCGGCAAGCGACCTTGGCGCAACGCCCATGCAGAGCTTTCTGAAGGTGACACTGCCCCTTTCCCTGCCCGGTGTGCTGAGTGGGATTACGCTGGTGTTCCTGCCTGCGGTGTCCAGCTTCTTTATTCCGAAGCTTCTGGGCGGCGGACAGTATGTACTGGTCGGCAATGTCATTGAAACACAGTTCTTAACCAGCGGCGACTGGAACTTCGGCTCTGCCATTTCTCTGATTATGGCAGTGATCATTATGCTTTCCATGTGGCTGACGCGCAAGGTCGATACAGACCCTGCGGCAAACGGAAAGGGGGCGTAAGGGATGCAGGATAACCGAAAAACAGGCATCGGCGGGAAAGTCCTTCTGGCATTGACCATGATTTTTTTCTATCTGCCGATTCTGTATATCATTGTATTTTCCTTCAACGGCTCCCGTTCGCTGACACATCTGGAGGGGTTCTCTCTCCGTTGGTATGAAAAAATGTTCGCGGACAGCAATATGATGGAAGCTGTTGTCTATACCATCGTGATTGCGGTGCTGGCAACGGTGATTTCTACGATTGCAGGCACTCTGGCGGCAATCGGGATGTCCCGTTCCAAAAAAATTCTGCGCAATCTGGTAGATCAGGTGAATAATCTGCCGATTCTCAACCCTGAGATTGTAACCGCTATCGGGCTGCTGATGTTTTTCAGCGCCCTTGGCGTGAAAAAGGGCTTTGTGACGTTGCTTCTGGCGCATATTATGTTCTGTATCCCCTATGTGATACTGTCTGTTATGCCGAAGCTGCGCTCCCTTGACCCGAACCTTGCGGATGCAGCCATGGACTTGGGCGCAACGCCCTTTCAGGCACTGACAAAGGTTATTGTGCCGCAGATTTTGCCGGGTATTATCTCCGGTGCATTGGTTGCCTTTACCATGAGCTTTGATGATTTCATCATTTCTTATTTCGTAACGGGCAACGGTGTCCAGAATATTTCTATTCTGGTATATACCATGTCTAAGCGTGTCAACCCGTCCATCAATGCGCTGTCCACTCTGGTGATTGTGCTGATTACCGCTGCGCTGACGGTTGTGAATGTCATTCCCGTTATCCGCGAAAAGCAGGGCAAAAGCGGTGCAGCCCTCGGCAAGCGCGGCATTGCGGTCTGCATGGCGGTTGTGGTTGCCATCACAGGCGTGGGCATTGCCATGCTCAGAAAGGGCGGCGGTGCTTCTCCGCAGGATGCCATTGCGAAATATGGCTCGGATACCTTAAAGCTGTATATCCCCGGGGAATACATGAGCGAGGAGCTGATTCCAAACTTTGAAAAGGAATATGGGGTAAAGGTAATTGTGGAACTTTTCGATTCCAACGAGATGATGTATACGAAGCTGCAGGCAGGGGATTCCTATGACGTTGTCGTTCCCTCTGATTATATGATTCAGCGTATGCTTGCAGATGATGCCCTGCAGGAATTGGATAAAGACCTGATTCCCAATCTGGATAACCTGACCCCTGAGGTGAAGAATCTCCCCTATGACCCCGACAATACCTATTCTGTACCGTATTTCTGGGGCAGCGTCGGCATTATCTATAACCATAACAACGTAGACCCTGCCGAGGTGGAGGAGCAGGGCTTTGATATCCTGCGCAACCCGAAATATAAGGGGCATATCTATATGTACGATTCCGAGCGTGATGCCTTCATGGTGGCGCTCAAGGCGCTTGGCTATTCCATGAATACAAGCGATGCTGATGAAATTCAAGCGGCGTATGAGTGGCTGCTGGATATGAATAACACCATGAACCCGACCTACGTTACAGATGAGGTTATCGATGGCATGGCGAATGGCAATAAGGACATCGCGATTGTATACAGCGGTGACGCAACCTATGTCCAGTCCGAAAATGAGGACATGAGCTACTGGATGCCCAAGGAAGGCACAAACCTCTGGTATGATGCCATGGTGGTTCCCAAAAACGCACAGAATCCCCTTCTGGCGCAGGAATTCATCAATTATACACTGACCTATGAAGCGGCACTGGGCAATTCCGAATATGTCGGCTATACCTCTCCCAATGAGGAGGTTATGCTGGAGCTGAGCGGCGAGGAGGGCATGTACGGCGCATACGAAGCCTATATCCCCCGTTCCGGCTACGAAAAGGATGAGGTATTCCAGGATAATCCCATTCTGAAAAAGAAGATTGCCGAGCTTTGGATTAAGGTAAAGGCTTCAAAGGGGTGAGAGGAATGTTTGAAAAATGCAGACTGATTTGCTTAGGTAATGACGCAGGCAAGCAGGCATGGCTTGCAGGCGGGGGAGATTCGGCACTGATTTTCTCTGCCAATCAGCTCAGGGGGCGGCTTGCCATCGGAGAGGCTTTGCCTGAACAGCTTGTATTTGACGGCAGTCTGAAGGAATGTATCCATATTTTTTCGGAGCAGTCCATAGAGGAGGGCAGCGAGAAAATCAATGCCTATCTGGAGCAGGGCGCAGCCGAATGGACAGAGAACGGCTGGGAGCAGTTCACCTGCCGCACGGCGGTGCTTGGCTGCTGTAGTGGATTTTATCTTTCCATCGTCAATAAAAAAGACTTATAAGTCGAAATCAGGATTTCGACTTGCACGAAAAAAGAGATGTGAGTTTCACATCTCTTTTTTATTTAGAAAAACATATCATAAATTACTTTAATAAACAGCAGTACGATTACCACAATCAGCATTTTGCGGATGACCGCTGCGCCTTTTTTAATGGCAACCCCTGCGCCTGCATAATTGCCGCAGATATTCAGCACTGCCGCAGGAATCGCAACCTTCCAATATACCGTTCCTGCCAGAATATACACTGCCAGAGAAGCACAGTTGGACGCAAGGTTCAGAAATTTTGCGTTTCCTGTTGCTGTCCGCATATCGTATTTCAGAATCAGGCAGAAGGCAATCAGTGCAAATGTGCCTGTCCCCGGTCCGAATAGACCGTCATACAGCCCAATCAAGCCGCCAATCAGCACGGAAAGGGCATATTTTTTCCGTTTGCCGAATCGGTCGGAATGGTTATCGTTGCCCATGTTTTTGTTGATGAGCGTAATCACTGCCGCAACAGGCAGAATCACGAGAAGCATGGTTTTCAGCGTATGCGCATCCAGCACCAGCACGATTTTTGCCGCTATCGCGGAGCAGACAAACGCCCCTGCCGCCGCCAGCAGCCCCACGGGGATATCCACCATTTTGTTGCGGTAATACCGCAGGGTGGCGATTGCTGTGCCGCAGGAGGATGCAAATTTATTGCAGGCATAAACCATGTGGACGGGTAGACCGCTGATGAGGTAGGCGGGAATGGTAATCAGACCGCCGCCCCCTGCAATGGCATCCAGAAAGCCTGCCAGAAAGCTTGCAAGCATCAGAAAAACGAAGCTTTGCGTTGAAATAATCAGGTGAAGCATGTTTCATTCCTCTTTTGTGATAGCTTCTGAAGCTGCTCAGGCTTCGCTTGCCTTTGTGGTAACGGTTTTTGTGGAAACGCCGTCAAGCATCCCCAGCTTGCCGGAAAGTGCGCTTGTCACGCTGCCGGGGGCATCCATCACAATGCAGATGATGGAAACCTTGCGTTCTCTGTAGGGAATCCCCATGCGCCCCACGATGTAGCTGCCATATTCATGCAGAAGATCGTTCACTGCTGCCGCCTGCGCTGTGTCCTCAATGATAATGCTGATAACGGAAATGCGATTTTCCATAGGTTTTTCCTCCTTGTTTTCATAAAACGGTATCCAAAGAATACGCCGAACCCTTCGTTCGGTCACTACCTAGAAGGATAACAAATCTGCCGCCGCTTTGCAAGGGAAAACCATCCTTCCGCCGCCGTATAACAGCCATAATCAGGAAAACTTATCCTACTAATAAAAAATCCTTATCTTTTTTGGAAAATCTGCTATCATACGGCAAAAATCCTCTTTATTTTTCTCTGTTTCTATGCCGTTGTTTTGGTTGTATTACCTTTTTTTTTCGTTTAAAATAAAACTAGCGGAAAAATTCTGCGGACTACAAAATAATACGGTTTGTTTTTTATACATAAGGAGGCACATCATGGGCGGCTTTTTTGGCGTAACAAGTAAAAATGACTGCGTTCTGGATATTTTCTTTGGCGTAGATTATCACTCCCATCTAGGTACAAAAAAAGGCGGTATGGCACTTCATAGTAAGGAAAAGGGATTTCAGAGAGAAATCCATAACATTGAAAACACACCCTTCCGTACAAAATTCGAGGATGATTTGTATGAATTTGAGGGCTGCGTTTCCGGCATCGGCTGTATCAGCGATAACGACCCTCAGCCCCTGCTTGTGCGCTCCCATCTGGGCACCTACGCGATTACAACCATCGGTGCGATTAACAATGCAGAGGAGCTGCTGCAGGCGGAATTTGATAAAGGGCATCAGTTTATGTCCCGTTCCACAGGCAACGTAAACGAAACGGAGCTGGTTGCAAGCCTGATTAACCAGAGGAGCGATCTCATCAGCGGCATCAAATATGCACAGGAGGCGATCGAAGGCTCTGTTACCCTTCTGATTCTGACGGAGGATGATGCAATCATTGCCGCAAGAGATAGACTGGGCAGACTCCCTGTTCTCATCGGGAAGGATGAGGAGGGCTATGCTGTTTCCTTTGAATCCTTCGCATATCAGAAGCTGGGCTATGAAAAGGATTATGAGCTTGGCCCCGGCGAAATCGTGAAAATTACCCCCGAAGGCTACAAAACCTTACAGCCTGCCGGCGAGGATATGAAAATCTGTGCCTTTCTCTGGAGCTATTACGGCTACCCTAACTCCAATTATGAGGGCGTTAATGTAGAAGTGATGCGTTATAAAAACGGCGAGATTATGGCGCGGGATGAAGCAGCAAGAGGAACACTCCCTGAGGTTGATTATGTCGCAGGTATCCCCGATTCCGGCGTGCCTCATGCCATGGGCTATGCGCAGGAAAGCGGCTATACCTATGCGCGCCCCTTCGTAAAATATACCCCGACATGGCCTCGTTCCTTCACACCTGCGAGCCAGAAAATCAGAAACCGCGTGGCGAAGATGAAACAGATTCCCGTACCCGAGCTGATTGAAGGCAAGAAGCTGCTCTTTGTGGATGACTCTATCGTTCGCGGTACGCAGCTTGGCGAAACCGTTGAATTCCTTTATAGCACCCATGCAAAGGAGGTTCACATGCGTTCTGCCTGTCCTCCCATCATGTATGGCTGCAAATATCTGAATTTCACAAGCAAGAGCAGTGAGGATGATTTGCTTGCACGCCGCATCATTCATGAACTGGAAGGCCTGCAGGGGGATGCGTATCTGGAAGAATATGCGGATGCCTCCACGGAAAGAGGGCAGTGCATGCTGAAGCGCATCTGTGAAAAGCTTGGCTTCGCTTCCCTTGGATTCCAGTCTCTGGATGGTCTTCTGGAGGCAATCGGTCTGCCTAAAGAAAAGGTATGTACCTATTGCTGGAACGGGAAAGAATAAAAATTGAAATAAAAAACAAACGAGAATATAAGAAAAGCCGAGAATCATTTGATTCTCGGCTTTTTGCGTGGGAATGAATGTACCCAAAGGGTAGCCGCATGCCATAGTGCAGGACTGCTCTGAAAAATGGATTCAGCTTGACAAAATGGAAATTATCTGAGCAGTTTATATATTTCGTAGGCAACCGGTTCACACCACTCATTCGATGCCTCTTCGCCCGGCACTTCAATTGCCAGATGAGAAAACCATTTATCCGGTGCGGCACCATGCCAGTGTTTCACTTCTGCTGGAATATTGATACAGTCACCGGGCTTCATTTCTACAGCATCTTTTCCCTCTTCCTGATAATATCCTCTTCCGGCAATACATACTAAGATCTGCCCACCTCCACTTTTTGCATGATGGATGTGCCAGTTATTTCTGCATCCTGGTTCAAATGTCACATTGAAAATTCCAACCTGAGAAGTAGAAATCGGTGCAAGAAAACTTCTGCCCGAAAAATACTGTGCAAAGCCATCGTTTGGTGCACCAATTGGAAATACCATCTTTTTTGCATGCGCCCGCATCGCTTCCTCTTCGTATGGCAAATCTCCTTCGCCTGTTTCCCACACTTCCTTTGCAAGATTGAAAACAGCCCATGCTTTTGGCCAACCTGCATAGAATGCGGCATGTGTGATCAC
>ENA-UERY01000367-UERY01000367.1-human-gut-metagenome-genome-assembly--contig:-NODE-367-length-39758-cov-3.294020_pt1 | contig 39758 bp, 54 predicted proteins | sample MGYA00242989_ERZ507990 | MGnify/ENA primary metagenome ERZ507990 (study PRJEB26167, sample SAMN06115529) | human gut metagenome | host: Homo sapiens | place: China:Fujian | collected 2015-08-26...
TTTTGGCAAAGAATTATGCAGGCGGCATTGCCGGCGTGATGGATAGTACTTCTGGTTCCTCTACCACAATCAAAAACTGCGTTTCTCTGGCAGAAAGCGTGACAGCAGGCATCAACTCTGTAAACCGCATTGCAGGGGGAGTAAGAGATAACATAAACTTAATAAACAACCACAGCTACAACAGAACCAAGCTTGTGATTGACAGCAAACCAGCCTATCCGACAGGCGGTGCAGGGAACGACGTAATTGGTGCGGATGTTTATATTTCCAATGGCAGAGTTATGAAGGATGTGCAGAAGGGCGAAGTATTTGCTTGGACGGGCTTTGATAAAGCTATTTGGTATATTCCCACAGAAGCAGGTAAGCTGCCTTCTTTGCAAAAGGGTACTTATCCCGACCTGCCCAACCTGCCGAGCGTAGACCTTACCATCGACAAAACACCACAGCACTTCACCACCAGAAATATCGGCAACGGCTTTGTGGTAAAGGTGACTTCTGAGGGAACGCTTAACGAAAGTATTGAATTTACAAAGGAATATCGTCTGCATGATACAACAGGCGAATGGATGAGTGCCGTTCCCAATACCGCAGGAACATACGATGTGAAAATCACCCGTGCGGCAGATGGCGATATCAACCCCTTTGCCTGCGAGATTCCCGAAGGGCTTGTGCTGACGAAAAAGCGCAGCAGCAGTAGCGGCGCAGCAACCCAGACCTATACCGCGCAGTTCGATACAAACGGCGGCAGTGCGGTCGATAAGGTAAAAACGGATAAAAACGGCAAAATCGAAAGACCTGCCGACCCGACAAAAGAGGGCTACATTTTCGTCGGCTGGTATAGCGACAGCAAGCTGACCAAGCCCTTTGATTTCAGCGCAGAGCTGACCGCGAATAGCACGCTTTACGCAAAATGGAAAGAAAATAACGAAATTATCCTCACGATTGGCAGTCAGAAGATTTCTGTTTTCGGCAGAGAAATCCAAAATGACGTTGCCCCGAAAATCGTGAACGATAGAACCATGCTTCCGATTCGTATTGTGGCGGAAAGCCTTGGCGGAACCGTAACATGGAACGGCGAGCTGCAGCGCGTCACCATTCAGAAGGGCGCAGATGTCATTCTCATTACCATTGGCGCAGATACGGCGTATGTCAATGGCACGGCTGTGAAGCTGGATGCCGCGGCATTCGTGGAAAACGGCAGAACCTATCTGCCCCTGCGGTTCGTTTCCGAAACCCTTGGCGCACAGGTGGTGTGGAATGAAGCCGAAAAAACAGTAACCATTACAAAATAAATTTTTGACAGATACCCTCTTTGTCAAACGGCAGGGAGGGTATTTTGCCTTTCCAAAAAGCGTATTTCGGCGCGTTTGCCCTTGCGGCGGAGTGAAATAGATGATAAAATGTGATTATAATCACAAGTAAAACGGAAAGAGGGGGACGATTTTGTCACCAAGAGGAAAACAGCTAAATGGCTTGCTTACGCAACAGAAAATGCTGCGTGCGGCAGTAGCATTGTTTCTGGAAAGCGGCTACGAAAAAACCACAACGGCAAAAATTGCAAAGGCGGCAGGCATGACACAAAGCTCTTTCTTTCGGGCATTTGCGAGCAAGGAGGCACTGCTGCTGGAGCTGGTGCGGCGGATGTTCGGGGGACAGTTTGCCTTGGCGGAGCAGCATAGCGGCATAGAGGACCCTGTGCTTCTCTATGCGGTGGAAACGTCGCTGCAGCTGCATATTGCGGAGCTGACAGAGCCGCTGCGCGAGCTGTATGTGGTGGGGTATTCCCTGCCGACCACCTCGGCGTATATCTATCAGAGCATGGCAGGGCGGCTGCAGTCCATTTTCGGGAAATATATACCCGATTTGGAATTGAAGGATTTCTACGAAATGGAAATTGCATCGGCAAGCATCATGCGGGGCTTCATGGCAATGCCGTGCGATGTTTATTTCACCATGGAAGCGAAAATTTCTCGCTTTCTGGAATGCTCGCTCAAGCTGTACGATGTGCCGCAGGAGCAGAGAAAGGGCGTAATTGCGGCAGTGCTGCAAATGGATTTGCGGCGCATGGCAGAGGAAATTATTCAGAAAACAGTGGCACAGGCGGAGGAAGGCTTTGCGGCACTGCCTGCCCTCAAAAAATAAGAGGAAATGCAAAAGAGGTCTGTACCAAAGGGTACAGACCTCTTTTCGCCTATCGGGATTACATATCCTCCAAGCGTCCGTGCTTTTCATATCTGGAAACACGGCTGATTTTATTTTCATCATCCACGAAAACAACCTTCGGCGGATTCACAGCCGCCTCCTCTGGTGTCATCTGGCAATAGCACATCAGAATGATTTTATCGCCCTTCTGCACACAGCGCGCCGCCGCACCGTTCAGGCAGATCATACCGCTGCCTGCTTCGCCTGCGATGGTATAGGTTTCAAAGCGTTCCCCGTTGTTGATATCTACAATCTGCACCTTTTCGTATTCCAGAATACCTGCTGCGGCAAGCAAATCGGAATCAACGGTAATGCTGCCGACATAGTCCAGCTCTGCCTGCACAACGGTCGCTCTGTGAATTTTTCCCTTTAACATATTCAAATACATATCGTTTTCTCCTTAGCCCTCGTAAATAAAGTTGTCAATCAATCTGGTTTTGCCGATATAAACCGCCATAGCAACCAATACGGGCGGCTGCATTTTGCTGACAGGCTCAACGGAAACGGCATCCACTGCCTTCACATAATCAATGCGTGCCAGAGGCTCCTTTTCAATCAATTCCTTCATCGCTGTTGTGATGGCATCTGCGGATGCTTCGCCATCTGCCGCCAGCTTCTGCCCCAGCTTCACTGCCTGACTCAGCACCAAAGCCGCCTTGCGTTCTTCTTCGTTCAGGTATGTATTTCTGGAGCTTTTTGCCAGACCGTCTGCTTCACGCACAATAGGGCAGCCGATGATTTCAATATCAAAATTCAAATCACGCACCATGCGGCGAATAACGGAAAGCTGCTGTGCATCCTTCTGCCCGAAATAAGCACGGTCGGGTGCTACGATATGGAACAGCTTGGAAACAACGGTGCAAACGCCACGGAAGTGAATCGGTCTGCTCTTGCCGCAAAGCTCGCCTGTCAGTCCGCTCATATCCACGAAGGTACAAGCATCCTCTGCATACATTTCAGAGGGTTCGGGGTTAAAAAGAAGTGCTGCGCCTGCGTTTTCGCAAAGTGCGGCATCCCTCTGCAAATCTCTGGGGTAGCTTGCCAAATCCTCTGTAGGCCCGAACTGTGTGGGGTTTACAAAGTCACTGACAACAACTCTGTCATTTTCCTTTACCGCTCTGTCGATCAAGCTCTTGTGTCCTTCGTGAAGAAAGCCCATGGTAGGCACCAAGCCTACGGAAAGGCCCTCTGCTCTCCATGCCTTCACTGCTGCTCTGACTTCTGAGATAGTTTTTACGATTTTCATGGTTTGCCTCCGTATTAGTACAATTTATTGATAATGTCATCTGCGATTTTAAAGGTATGCTCTGCGGCAGGGAAGGTGCCTTCCTTAACCTCTTTGATGTATTCCGTAAAGCCCTGCTTCATCACTTCGCCTGCGTTTGCAAAATGCTTTACGAACTTAGGCTTAAAATCGGAGAAAAGCGCAAGCATATCCTGATAAACCAAAACCTGACCATCGCAGTCCGCACCTGCGCCAATGCCGATGGTAGGGATGGAAACGCTTTCTGTAATCAGCTTTGCCAGCTTTGCGGGGATACATTCCAGAACGATGGCGAAAGCGCCTGCTGCCTCAACTGCCTTTGCTTCTTCAATCAATCTGCGTGCATCTGCCTCGCTCTTACCCTGCACCTTAAAGCCGCCGAAGGCATTGACAGACTGAGGGGTCAGCCCGATGTGTGCCACAACGGGGATAGATGCCTCTGTGATTGCTTTAATCTGGGGACAAACAGACGCGCCGCCCTCCAGCTTGACAGCCTGACATCTGCCCTCCTTCATCAGTTTGCCTGCATTCACAACGGCATCATAAACGGAGGTCTGGTAGCTCATAAAGGGCATATCGCCGACAACAAGTGCATTTTTTGCACCTCTGGTAACAGCGGCGGTGTGGTGAATCATATCCTCCATGGTAACGGAGATGGTATCCTCATAGCCGAGCATAACCATACCCAAAGAGTCGCCAACTAAAATGGTATTTACGCCACATTCATCCACTAGCTTTGCTGTGGAATAATCATAAGCGGTCAGCATAGTGATTTTGTCTCCGTCCAATTTTTGCTGCTGCAGGGTAGCTACTGTGTTTTTCATTGTTCCAACTCCTTTTCCAAATGCTTGTAATCCTTCTGCGGGTGCTTTTGCTGAGCAATTCTGATAAGCTGTTTGGAAAGGGCGGTGTAGGCTGTCAGAATATCCTGACCTACAGTGCTTTCCGCTGCAAATTTCCGTATCTCCTGCAAATGCTTCGATACGGTTTGGGCATCTCCACGCTCGATGGGGCCTGTAAGTGCATTTACCGCACCCTTTTCTGCCACGCTCTGCGCATTTCCCAGAAGAAGGGGAGATAAAGCCTCTGCTGCCGCCGCTTCGGAAAAGCCGCATTTGACAAGCAGGGCGGTGCCCATATCTGCCAGTGCGACAATCTGGTTGCTGACCATAACTGCGGCTGCATGGTAGAGGGCTTTGCTGTCGGGAGAAATGGCAACTACGGTGTTTCCCATTTCGCTGAACAGTGCTTTTAGCTCCGCAAGATGTGCGTCACTTCCTTCGATGGTAAAGCACGCCTTCCCCAAATCCAGATAGGAGGTTGCTTTGCTGCTGATTGCATACAGGGGATGAATCGAATACCGATAGGCTCCTCTGTTTTCTGCATCAAAAAAAACGGTCGATGGAATCGAACCGCTGCAATGACATATATTTTTATTTTTGATAGGCAGATTACGCATGTCATCCCATATCTCACCGATTGCGCCATCCGGCACAGTGAGAAAAAGGGTATCACTGTCTTTCGTAATTTCTTCTATACTTGTATAGTATCTGCTCTGTGTAAATTCTGCGGCCTCCTTTGCGGAGGCGGGTGTGCGGCTGTAATAACCGCTGATTTCGATGCCGTGCATCGCAAGATATTTACCCAGTGTGAAGCCGACCTTTCCGGCTCCGATAAAACCTGCTCTCATACCTATCACCTTCCTTCACAAAGAAGTGATAAGACAAGATACATCTGCTGCCATTTGTGCCGTTCCGAGGATACAGCCATCCGGCGAATCAAAAAAATAAAATATATAAAATTTGCAGTATAGCTTCTTTCAGAATGCCATCCGTCAGTTAATATAGCACATTTATCCCGATTTGTATAGAGGAAATTGTGAAAGAGTATCAAAAGCCTTTAAAGCGAAAGGGATTGGCTTTGTTTCCGAAGGAAAAAGGAAAAACGGCTCGTATTCGGAGGGAGGCTTCGGAAGAAAACGAACCGTTTTTTGGAGAATTTTCATTGGAAAGGAAAATAGAATTTCAGCGTTTTTGCGGATAGCACCAAAACAAGCAACGGTAAAAAACCATTCCTTGTTTTGCATGTGAAAAATATGAGATAAGAGTTATTTTTAGGGTACCATTCTGTGTGCTACATTCCCAGAGAAACCAGAGGAATGAAGATAAACAATGTCAGAATGGGAATCAAAATCTGTGTGACAGCAATATCAAAGTACACCTCCTTATGTGTCAGCTTACAGATTCCGAGTAACGTGATTTGTGCGCCCTGATGAGGCAGGTTATCGGAGGAGCGTTCCTCCAATTCCTCTGCGGAAAGCTGCATTTTCAGGCTTGCGTCATCAAAGAGCTTGCCCTGCGCCGTAAATTTTCTGGCTCTGCATTCCAGCCAAACGAAAATCATCAGGAACTCTGCTACGGTAGCAATCAGGGAGGGGAGGAAGGCTGCCGTTGCAGTTGTGCCTAAGCTTTTCATGGCGATGGTGTTCTGAATGGAGGGAGAGCCGGGTGCTGTCATGGACCGTGTCCAGCAGCCGGCCGAAATTGCCGCAGGAATCAGGCGGCGTGTCAGATTGGCACGCTTGAACATCTGCAAAGCAATGGGGTAAACCACGAAGAATACAACAAAGCCGCTCACACCGCCGAAGGTCAAAAGACCTGTGATACACATAATCATGGGAGCGACAAAATGATTGCCGCAGAAGCATCCCATGGTGCGTGCGATGGATTCCGCCGCCCCTGTGAACTGATAGACTGCACCAAAGAGCGCGCCGACAAAGAAAATCAGAAAATACTTCGTGATATAATCCGATGTGGCAGGCATGAAGTGCTGCAGCAGGGTATCCAGAATGGGCATACCGGAAAGCACGATAACAAAGATGGTAACAACCGGTGCCAGAATCAAGGCACTCATTTGTCGAAATGCCAGCACGCCAAAGAGGATGATGGCGATCAGCAAAATCAATACGCTAAAATTCATATTCCCTTCTCCTTTCCTTTATGAAAGCCGATTAACGGAAATTGGGTTTGCGTTTTTCCAGGAACGCCTGCATCCCAACCTGCTTATCCTCAGTTGCGAAGCAAAGCCCAACCAAGTCCTTCTCTACCTCCAAAGCATTCATCAAATCCATATCTGCGCCCTTGTTGATAGAGAGCTTTGCATACTTGATTGCCATTGGGGACACCTTTAAAATATCATCCATCAGTGCCTTTGCTTCATCCATCAGAGCCTCTGCGGGAACCACTCTGTTTACCAGACCGTAACGCAGGGCTGTCTGTGCATCAATGTGCTTGCCTGTGTAAATCATTTCCTTTGCCAGGCCTGTACCAATCAGACGAGGCAGTCTCTGCCCTGTTCACTTCTGTAGGGCTGCATCTGCACGATGTCTGCGCCTGCAACAAAGCCTCTGCCTTCGCCTGTGATGATAACGCCGTAGATGTCATTTTCTTTGCTTACATAATCGAATACCATCTGCAGCTCATCCAAGGTCTGATTGTTCAGAGCGTTCAGCGCCTTGGGGCGGTTCATAGTAACGATGAGTACATGGTTTTCCAGATCCAGCTTCAGGTTTTCCAGTGCGTTTGTGTTCAGGTTTTTCATAATAAATTCCTCCTTGATGTCTTGTGTTTTGTTTTGTGTTTTTTATTGGTTTTTGTATAGTTTTTATATTTTTTCACGGAAGGAGACAGCTTTTTTTGTACGCCGCTTGCTGATTTTTGGGTACAAAAAGAACACCTGCTGTTTTCGCATTTTTTCACGAAACACCCGATTTCTTCGGGGGACGGAAATCCGCAAAAACAGCCTGCGGTGTCTCTCCCGTTATAAACGTATGAAGTTATCTTTTTTGCAGCTCATATTTTGAAATCTCCTTTTCCTGCAGCACACGCAGCAGCTTTGCCTGCATCCCTAAGGGCATATCCCCGATTTCATCCAGAAAAAGCGTTCCGCCGCTTGCCAGCTCAAATTTTCCCTTTTTGCCGCCCTTTTTCGCCCCTGTGAAAGCACCCTCTTCGTATCCGAACAGCTCACTTTCCAAAAGCTCATTGGGAATGGCGGCACAGTTAATGCTGACCATCGGCTTTTCCCGCTGCTCTCCGTTGTTGTGGATGGCGTTGGCGAAAACCTCCTTGCCTGTGCCCGTTTCGCCTGTCAGCAGAACGGGGAACATGGTCTTGGCGGCTTTATAGCCTGCCTTTTTGACCTCTGCAAAGCGTGGGCTGTTGCCGACGATTTTATCGAAGGAATATTGCGAGCTGTTTCTGCTGCGGTATTCCTCTCTGTAAAATTCATATTCGGAATATTTCCGCATCAGCTTCTTTGCAGAATCCAGAGTTTGCAGTCGGAATTTTACCTGTGCCACGCCTGCAATGACATTGTGGTTTTCGTCATATACGGCGGAGCGGTTTACCAGAAAGATTCTGTCCGAATCATCGTCCGATTTTTCGCTTAGGCGAAGAATGGCGCCTTCCTCTTGGTAGGCATAATTGACAATGTCAATCATTTTTGTATTGGGGATAATCTCTGCAATACTTCTGCCGATGGCATACTCTCTGGTGGTTTTCAGGTATTGGCAGTATTGCTCGTTTATATCTGTAATCACATCATGGTTATCGACAACGACGAAGCCGTCATCGGTCAGCGTCAGTATCTCGTCAAAGATGTATTTGTATCGTTTGTCTTGATTTATTTCTGTCATGCTCTCTCCTCCTTTCTTTTTATTTTAGCACGCTTTTTTGCGGTTCTATTGAAATTCTCTGTTTGGGGACTGGATTCTTCTTTTAGAGACTTAATTCTCTTTTTAGAGACGGTGTTCTCTGTTTGGAAACAAGACTCTCCGATCGGAAACACGTTTCTTCGTTTGGAGACATAGTCTCTAAATAGAGACAAAGTCTTTGCTTGAAAAAACAAATGTCTTTTTCTGTAGAAAGAAGCATTTTGCCCCCTTTTCCGTTGCTACGGAGGGTAAATCCGTTTTATTTTTCGGAAAAAATGTTGATTTTCGTCCAAAACAGGTCGGCGAAAAGTCGCAGTTTTCCTTGATTTCTAAGGCTTTTTCCGGAGAAGGGGAGTTTCCCTTTCCAAAGACTGCCGCCTTCCTTTTTTGCTTTGGGCAGGTGGATTTATTTTTTTCTTTCTGCCCTATATAAAAGCAAGAAGTGTGCCAAAGTTGAAATTTCAGAAAATATTTTTTTGCGGAATGTTGAAAAACCTTGATTTTGCGGGCTTTTTCTACATTCGGAAAAATTTTCTTGTTTTTTCTAAATGAAAATCAAAAAGAGACATTTGTCTCCAAAAGGAGAATGTTTAGAAAAAATGGAGAGAAAACGGAAGGGGAGAGACAGATTTGTTTCTGAATGGAAAAGAAGAAAAAGGTTGTGCTTTCATAAACGCACCCTCTGCTGCCATATCCTCATACAAATCAGTAATAGGGTCTCCCTTGGATTGCAGATACGCAGCAGTGAAGGGAACACCCGCGGCGGAGGAGGGGTATACGCCTAAGCCATGGTTCACATAATAGGGATCTAAGCCGGCGGCAAGAATTTCGTCCTTCGTTAGCCCCTGTGTCAGCTGATGCACGATGGTGCCCATCATCTCCAAATGGGCGAATTCGTCAGGGTGTTATATCTATCGGTAATTTGGGGTTAGTTTTCGGGTGATATTTTGGGGAAGAGGATGATTTCAAAATTGTCGGCAGACACATTCTTTTTCCCTTTTATTTTTTTATGATATTCAACGTGATCCAGCACCTCTTTTAAGAGCTTATTCTTTTCGGCAGGGGTAAGCGTTTCATAGGTATCCAGAATATTTTTGATTTTAGGAATCATGGAAACTTGATTTTTTCTTGCTGCTTTCAGATTGGAAAGCTCTGCCTGTGTTTCTTCGATTGCGGATCTGATTTCTGCCATTTTTTCAGACAGAGTTTTATTTCTGGCGGTGAACACTTCGGGGGTATAAATTCCCGTTTCCAGAAATTCAAAAATCTTTTCAAACTGGAATTGCAGACCTTGCAGTTCCTGTTCCATATCTGCAATGGTGTGCTCCAGTGCCATGATTTTTGTGGAGAATACATTTATAGAGGATTCATCTTCCCATGTCGGTTCATGCTGCTTCATCCACAAGGAGAGGGCTTCCAGAATTTTTCCTTCCACCATATAAAGGGGGGAAGAAATCTGCGGGCAAAAATGCGTGTGGCAGATAAGGGATGCAGGTTGTCCTGTTTTGAGATAAGGGCGGCGCTGCATGGCATTTCCGCAATAGGAGCAATGGACAAGACCTGCCAAAGGATTTTGCATGATTCCATTTACACCTGTTGGTCTATAATGCTGCTTCATTTTCGCCTGTGCAAGATTCCAGAGTTCTTCTGAGATGATGGGTTCATGCAGACCATCAACGAGCAAATAATTTTCTGCCAGAGGACGCGTTTTTTTGATTTTTCCATTTTCCGTATGTTTTTTTTCGGGGCGGCGATTCCAATGGACTTTCCCGATATATACAGGATTTTGCAGCATGCGGGTGACGGATGCGGTTGCCCATGTGCCGCCTTTACGATTGCGGATGCCCATCTGATCCAGACGCTTAGCAATGGTGGCGCGGCCAATATCGGCAAAGGTGCCATCCGGCTGCGGGTCTCCATAGGCATACAATTCATAAGCCAGCTTTACTGCTGTGGCTTCTATGTCATCTATTTCCAGAGTGAAGCCTTTTTCCTGCGGCAGCTTTACCCGACGATAGCCGAAGGGGGCAATAGAGCCTGCAAACTTTCCCTCTTTTACGGATGCCTCACGCCCACGCTGCATGCGGCGGAGGATGGTTTTATATTCCCGGCGGGACATAAACTGGGAAAATTCAAAATATTCTTCGTCAAATTCATCATTTGGGTCATAAGACTTCATGGGAGTGATAATTTTTGTGGAGCTATACTTAAAGGCATTTAAAATAATGCCCTGATCCAGAGTATTGCCACGACCGAGACGCTCCACCTCCATGACAAGAACGCCCTGCCAGATGCCGGCTTCCACATCCTGAAGGAGCTGCTGCATGACGGGGCGGCCGGCGATGGTTTCGCCGGAGAGGATTTCTTTATAGATTTTAGTAATTGGTAATTTTAATTTTTTTGCCAAGGCAAGCAGAGTTTTTTCGTGGCGGGCAAGGGTTTCGCCTTCGCCTGCCAATTCTGCCTCTGCATCTGCTCTTGATTTTCTCAAATAAATGCAATACGGCATAGGTTTTCTCCTTTCTCATGATTTTTCCCTTGCCTGCATGATAGCACAGAACGAGGGGAGAAAAAAGCGAACACAGAAAATTTCCAAATAAAAAAGCACCCGAAGGGGGTGCAGGGAAGGTATTTTTTGCAGTTACCTTATAAAGCAGAAGTAGAAAGCGGCAATGCATCCGACAATGGAACACAAAAGAAGAATAGGTTCATACAAATCATTTGATTCGGTGTGATATTCTTCTGCCGGTTCTCCTGCGGCAGGGTCTTCCTCCAGAAGGCTATTATACTTTTCTTCTATTTCATCGGTTTCGGTATCGGTTACGATTGGTTCGGTATCGGTTACGATTGGTTCAGCCGATTCGGCAGGAGCTGCTTCTGCTTCATAGGGGCAAACGCCGTTTGGGTGCAGATGTGCTTCATACCCACGACGATAATGATACGATCCAAGACCGCGCACGTTAATATAATCATGGTGACCGCCATATTCATCGGTGCGGCCGCCGTGACCGAAGGCAAGGGTGCTGAAGGAGAGGGACAAGGCAAGGAACAAAAATAACACACGTTTCATCGGAATAACCCTCCTTGGGATAAGGATAGCATAGGAAAAGTAATGGATATTGCTTTTTAATAAAATGCTTCTTTTACAGGGATAAGAGTGAGCAAAGACAGGACTACAAAAAGGGCAACTGCGGCCAAAATGAATTTTGCGGTCTTATCTTCTCTTGCCGCCTGCTCCAAGTTGAAAATTTTAGTTGCCAAAACGATGGCACCCGGAACGAAAAAACCGCAGAAGGCGGCAGCGAACAGATAGATGCCGACAAGCAGCAGGGACAGAAACGGATGCTGCATGAAGGATTGCAGTGTATTCATATTGAGAAAATCGGAAATGCCGAGATAAGCTGCCGGAAGAACCAGAGCAAGCGAAAAAAAGGCAAGCGAAGAAATGGCTTGTGAAGCATAGCGATCTTGCAGGTATTCTTTTTCTTCATCGGTTGTGATTCGATAGGATGCGACAGGGGAGCCATACTCCGATATTGAAATATAGGATCCATCTTCATCTATTTTGACCGTAACATTTTCGTATTTTTTCATAATAATTCCCCTTCTTTTTTGCGAAATGAAATAGTATCTTCACGAATCATAACACAGGGGGGCGGGAAGGGGAAGGGGGAATCGCAAAAAGTGGCAAAAATTTTTTGCGTGTTCCCCTTTACAAATGTTTCGGAAAGGTATAACATAGTTTTAACGAACGGATGTTCCTATTTTTATACGGGAAAGAGAACAGAGGGGATGGGATGTATAGTGAAAGCTGAGGAATATAGGAAAATGATTATACTTTTGATAAATAAAATGTCGGATGAAGAAATGCTAAAAAGAATATTTGAGTATGTTCACAGCCAGTACATAAAAAAATAAGCAGGTGTTTGCCTGCTTATTTTTTTATGGAGAATATTTTTTTTAGGTATTTCTGAAAATTATCTCTTTCTTCTTCTGTCATGGAAAGGTAATTGATTATGACTTGTCTTTCGCTATCGTTTAGATTATAGCAGTCGGCTAATTCATCAATAATGGATGTGGGGATTCCCATGAACATTTCTCCAAGACCTTCGGTCAACCAAAGATAATTCACTTTAAATTCTCGGCAAATGGATTTCAACATTTGCTCTGTGAGATTTCTTTCGCCTTTTTCAAGCTTTGAAATTCCACCACCTGTAATGCCAAGACGTTTGCCAAATTCTTCTTGGCTTAGGTCTAACTCTTTTCTGATTCTTTTTAAGCGTTCATTCATTTCATCACCACCTTTTTAATTGATTTTAAAAAAAAATCTGTACTCTGTCAAGTTTTTTTGGAAAATATATTGACAAAATAGACTAAGTACAATATTATTTAGACAGAGTACAAGTTGTTTTTAAGAAAGAGGTGAGTTATATGACGTTTAGAGAGCAAATCATTGAGGACGGTCAAAGATTCTTGCAAGACTATCTGGACAGCTCTCCGGAGGAACAGTCTAAAATCTTTTGGCTTTTAGAGGGTATTCGTATTGGGAAACAAATTGAAAAGCCTGTGGATGATGAGAAGAAGGCAGTGGTTTAAGAAGGCAAAGCCGCCAAGCGGCGGCTTTACAGGGTGAAGGAGGTGGTGCGGATGGAGCATTTATGTTTTATCCTTGAGGTCATGATTGGGTACGTCCTTGGTTCTATCATTTACGATTTTCTCAAGCGGAAGATAGACAGCATCAAAGGCACCCCAAAGAAGGATGATGGCGAAGGCAAGCGCCACAACTGAGGCAGCTTTGAAAAATTGTGTTTCTGCATTTGCGAAGGCAAGGATGGACGCAATCAGAAGCAGCAAAGAAAAATTGAACTGGGAACGGGCTTTTTTCAGATCCGGCAGAGATTTCAGAGGGTTTTTATCAGGGGCGGATAGGCTTTCCCAGTAGTCTTTTGCAATTTTTGAAATGATTGTGATGGTTGCCAACAGAAAGAGCTGGTAGAAAATATCAATGAAACTTTGTGGCATAGTAAGCACTCCTTTCTTTGCTCCATTATAGGGAATTTTGGGGGCGAAGGCAAGGAGGGAAGGAAACAAAGCGGATATAGAGAAGCAGGGCGAGGAAAAAACGACTATTTCCCCCTTAATACATACATTTTCAATGATTTCGCCCTGTTTCTTTATATATACAGAAAAACGGACAAAGAGCGGCGCATAGATTGAAGAAGGAGGTGGAGCGAATGGCACTGGCGATGGAATACACCAGCGGAAATGCAAAAATCAAAATTATGGATGACTTCTGCAGTGCGCCGGATCAGAAGGAGAGAGACGCAAGGATACTGAAACGAGTGGATGCGATTGTTCTGGCTGCCATTCGGGCGAATCCGGAAAAATACTATGCGCTGCTGAAGCAGAAGGAAGAAGCTGAGGAGCAGCTGACGGCAACAAGGAGAAAGAGTTGATTTCAATGACAGAAAAGGAAATGACGGCTTATGCGGCAGGGACAAGATGCCGGAGGAAACCGATTGTACCCCAGATAACGAAAGCGACCGCGGAGAAATTGGGACTTACTCCGGGGTGCGAGGTTATCTTTCACTACACAGTGATTGGGACGGGGGAAGAAAAATTGCGGAAAATACGGAAAAGGCGGAAGGGAACCGTAACAGACCTTTACGCGCACCTTTTCCGCATTACATGGGCAGGGGCAAAGTGGAAGGAATGCTTTGCCTACAGCATGCTGCAAAGGAGAGAAGGAAGCTGGATAGAGATTAAGGGGGTGAGATAGGGATGTACAGCGATCAGATGTTTTTACTCTTGAGTGCCGCAGCGGTTTTGCTTGAGATGGCGGCGGTGTGCTGGGTATGGGAGAGGAAGATGAAGCAGGCGGAGCAGCGGGAGCGGGAGGCGGAGCAGCGCAGGAAGGCGCGCTGCCATGACGACTACTGCGCGCAGGAGGCGGCGCGGCTATACAGAGAAAAAAGGAGGATGTAACCATGAACAAATTTTTACTTGAAGACTTTGCCGGAGGGGCAGTGGCGGAGAGAATCGGCAGTGCCATTCAGAGGGTTTACGAAAACATTGCGAACCCGAACATGGACACAGAGAAGGCAAGAAAGCTGACGATTGAGCTGACCTTTAAGCCGGACAAGAACGACAGGACGGATGTGGACGTAACAGCCATCGTTAAGACAAGCTTACAGCCGGAGAAGGCAATCAGCAGCAGAATGATTGTGGAAAGCGACGGCAGGGGCAACGTGCAGGGGAACGAATGGCGCAGAGAAGCTATGAAGGGCCAGATGGAGATTTCCCGAGAGGATGCAGAGACACAGGAAACAAACGGCGGCGTGATTGATTTGCAGGCGCAGAAAAGAAAGGCGGAATAAGGATGATTAAAGCAGCACTGGAATACATCAACGAACTGAAAGTACCGAGCATTGAGAGCTACGGCGGCGGAACATATTCGGACAAGCCCTTATATCAGATGAAAAGACCGGATTTTCCGACACTGGAAATGAACACACTGGAAAGCGTTGTGAGATACCTAAAGGGGATTGACGACGAAAGAGAGCAATTTGGCGAGCCTACGCCTACGATTATACATATTGAAAGCGAACGCTGCGTGACGCTGAAGGACATTGCAAACGTGGCAGAGGGCAAGAGAGACTGCATGGTGCGGGCAGAGGCGGAGGTGCCGAAATTTAACTACGGCGACTTCTACGATACGGAAAGCTTTAACATTGCACTGCAGAGCAAATTTCAGGAGACAGAGGACAAGGCAACCATTTTGCAGGTGGTCGGCAATCTGAAGGAGGACGCAGTGCGGACGATGACGGACGACGGCGTGAGCCAAGTGACGGCAGTGCGGACAGGGGTTGCAACGGTGGCAGATGTGAAGGTGCCGAACCCTGTAACGCTGCGCCCGTTCCGCACCTTTATTGAGGTGGACCAGCCCGAAAGCAAGTTCATCTTCCGCATGAGAGAGGGCGGCAGATGTGCCATCTTTGAGGCAGACGGCGGCGCTTGGAAGCTGGAGGCGAAGAAAAACATTTACAACTACTTGAAGGAGCAGCTGGACAAGGAAGTGGAAAGCGGTGCGGTTGTTCTGATTCTGTAAAAGAGAAAGAGAGGATACGCAAGGATGAACAAAGTGATTTTGATGGGGCGGCTGACGAGAAGCCCTGAGGTGCGATATTCGCAGGGGGCAGAGCCTGTGGCGGTGGCGAGGTACACGCTGGCGGTCAACCGCAGATTCAAGCGAAAGGACGAGCCGGAGGCGGACTTCATTCCTTGCGTTGCCTTCGGCAAGAGCGGCGAATTTGCGGAGAAATATTTCCGGAAGGGGCAGCTGGTCGCTGTGACGGGACGGTTACAGGTACGCAGTTGGGAGGACAACGAAGGGAAGAAACGCTGGACAACAGAGGTAATTGTTGAGGAATAGTACTTCGCTGAAAGTAAGAAAAACAGCAATGCGGCTGCACCCAAGGAGGGCGGACAGGCCCCGGCGGATGGGTTCTATCCCATTGACGAGAGTGTGGAGGATGACGATTTGCCGTTTTAAGAAAGGAGAACAGAGGATGAAGAAATATATTGGGACAAAACTGATCGAGGCAGAAAAAGCGTTTAAGATTGGCGACAAGATTTACAGCAATGAAAACGATGAAATCAACGAGGTTACGCTTGCCGATGGAGAAATTGCGGTAATGGGCTACAAGGTGCGCTATGCGGACGGATATGAAAGTTTCAGCCCGAAGGATATTTTTGAAAAGGCATATTTACCCTTGTGGGAAAATGAGAATTTAAAAACAGATATGCCGTCCATCAGTGAAAAGATGGTGGAGGATTTTATTGCAGACACTTCTGTTTTCACTTTGGGAGAAAAGACAACAGTGGTGCGTGCGGTACTGGCGAATGGGTTTGAGCTTGTGGAAAGCAGCTCCTGCGTGAGCGAGGAAAATTATGACGAGAAACTGGGCGCGGAAATCTGCATGAAAAAAATCAGAGATAAAGTCTGGTTTTTATTGGGATTCCTGCTGCAGACAGCTGTGAACGGGATTCAGAACAAGGAAAACGCTGTAGAGGACGAAGAGAAGGATATGCAAGAGGTGCACATTGAAATCCACAGGAATGCAAACGGAGTAGTGGAAGGACATATGGACGGGTATTCGGATGCCATCATTGCGATGTTGATAAGTGCACTTAGGCGTGCAGCAAATGCTGGCAAGCGTGGCAGGAAGGATGCGGAGAAGAACGCATAACGGCGGTTCAGGAGGGGAGGGAGCGCGTTGAAGATTTACATGGCTGTAACGAAGGATGCGCTTTCCCTTCCGCTTGCGGTGGCAGACAGTGCGGCGGAGCTGGCGGAGCTGCGAGGGGTGCAGGTAGAAACCATACGATCCTTAATTTCCAGAGGGAGGACGGGAAAGATCAAGCGTCCCGGATACATTGTGGTAGAGGTGGAGGAGGACGCGCCCCGAACGAAGGACGCGCCGCCGGAGCAGAAGGCAAGCCGCCGCAAGCAGACCGGAGAATTTGACGGGGAGATATTCCGGGAAAGAATCCGACTACTGCGGAAGGAAAGCGGCATGACAAAAAAGGATTTTGCCGCTTTTACCGGGATCGCTTACATCACGCTATACAACTACGAGAGGGAGAAAACAGTGCCGGGGGCGGACATGTTGTTTCGGATTGCGTCTGCAACGGGTTGCTCGGTGGACTGGCTGATTGGGCTGAAGGAGGAAGAAGGAAAATGCCGAAGGTAACGATTTATGACACGAAATTTTGCATAGGCAGAGGAGACCTGCCGCACAGTTTCCAAAGAGAGGGGAACCCTCATTGGGAGAATTTTAAAGCCCCGATGTGTTTTCTTGGTTCGATTGGGTTTTATGTGAGCGAGGACAAAGAGATGAAAAAGAAGTTCCCTTCTTTGAGCGAGACAAACAGAGTAGGTGGATTTGATGATTTGCGATTTAAAGCGCAGTATGCACCCAATATTTTTAAAATTGAATTTTATCAGGATGTATTTCGTGAAAATCCGCATGGTGGGTTTTATGATTTTGATAAATATGAAAAAATGCCATATTTGATACAGAAGCGGTATGACTGGACGATGGAAAAGCTTCTGAAATATTTTGAAAAATGCGGGTATTCCATAGAATTTGGGAGGAACACCTGCAAGGGTGCCGCATTTATTGTTAATGATTATATCCGCAGTTGGCATCATCCGCAGGAAAATTGGTTTTTTCTGAAGGCTGTGGACGGGCAGACTGCCGAATATGTAATTCAAGGCACAGACAGGGACGGAAATACATTGCGAAACGGAGAAACGAAATATTTTCGCGACTGGAGCGGCTATCTGCTGCGGGGAAAGGTATACCACAATATTAACAATATGTGGTGGATTCTGCTGGCGGATGGGCAGGTGAGAAATGTGGCTTGTTTTGATTTATTTGACCTGAAGGAAACGGATTTCAGAGGGAGAAGGAAAGAACACCGACCGCCGAAGGAATATGTGGAGCGGAAGGAGCAGCTTTCTCTTTGCAGTGTGAAGGAGCTGGAGAGAGAGTTGAAAAGGAGAAGGAGGAAGAAGAAAAATGAATGAAATCACTGTTTGGTTACCCTTTGTTGGGAATTTGCGGCTGGATGAGCCGCCGGAAAACTTAGAATTTTATGTGATGAAGAGCTTTCACAATTTTACGGAAGGAACGGCGAAGGTGTACGAATTCGAGGACAAGCTGCGCTATTTAGACAATCTGCGGAAAAGTCTGCACGCAGGGAGCACTGACGAGCATGTCAGAAGGCTTGTATGCAAGCGTGTGGAGTACAGCATGGCCGAGGAAGGCGATTTCCCGGACAGAGAGGAATTTCTATGCATTGAATTTATGGAGCACTGTTTTGACGAAGGATTCATGCCGTTTCATGACACCTATTATTGGGGAAGCAAAAGCGGAAACGAGGCGTGTCTGCGGTCTATTTTGCGGATTATCCGCACGGTTGTGAATTATTCCGAAGAGGAATATGAAAAGCTGTTGGAGGGGGAGGAATGAAAATGGATGCAGTAATATTTTTCAAGGAGAAGCGGAGGATGTGTGTTTCTTTTGGGGGCGACTCCTGTACCGGATGCTTGATTAACATGATGAAGGGGGTGCTGCGGTGCCCGCAGTTTTGTGAAAAATATCCGGAGAGGGCGGTTGATATCGTGGAGACATGGGCGAAAGAGCACCCAAGAAAAACGATTTTGCAGGATTTCTTAGAGAAGCATCCGAAAGCCCCCATAGAAGACGGCGCAGTTCCGGCAGTGTGCCCGTTTCAATTAGGGTATGAAACAGAATCGGAAAAAGACAAAAACGGATATTGCGAATCGACGGCAAGAGACAGCTGCCGCAGGTGCTGGAATAGACCGTTGGAGGGAGAATAGAGGGAGGAATACACCATGGAGGAAAAAAGAGAAAAATCAAATATGGAACTTTGGGCAGAGGAGGAAATCAGAATTGCTTGCGAGAGAGAGCGTGGCGATGCTTCGGAGGACGAGTGGGATTATGGTGTGGCGTGCTATGAGAGTGCGCTAAAGGCGTTCAGATCCTTGCTGGAGGATGAACACAGCGGGATGAGCATTGGATTTACGCTTGGGATTCTCAACAGATTGGTGAAGGGACAGCCCTTGACACCGATTGAGGATACGGATGATGCTTGGATTAAACGTGGACGATATCCTTACGAAAATGATTATATTACATACCAATGTAAGAGGATGAGCTCTTTATTTAAGCATGTATATACGGATGGACACATTGAATATAGTGATGTCAATCGTTTCAGCTGTAGGACATTAGACAGTTCTGCTTGGTGGCATAATGGTCATGTATCAAAAATTGCCAATGAGTATTTTCCCATTAAAATGCCATATGTGCCTCACACTTATAATGTGATTTGTCAGGAGTTCCTGACAGACAGAAAAAATGGAGACTTTGACACAATGGCGATTCTTTATATTTATAACAGTGCCGGAGAGAGAAAAGAGGTCAACCGATATTTTGCGGAAACAGAAGAAGGGTGGCGCGAAATCGATTTGTCTGAGTATGAACAGCGCAGACAAATGGACACAGACAGAAGGGCTGCTGAGAAGGAGGAATAAGCATGGATGCAGTGAGGCTTGTGAAAGAATTTCGGCGGATGTGTGCCAGCTTTGGAGATTACTGTACCGGATGTCCGCTTTACACAAAAGCGGAACCATTGGATTGTGCAGAAATACAAGGCAGATTTCTGCCGCAGGCAGTTGCCATTGTGGAGAAATGGGCGAAGGAGCACCCAAGGGAAACAAGGAAGGATGATTTTTTTGAAAAATTCCCTCATGCGGAAAAATTGAGTGATGGTATTCCGGAAGTGTGTGCAGCCAAAGTGGGCTATTTACGTGAATGTCCACACCGGAATGTTGAGGATTACTGCAAAGAGTGCTGGAACACGCCATTGGAGGAGGAGTGATGGATTTCAACGGATTTGACAAGGGTGTAATCGGAAAAGGGATGCCTATCGACAGCACGTTAAAAAGAATAAGAGAAACAGAGCTAATAGAGCGTGCATTGGCAGAATTAGGCGCAGGGGCGACAGACAACGGCAAGCGCAACGATTGCTTGCGCCATCGCCTATGGCATGACGCTATAACAACAAAACCCCCAAGAGGAGTTGATGTTTTTGTGTGCTTCAGCGGGGTGGATAAAAGCGGTGCATGCAGCAGTTGCTATATTAATTGCTCCGGTGTGGGAAGATATCTGGGGGCGGATGACGAATGGGAGATTGACAGTTTATCTGCGGCGGCGAAGTTTACGGTGCATGGATGGAAAGAGATTGAACAAATGCCGGAAGAAGAATAAACCGGAAGGAAAGAGGAGGAGAAGAAAATGAGAATTTTGCAATGCAAACTGACAACGATTGAAGCACTTTTAGGCACGGCGAGCAACAATAAAGCGTTGCACAGCGAATTTATTGCGAGCCATGCGCCCGATGCGCCGAGCAGAGAGGAAGAGATTGCGGCGGTTGGTGTGGATGAGGTGATTGAAAAAGGGATGACGGTATTCTCAAGAAACAAGGACGGGAATCCTATCCTTTGGGACTACCAAATCAAAGGCTTCTTCAAGGATGCCTGCGGCGTGCTGCGGAAGGTGAAGGGCACGAAGAGCAGCAAAATCAAGGCTTACAAGAAGGAGATTGACGGGCTTATTTTTGTGCAGGAGCGGCAGATTCCGGTGCAGACGGCGGAGGAAATGGGGAGCTGCCAGCGTTCCTTGCGTGCCAACACGCCGCAGGGGGAGAGAGTGGGCCTTGCAAACAGCGAGGAGATTGCGGCAGGGGCTGTGCTGGAGTTTTCCGTTCTTGTGATGGCGGACGATTTGGTGCCGGCGGTGAAGGAGTGGCTAAGCTACGGCAAGCTGCGGGGGCTGGGACAATGGCGCAACAGCGGCAAGGGAAGATTCCTTTGTGAGATTTTGGAGGAAAGAGCGGCGGAATTTGCGGACGTTTTGGACTGAGCAAAGGCATAGCAACGTATTGCATGGCTCAGAAAAGCACAGCAATGGCATAGCTAAGATAAGCGTGGCAATGGCATGGCTTGGAGGAGCAATGCGGCGCAAGGCAAAGGCATAGCGTGGCAGAGTAAGGCATAGCAAAGATTAGCATAGCAAAGGCATAGCTTTGAGGAGCAAAGCACAGCAAAGGCATGGCTTTGAGGCGCAATGCAAAGGCATAGCGAAGCCAAGAAAAGCATGGCTGAGCAAAGGCATTGCGAAGTGAAACATTGAACAGCAAGGCAAAGGCATAGCAAAGCAACGAATGGTTATGCGAGGGCAAGGCCAGACACCGAAGCGCAAAGATCTGCGTCGCAAAGCAAAGGCATTGCAAAGATCCGCTTGGCGTGACAAGGCACAGCAAGGGCATTGCATAGCTGCGCACGGACAAGCATAGCAAAGGCTAGGCAAGGCAAAGGACAGCAAAGGACAGCAAAGGCAAGGCCAGACACCGAAGTGCAAAGATTTGCGTCGCAAAGCGAGGGCATAGCAAAGATAGGCTTGGCATAGCGAAGCACAGCAAGGGCATAGCATGGCAGGGCGACGGACAGCAACGCAAAGGCATAGCAAGGAAGGGCACTGCATAGCAGGGCGAAGGCATCGCAGGGCATAGCATGGCAGTGTTCGGCAAGGGCAGAGGATACATACAAAGGAGCAGGAGAGAGGGCGGAGCAATGAGGAAAGAAGAAATCTGCAACATGGATTGCCTGCATTGCGTGCATCCGGACTGCATCAACGAGCGGCCGATGACGCGGCAGGCGAGATATTACTGGCGGCACAGGGACAGGCTTTTGGCTGAGAAGCGAGAGAAATACAGGAGGAAAAAGAATGAACTTGAAGGACTACCAGAGAGGAAGGAATGACGGGCTCGCATTAGCGTTAAAAATTGTGCAAGAAGGCGGTAGGGAGGCTCTGGAAGCGGAAATTAAAAACAGAGGTGTGACAGGTATTAGTGTAAACCTTACGCAGAAAGAACTGACATTGGAACTGGAGGCAATAAAGGAACTAACGGTGCGCACGATGCTTGCGCTTAGCCTTTCTGTACTACGGGACGAACATCATTATGGAAAGAAACAGCTACAGCAATTTATGGACAGATTCGGGGAAAAGACGGAATGCCTTGCTGACGGCTGGGTAACATGGGCTGATATTTGCACTTCTATCCAAGAGGAAACAGGTATTGAGATTGATTTCGGAGATATGTTTGACAAAAGCAAGGTGAGACAGGAGGGGAACTTATCATGAATAATAATGAGAACAAGGAGACGGTGCTGCAGCTGCTGCCTACGGACGATGCAATTTTGCAATTAGCGGAGGAATGCGTGGAGTTATGCAAGGAGCTTTTTGTGTTTGACAAGAAAGTGGACAGAACGCAGCTGGCGAAGGATACGGCGTTTAAAATGCTATCCGGGGTGCGTGAAGAGGCTGCGGATGTGGAGCTGGCGGCGGAGGTGTTGCTTTGCAAGATATACACTGCTTACGACAGGCGGATTCTGCACAGCATGGTTGGATCCATAATGATTGTGGTGAAAGATTTAGGGTTGATTCGCATTCAAAGATCCTTACATGAAGTATGCCACGATTTAGCGAAGGCGGCACTCAAGCTGCGCCGTACCAGATACGGGGACAACCCAACGCCAATTATCGAGGAGGAGGCAATGGAAACACTTCTTTGCCATATCTCCATGATATTGGCTTTGGACGCTATTTTATTTAATGATGCGGAGCGGAAGCAGATAGAGGAAATAAAAGAGCAGAAGCTGGAAAGATGGGCAATGCGGCTGAAAGGAGAGACGGCGGATGGCGAGAGAGAAGGCGTACTACTGGATAAAAGTGCCAATTAACTTCTTTGACGACCCTGCGATTGATTGGATTTCAGACCAAAAAAACGGAAATGACTACATCGTTTTCTACTTACGATTATGCCTGAAAAGCGCAAACACCGGCGGAGTTTTGATTCGCAATGTTGGAGATATGCTGATTCCCTATGATGTGGAGAAGCTTGCCGAAATAGGGCGGACTGACATTGACACTGCTGTTGTGGCTCTGAAATTATTTGAGCAAGTCGGATTGATTGAGGTTTTGGAAAACAAGGAATTATACTTAACTGCGGTAAAGGACATGGTTGGTTCTGAATCTGCGGATGCGCAGAGAAAGCGGCTTAAAAGACAGGAACAAAAGACATTTTCTGGACATTGTCCGGACAATGTCCAAGAAATATCCGGACAATGTCCGACAGAGAAAGAGATAGAGAAAGAAAAAGATAAAAAAGAAAAACGCAGCAAGTGCGTTTTCACACCCCCGACACTGGAAGAAGTGCAGGCATACTGCAGGGAGCGGGGGAACCGCATTGATCCGCAATATTTTTTAGATTACTACACATCAACGGGATGGATGCGCGGAAAAGTCAAGCTGAAGGACTGGAAGGCGGCTGTACGGACATGGGAGCGGCAGGATGCAAAGTGGCAGGGTCAGACGGATGACCGGCAACAAGGTGCATCGGCACCCAGAGCGGCGGCACCTGCCGAGAACAACGCCTTGGCGAAACGGCTTGGAAGATAGGGGGTGAGAGCATGGAGGAGACAAAGGAATTATATAGCTCCGGAACGGAAAAGAGTATTCTCGGGTGCATGTTTCTGGACCGTGCAGCGGCAGAGATGGGCAGAAATACGCTGAAAGCAGAGGATTTTTATTTGCCCATGTATCGTGCGATATTTGAGGCAATGCAGGCGGTGGAAGTGATTGACATTATGACTGTATGGAACGAGCTGCAGCGAAGGGGAGAAGGCGAGCGTATCAGCGTTGATATGCTGCGGGATATTTTTCTTTTTGTTTCCAGCAGTATTAACATAAAGGCCCATGTGGAGGATTTGCAGCGGCTGAGCTATTACCGCAGATCCAAGGGACGAACGCAAGCACTCATGCAGGCGGTATTGAAACAGGATGATGATGAGATTGCCCGTATTCTGGCAGAACAGCAGGCAGACAGCTGGGGCGGCGGAGAGATAAAAACGGTTTTGGATGCATTTCATGAGCGGATGGAGAAACTGGAAAGAATCCGGAAAAGCGGAAACCGTTTGCTTGGCATCAGCACAGGATTTGCTGATTTGGATGGAGGTCTTGGTGGGTTGCAGGATGGGGCACTTATTATTCTTGCCGGGCGGCCTTCTATGGGTAAAACTGCACTTGCTTTGGATATTGCAAGAGGAGCTGCAAAGGCACTGACAGAGGAAAAGGACAGGGTTGCTATTTTCAGCATGGAAATGCTTGATGATGTAATTGCACAAAGGATTTACACCGCCGAGTGCATGGTAAGCAATAATCAATTTTTTGCAAACAAAAGTTATGAAGAATGGAAGGAAACAAGCAGAGAGGTTGAAGAAAATCGGAATAGATTTGAAAAAGTTATGGAGCGGCTGCTGATTGATGATCGCAGCGGCATGACGATTGAGCGGATGCGAGGGCAATGTCATAAGTGGAAAAGCAATGGCTATCATCTGAAATTGATTGTAGTGGACTATCTGCAGCTGATGCAGGGGAAGGGAGAAAACCGCACCAGAGAAATCGGCGAAATCAGCCGAGGGCTGAAACGTCTGGCAAAAGATTTTGATTGCCCGGTTTTGGCACTTTCACAGTTAAGCAGAAAATGTGAAGAGAGGGCGGATTGCAGACCCATGCTTTCCGATCTGCGAGAGAGCGGCGACATTGAGCAGGATGCGGATGCCGTTTTGTTGTTGTGGCGAGAGGAATATTATTTTCCGGATTGCGACGAAATCAAAAAGGGGCAGGTAGAGGTAAACATTGCAAAGCAGAGAGAAGGCCCGACGGGCACGATTTATCTGCGGTGGTTTGCTGATAAAACAACCTTCCGAGATTTCGTGCATTTTACGCCAACGAAGGAAGCACCGCCAAAGGAATGGGTGCAGGAACATCTTTGATTTCAAGGCGGACGAGGTGATAACATGAAAAACGAGAAGCAGGAAAGCCCGGCGGCAGAGATTCTCTGGCTGCGAGGGCTTCGCGCCTTTGTGGCGGAAAACAGTACAGAGCGGCTTTTGGCGGAGGCGGATGCCCTAGATGCGGCACGCGCGGAGGCGGAGGCGGACAAGCAGGCGCTTTTCCTGCGAACGCTTGCGCTAATCGAAAAAGGGGAGAAGGCGGACTTTTACAGCCGGGTGCTGCAATATGCGGAGCTGAAGGAGAGAGAGGAGAAGGGCGGCGCAGAGAAGGCAATCCGCAGGCATTGGGGGGAGCTGCAGCAGATGGAGAGAGGGATAAAGCGAAGATATGAAAAGCTGAGGGAGGGGTGCAGGTGACGAGCAAGAAAGAGATGGCGCGGCTGATTGCGCAGATGGCAGATACACCGGAGACAACGCAGTGGCTGCGGGAGCGGAACGAGGCAATGCGCAGGAGCCTGCGGGACATTTCGCTTTCCGCAGTGCAATATGACGCAGTGGGCGGGCGGAGCGGACACGGGGACAGCACAGCCGAGAAGGTTTTGAAGCGAGCGGAGACAGAGGAGCGGATCCGCACCAACGAAAGAGCGATTCGAGACAGGCTGCGTCTACATTCTGACTTAAGCCTTGTGATGGCGGAGGCGCTGACGGCGGAGGAGCGGACGATCATCTGGGGGAAGCATGCGGAGCATCTGGCATGGGAGCGGGTGGCGAGGAAGGCGAGACTTTCCAGAACTGCCTGCTTTCGGAAGGAGGCGGAGGGGATGGAGAAGCTTTGCAGGGCTTGGGATGAGAAGGAAAAAGAAAAAAGCAAGGATGTTTAATCCTTGCTTTTTTGCTTTTTTTTTTATGCAGCGGTATTTACAGAACGGCGTTCTGCTGTTCCAGCAGGGCGAGCAGTTCGCCCATGGTCATGGATTTGATGTATTCGCCAGCCGCCAGTTCATGTTCCTTCACATTTTCCGGTTTAATGAAATCATAGTTTGTGTAGATTTCGACACCGCAGCTCTGCTTGCACCAGACAGCGACCGTATCATCTTCGCCGAACTCGGCAATATCTGCTTCTAATTCTTCGATGAGATCTGTACACTCATGGCTAACTTTGACCCCGTGTGCGTTCACAAATGCCATACAATCATACCTCCAATTTTTTGATGAATTTAAATCCGTTTGAAGTTGTTTTCTTCTTGGTTCCGTTTTTTCGGATAAACCAATTTCCTTTGATGGTGCCTTCTTCCGTGAATTCTTTTGCTTTCGGGTGTTTTTTGGTTCCCGACCATTCAAGGAAGGAACACAGCCATCTTTCTTCCTGTTCTTCGGTTTTCTTCTCTGCCTTTTTTGCTGCCTTTTCTTCCGACAGGATAGCGTTGATTTTTTCATCGGTCAATTCTTCGATGCGGTCAACATCCAAATCGTAAAACTTGGTTTCATTGAAATAGTTGCTGGTGTGGTGCCAAGAGGAGTACCACAAGCAATTTTCTTTTAACGCCTTCAGAGAAAGCTTTTTCAGCAGCGCAAGGGAACAATGCAATTCGAGTTCCCCTTGCTCGATTTGGTTTGAAATTTGGTTTAGAATTTCTTTTTTTGTCCACTTACTCAAGGGCTTTTCACCGTCCCTGTATGCTGCTACTGCGTTATTGCTCATGGAAAACCCGTTATAACCTGCCATGTTTCTTCCTCCTTCTTCTCCTTTTCATTTTACCCGTCCACTCCGCAGAACGTCAAGCCCTGCGGATTCGTTTTTTCTTTGGCTTGTTTCATCAGTTGGGAGGGGTGCCGCCCCGGTGCTGTCATTCGACTTCTACCAGCTCCATGCCATCGGATGCCACATCCGGCAAGAATGTGCCGAGGCTATCGGACGGGATGAACAGGTTTTTTCCGTCGAAGCTTTGGAAGTGTGTAAGGGTTCCGGCTTCTATCATGACATATTCGTTGAAATCCGCAAAGTTGAAATAGATTCCGCCGATGTGGTAGTAGGCTGCACCCTCTGCCGCTGTTTCCTTTTTCAGTTGTTCAAGGGTCATTGTAAGCTGTCCGTTTTCGTCTCTGTATCGTTTCATGGTGGTTGCTCCTTTCGTTGTTCTTATACAAGTACTACAAATTTTTTTGTCGGATTATCTTTCACAAGTTTTTTGATTGTGTTATTCAGTTTTCTTGTTGTAAAATCATCAGCATACCAAGTTTTTATAATATGGGATTCATTGCCTTTTTCTACGAGGGAAACGATGTTTGCTACCTTCTTGATTGTTACTGTCATGTCTTTTCATCCTTTCGTTTTGCTGTTCTCTTAACTTCTTGACTTAATTTTACATCAAATTTAATGTAATGTAAATTGGCAATTACACTAAATTTAATGTATTATTTTTGTGCAGATTTTACACTAAATTTGATGTTTTACTATATTGACAGATACATGAAAAATAATGTAAAATTAAAAGAAAGAAGGTGATGCGAAATGTTAGTATACAAAGTTGATATTTTAGAATGGCTGAAAAAGGAGGGGTATAATACTTCCAGAATCCGAAAGGAAAAGCTACTGAGCGAGAGCGCGCTACAGTATATTAGAGAAGGGAAGCCGATTGGGTCGAAGCCTCTGGATGATTTGTGCAGACTATTGGGCTGCCAGCCGGGGGATCTGCTGGAATGGGTGCCAGATCCGGCGGAGGAATGAGAGAGAAGCGCTGCGAAAGTGCAGCATTGAAAGGGGAAACGCTGCGAAAATGCAGCGTTTTTTTATTTTCTGCGAAAAAATGTACGATTTGGGACGATTTGGGACGATTTGGAACGATTTTGTACGATTTGGTACGATTTGGTACGATTGACATGCTATAGTGGTATACAGGAGAGCTCGCGAGGGTTCTCCTTTCTTGTTTCCTCCTAGGCGGCTTCGGGGGTACTTACGGGCACCTCTGCCGCCGCCATTATAAAAACATCAAGGATGTATAAACAGGGGGAGAGGGGTGCATAAAATGCGCCGGAAGGGGCTTTTTCGGCGTTTATTTAACTCTTTGGGGAAGTGTTAAGCAGAGGCGGCGAAAAAGGAGTTTCTACCTAATAAGGCGGAGAAAAAGAAATATTTAACACAATGTGATGTTATGTTAAGAAGAAAAAGAGCGAGGAAAGCGGCGGAAAAGATTGATATTTCGGGCTTTCTTGGCTCTTTTGCATTTATGCGGCAATATACGCACGGAAATTTATGCAAAAATTTTTCGGCACCGAAAACAGCAAAGTGCCGAAAAAAAAGGGGGTGAAAAGGTGGCGAGCAGCAACGAAAAAAAGATATACGAAAACATGGAAAGCCTTGAAGAATGGGCGTTTGCGGGACTTTCGCAAAAGGAAATGGCGGAAATGCTGGGGATGGCATATTCAACATTTCGGGAGCTGCGGAAGAAAATTCCGGCACTTTCGGCACTCTTAAAAAACAGTGCCGATTTTTTAAAAGCGGAGCGGAAGAAGGAAGTTGAGAAGGTGGAGGTTTCGCTTTTGAACCGATGCCTGGGCTACAACGCGGACATCAAGAAGCACATGAAGGTGAAGAAGCCGATGCTGGGGACAGACGGCAAGGTTTTGACGGACGCGAACGGGAAGGTTATCACGGAGGAAGTGCTGGAGGAAGTGACGGAGCAGCAGCACGTTCCTGCGGACGTAGGGGCAATCAAATTTTATCTTTTGAACAAAGCGAAGGACAAATGGAAGGAGAACCCCGACAGGCTGGAGCTGGAGAAAAAGCGCGTGGCGAACGACACGAAGCGCACGAAGCTGGCGGAGCAGGCGGCAAGCGGCGGCGGCGTGAGCGGAAAGACGATAGAAGAAATCTTAGAGGAAGCGGAAAGCGGTGGTGCAGATGCCGAGGTATGACGTTTTACGAGATGCGAAGAAATACATTGAAGCCTTTCTTTGCATCAAGACAAAGGAAAGCGAGATTGTTCCGTTTCGTTTAAACTCTGCGCAAAAGCGGCTTTATGACTGCATCAAGGAGCAGCAGGCAGAGGGCAAGCCGATCCGCATTATCATTTTGAAAAGCAGGCAGATGGGCTTTTCCACGCTGACGGAGGCGTTGATTTATTACAAAACGGCGACCAGAAGCAACGTGAACAGCTTCATCATCACGCACAAGGACGAGGCGACCACGAACCTTTTCAACATGAGCAAGCTATTTCAGGAGAGAAACCCTGCGAGACCGCTACTCAAGAACAGCAACGCGAAGGAACTGATTTTTGAAAACCCCACGAAGAACCCACGCGAAAAAGAGCGGCTTCCCGGACTGAAAAGCAAGATAAAATGCGCAACAGCCGGGGGCAAGGGTGTTGGGCGAAGCGACACATTGACGAACGTGCATGCTTCGGAGCTGGCGTTCTGGCCGGGGGAGATTGCGGAGACCTACGCCGGACTGATGCAGGCGGTGCCTGCGACAAAGGACAGCATGGTAATCATAGAAAGCACGGCGAAGGGGTTCAACTTCTTCAAGGAGATGTGGGACGATGCGGTAGCAGGGCGAAATGACTATGTACCCTTTTTTGCGGCATGGTTTGAGATGGACGAATATCGCAGGGAATGGCACGGGGAGCAGCTGACGGAGGAGGAAGAAGCACTCAAGGCTGCCTTTGGCTTGGACAACGAGCAAATCATGTGGCGCAGGTGGTGCATCCGGAACAACTGCAACAACGACATAGATCTATTCCACCAAGAATACCCTTCAACACCGGAGGAGGCATTTATTGCAACGGGTGCAGGGGTATTTGACAACCGTGCAATTATCATACGGCTGCGAACGATGGAGGAGACACCCAGAAGGGGACGCTTCACCTACACGGAGGCACAGGAGAGGCTTGACCGTATTCTTTTGCAGGAGCGGAAATTTACCGAGGACGAAAAGGGGGAGATTCTTCTTTTCAAGGAGCCGGAGCAGGGCAGACCCTACACGCTGGGCGGAGACACGGCAGGAGAAGGGAGCGATTCCTTCACGGTGCAGGTAATTGACAACATTACAGGGGAGCAGATGGCGCGGCTGAAATGGCAAAGCTGCGACGAGGACACCTATGCAAAGCAGGTTTACTGCTTGGGGCGATATTACAATGACGCACTGACGGCGGTGGAGACGAACTTTTCCACGCACCCGCAGAAGGTATTGGAATACTTACACTACCCGAAGCTTTATGTGCGGGAGATTTATGACAACTACGAGGGCAGGCTTCGGAAAAGCTTTGGCTTCCAGACGAACGGGCTGACGCGCCCTGTGCTGGTGGCAACGATGCAGGAATTCATGCGGAGCAACCTACATCTGGTGCATGACAGGGACACCTTGCAAGAAATGCTTTGCTTCATCCGCAACGAAAAGGGGAGAGCGGAGGCGGAGCAGGGCGAGCATGACGACCTTGTGATGGCTTACGGAATTGCATTGATGGCAAGAGCGAGCGGACAGCAGCGGATGGATGTGCCGGAAGAAAAGAGGGAGAAGAAAGCGAAATGGACGGCGGACATGTGGGAGGACTACCGGAACGCAAGCAGGAAGGAAAAACAGTATTTACTGGAGAAATGGGGTTCTCCATGGTAAGGGGGGTGATGGCGGTTGAAATATGTGATGCCCATTGAGGACAGAAGGATGGTGGGCGTGATTGGGGACTATCTGAGAGAGCGAAATGAGCGGGACTATGTGCTTTTTATGACTGGGGTTTACCTTGGACGCAGAATTAGTGACATTTTACAATACAGGGTGCGCGATCTGCGAGGAAAAGACCGCATTGCCATTGCGGAGCAGAAAACAGGGGAGACAATTCTCCTGCCCATCAATCCGCACCTACAGAAAATATACAGGGATTTCTTCAAGGGAAAGAAGGACTACGAATACGCCTTTCGCAACAGCAGGAGCAAGCAGAACACGCCGATTTCCAGAATACGGGTATGGCAGATATTGAACGAGGCGGCGGACGCGGTGGGCTACAAGGAAAGCCTGAGCTGCCACACACTCAGAAAGACCTTCGCCTACTGGCTTTACATGGACACGGGGGGCGACATTGTGATGGTGCAGGAGGTGCTGGGACACAGCGACCCGAGCATTACGAGAAGATACATCGGGATTGACCAGCAGAAGAAGGAGAAGGCAATCAACGGATTACATTTTTAATTTTTGAATTTGGAAAGGAGGGGACAGCTTGGACGGGAAGAAAAAAGCGCAGGGAAAGCTGCCGCTGTGGCAGGAGAGACTACGCAGAAACAGCGCAGCGATGCGAGAGGAATTTGAGCAGATGGACAAGAGAACCGCCCTTTACAACGGGACGCGAGAGATTGACAAGGTGCCAAACGCGAAAAGCCAAGGCACAGCACAGGCAAGCGGCGTGCGAAACATTGTGGCGGAGCTGATGGAGGCACAGGTTGACAGCAGCTTTCCCATGCCGAAGGTGACGGCAAGAAGGCAGGAGCATGAGGAGCTGGCGAAAACGCTGGAGGACTTCCTGCGGAACGAAACAGACCGCCTGCCATTTGAAATGCTGAACGACATGGACGAGCGTATTACACCCATACAGGGGGGAGACATCTTCCTTGTGGAATGGGACAGCGACAGACACACCCACGAGACGAGAGGGGAGCTTTGCGTGAGCCTGCTGCACCCGAGGCAAGTGATTTTTCAGGACGGGGTAAACGAAATTAACGACATGGACTTTATCATTGTGCAGATGGGAATGTCGAAGAAGCATGTAAAGGAAAAATACGGCGTAAGCGTGGATGACGAGACGGAGAGCGACCCCCAGAGCAGAGGCGGCAGAAACACGGCTGAGGACGTTGTGACCGTCAATTTCGGGTATTTTAGAAATGAAAAGGGCGGCATCGGGCGATATACATGGGTGAATGACATGGAGCTGGAGGATCTGGAGGACTACCAAGCAAGGAAGATGAAACGCTGCACGAAATGCGGAGCGGAAATGACAGGCTTGGAGAAGTGCCGACACTGCGGCAGCACGCAGGCGGAGGAATACGACAGCGACGAGATGGAGCTTTTCGAGGACATTGAGACAAGGAACGGCGTGATTCCCATGATGACGGAGGAAGAAACATACCCCGACGGCGGAAACGGCTTGATGATGGACGAATTCGGGAACGCTTACGAGGCTGAGCCGATGACGGTTGAGGTGCCGACAAGGATTCCGAGATATAAGCCGGACATTTACCCGATTGTGGTACGCAAGAATGTGAGCAGCTGGGGGAAGGCACTGGGCGACAGCGACATTGACAAGATTATGGACCAGCAGAACATGATTAAGAAATGCGACAGCAGGATTCAGGAGAAGCTGGACAAGGGCGGCAGTATTTTCACCAGAAGCGAAAAGACAGAGGTTTCCAAGACGGACGAGCAGCTGAGAGAGGTTATCTTTCAGGGGGCGGACGAGGCGAACCTTTTCGGGGTACATAATTTACAGGTGGACACGAGCCAAGACCAAGCCGTTGCAGAAGCGAACTACGAGCAGGCGCGGCGCATTTTAGGGATTACGGACAGCTTTCAAGGCAGACCCGACCGCACGGCAACGAGTGGCACGGCAAAGCAGATTGCGGTGGCGCAGAGTGCCGGCAGACTGGAAAGCAAGCGCATTATGAAAAACGCAATGTATGCAGACCTATATGCTGTGATGTTTCGTTTTCTTTTGGCTTACAGCGACGAGCCGAGGAGCGTGCGGCACAACAACATTGACGGCAGCACAACCTACAGCGAATTCAACAAATACGACTATCTGGCGCAGGATGCGGCCGGGGAATGGTACTGGCTGGACGATTTCCTTTTCAGCGTAGACAACACCTCAAGCCTTGCAGGGAACAGAGAATCCATGTGGCAGGAGATCCGCATGAATTTGCAGACGGGGGCATTTGGCGACCCGGCAGACCCTGAGACGCTGATTATGTTCTGGGAGATGATGGCAGGGCAGCACTACCCCGGCGCGGCAGAGATTCGGGAGAGACTGGAGAAAAAGAGACAGGAGCAGCTGGCGCAGATGCAGATGCAGCAGATGCAGCAGACGCTTCCACCGGAGGCACAAGCACAGATGCCGCAGGGGGCAGAGCCTATGGGCGTGCCGGACATGGCGGTGGAGGATGCCGGAGGTAGCACGATGGAAATGATGGGAGGTTTGACAGGTGGAATGTAAAGAATGTGGCGTAGAGCTGATGATCAGCGACAGGGGGAAGCTGCTGTTTGAAAATGACGACAGGGCAGACATGCCGACAAGGGCTTACTATATCTACAAATTCAAATGCAGAAACCCTGCATGCGTGAACTATGACAAGGAGGTTCACGAGGAGAAGGTTTATATTGACTAAAAATCTTTCCGGAAACGGGAGGTTTTTATATTGCGCCATGCGCAGCGTAGGGAAACCAAAATGCGTAGAAATGGAGCGAGTGGATGAAAAAGCGAGGAATGACGGAAGGGGGTGAACGATATGAGAAAGCATGGAAACGGGCTGGAAGTTGGTAGAGCCGGCACGATGGAAGTGAAGGCAACAAAGGGTGCGGAAAGCACAAAAGCACCCAAGAAGCAGACAGGCGGCGACCTGAGAAGTAAATCGAAATGAGATTTTGACTTGGGGGACAGAGGAATAAACGGGGCTGCGCCTGACGGCGACAGCCTATTTTCCTTGGCGAAAAGGAGGAAAGCAGAATGGACGGATTGGACGGATATAACGAGGATTTCTGGGGCGAGGACTTCTTGGAAGGAGAGGAAGGCGCAGAAACAGAAGTAGAGACAGAGGAAGAGGAAGGCACAGAGGGCACGGAAGGCACGGAAGGTACGGAAGGTACGGAAGGTGCGGAAGGGGCAGAAGGCGCAGAGGGCGGCGAGGGCGGAGAGCCTGCGGACGATGACGAGGGGTTCAGCCCCGACCTTTTGGCACGCATTGAGGCGGAGACACAAAAGCGTGTGGATGCGAGCATTGCAAGGCAGTTTGAGGGGATTTTGAACCCCTACACAAATCAGCCCATCCGCACAGAGGCAGACCTGACCGCATACCGCAGTGCATTTGCGGCAGAGGAGCAGAGACAGCAGCTGGAGGAAATGGGCGTTTCCAAGGAGGTTTTGGATAACTACATTCAGAACCACCCTGCCATGCAGCAGGCACAGCAGGTGATCCACCAGCAGGAGCAGCAGGCGGCGAACGACTTTATGGCGAAGGAATTTGAAGCGATGAAGAAGGAGTTTCCGGACTGCGGACTGGAAAGCCCCCAGCAGCTGAACGAGACAGAGGCAGGCAGACGCGCCTTGCAGATGTGGGCAAACGCCCCCGGCATTACGCTTGCGGATGCCTACGCGGCAACGCACAGAAGGGAAATCAGCAAGAAGCAGAGCGCAGCGGCAAAGCAGGCTGCCATGAACGAAATGAACAGCAAGGGACACCTGCGCCAGACGAAGGGAAGCAACGCAAAGGGAGATGTGCCGGCAGAGATTGCGGCGGAGTACAAAAAATATTTCCCCAATGCAACGCATGAGGAAATTGCGGAAATGTACAGAAAAAATTGTGAGAGTACGGAATGAAAAGGAGTGAGAGAACATGTTTAAAGTAAAAGACAGACAGAACAGCTGTGTAGAGCCTTTTGAGTTTTTGCCTGCGAAAAGCGGCGAGGTCTACGCCCTGGGCGAGGCACTGACCTATACGAACGAGGTGACAAAATGCGCGGCAACGGCGAAGCCTACACACATTTGCATGGGCCCCGGGGACGGAAACGTGGTTCCGGTGATGCCTGTGCTGGCAACGACAAGATTTGAGGTGCCCTATGACGCAAAGCCTACGGCAGGGACAGCGGTGACACTGGGCACGGCAGGGCTGAGCGTGACAGCGACCACGACAAGCGGCGTTTTCACAGTGACGGATGTGGACGAGGCGGCGGGCGTGTGCTGCGGCTTTTTTAAGTAAGCGGCTGAGCCGCTAACTTGAAAGCAGGATTTCAAGCAATCAATCAAACATAACGGATGCAGTCAGAGGATGACTGCTTTTTTATTGCAAAAAAAAGGAGTGAACTACATGAGCGGAATTATTTTTTCTCAGGCGAGCGGCCTGAACGACAGCGTTTTCGGCAAGAGTCAGGAGCCTATTAAAAGCATGATTACAGCCGGCGTAGAAAGCTTTGAGGAAACCAGCCTGCTGAGCAAGATTTTCTACATGGACAAGACAAAGAACTTTGCGGAGAAATATGCAACCATGACCTCTCTTGGCAACTTTCAGGATGTGGGCGAGAACGGCGCGACACCACAGGACAGCTTTCAGGAGGGCTTCTGCAAGGTGATTGAACCCAGCACATGGAAGCTGGGCTTTTCCATCACTGCGGAAATGATGGAGGACAACAAGATTGGTGACATCAGCAATGCGGCGAAGCGTTTTACCACAAGCTACGGCAGAACGAGAGAGCAGTTCGGCGCAGCACTGCTTTCCAACGGACACAATGCAAAAATGAAATGGGGCAAGAAGGAATACAGCATTACCTGTGCGGACGGCAAGCCCTTCTTCTTCAAGGAGCATCCCAGCAAGGTGGACGGTGTTTCGCTGAAGCAGAGCAACCTGTTCAAAGGGGCATTCAGCGTGCTGACACTGGACGCGGTGCAGGAGGCAATGCAGGACTTCAAGGACGACAAGGGGAACCTCTTGAACGTGAAGCCCGACACCATCATCATCCCCAACAGCGGCCCTCTGAAAAGAGCGGTTCTGGCGGCGGTCGGCAGTGAGCTTGACCCCAGAACGAGCAACAACGCTTGGAACTTCCAGTGCGGCTTGTGGAACGTGCTGGTGTGGGCGGAACTGCCTAAGACCATCGGCGGCAAGCCTTACTTCATTCTGATGGACAGCGACTACATGCAGCAGTACGAATGCATGCCTTGGCTGGACAGAATCAAGCTGAAAGTGGACAGCTACATCGACCACAACACAGATGCCAATGTATTCAAGGGCAGAAGCAGATTTGCGGCAGGCTTCAACAACTGGAGAGGTGCGGCACTCTGTGGCGAAGGTTTAACCGGAGGCACAGATTTGACAACACTGGTGTGAGCTGACGAAGGAGGCACGAAGAATGAGCATTACTTGGAAGGAATTACAGGAAACGTGCCTGCGGAAGATGGACAGCTTGGACGGGGTGGCTCTGACGAAGGACAGCAACAACGCGGCATACCTTTACGGTATGCCTGCCGCCGCCAATGAAGCCCTGATGCTTTTGGCAACGAACGGGAGATACTGGAAGAAGCTGCTGACAATTACGCAGAAAGAAGGGGAGACCGCCACAGAGGGAGAGCCTTTGGGCGGTTTTCTTGCCTACGACCTGCGGCAGCTGGCGGAGGGCTTTTACTGCATTGACAAAATCAAGCGGGCAAGCGGCACAGAGTACGGCACCTATTCAGGCTATTTGATGGAGGGTGACCATGTGCTGCTGCTGCCGGCAGAGGACGAAGGGACGTTCCGCATTTGGTACAACGCATACCCCACGCGGATTACGGCGGAGACAGCGGCAGACTTTCCCATTGACCTGCACGAGGAGGCGGCGCATTATGTGGCGCACTACATGGCAGGGCAGCTATACAAGCATGACGACATCAGCATTGCACAGATTTACATGAACGAATTCTTTGAATGGATGGAGCGGCTTGCGGAAAGCGGACGAAAGGCAGACGGCAGGAACGCCGGCAGCGGCGGCTGGACGAGTGTAAAGAACTATTACTAGGAAGGGGGCATAGGATATGGGGAGATTCAGTGTACCTTCCTCTCCTGCCAGAAACGTGGTGAAGATTGAGACCTTCAAGGGGGTTGACCTAAACAGCAGCCCCAGCAACGTGGAGATTACCCGAAGCCCCAACGCGCCGAACATGATGCGAGATGTGCCGGGGAAGGTGCGCAAGCGGCAGGGCTATGAACGGATTGCACAATTTTCCGGCAAGCGCATCAACGGGGTTCACATTCTCAGGAGCGCAGAGAAGAACGAGGAACGGGTACTGATTCATGCAGGAGACAGCCTTTATCTGGAGGGGAAGGCGATTTACACAGGGATGGCGGACGAGAGAAGCGTGGGGCGGCAGTTCTACGGCAAGCTATTCATTTTTGACGGGAAAAAGGCACTTTGCTACGGCGAATTTGAAACAGAGGAAAAAGCCACAGCAGAGACGGAGACGAACAAGGAGGAAAAGCCGAAGGCGTTCATGGTGAAGCCCTTAGAGGATGCGGCATACATCCCGACGGTGATTATCAGCCGAAAGCCGACCGGCGGCGGCACAACGCTTGAGCCGCTCAACCTCATCGGGCGGAAATGGAAGGAAAGCTTTCTTTCGGACGGGACGGCGAAGGTGTACCAGCTGACGACAACGGAGCTGGACGCGGACAAGGTGACCGCACGCATCATGACGAAGGAAGGCGAATGGACGGACAAGAAGGAAGGCACAGATTTCACGGTGGACAGAAAGAAGGGAACTGTGACCTTTACGACCGCGCCGGGGGCAAGCCCTGTGGTGGGGTATGACAATGTGGAGATTACGGCGGCAAAAACACGAAAGGGCTATGCCGAGAAAATCAACAAATGCAAAATTATTTCTCTTTTCGGCGTGAACGGGGCAATGGACAGGATGTTTCTTTCCGGCAACCCGGACTTTCCGAACCGAGACTGGTACTGCAAGATGGCGGACGGGTTTTTCTGGGGCGACCTCTGGTACAGCACGCTGGGGCAGGACGGCAGCGCGATTGTCGGCTACAGCATCATCAACGACAGGCTTGCGGCGCACAAGAGTGATGCAGAGGAGGGGCGAAACGTCATCCTCCGCAAGGGGGAAATGGGCGAGAAGGACGCGACCTTCCCCATCATCGGGACGCTGACAGGGCGTGGGGCTTTAGGCAGCCACACCTTCGGCTACCTTGGGAGCGAGCCTTTATTCCTGACGGACATCGGCATTATGGCAATTACGGCGGCGGACTTGACGGGGGAGAAATACAGCCAATCCAGAAGCTACTACATTGACAATGCGCTGACGGCGGAAAAGGGACTTGCGGATGCGTACGCATACATCTGGCGTGATTTTTACCTCATCAGCACCGGAGGGGGCAGGGTTTACCTTCTGGACGGCTTACAGAAAAGCTACGAGAGAGACAACCCCTATAGCAGCTTTCAATACGAATGCTATGTTTGGGAGAACGTGCCGGCAAGGGTTTTCTGGGAGGATGCACAGGGGCGGCTCTGCTTTGGGGATGCAGAGGGAAACCTCTTCCGATTTTTCGACGATGTGACGAACCAGAAAAGTTACAACGACAACGGCAAGGCGATTTCAGCCAGATGGGACACGGCGGAGCTTTCCGGAAAGCTTTTCTACAAGAACAAAAACTTCCGCCGGCTTGACTTTGTGCTTGCGCCTGCGATTGCAACGGGGGCGAAGGTATTTGCACAGGTGAAGGGGGTCTGGAGTGAGGTTTTCGACAGCGGCGCGCGGGCGATGTACTTCGACTTTACGCACATCAACTGGGAGAGAATCAATTTTTCGACAGACGACACGCCAAGAACGATTGGCGGCAAGATAAAAATCAAGAAGGTGGACAAGGTTGCATTCAGCCTACGCAACGAGCAGCTGAACGAGCCATTCGGGATTTACTCCCTCGCAATGGAATACACAGAAAACGGTAACTACAAGGGATAAGGGGGTTATTATGGCAGATACGAAAAGAGAGGAAGCTGCGGCTTATGCGATTGCACCGGAGAGCTTGGTGGGCAAGGGTGTTTCGGCACAGACAAACCCCATGGAAAAGCCGGAGGACGAGGCGAAGGCGGTTTTTGACGAGCTTTCCAAGGACATTATCATTCCTGCCTTCAACCGCTTTGTGCTTTTCATGGCGGCGCAGCTGGGGATGATTGACATGACGAAGGACACGGACAAGCCGATTTCCACCGCGATGCAGACTGCCCTTGACAAAAAGCAGGACAGGGAGAAGCGGACGGGGAGCGAAACGCTTTACAAGGTGCTGACGGACAACAACTTTACGGACGAGGCGGCGAAGCAGCTGGCGGCAGCCTTTGCGGCACTGCACGCGCATGCAAACAAGTCACTTTTGGACGGGCTGACGCAGACGGACATTGACAACTGGAACGGGGCGAACGTGCTGACGAAGGACAACACCACGCCTTACGAGCCGAGGGGCGAATATCAGCCGGCTACGGTACGCTTTGTTCTGGATAGGGTGGTTGCGATTGGGGCGGCAGACATGCAGGCGCGGATTTACGACCCACAGAACAGGCAGGCGGACATCTTCGGGGAGATAGACACGACAGCGACGGCACTGCGAAAGGAAATGGCAGCGGCCGCGGAGGATGCAAGATACATCATTGACGATGTGACCGGGGAGAAATACCGGCTTGGGGTTTCGGGCGGCGGCTTATATTACAGGAAGGAGGAGAAGGCATGAGTGAACCGATTTTTATTGCGCGGCAGGACACGCTGGAGCAGGAGATTCTGCCGGCACACTGGCTGGCGCAGTACAAGCTTTTCGGGGAGGAAAGCTACACCTTTCAGAACAAGGAGATTTGGAAGAAGCTCTGCATGAGCAGTGCTGCGGCAAACGACAGGGACATACACGCAGAGGCATTGGAGGAAATGCTGACGACATTTTCCGCAGAGCACACAGGGAAATGGATGCTTCTGGTTTACGGGACAGACGCGGCGGCACTGGAGGGGCTTGCAACCATGGCGGCGATTGCGGCAAACGGCACAGCCATGGGGGCGATTGTAGACAATGCGCTTTTGATGCACGCCATTGCAAACAGCGAGACAGCCATGCAGGCAATCAGCAGAAGCCAGACGGCAATGCAGAGGATTGCAAACAGCACCACGGCGATGGATGCCATCGGCGGAAGCCGAATTGCGAGGGGCGCAGTGCAGGCTTCGCCCTACTACAACAGCTACATCAAGGAGAATGACATGGCGATTGCGAAACTGGCGGTTGCTTTGGCAAACCTCGAATCTGCAGGCTACTCCGGCATGGCAGGAGTAGCCGCAGATTCGACCGCTATGACCGCCGTCGCTGCGAGCGCGACCGCTATGACCGCCGTCGCTGCGAGCGCGACCGCTATGACCGCC
>ENA-UERY01000384-UERY01000384.1-human-gut-metagenome-genome-assembly--contig:-NODE-384-length-38891-cov-110.944891_pt1 | contig 38891 bp, 39 predicted proteins | sample MGYA00242989_ERZ507990 | MGnify/ENA primary metagenome ERZ507990 (study PRJEB26167, sample SAMN06115529) | human gut metagenome | host: Homo sapiens | place: China:Fujian | collected 2015-08-26...
CATCTTCAGTATCAAGCTCCTGGCCCCAGACATTGTAAGTACCTGCCTTAAAAGTGTCCCATACTGTAGGATCATCATCATCGCTGCTACAAGCGGTGAAGAAGCCAAGGGTGCAAACCATGGCCATTAAATAAATAAACTTTTTCATTTTTCTTTTCTTTTTTGTGTATTAATAAATAATTATTGTATTGTTTTTATTTATTTATATAATAATGTTCGCGTACATTATATTATATATTACTTCAGCTGATACGTGATACCTACGCTGCCGTAGATAGGATACATCGTCTGCTCGATGGTCTCGAAATCTTTCTTAAAGATACCATTTAAGCCCCAGCTCAGATCAGCACAGATGCCCCAGCGGTTGTTCAAGCGCCAGTCTATTCCGAAATCTACGCCCACCTGCCAGTTGCGCATGTCATCGCTGAAATCGTAATCACCACGCTCGCCTTCGTCATGACCCAACTTTATCTTCTGTCCGGTAGGATCGCCCTTAGGATGACCTTCCTCTTGGCGGCGCAAGTAACCATCGTATGCCCAGCCTTCAAACTTCTTTGATGTTACATAGCTAACATACGGACCCAACTTGAAACGGAGGTTGTCGCAAATGTCGTATGTTGCCTGCAATGGTACTGTGATGAGACTCATGTCTACCTTCGTAACCACGTTGCCTGTAAATATACCTTTCAGTTCTTCTCCGCCACGTACTATTCTCATATAATAGTTTTTTACGCCTGCATCAATCTTCATGCCCTTGTTTTCAAAGTGCAGACCTCCAACGAATCCCCATTTGCCTGAAAGTGGGTGATAGGCATCGATACCCAGACCGAAGTTAGGTTGCAGCGTATAGCTGTGCAGTGTGCGGATGGTAGCAGGAAGACCGATAGGGGCTGTGCCTCCAATATTATACGCCACGCGAGCCTGATACTGGTAGCCGTGTAGATATTTGTTCCATGGAGTGCGCTTATTTTCTGCTACCTGCTTCTGCTCCTCAGTCTTCTGATTCTCATTTTCTCCTGCCCATGAGGCAGTGCCCCATGTCAGCAGGAGTGCCAATATTGTTATCTTCTTCATTATATAGTTCCCTCCTTAGCTTATTTGCAAATCAACTTGAAACTGTCTATCCAAAGGGTACTGCCTACGGCACCCAGGAAGTTAGCTCCATCGGAACTGGATGAACTGACAATAGCAAGACTGTAGCCACCATTCTTCAACTTGATTAGGTCTATGGTTTTCTTATACTCGAAATCTACGCTGAAGTGATGCCATTCCGGCGTGTTGCCAATGGCAATTTTTCCGTTGTCATCATGGGTTTCACCTACCAGGGCAAGTGCTACTATCTGTTTGCTGGTCTGTACATTATCTCCGTAGAGCAATACGGCATTTCCTTTTTCATCGATGTTCTCATAGAGTACAGCATAAATGGTTCCGTAGTCATGGCGGTCAAGTTCTTGCATATTCTTGTCGGTGAATTTTTCGCCAGCCTGATACTTATACCAGCCTTCCAACTTTACCGGTTTGGCACTAAAACTGAATGGGCGACCGAACTTTGTTGCCTTCATTGCATCGGTAAGGGCATCGGTAGCATTAAACTGTCCGATAAAGAGGTTGCCGGCAGCGATAGGTTTTTTCACTACATCGGCAAACCCACCTGTGCGCTGGGTAGTGAGCTTCACGCCTTTACCCTTATAGCCGTCTTTTATCATCACGGTAGGATATTCCTCGGGTTTAGCTGATGGGTTGCTGATATTGAATCCTGAGTTTCCGGTTGCCCAGATGTCGAGAATATCTCCTTTCCAATTTTCCTGCCAGTTGTAGTATCCCTTGCTGAGGTATGCGTCTTCAAATTCGAATTCAATCTCGTTTGGCATGGTGGTCTGTCCCTTCTTGATGCTTACCTGATAGGTGCGGCTCCATTGCTTGTCTTCTGAAGTAACTGTATATGTTACTGGTCCTTTTGAGAAATCCTGAAGGCTTCCACTTTCTGGTGAGATGGTCGCTCCAGGTGTGAGGCGGAATATTGGCGCCTGTTTGGTAAGGGCGGCAAATGGTCTCATCGTGAACTCGATGTTTGTCTGATCACTCTGTACATTGACCAATGTATCAGATGGATTAGTGAACAATAAGTTCAATAAAATCTTGTTGTCTGCATGTATGTATGCCTGCTCGATGTCGCATTCGGCATTGAGCGGTTCTTCCTTGAAGCAAGAGGAGAGGGTAGTGATGCAACTCATTGATAGAGCGGCTACTATAAATCTTGACTGTTTCATATCTTGAACTTTCTTTTTCTTTTGTAATTTGGAGAATCGCTTCTCTTTCTTTTCAGATAATTCTTGAGAGAATGATTTCTCTAGCTCATATAAATTATTGCTTTATCGGTTGCAAAGATAAACAGAAAACTTGAAACTACCAAAGGTTTTTGAGTTTTTCGACATGTTTTTATAGAAAAATACCATGAATTAGTGGTTTTAGGACATGAATTAGTAGAGATGAGTTTACTGAAGTTGGCCGATAGCGCCTGATAGTTTTTTAATACACATAATAAAAAAGGGGACTGAAATCTCATTACTGAAATTTCAGTCCCCTGAATGTTTATTTAGCTAATGAATAGCAAAAGCCTGATCTGTTTAAGATTAAGCCTTGCCCTCCATCTGAGCCTTCAACTTAGCGAGTGCATCGATATCACCGAGTGATGTGCTAGCAGCAACGTTGTTGATCATAGCTGTCTCGTTGTTGTTCTTGCGACCGCCGTTTGCACGCTTGTGAGCTGGTTTAGCAACTGGCTCGTTACCCTCCTCGAATGTACGAGAGTGAGAGAGGATAATGCGCTTTGTCTCCTTAACGAACTCGATAACCTTGAAGTCGAGAGTCTCGCCCTTCTTAGCCATTGTGCCGTCCTCCTTAGTGAGGTGCTTAGGAGTAGCGAAACCTTCACCACCCTCAGCGAGAACTACAACAGCACCCTTGTCCATCAACTCAGTGATAGTACCCTGGTGAACAGAACCTGGAGTGTAGATTGCCTCATACTCATCCCATGGGTTCTTCTCCAACTGCTTGTGGCCGAGGCTCAAGCGACGGTTCTCCTTATCGATTTCTAGAACTACTACGTCGATAGAAGCGCCTACAGAAGTGAACTCAGATGGGTGCTTAACCTTCTTAGTCCAAGAGAGGTCAGAGATGTGGATCAAACCATCAACACCTTCCTCAAGCTCTACGAAGATACCGAAGTTAGTGAAGTTGCGAACCTTAGCTGTGTGCTTGCTGCCAACAGGGAACTTAGCCTCGATAGCCTCCCATGGATCTTCCTTGAGCTGCTTGATACCAAGGCTCATCTTGCGCTCAGCGCGGTCGAGAGTCAGGATAACTGCCTCTACCTCGTCACCTACCTTCATGAAGTCCTGAGCAGAACGCAAGTGCTGGCTCCAAGACATCTCAGATACGTGGATCAAGCCCTCTACACCCGGAGCAATCTCAACGAATGCACCGTAGTCAGCCATAACCACTACCTTACCCTTAACGTGGTCACCTACCTTGAGGTTCTCGTCGAGAGCATCCCATGGATGTGTGGTGAGCTGCTTCAAACCGAGAGCGATACGCTTCTTCTCCTCATCGAAGTCGAGGATAACAACGTTGATCTTCTGGTCGAGAGATACAACCTCGTGTGGATCGCTTACGCGGCCCCAAGAGAGGTCTGTGATGTGGATCAAACCGTCAACACCGCCGAGGTCAACGAATACACCGTAAGTAGTGATGTTCTTAACGGTACCCTCGAGGATCTGACCCTTCTCGAGCTTGCCGATGATCTCCTTACGCTGCTGCTCGAGCTCCTGCTCGATGAGAGCCTTGTGAGATACAACGACATTGCGGAACTCCTGGTTGATCTTTACAACCTTGAACTCCATTGTCTTGCCTACGAATACGTCGTAGTCGCGTATAGGGTGAACGTCGATCTGGCTTCCTGGCAAGAAAGCTTCGATACCGAAAACGTCAACGATCATACCGCCCTTAGTGCGGCACTTGATGTAACCCTGGATAACTTCCTCGTTCTCGAGAGCTGCATTAACACGCTCCCAAGACTTGCTGAGGCGAGCCTTCTTGTGAGAGAGTACCAACTGGCCCTTTACGTCCTCCTGGTTCTCTACATAAACCTCAACCTTGTCGCCTACCTTGAGGTCTGGGTTGTAACGGAATTCAGAAGCAGGGATAATACCATCGCTCTTGTAACCGATGTTTACGATAACCTCTTTCTTGTCTACAGAGATTACTGTACCCTCTACAACCTGGTGTTCTGTTACCTTGTTAAGAGTTTCGTCATAGGCCTTCTCGAGGTCTGTTTTGCTGACGTTTGCGCTTGCGCCATTCTCAAACTCATCCCAATTGAAGTCGTCCAATGGCTTTACGTTCTTTAAATCTGACATAAAAAATAATTAAAAAATTAAAATTAATAAAGTTTGACTTTATGTGAATTGTATAAATCGGGCGCAAAATTACTCATTTTCTTTGAGTTACAGGCATTTACTCTTGATTTTCTTCTTTTTGTTAGTAATATTTAACTAAAATCACTATTTTTGGTGGGTTCCTTCGGGGAAATACATAATATATATATGCGCATAACCTTTAAAATGTTCTGATAACTTCCTCCTCGATATTTCTTCCTGTGATGTTCTTTTCTGTTATCCGAGTTTTCATCTGATTCTATGATGAAAATGAAGAGGGAAGAAAAATAATGGCGAAAGAAAAAAACGGGCGAAATTTTCATTTGTATGAAAATGAGTTAAATTCATTAAAAAAAAGACACCGAAATGTTGGCGATAACAAAATAATTGTTACCTTTGCGTTCAAAATGTAATGAATATAATAAAATAAATGATATGACACTAGTCATCCTTGCCATACTGATACTGGCATATATTCTCATTGCAACTGAGAATATTACCAAGGTGAACCGTGCTGCCGTAGCCATCTTTGCTGGAACGGTAGGATGGGTTCTCTATATCTGTTTCGGTATGGATTTCGTGACCAGTGAACACTCTTCTGATTATTCACGCTATCTGAAACTCGGAATGTGGAACGAGATAGAATCCACCAGTACAACGGTGAAGTATTTTATTGCCCGTAACATCTTCCTTCCTTATGTGGGTAGAGCTGCAGAAATCGTACTCTTCCTGCTTGCTACTATGACGATAGTCGAAATTCTCAATAACAATGGTTGCTTCGATTTCATACGCCAGTTGTTACGTACCCGAAGCGCCAAAAAAATGCTATGGATTCTCGCTGCCGTAACCTTTGTTATCTCGGCAAATCTCGATAATCTTACTACAACAGTGATGATGCTTACGATGATGCATGGGGTCATTCCAAACCGTCGTCAGCGCATGGTGTATGGAGGTGCCATTCTTCTTTCTGCCAACTGTGGCGGAGCTCTTACCGTTATCGGAAATCCGGAAGGACTGGTGATGTGGAATATGGGTGCTGTCACGGCTACTCATTATTTCCTGTCGCTTCTGTTGCCATGTCTTGCAGCCTGGCTCATTCCGTTGTTGATGATGCAGCGCATGCTGCCTGAAAGAGTAGAGACAGAATGGATTGCTATGCCATACCGCGGGGATGATACCCGTCTCAATGTATGGCAGCGCTTGCTGATGCTCTTTGTGGGCATCGGTGGATTGTGGTTTATCCCTACCTTCCATAATATTACGAAATTAAGTCCTTTCCTCGGTGCGCTCTGCGTATTGGGCGTACTTTGGATTGTGAACGAGATATTCAACCGTAAACTCATGAATATGGATGCGATGGCTGACCGTCGTACTCCTAGAGTGTTCCAATACGGAGTCGTCCAGATGATTCTCTTCGTGATGGGTATCATGCTTGCCATCGGAGTGGTGAAGGAGACCGGCGCTTTTGACGATTTTGCTACTCTTCTCAACTCTGTCGCTATGGATGATAAGTGTCCTGGCGTGCTGTTGCATGGTGTCTTGGCTGGTATCATCAGTACTGTACTTGACAACTTTGCTACAGCCATGAACTTTTTCTCCCTTCATGATCTGGCAAATGTGAATGATCCTTCATTCAGTATGCTTACTGATTATCATACCAATGGTATCTACTGGCAGATGATTGCATATTGCGTAATGGCTGGTGGTAACGTTCTTGGTATCGGTACAATCAGCGGTCTTGCCCTGATGAAGATGGAACGTATGCACATGGGATGGTATTTCCGCAATATTGGCTGGAAAGCTTTGGTGGGTGGCGTCATCGGACTTGCTATCCTTTGGCTCTCCCATATCCTGGTGGCTGGTGCCGCAAACCTAATTATTTAAATCGATAAACCCAAACAAAGCAAGGGGTATACCCTTGGATACCTACTGTATATGTAGGGGTAATGGATGAAAAACATCATCCTGAGAGGATAATAAACTAACATTAAAAAAATATATATAATATAATAAGGTATAGTTATGGCAAAGATTAAGACTATTGGAATTTTAACATCTGGAGGAGATGCTCCAGGTATGAATGCTGCTATCCGTGCGGTTACCCGTTCGGCTATCTACAACGGTTTCACTGTGAAAGGTATCTATCGTGGTTACGATGGTCTCATCAATGATGAAATTAAAACCTTTTCTACAGAGAATGTAAGCGGTATCATCGGCACAGGTGGTACGATACTGAAGACAGCCCGTTCTAAGGAATTCATGACCGAAGAAGGTCGTCAGAAGGCATTTGAAACGATTCAGAAAGAGGAAATAGATGCGCTTGTCGTGATTGGCGGTAACGGTTCGCTGACAGGTGCGATGAATTTCGCACGTGAGTTTGATGTATGCTGCATCGGATTGCCAGGAACAATTGATAATGACCTTTATGGTACAGACAATACAATCGGTTATGATACTACGATGAATACCATTGTAGAATGTGTAGACCGCATCCGTGATACTGCGCAGAGCCACGAGCGTATCTTCTTTATCGAGGTGATGGGCCGTGATGCCGGTTTCCTGGCGCAGAATTCAGCTATCGCCAGTGGAGCAGAGGCAGCTATCATTCCAGAGGATTCTACCGACGTAGACCAGTTGGCTCAATTCATGGAGCGTGGTATCCGTAAGTCTAAGAAAAGTTGTATCGTCATCGTGTCAGAGAGTCCTAAGTGCGGTGCTCTTTATTATGCCGACCGTGTGCGCAAGGAGTTCCCTGAGTTTGATGTACGTGTATCTATCCTGGGTCACTTGCAGCGTGGCGGCCGTCCGTCAGCCCGTGATCGTATTCTTGCGAGCCGTACCGGTTGTGGTGCCATCGAGGCTATCATGCAGGGACAGCGCAATGTGATGATTGGTGTACGCAATAACGAGGTAGTATACGTTCCGCTTTCTGAAGCTATCCGATCAGATAAGCCATTCGACCGTAAACTGATCAAGGTTTTGGACGAGTTGAGTATCTGATTTATAGAGATAAGGGTAAGAAGAGAGGAGTTTGAACTCCTGACTTCTTGCTTTTGCATAGGAAAATGGTTTAAAGGGAACTAAAAATGGTTTAATAAGGTATAAAAGCCGAATAAAACTTTAAATTAATTTGTGGTTTCCATAAATTGTTGTTACTTTTGCAGTCAAGAATAATATAAATATATATATAACTTTTAAACTAATAAGCTTATGTCACAAATTAATGGACGTATCTCTCAGATTATCGGTCCTGTTATCGACGTTTACTTCGATACAAAGGGCGAGAATCCAGAGAAGGTGCTTCCTAAAATTTATGAAGCTCTGAAGGTAAAACGTCCAGACGGCCGCGAACTTGTCATCGAGGTGCAGCAGCACATCGGTGAGGATACAGTTCGCTGTGTCGCTATGGATAATACTGACGGTTTGCAGCGCGGCTTGGAGGTTATCTCTACAGGTAACCCAATCCAGATGCCAGCCGGAGAGCAAATCAAGGGTCGTATGATGAATGTCATCGGACAGCCTATTGATGGTATGAATGAATTGGACATGAAGGGTGCTTATCCTATCCACCGTGAGGCTCCGAAGTTTGACGAACTTTCTACTCACAAGGAGATGCTTGCTACCGGTATTAAGGTGATCGACCTGCTTGAGCCTTACATGAAGGGTGGTAAGATTGGTCTTTTCGGTGGCGCCGGTGTAGGTAAGACGGTGCTTATCATGGAGTTGATCAACAACATTGCCAAGGGACACAACGGCTACTCTGTATTTGCCGGAGTAGGTGAGCGTACCCGTGAGGGTAACGACTTGATTCGAGACATGCTCGAGTCTGGCGTTATCAAGTATGGCGAGAAGTTCCGTAAAGCGATGGAAGAAGGTAAGTGGGATCTCTCACTTGTCGATCCTGAGGAACTTGCCAAGAGTCAGGCTACCCTGGTATATGGTCAGATGAATGAGCCACCTGGGGCACGTGCTTCTGTAGCTCTCTCTGGTTTGACCGTAGCTGAGGAGTTCCGTGATCACGGAGGTAAGAATGGTGAGGCAGCGGATATCATGTTCTTCATTGATAACATCTTCCGTTTCACCCAGGCTGGTTCTGAGGTGTCTGCGCTGTTGGGTCGTATGCCATCAGCCGTAGGTTATCAGCCAACGCTGGCTTCTGAGATGGGTGCCATGCAGGAGCGAATCACTTCTACCAAGAATGGTTCCATTACCTCTGTACAGGCCGTTTATGTGCCTGCCGATGACTTGACCGACCCTGCTCCAGCTACCACCTTTACTCACCTGGATGCTACCACTGAGCTTTCCCGTAAGATTGCATCTCTCGGTATCTATCCTGCCGTAGACCCGCTGGGTTCTACCTCTCGTATCCTCGACCCGCTGATTGTGGGCAAGGCGCACTACGATTGTGCACAGCGAGTAAAGCAGTTGTTGCAGCGTTATAACGAGTTGCAGGATATCATCGCCATCCTCGGTATGGATGAGCTCTCTGATGAGGATAAGTTGACCGTGAACCGTGCACGCCGTGTACAGCGTTTCCTGAGCCAGCCATTCACCGTAGCAGAGCAGTTTACCGGTTTGAAGGGTGTGATGGTTCCTATCGAAGAGACTATCAAGGGCTTCAACGCCATCCTCGACGGTGAGGTAGATGACCTGCCAGAGCAGGCATTCCTCAACGTAGGTACTATCGAGGATGCCAAGGAGAAGGCTAAGCAGTTGCTCGCAGCAGCACAGGCGTAATCTTTAAATCCACGGCTTATGTTACAGCTAAAGATAGTATCTCCTGAGAAAGTAGTCTTCCAGGGTGAGGTAGAGAGCGTACTGGTTCCGGGAACCCTCGGCTCGTTCGAGATTCTCAAGGATCACGCGCCTATCATCTCTTCGCTCGAAGTGGGCAAGGTGGAATACACTACCAAGGAAGGCAAGCAGGTAATGAACATCCAGGGCGGATTCGTGGAATGTAAGAAAAACGAAGTAAGCCTTTGCGTAGAAGTTTAGATAAGTGATTAATTTTTAGTGATTAATTATTAGATAATGGAAAAAGACGAAAAGTTGCGCTTGCAGACTATCAGACAGGCGAGTATCAGGTATAAGCAGATTTCTTTGTGGCTTACAGCAGCAGTGGCTCTTGCCGTGCTCTTTGCCTGCAGATTATCTGCTCAATGCGATGATATGATAGCCCAGGTTGTTAACCCGTTGGTAGTAAGTGCGATATTCTCACTCGTTGCAAGTACAGCTTATGGTGAAGCATGGAAGGCTGTTGCAAAGTCATCGCCAGCCAATCTCGCCAAGTTCTATCTGGCGGCACTGGTCTTGAAGCTGATGGCTGGTACATTGGTATTCCTCATCTATGTGCTGGTATGCGACAGGCAGAACATTCTGGGCTTTACTGCCATCTTCGCCCTTTTCTATGTAGTACTTCTCGTGTTCGACTGCATCTACTTCGCTCGGGTAGAGAAAAAGAACCGTCTTTCATAAGCGGTTCTGAACAATTAATTAATAAACAAAAGTAAGAATTAAAGAATATGAAACATCTCAAGCAATTCCTCTTGATGGCGATGCTGCTCTTCACGCTGGCACCTCTGCAGGTATCGGCTAAGGAGAACATCGATGTGAAAGAGATATTGTGGGGTCATATCAAGGATTCTTATGAATGGCATATCACAAAGGTGGGAGATCATCCCGTAGTGATTCATCTGCCTGTCATCGTGAAAACCTCGACAGGCTGGCACGTGTTCTGCAGCAGCGAATTCTCGGAAGAGAAGGATGCCAATGGAGACCGTCCGGGCCCTTATAATCTGGTGATCAAGAACGCTGATGCGCAGGCGAATCCCAACAAGATAGTAGAGAAGGTGGGAGACCAGGAGGTTCGTCCTCTCGACATCTCCATCACGAAGACCGTTTGCGTGCTCTTCATCGATGCTATCATTCTGTTGTTGTGTATCCTGATACCAGCCCGCTGGTGCAGGAACCACAAGGTGGATGATCCTGCACCAAAGGGTTTTGTGGGACTGATGCACATGTTCATCATGTCGGTATATACTGATGTAATAGAGGCCACCCTGGGTAAGGAAGCCCCAAAGTACGCACCATGGTTGCTTACTTGCTTCTTCTTTATCTTCGTGGCGAACATCATGGGTATCGTACCATTCCCTCCAGGTGGTGGTAACCTGACGGGTAATATCGCCTGCACCGTATTCTTCGGTGTAACGACATTCCTGATCACCAACTTCACCGGTACCAAGGAATACTGGAAGGAAATCTTCTGGCCGGAGGTACCAACGTGGTTGAAGGTGCCAGTGCCACTGATGCCATTCATCGAGCTCTTCGGAATCTTTACGAAACCGCTGGCTCTGATTATCCGACTCTTCGCCAACATGATGGCGGGTCACGCCATCGCACTTTCGTTTGCGGCTATCATTTTCATCATGTTCAACATCAGTGAGAATGCTATCGCCAACTATGTGGCAGGTACGGGTATGACAATAGTAAGTGTTGCGATGAGCGCCTTTATGATGCTCCTCGAAGTATTGGTAAGCTACATTCAGGCATTGGTATTCACCATGCTGAGTGCAGTATTCATCTCGCTGGCTCATGTAAAGTCTCATGAGGCTGAGCCAGAGGTAGTGAAGTAGTTTATAGATTATAGATTACGGATCTAATTTCATTCAGATAATAAACAAAGAAAATATAAACAACTTAAATTATTAAGATTATGTTATCACTTTTATTAGCAGCAGAGATTGCAAAGTTGGGTGCCGCAGTAGGTGCAGGTTTGGCCGCTATTGGCGCAGGTATTGGTATCGGTCGCATTGGTGGCCAGGCTATGGACGCTATGGCTCGTCAGCCAGAGAAGATGGGCGACCTCCGTTCTTCTATGATTATTGCAGCTGCGTTGGTTGAGGGTGTTGCGTTCTTCGCTGTCATCATCGCCATCCTGGCAATCGTTATGTAATCATCTCATCTGTCACTATCATCTGCCCCGATAAAAGGAAGTCTCAGGCATCAGCCTGATGTCTTTCCGGGGCATGATAGAGATGATTCTAGAGTTAGTTAAAATAAAACGTTTAAGTAAAACTTTAACCAGTATATATGGATTTATTAATTCCTGATAGCGGTTTGCTCTTCTGGATGACGCTGGTCTTCATCATCGTCTTCATCATTCTTTGGAAGGCTGGATTCCCAGCCATCATTAAGATGGTGAACGAGCGCAAGGCTTTCATCGATGATAGTCTGAAGAAGGCTCACGAAGCCAACGAGAAGCTTGCCAATATCCAAAAAGAAGGTGAATCCATCTTGCAGGAAGCTCGCGAGAAGCAGGCTGCCCTCCTCAAGGAGGCTGCCGAAACCCGCGATGCCATTGTAGAGAAAGCACAGGATAAAGCACGCGAAGAAGGCGCACGTCTCCTCTCTGATGCCAAGAAGCAGATTGAGACCGAGAAGCAGAACGCCATTCGTGAAATCCGAGGCCAGGTAGCCGAACTCTCTGTTCAGATTGCAGAGAAGGTGCTCAAGGCTAAGCTCTCTGATGACAAGGCACAGATGGATATGATAAATCGACTGCTGGACGAGGTTTCTTCTGACAACAAATAGTAAAGCTTATGGATATAGGTGTAATATCGGTGCGTTATGCCCGTGCCCTCATCAAGGCTGCACTCGGCATGAAGCTCGAAGATCAGGTCTACCAGGAGATGCAGACGCTCTTTAAGAGCTACATCGACGTGCCTGAACTGAGATTTACGATAGACAACCCTATGCTTTCCAAAGACAAGAAAGAGGCACTTCTCATCACAGCCCTGGGCAAAGAGCCTACGGAACTGAGCAGGAAGTTTATCGCTCTCGTCTTGAAAGAGGATAGGGAGAGCACCCTGCAATTCATGGCTGCTTCGTATATCACTCTTTACAGGAAACAGAAGAACATCATCCGCGGTAAGCTGATCACCGCCACTGCCGTTGACGCCTCTACTGAGGATAAGATGCGCAAGATGGTGGAGCAGAGAACGAAAGGTACTGTGGAGTTCAAGACCGAGGTGAACCCTGAACTGATTGGTGGTTTCATCCTTGAGTATGATACTTACAGAATGGATGCGAGCGTAAAGACTAAGCTCAACAACATTCTGACACAGCTCAAAAAGTAAAAATAATTAAAGTAAATAAACAATGTCAGATAAAATTAAACCAAGTGAGGTGTCTGAGGTTCTTCAGCAGCAGCTCCAGGAGGTGAATGGCTCTCAGCAGTTTGACGAGGTGGGTACCGTGCTTACCGTCAGCGATGGCGTGGCTCGTATCTATGGTCTGCGTAATGCCGAGGCTAATGAACTTCTTGAGTTTGAGAACGGAACCATGGCTATCGTCATGAACTTGGAGGAAGACAATGTAGGTTGTGTCCTCTTAGGTCCTACAGCTGGCATCAAGGAGGGACAGAGCGTGAAGCGTACACACCGTATCGCTTCTATCCGAGTAAACGACAACTTCCTCGGACGTGTCGTAAACCCTCTGGGTCAGGCTATTGATGGTCTGGGTGACATCGACCTCACCGATTCTTTCGAGATGCCTTTGGATCGTAAGGCACCTGGTGTAATCTATCGTCAGCCAGTAAAGGAACCTCTTCAGACTGGTTTGAAGGCGGTAGACTCTATGATTCCTATCGGTCGTGGACAGCGTGAGCTGATCATCGGTGACCGTCAGACCGGTAAGACTGCCATCGCAGTGGATACCATCATCAACCAGAAGAGTTTCTATGAGGCTGGCAAGCCAGTATATTGTATTTATGTAGCTATCGGTCAGAAAGCATCTACCGTTGCTGCATTGGTACAGAACCTCAAGGAGCATGGCGCCCTGCCATATACCATCATCGTAAGTGCTACCGCTGCCGATCCTGCAGCCATGCAGTATTACGCACCATTTGCCGGTGCAGCTATCGGTGAGTACTTCCGCGACCGCGGTTTCTCTGCTCTCGTCGTATACGATGACCTGAGTAAGCAGGCTGTGGCTTACCGTGAGGTATCTCTGATTCTCCGCCGTCCATCCGGACGTGAGGCTTATCCTGGTGATGTGTTCTATCTCCACTCTCGTCTGTTGGAGCGTGCCGCTCGTATCAACGACCAGCAGGAGGTAGCCGAGCAGATGAACGACCTTCCAGAGTGCATGAAGGGTCACGTTAAGGGTGGTGGTTCTTTGACAGCCCTCCCTATCATCGAAACACAGGCAGGTGACGTATCAGCATACATCCCAACCAACGTGATTTCTATCACCGACGGTCAGATTTTCCTTGAGACCGACCTCTTCAATCAGGGCTTCCGTCCAGCTATCAACGTAGGTATCTCCGTATCCCGTGTAGGTGGTTCTGCCCAGATCAAGAGTATGAAGAAGGTGGCTGGTACACTGAAGATTGATATGGCTCAGTATCGTGAGCTGGAGGCCTTCTCTAAGTTCTCTAGCGATATGGATGCCGTAACAGCGATGACTCTGGACCGTGGCCGTAAGAACGACCAGTTGCTGGTTCAGCCTCAGTACCGCCCAATGCCGGTAGGCGAGCAGATAGCTATTCTCTATTGTGGTGTTCACGGATTGATGCACGACGTGCCAATGGATAAGGTTCGCGACTGTCAGGATCTGTTCCTCGATGCAATGCGCAGCCAGCACGCTGATGTGATTGAGACTTTGGGCGATGGTAAACTCACCGACGATGCCATTAAGGCAGTCGAGGAGACCATGGCTAATGTTGCAGGACAATATAAAGCGTAATAGCCTATGCCGTCATTAAAAGAGATTAAAACTCGCATAGCCAGCGTTAACAGTACCCGTAAGATTACGAGTGCAATGAAGATGGTGGCTTCCAGTAAGTTGCATCATGCTCAGGTAGCTATCCAGAATATGCTGCCTTATGGAAATATGCTGGAACATATCCTCAAGAGTTTCCTGGTAAGTACTCCGAATGTCGACCATCCGTTGCAGTTGGAGCACAAGGAGACCAAGCGTGTAGCTCTTGTGGTATACAGTTCTAACAGCAGCTTGTGTGGTGGATTCAATTCCAACGTTATTAAGATGATGATGCATGCGGTGGACGAGTATAAGGCTCAAGGCATTGACGACATCACGGTATATCCTATCGGACGAAAAGTGGCAGAGAAGGCACAGAAACTGGGTTTGAAGATTGGCGGTAACTTTAATGATCTTGCCGATCATCCTCGTGCCAGCGCCTGTGCAGATATCGCCCATTCACTTGCCAGGCAGTATGCTGCTGGTGAGCTCGATAAGGTGGAGATGATTTATCATCACTTTAAGAGTGCCGGTTCACAGATTCTGACCCGCAAGACTTTCTTGCCTATTGACCTCAGCACTGAGGCGATAGGAGTGGACAACGATCGTGACCTTACCTCTAATGTGGTTACGGCAAAGGCTCAGGAATATCTGCGCCAAAAGCAGGCTGAAGCTGACGGACGCCAGAGTTCTGAGGCAAAACCTCTGAATGATGACTTCATTGTAGAGCCAGACTTGGAGACTGTTTTGGGAGTCTTGATTCCTAAGCAGCTTCGTCTGATGATTTATACAGCGTTGCTGGATAGCCAGGCGAGTGAGCATGCTGCCAGAATGGTGGCCATGCAGACCGCTACGGATAATGCCGATGAACTCTTGCGCGAACTCAACTTGCAGTACAACAAGAGTCGTCAACAGGCCATTACCAATGAATTGCTTGATATTGTGGGAGGTAGCGTAAACAACTAAGTTTCCTTCCATCTGTATAATGTTTAATCGGGGTAAATCACTTATTGAAAGAGATTTACCCCGATTTTATGTTTTGTATGCAAGTAAACAGTAAGATTAACGAATATTAAGAAAACGGCTTAAAAAACTAATTTTATCTAAAGTTGTGCTAACATTCTTTCGTTTTTTTTTTTTTTTGTTAACTTTGCAGCGCGTTTGAGAACTAAACCAGAGGCTTAGTTACCCAAATGGGATTGCGGGTACAGCATCGCCTGGATCAGGGTTGCTCCGAACGACAGAAGCTTTACGGGAAGTATACTGTCTCAATCTCCTTGCTGCTTGTGACGACTCGTTTCGACATAAGGGGGAAGAGAAAATGTGTCTGTATAAGAATACTTAAAATGAAAGAATGGACAATTCAATAAAAGATATCAATCATTCTCTAAGCATACAAGCCGAGACTCTTGGCGAACCAGCCGAGACAGAGGCATCATGGTATGCCATGCGCGTGTACATGAACAAAGTGGCGCTTTGCCGAGACCTGTTCAATCTGTTCAACAATGCGCTTAAGGATCCCGACCAGATGACAAACACATTCCCCGAAGACATGATGGGCGATGTGATGGAGTATTACGCCCCTTTCGTAAAAGAGAGACATGTAAACAGCCAAGGCAAGAAGATTGTGGTGGAGCGCCCACTCATATCCTCGCTTTTCTTCATGCGCAGCAACAAGCGACAGGCGTTATGCCTGGAGCAGGAACTGGGTGGCAAGGCAAGGCTATATCGCCAGCTGGTGGACTTCGACCCACAGCCCATCGCCATTCCCGTGCGACAGATGCAGATGTTCATGATGGTGTCGTCGGGCGATCAGGAGGGGCTGGAATATTTCGAGGATGGAGCCTTCAACTGGAAGAAAGGTGAACGTGTCAGGGTCATCGACGGCAGGTTCAAAGGTCTGGAGGGCGAAATCAAGCGCATCAATGGCGACCATCGGCTCATCGTCACGATAGAGGGAATCTGTGCCGTCGCCACCACCTATATACCAAGATGTTTTCTAGAAAAAATATAAAATCATATGAAATATCGTAATTCATTGCTTTCTGGAGCTTTTTGTACGGGACTTCTTGTCCTGTCAGCTTGTGGAACCCCACAACAAATAGCTTATTTCCAGGATTTTAACCAAAATCCTGACACGCTAATCAATCTGAAAAGTGCGGTGATCACCGCCAAGCCAACAGATAAACTCTACATCGGCGTGAAGAGCAAGGATCCACAGATCTCACAGCTCTTCAGTCTTACGGGAACCGCTACCAGCTACTCTACGTCGTCCATCGCCAAGGATGCCTATTATTATACGGTAGACAGCAAAGGCAACATCGACTTCCCTGTGCTGGGCACCCTGCATGTGGCAGGTCGTACCCGAGAGCAGATTGCCGAGGGAATCAAGAAAGTTCTCGTGGAGCGCAACTTGGTGAAGGATCCCGTGGTGACCGTCAGCCTGACAAATCTCCACTATTCGGTGATGGGTGAGGTGGCACGCCCTGGACAGTATGAAATCGAGGACGAGAAAGTGACTATTCTCGATGCCCTTAGCAAGGCGGGCGACCTGACCATCTATGGCACCCGTGAAGACGTGATGGTGTTGCGCCAGGAAAACGGCCACCAGAAGATATACAAGATCAATCTCTGCTCGGGAAACAGCGTGTTCAACAGTCCGGTATATTACCTGCAGCAGAACGACGTGGTTTACATCAGCCCCAACAAGACCAAGGCTCGCCAGAGCACGGTCAATGGCAACAATGTCAGGAGCACGGGCTTCTGGATTAGCCTTGCCTCACTTGCCACCAGCGTGGCGGTACTTATCAAGAAATAATGTAAGAGTAGAGTGAACACTCAACATTCAACATTCAACACTCAACATTCAAATTCAATGATTCAGAATAATCAAGCGACGATGCAGAATGCTCTGGTTCGTCGCCCCCAGCAGGCAGAAGACTTCATTCGTCTGCAAGATTTAATGTATCTGTGCCTTGTGCGCTGGCGATGGTTTGTCATCTCGCTCGTCGTCACCCTGGGCATAGCCACTTATTACCTCCTCTCCACGCCGGGTGTCTATCAGCGCACGGCATCCATCCTCATCAAGGAAGACGGCAAGAGCCAGAGCATCAACAGCGATGTGGCAAGTATGTTCTCCGACATGGGACTCTCGGGAGGCAAGTCGAACGTCAACAACGAGTTGATTGCCATCCAGTCGCCAGCCGTCTTGCTGGAGGCAGGCAAGCAGCTCAAGCTCGACGTAAACTACAGTGAAGACGGTACCTTCCATCCCGTAGCTCTCTATGGCAGAACGCTGCCTGTGACCGTTCATTTCTATAGCTTGAACGATATGCAGAGCGCCAAGTTGGATGTAGAGGTAAAGCATGGCAACCTGTTTTCCATCGTACATGTGAGTGGCACCGACAAGGCTGGAAACGAAGTGGTATCGGACGAGGAGGTACAGGGCAAGCTGGGCCAGACCGTCCGCACGGCGATGGGCTATGTATGCGTAGACCAGGCACCGGGCTATTCAGCCTTCGTCAATGGACATGAGAGCAGGAAACTGCATGTGACTCGTACCAACCTCTATGCCATGACCGACCATATCAAGGCGTCGCTCTCGGCAAGCATCAGCGAGGAGAAGGCAACAGTCATCGACCTGACCTATAAGGACCAGCTCACCCAGCGCGCCGAGGACGTGCTGAACACTATCATCTCCGTATACCGCAAGAACTGGATAGAGGACAAGAACCAGATGACAGTCTCCACCTCCCATTTCATCACCGAGCGCCTGGGCGTCATCGAGCGGGAACTGGGCGACGTAGACAATGACATCTCCTCGTTCAAGAGCCGCAATCTGCTGCCCGACGTAGAGACCGCCGCACAGCAATACATGCAGAAGAGCGGCGACGTAGACAAGCAGATACTCGAGCTGAACTCACGCCTCTCCATGGCACGCTACCTGCGCGACTTCCTGACGGGCAAGGTGGGCAAGAACCAGCTCCTGCCAGCCAATATCGGCATCGACAGCCCGGGCATCGAGCAGCAGATTACCGAATACAACAAGCAGCAGCTGGAGCGCAACAACCTGGTGGCTAACTCCAGCGAGCAGAACCCATTGGTGGCTGACTATGACCAGAGCCTCGCCTCCATGCGCCATAGCATCGTAACCAGTATCGACAACTTCGTGGTGACACTCAACTCGCAGCTTGCCAACCTGCAGGCAAACGAGGCGCAGACCACCAGCCAGATAGCCAGCAACCCTACCCAGGCAAAGTACCTGCAAACAGTGGGTCGCCAGCAGAAGGTGAAGGAGGCGCTCTACCTCTTCCTCTTGCAGAAGAGAGAGGAGAACGAGCTTTCCAAGGCTTTCACCGCCTACAACACGCGCATCATCACCCCTCCTACGGGCGACATCAAGCCCGTGCAGCCTGTGCGCCGCAACATCATCCTGGTGGCTTTCGTTCTCGGAGTCCTGATACCTGTGGTAGTCATCTTTATCTGTGAGAACATGAACACGACGGTGAGGGGCAGAAACGACCTGAAGAACATCACCGTGCCGTTCCTGGGCGAGATACCGTTCAGCATCAGCCGCAAGAACAGACCAACTCTTCTGCAGCGCATCCAGTTCTGGAAGAAGCCGAAGGAGATGCGACAGATTGTGGTGAAGGCAGGCAAGCGCGACATCGTGAACGAGGCGTTCCGCGTGCTGCGCACTAACCTGGAGTTCATGATAGGCACCCATCCCGAGCAGAACGTCATCATCCTTACGTCTTTCAACCCGGGCTCGGGCAAGAGTCACCTGGCAGGCAACATCGCCATGTCGCTCGCCATCAAGGAGAAGAAGGTGCTCGTCATCGATGGTGACCTCCGCCATGGTTCCACATCCATGCTCGTGGGCAGCCCTGGCGAGGGACTCAGCGACTATCTCAACGGCAGGACCGATGACCTGGAGGGCATCATCTGCCATGGCGAGGAGTATGGACTGGTGAAGGATTTCGACGTGCTGCCTATCGGTACCATGCCGCCTAACCCTACGGAGCTCCTCTTCACCGACCGTCTGGAGAAGATGATCAGGCAGATGAGGGGTGAGTACGATTATGTGTTCATCGACTGTCCACCAGTGGAAATCGTGGCAGATACCCAGATTATAGAGAAACTTGCCGACCGCACCATCTTCGTGGTACGCTCGGGCTTGATGCAGCGCAGTATGCTGGGCGACATTGAGCAGTTCTACAAGGACAAGAAATTCAAGAATATGTCGCTCATTCTGAACGGAACCAAGGCTCAGGGCGGCCGCTACGGCCACTACTATCGCTATGGCTACCACTATGGCTATGGCTACGGCTACCACTACGGCTCCGACAAGAATGGGGGGGGCAAAAATAGGAAAGTAGAAAATTGGCTAAAAGAATAGAAAAATATGAATATATTCCGTGAGGCGTTTCGTTGGATTTGCAATCCGACGGCAAGCAAGAAAGCACCATCAGAGAGACTCCCCGGCGGCATCGACTGGCACTGCCATATCCTGCCCGGCGTGGACGACGGATTTCAAGAGGTAAAGAAGTCGTTGGAAATGTTGTGCCTTTACGAAGGCGCAGGCATGAAGGAAGTCTGGCTTACGCCTCATATCATGGAAGACGTACCCAACGAGACTACCCATTTGCGCCAAGTATTTGCCGACTTCCAGAAACAATATCAGCAGGACTTCGCCGAGCGAAACCCTGCTGACAGAAAAATGCTCCGGCTGCATCTCGCAGCCGAAAATATGCTAGATGCGCTCTTCGAAAAGCGCCTGAAGGCAAACGACCTGTTGCCGCTGGGCGAGGATGGCAAGCTCCTGTTGGTGGAGACGAGCATCTTCTCTGCCCCGATGAATTTTCATGCCCTCCTGGAGCGCATCAAGAACAAGGGCTACACGCCCGTGCTTGCCCATCCTGAGCGCTACCTCTATATGGAGAAGCGCGACTACGAGAAACTCAAGCTGATGGGCATCAAGTTCCAGCGAAATGCGTTCTCGATAGATGGGCAGTATGGCAAGAAGGTGCAGAAACGATGCAAGTGGCTCATGAAGCACGATATGTACGACATGGTGGGCTCCGACATGCACCGCCTCGGCATCTTCTGGCGATACTGGTAGAATTAGAACTTAAGGTTAAGGTTTGATTACTGGGAATTTACTGGCAGCTCTGTACGCAGAATGCGCTAGCTACGGCGGTAAGTACGGTGATGATGAAATTGATCACCTTCTTGATGGTTTCTTTCTTCATAGTTCAAATTCAACATTTAACATTCAACATTAAGCATTAAAGTGGAAATTTTTTCGCTGCATCGAAGCAAGGGCATGCCTTCGGGGTGGTGCCCGGCAAGTCACGATGACCCACTATCTTAGCCTGTGGGAACGTGATTTTGAGCTTGCGCAGCAGATTCCACATTGCGTCATACTGGGCGCGGGTAAGGGTGTCGGCAGGACGCCCCTCGTCATCCAGCCCGCCCTCGTAGCAGATGCCGATGGAGCAGCGGTTGTAGGGGCGGGCATGTGAGCCCACCTCCAGCAGCTTTCTGAACTGCGTGATGCTTCCGTCCTTGTGGACATAGAAGTGGTAGCCCACGGTGCGGAATCCACGCTTCTTGTGGTCGCGCATCAGTTGCTTGTCGGTGTAGTTACGGTCGGCACGTGTTGCCGAGCAATGAATTACGAGAAAACGGACGCTCAGAGGTGAGTCCATCATCTCGCCGTTCTCTGTGTAGGCGAGCAGGTGATGCTCATTGAGCACCTCCTCGCCGCCAATCGTCATCGGAAATCGATCTTGTGTCATTTTCGGTCAATATATTAAAAAAAACATGTTAAGGGGATTTGCAATCCCCGTTGAGAGATAACGGGGATATGCTATCCCGGTTACTCAAGTCCATCGCCTTCCGAACCGCTGCCTGGGTTAGTGGTAGAGCCAGATTCGCTCTTGCCTGTATCTCCCGATGGCGTAGTTGTTTCGGAGTCGTTGGTGGTCGAAGACTTCTTTTTCTTAGCACCATACTTCTTCAAGTTGGCGTCGAGGTTGAGATTCACAGAGCGGAAGTCGCCCGTGGCGCGGGCTTTCATTCTTACTCCTTCGATGTTCTTAGATACGGTGAAGTCGTCGGCGTTCTCTGCACCCATCTTGTTCTTGATGCTGATGTAGAAGATGGCGAGGTTGTCGAGCTTTACATTCTTGCCCATGAGCAGGAGCTCCTTGATGTGGGTCACGGCATCGATGAGGATGCCCTTGATGGTCCCGGCTGAGAATGGAGAGTTGTGACCATGCATGTGGTCGGCGAGCTCATCGAGATCTACAGTTTCACTAATGTGGGGCTTGGCGTAGTACTTGCCATAAGCCTTCTCATTCTTCTTGTTGTTGTTCTTCTTTAAATCGTACTCAATCATAAGGCTAATAAATTGTTTTATGGTTCGTGTTTCATGTATTAAAGCGCTGCGCAGTGCTTGTTTCTTGTTTACGGTTGCAAAGATACGACTTTCAGAAGAGGCTTCTGTACGATAGGGGTGAGATAGGGATACGATGGGGCATAAAACTGGAAAACTCAGTATTATGGCTCGCCCAGATACTCATAGATGAGCAGCGTCTGGCGCATGGTGAAGGTCTTCGCCAACCGTTCGTAGCCCTCTCTTTGCAGGGCTTCAAGCAGGGGCGGGCAGTGGTTTACCATTCGCATCAGGTGGTTTAGTGCCACGTGTTTCGACTGCTCCGGAAAGTAGAGCTTGGCAAGCTCGAATTTTTTGTATATCTTGATTTTCATATAGTTTTGACTTTTATGAATCGCGGTAATAATACTTAGCGTTTCTCTTGATGATACTTAGCGTTGCTGGCAATGCTGGTTAGCACTTGCCAGAATGCTGTTTACTGTTGGTCAGAACCATTCTGGCTATCCGTAGCTATGGTTCTGTACGGTTTCAGGTACGTTTCTGCGCATTCGTATGGACTGCAGATTGCCTCGCTGTTGATTTCTCCCGGATTCTTCTCTATCACGAGCCATCCGTTGCCTTTGGCGCGGTGTACCTTCTTGAATCCCAGTCGCTGCATCACGGCGCTCAGATTCTGGTGACTCATGTTGCGGCTCAGGGCGGGACTTCCGCCTATGCGCTCCATGATTTCCGATGAATAGCGGAACTTTACATATTGAGGGTCGGTGTCTGATTTCGGCACCTTGTAGAAGCGCAGTATCTGGTCTTCCATGAAGTTGGAAACCATGAACATGCCGTTGTGCTCCCTCATCACGTCGATGTCGACGGTGGTGAGCCAGTATACCCATCCCTCTTCCTGGTTCTTCACCCGATTGGTTACCTCTTGTCCCAGAGCTACAGCCTGGGCATAGACGTGCTGGTAGTCGATGGGTGTCTCCCTAGGGCTCTCGATATTGTCTACGAACCATGGTGAGTAGCGGCGGTTCTCCTCGTCGGTGATGATCTGTATGCTGTTGCTGGTGCCACAGAGGGCACCACGGTGCAGCAGTTCCGAACGATACTTGTCGTAGGGGCGGCGGATGGAGAACACCAGCTTGGTGACGTTGCTCTTGAGGGCGCTCAGCCCCTTGCCGAAGGTAGACTCCAGTTCGTCGAGGCATATGAGTGCCTTGCTTGAGAAAGCCTCCATGAAGTCCTTGTCGGTATAGTTGGCGGTTGACTCGTTGATGAAGTACTGGCGCAGGCATGGTGGCAGGATATAATAGAAGAATGTGGTTTTGTTGATGCCACCCCTCCCGATGAATATCAGGATGGTCTGGCTCACCACTCTCGGTGATACCCATGCCACCACCATCGATACGAGCCATTTCTTGAAGAAGTATCTGAACTCTTCCTGCGAGTGGTGGTAGCCAGGGCAATAGTTGATGGTTACCCGGTTGGCAAGCTCGTCGATGTAGTCGGTCTTTCCGTCCCATTTTGGCAGACTCCTGAGATATTCGTCGAAGGGATCCCAAGGCTCGCTGAAGTCACTGTTGATGATGGCGTGCAGCTTGATGGCGCTCACTTCGAGTCCCATCTCGTCCATCTGGGTCCAGATGGTGTTCTCTATGTTGTCGTCGATGCGGGTCCACTTATGGTATTTGCCTTTGATTATATCGCGACTCAGCACCTCGTGAAATCCCGTCACCTCATTGTGGTGAAACTCGTATCTCATCGAGAGCCACTGCTTGATTACCTTGACGGTCGGCTTACCCGAGAAGCCCTCGCCTTTGCGGTAGAAGTGCCAGGTGCCTAGTTTCTCGGTGTGCTTGTAGCATGATTTCATCACGCTGTCAGCATCGGGATAGTCGGAACTGAAGTTGCTCTTGGCGTAGGTCATTGCCTCTTCCTTGTCTATGCCATAGCGCACGCACACCTTGCCGAAGTGGAGCACATACTCGTTGTGGGCACCGCTCTCAAACTTGTAGCCCCACGTGTCGAGTAGGTTCAGTATGTGCTGCGCTGCCTCGTCCATCGAGGGAACCCCCTTGCCCAGTGCCACCATCTTCTGGCTGTTTCGCTTGCGCTTGCTGGCACGTTTGGCATATTTCGCCTCGTTGGCCTTCTTGGTGTAGAGCGCCTTCAGGTCGTGGGTGTCCAGACCGAAAGGCTCTGCGTCCCAATGGAAGTAGGCGGTAGGGTCGTGGGCGAGTCCGCACATCCGGGTGATGTCTACGCATTGCTCGTCGGCAGGCACGCCTAGCAACTTACTGTAATAGCTCATCGCCTTGCGTATGATCACATCGAAAAGTTCCAGTGCGGTCACCTCGTCGTCATCTATGGGCAGGTATCTGGAGATGATGCGCAGGCCCCGTTGGCTCACGGTGATGAACCTCATCATGGTGTGAGGGTCGGCGTCCGCCTTCTGTACGACCTCCTTCATCTTTTCTGCAGGAATCTTGTCGATGTCCACGGCAATCATCTGGGTGGTCTTCACCACGTTGCGCAGTTCCTTGCCCCGTCCGTCCATGAGCACGGAGGTAGTGATGCCTGGCATCATCACCTTGGTTTGATGAGCGAGCTCGCTGCTGATGCGCATGTTCTTGCGGTAGTCTTCGGTACGAGCCTGGGTCATGGCGTCGAGGGTGATGATTCGCTGCAGTTCATCAAGACTGATGAGTTGTCTGCTTTCGCTGGAGGCGATAGCATAGAAGAAAGATGGTAATACCATTTCTTGTTTTTGTTTTTGTTCTGTTGTTGTCATTTTTAAGCAAATAATTATAAGTTGTTTTAAAATTGAATCATATAGATTCCGCTGCAAAGCTAAGCATAAAATTTGGCATTGAAATCAAAAAGTTCCGATTTTGGAACATAACATAAATTTATTTAAAATGTTTTTCAAAAAAATCAAAAGTGAAGTCATGGGAATCAAGGATTCCTACGACTACAGACGGGCATGATTTCTGCCCACAAGTGTTTTAATCTTTTAGTCCACAACGTGTTCTGGGCTATGCGTGAAGAACTGAAGGAAGACCGTTTTGAGGGTGGTCTTACTGAGGAGGAGAAGCATTGGGCTTCCACCAAGTCAGCCATCCGCAAGGAGTTCCGGCTGTCTGATGCATACACCAAGAGTCTGGAGGCGATGGACCGTGATGTTTCCATCGACGACTACTGGGGCGCGATACGTTGGATGGAGTCGTTGGTTGGCGAGGCTCACAGAGATGAGCTGCTTCGTCTGATTGACGGGTTGCTGGAACCATTATCGCCGAAATGATCGATTTTTAGATTAGCAAACAAAGTGTGAAGTGTGAAGGGGGTATATGAACTTTAGCGTGAAAAGCGTGTTAAAAAGAAGGCATAACTATCTGATACCCTTTCTCTTTATCTTTTGCGCACGATGTATATACAAAAGTTCTTATACACCCCCTTCACACCCACCCAAACATACCCCTACAATGGGAACCGGAGGAACCGTAAAAAAATCTGCGTAATCTGCGAGATCTGCGTGGTCCTCTTATCCTCGGCCGCACAGAAATCTGTGTAAATCCGTGAATTGAAAATCGGCGGCTGAAGGGAGATTTGTCCTCCGGACCCACTGACAAGCGGGAAGTAAAGCCAAATCTGTGGGACATCGATGTGTTAAAAACCGGAAATATCTTGGCTATTTCAGATATTTCCCTTATATTTGCAGCGTGTAAACAATAAAATAGGAGGATAAGATTATGTATATGACAAATTCTGTTGAAAGAAATAATACAGTTGTTCCATTTTGGAATGAGATAAAGAAATTGAGTAGGGAAGATAGAAGCAATCTTGTCGAACTCATCGAATTGTCTTTACAAGAAGATAATGATGACGATAAAAAGATGAAATCATTTATCGATAACTTAGACGAAACAGCAATGAAGGCCGCTGCCGATTTCGCCTATAAGGAGTCTTTGTCTCAGAAAACGATTCCTCATTCAGAGATTTTGAATGTCGTGAAGGAGGAATTAGGATGGAAATGAATATCACCTGGTCAACATTGGCAAAGCAGCAATTGAAAGATATAGGTCAGTATGTTGCTGATAATTTTGGAGAACGTACTGCTAATAAATCTTTAGAGCGAATAGTGAAAAAGGTTAATGGCCTGTATGTATTTCCAGAAAGTGGTTCTTTTGATAAAAAATACTCGACAGATAGCTATACCGTACGACATTTAACTATTCACCCCAATGTTGTATATTATATTCAGTTTGCAAATCAGATTACAATAATGGCTGTAGCTCACGAGAAGCAATCTCCTAAAACGGTATCATCAATGATTACTCGCTTCATCGAGCATCATATGCCATAAAGTCTTCCGCTAGGCGACAAACAATCGCAACTCTGTTGCGTAAGCACTCTCAGCCAGCCCTTTAGGGCACAGGCTCCGCTGGCTGACCAAAACTCTGGCAGAGCTATAGCGTCGCCAGCTACATCCCTTGCACTTATGCTAAGGGTTTCTGTCCCCTACAAGGGGAACCGAAGGGGTCGTAAAGACTATTGAAGGGCTTGGGAGTGGGATAAGGACCCCCTCTTCGCAAGAGGGGGACAGGGGAGTCGAAAAATCTGCGTAATCTGACCGAATAGGTCTCATCTGCGGATAAGATATAAAGGAAAAATCTGCGTCATCTGCGAATTGAAAATCGGCGGCCGAAGGGAAAGCCAAATCTGCGTGACCCTCTTAAATCCCCCGCCGCACAGGCCGCAAAGAAATCTGTGTTCATCTGTGAAATCTGTGGGACATCGATGTGTTAAAAACCGGAAATATCTTGGCTATTTCAGATATTTCCCTTATATTTGCAGCATGTAAGGTACTAAATATTAGAATTATGAGAACGTTCAATTATAATGAAATGCCTCATGAAGTTTTAGAAATGGCTTCAGAGTATGCCATTAGGGAAAGTCGTTCGGGAAGAGGCCTATCACATTCTCAGGCAATGGAAAAGATTAAGGAGCAAAGAGGATGGAGAAATCATTAATATTATGGTGATAGCTCATTATAAGCAGTCAACTGTCACTGTTACAAGAATGATTAATCGCTTCATCGAGCATCATACGAAATAAAGTCATCTGCCAGATGTTGAACTCTCACAAATCGCCATTCCACCCCTGGCGGTCCCATCCCGCATAACTTGGCGAGACCTTTGATGGTCCGCCAACCTTATAGCGTAGCGGTTCGAGCACCGAGTAGGGCGGTTTTCCTCTTCTTCCCTGAGGGGAGAAGACCGAGATGAGAGGTGGAGCCTTCTTTAATGGTAAAGAAGGACGGGATGATTTTAGAACAAAGGCACAGGCTCCGCTGGCTGACCAAAACTCTGGCAGAGCTATAGCGTCGCCAGCTACATCCTTCCCTTCTGAGAAGCAAAGGCTTGGTGAGAAAGGTGGAGCTCCCTTTGGCTAAAGGGAGACGGAGGGATTCGAAAAATCTCTTATAATATCAAATTCAAATTAGTTTTACTCAATCAATATCCAGATAAGAATACCCTAAAGACAATTCTTATCTGGCAGGGACTCTATTTCCTTCATTTCCGATACGAACCAATTATATAGTTAGAAATAACGAAAAATATATAAAACGAGAAGTAGCTTAGTAGTGTGGGCGCTACATAATCACCCACAAAACATCTGGTAGCTCTCGGTAGAGCGCAAACTCTAATCAGAACTATTAAAAAATGTTGCAGAAGAATGGAGATTTTTTCAGCTATAGATAGAAAAGTATCTAAGTACCTACAAGGTGATGGTATATATAAATTCTCAAGAATCGTTTGCTTTGTGGTAGCTTTGCTGTTCTTTATGAACCAAGTCCTAGGATTATTTGATGGTTTCGTTAAAACAGAAGTAATTGGTCAGTATGGAGATTTTGTAGGTGGCGTCATTGGAACAATATTGAGTGTCGTTTTGTTGTCGGATACATTTAAATCTCAAATTAAAGAATCAAAGAATAATGCACAGGTATTTGAATCATAACAATTAAATGAACTTGTTTTTCATTTGTTGGATCAATATAATTCTGTTGTGGCGAGTTTCAACATTGCTATAGATGATGCCAGTGGCAGAAGAACAATTTATAAAGGAAAAGAAGGATTACATTATGCATTAGTGAAAATGCAGGAAGAATTTGCGAGTCCTCATATTTCTCATTCACGTAAAGTTGCACTTGGCTTGTTTCAAGGTTTTTATGATTCTTATGAAGATTTTGCACCGATTTATTTTCGCACAATATATCGAATTTTTGATGTGATAAATAAGGCGGAGGTAAAGGATGACGTAAAGGTTAAATATGCAAAACTCATTAGATCCCAATTAACAGAAACTGAGTTGGTTATGATTAGATATAACGCTATGTGGCAGGTTGGTAAAAATATGAGGGTTTTAATAAACGAGTTTAATCTCTTAAAACATATTCGTCCTTTGGAATTGTTGGAGTATCTTGAATGGAAAAATAGATTTACTGCTTCAAACAGACACAAGGTTAATATTCTTCTATATATGGTGCAAAAGCAAGTTCATGATTTGTTTTTATCGGATGACACAACACGTGCAATAACTAGTATAAAGACAAAGTATAATATTAATGTTTCTAAACTAACAAATGGTACAGTTTGTAAGTTTGATTTTACACGTAACACAAGAATTCAAATAAACTATGATTTGTTCACCTGTTTTGATTCTGTAACCATTGAAGAAATTAGATCGCTATTTGTTACATGGTTTAAGGAAATATTTGTTTATTCAAACTATGGATTGTTTAATTATAGAGTTGAAATTAACAGTGATGGAGTAGAAAAAAATGTTCCAAAGGAGCGTTTTTCTTTGATCATAGCTCGTCCTGATCATAAGAAACTAATAGTTTCAAGTGTACAAATAAGCATATTCAACAGTTCAACCGATATACGATAGAAGCATTATTGCAGCATTATGTAGGTCGCACAAGTATTCTGGTTGTAGTAGATAATCATTGGATAGCTTTGTGGATGGGATTGCATAAATTTCAGATGCATGGCAAAGGTGCAAGATATTGTGCTTGCAAAAAACGACAGTTGCTTCTTGGCGATATGTTGGAACAGTTGGCAAAGGATAAGAAACTATTGCCTAATGAAGATATTTATGTATATGTTCTGTTGATGGCAATGCCTCACGCTACTTCTGTTCCAGAATATGGAATTACTCAAACAGAATACTTTGTAGAAGTAGATTTAAGAAAGGCATTACCTTCTATATACATAAGGCTTCATGCCCAGCATGCTTTAGTAATAAAGAAGAGGGTAAAGCATAGTGATGGCAGTGCTTCATATTTTGAAATGTCTAAACAGGTTGTTGGTATTATCAAAGTGCGAATTGATATTGCTGATAACTGGGTAGGTAATGGCTACTTAATGACAGAAAGCAACATCTTTCCGTCCCCATCTTTAGATCAGGGATATAATACGCTGTTAATGAGAACAGATATCTTTAAGCATCCATTTGAAATAGTTAAATATTTCTAGGTGTATGCAAGATGTTATATTGTGGAGAAAGTGTAATAGAATATATCTGAATTTATAATAGAAATTGTATTTCATATTCATATAGTGGAAAAAACAGAAAATAAAAGAATTGTAAAGAATACTCTGATGTTATATATAAGAATGATACTAATGATGCTCGTATCATTATATACATCTAGGGCATTGCTTCAGGTTTTAGGAGTTGTAGATTTCGGTATATATAATGTCGTTGGTGGTGTTGTTATGATGCTTTCATTTCTTCAAGGTGCATTAAATACATCCATTCAGCGATATCTTACTTATTATTTGGGAATCGGTGATTATGTAAAGTTGAAACGTGTTTTTGTGGTTAGTAGCCAGATATTATTTCTTGCCTCTTTAATAATAGTTGCAATTTCAGAAACGATAGGAATCTGGTTTATGCATGAAAAAATGATAATACCAAATGATCGTATAGTAGCTGCTCATTGGGTTTTTCAGTTATCTATAGTAGTTATGGTACTTCAAATAATGAGCGTTCCATATAATGCTGTGATTATAGCGCATGAGCGCATGAAAGCTTTTGCATATATTTCGACCATTGAAGTCTCCTTACGTTTGGCTATTGTTTATCTGTTATTGGTATTTGAATATGATAAACTTATTGTCTTTGCTATATTAATGGCACTTGTACAGTTTGTTATAAGGTTTATATATTCAAAGTATTGTATAAGGCATTTTGAGGAATCTAAATTAAGTTTATATTGGAATAAGGAACTGTTTAAAGAAATAGGCTCTTTTGCGGGATGGAATCTCTTTGGCGGCCTTGCAGGTACTTTTTATAGCCAGGGGGTGAACCTATTGTTAAATGTATTCTTTGGACCGACAGTGAATGCAGCGCGTGCAATTTGTACTCAGGTTGAAGCTGCTTTAAATCAGTTCTCCACAAATTTCCAAATGGCAGTAAATCCGCAAATTACAAAAAAATATGCTACGGGCAATATATGCGAGATGCATTCGTTGTTATTTAGAACATCAAAATTTTCATTTTATTTTGTGTTGATATTTGCATTACCGCTTTTCTTTTCAGCAGATTATGTACTTAAGTTATGGCTTAGTAATGTGCCTGAATATACCTCTTCTTTTGTGAAGATTATGCTTTGTACGATTCTTGTAAACTCCACGGCACAGCCAATCGCTATTGCTGCAGCTGCAACAGGTCGAGTCAAAAAGTATCAAAGTTTGGTTGGTGGTATTTTGTTACTGATTTTACCGGTATCCTATGTTGCGTTAAAGCTCGGATGTGAAGCAAGTTCTGTTTATATAGTTCATTTTTTAATAATACTTTTGTCTTGTATTGTTAGGCTTATAGTAGTAAGACCTATGATATCTTTGTCCTTATACGAATATAGCATAAAGGTATGCTATCCTATAGTAAAAGTTCTTGTGATGTCAATTGTCTTCGGATTAATAATCGCACTGATGCATACTGATGCTTATGTGAGAATATTCCAGATTATTCTGATGTTTATAACCACGTTGTTTTCATGCTATCTCTTTGGACTAGATGTAGAAGAACGTAAATTTATGCTTGATAAGGCTAAAACTTTCGTAAATAAATTTGTAAAATGATTGATATAAAAGATAAAGATAAATGTTGTGGTTGTGAGGCTTGTGTTCAAATATGTCCTCGACAATGTATAGAATTAAAGGCTGATATAGAAGGCTTTTTATACCCTGCTGTAAATTTGAAAACCTGTATAAACTGTGGGTTATGTGAGAAAACATGTCCTGTCATAAACAAGGGGGATATTCGTCTTCCTATGGCTTGTTATGCCGCTGTTAATCCAGATGAAGGTGAGCGTTTGAAATCATCTTCAGGAGGAGTGTTTATCCTTTTGGCGAAACAGATTATTTCAGAAGGCGGAATCGTTTTTGGAGCATGTTTTGATGCTAATTGGAATGTAGTCCATCGCTATTCGAAAACTATGGATGGTTTGTATCCATTTATGGGCTCAAAGTATGTACAAAGCCATATCAATGATAGTTATGTAAGTGTTAGGGAGTTCCTTAATAAAGGAATAAAGGTGCTTTTTTCTGGAACCCCATGCCAGAATGCTGGTTTATTGAGATTTTTACATAAAAAATATGATAATTTAATAACTGTTGATTTCATATGTCATGGAGTCCCTTCTCCAAAAATTTGGAAACAGTATTTAGAAGAAATAAAAAATAATGCTAATCAGGACATAGATTGGGGTTCGTTGTATACTAAAGGCTCTTTTGCAGAGAAGCATAAATGTAAAGATATGTCTGTGTCATTAAAAAGAATCTCTTTCAGAGATAAATCTTCTGGATGGAAGAAGTTTTGTTTGACATACACGTTAGCAAAGCCTACGATCTCTGGGGATATTAAATCTGTTAGGGTTTCTCATGCTCATAATGAAGATTCTTATTTTTTAGGTTTTAATAATTTTAATCTTTATCTTAGACCATCTTGTATGAAATGTCCTGCAAAAAGTTTACGAAGTGGTAGCGATATTACTTTGGCTGATTTTTGGGGTATTGATACTTTGTATCCAGATTTGAATGATGACAAAGGTATAAGTGCTGTAATGGTAAATACTATAAAAGGGAATAATATGATGCAAACAATAAACTTGGATTTGAAAAATGTTGAATATGATGATATAGTCCGACGTAATAGTTCTATAAAGTTATGTTCTACCCCCCCCAGAATGTCGTTTTATGATATAATATTTTACAAGAAGTTTTTAAAAAATAAGAGGAATTGTTTCTTTGCTGATGCTAATAGGTCTGTAATAGAACGTGTAAAAATTCTAGCGCATCCATCTTTGTGTCAGCAAATAAAGAAAATCCTTAGATATATTTACTATACGTATATTCGAAAGATATGATAATTGGTTTGTCCCGTTTAATTGATATAATAGTTAGTCTTAATAGACGTTTTCGTCAGGCGCAAATAGAGAAAAAACTGAAACAAAGGTATGTATCTGTAGACCCTTTTTCATTATATAATAATGATATAACTTTGTGGCGCAAATTATATCGCATTTCGGAATTAGTTCCGATTTTAGATTATAAAGATGAAACTTGGAATCAAGTTGTATATCTGAAAATTTTTATGTTATTGCATTCAATAGGGTTGTATTCTGGTGAAAAACGAGAATTTAATTCCATATTGCAAGAAACAAAAAAGGTACAGATAACTTCTGATAACCATATAAGACTGATAAGCAGTGGAATCTTCAATGATTGGATATATCTTACAACATTCAACCATAATTTCTCTAATGTTCGTCTTGATATACATGTCAAGTTTAATTCTATTTTTAAGGAATTTCAGTTGGCGTTTAGACATAAATCACTATTTGAGAGATTAAGATTTCGAATAGTGGATGGCACTACGGTAGTTTCTGAGATTGTAACAAACGGTTTTTTTTCAAGTCCGATTTCTCAAATTCCATTTAATTTAGAGATAGGAAGAGTCTATGAAATGTCATTAATATGTTTGGATGGCTTTTATGGTTTGTCTATAGATGGCAATTCTCTGATGGTAATACATGATACTCAATACTCTAATGAAAATGGTGAACTTGCTGTGGTTTTATGGGACGATAAAAAAAGTAATATAGATGTTGAAATAATAAATTTAAGTCTTTATGGTATTTCATAATATGAAAGTAGCATTATTAGTTTTTCCTATACATTATAGTCATGGATGCCTATTACAGACATATGCTTTATATTCCAAATTGAAAGAATTGGGTTGTGAAGTAACTGTTTTGGATAGGCAACCAGAACGAACGCCTTTTTTTCAATGTGGTATAACTATATTGAAAAGGTTAATTAAGAAACTTCTCTTTGGATATAAAGGCGATATATTTTATCGTAATCAATTTCCAATGATAATCATGGCGGAGCAGCAGCACTTTATTGACAGATTTAGAAAAGATATTATATCTGTACATTCCTCTTTAGAGTTACAAAAGGTAATGGCGGCAGGGCATTTTCAAGCAATTGTGGTTGGCTCTGATCAGACTTGGCGTCCAAAATACGTTCCTAATGTGATGGATTATTGGCTTGATTTCGCAGAATCGTATGATATTCTTAAAGTAGCTTATGCTCCATCATTTGGAACAGATGAATGGGAATATTCTGAAGGTCAAACAGAAAGATGTAAATCTCTTGCCAGTAGATTTTCTGCTTTGTCTGTTAGAGAGGATAGTGGAGTTTCGCTATGCGAAAAATATCTGAATGTTGACGCTATGCATGTCTTGGATCCAACATTATTGCATACTCAACAATTCTATTATGACTTAATAAAGGTAATTCCCGAGAGAGAATCATTTTGTCAATGCTATTTTCTTGATAGAACAGATGAAAAAGAAGCAATTGCCAATCTGATAGCATCGCAAATGCATTTAGCTGTAAACTATATCAATACAAAAACAGAAGATACGAATGCATCTGTAAAAGATAGAATAGCGCCTTCTGTTGAAAAGTGGTTGGCAGGCTTTATTGCTGGCAAGTTTATGGTGGTAGATTCTTTTCACGCAATGGTGTTTAGCATTATATTCCAGCGAGATTTTGTTGTTATTGGTAATAAAAAGCGTGGCTTGTCTCGCTTTGAATCTTTATTAAAAGGGTTAGGGTTGGCTGATCGTTTGGTATTTAACAAGGATGAAGCTTTGATGGTTGTAGGTAGACCCATCAATTGGGATAATGTACAAGAGAGGGTAAACTCCTTGAGAGACAAATCTTATTGCTTTCTGCAAAACGCATTAGGAAAATAATAAAGCATAGTAAGTTTGTTTGTTATATTCAAGACAATAAATAGCTAAGATTAATATATAAAGAAAATAAGCTATTATTGTTAGTTCTTTGCCTTAATTATGATGCAATCAACTAGAATAAAAATTGCTATTATGAATGACTTTAAAGATATAAAAATCGCAGTAGCTGGAACCGGTTACGTAGGACTTAGTATAGCTGCTCTATTGTCCCAGCATCATACCGTAACAGCAGTAGATGTAATCCCAGAGAAGGTGGAGAAACTCAACAATAAGATTTCTCCAATCCAGGACGATTACATCGAAAAGTATTTGGCAGAAAAGCCATTGAACCTCGTGGCAACTCTTGACGGCAAGGAAGCCTATGCAGATGCAGACTTCGTTGTGATAGCAGCACCAACCAATTACGACCCAGTGAAGAACTACTTCGATACGACCCATGTAGAAGAAGTTATTGACCTAGTTCTGGAGGTGAACCCAGATGCAGTGATGGTCATCAAGAGCACCATCCCTGTAGGTTACACCCGCAACCTCTACTTGAAGTATGCCAAGAAGGGAGTAAAGAATTTCAATCTTCTCTTCTCTCCTGAGTTCCTTCGTGAAAGCAAGGCACTCTATGATAACCTTTACCCAAGTCGCATCATCGTAGGCTATCCAAAGATTATCGATCGTCCTGAATTTGCAGAAGAAAATGAGGCAATCAGAAAGGTGACCGATGTAGAAAAGATGAAAGAGGCTGCCAAGACCTTCGCATCTTTACTTCTTGAAGGCGCAATTGGTCATAATGGCGACACAAAGCAATTGGATTCTTCACTCTTCACTCTTCATTCTTCACTTGAAAAGAACATTCCTGTTATTTTCATGGGCATGAAGGAAGCTGAGGCTGTCAAGCTCTTCGCCAATACCTATCTGGCACTCCGAGTAAGCTACTTTAATGAGTTGGATACATACGCAGAGGTAAAGGGACTCGATACCAAGTCTATCATCGATGGCGTAGGTCTTGACCCACGAATCGGCACCCATTACAACAACCCAAGCTTCGGCTATGGCGGTTATTGCTTGCCAAAGGATACCAAGCAGCTCCTGGCAAACTATGCCGATGTTCCTGAGAACCTGATAGAGGCAATAGTAGAGAGCAACCGTACCCGTAAGGACTATATCGCTGATGCCGTACTCCAGAAGGCAGGGTATTATAGCTATGCCGATGCCAATAACTATGATGCCAGCAAGGAACACAACTGTGTGATTGGTGTCTATCGTCTGACCATGAAGTCAAACAGCGATAACTTCCGCCAGTCAGCAATCCAGGGCATCATGAAGCGTATCAAGGCAAAGGGTGCAGAGGTAGTCATCTATGAGCCAACCTTGGAAGAGGGTAGCACCTTCTTCGGTAGTAGAGTAGAGAACAACCTCGAAGCCTTCAAGGCGCAGAGTCATGCCATCATCGCTAACCGCTACGATGCTTGTCTGGATGATGTTAAGGATAAAGTATATACTAGAGATATCTTCCGGAGAGACTAGAATATGCTGCAGAGGACTGTGGCACCTGCTACAAGGTAACATGTAATAAGATTCTTACTGGAGGGCGCTAATTTAATGAAATTTAGAATATTTGAAAAAACAACCGACTATGAATAGAGATATTAGTATTGATTTGTTGCGTTTTGTGGGTTTAAGTTGTATAATCTTTGCTCATATTGATGCTCCTTTTGTGCTTAACCAGCTGCGATGTTTTGATGTACCTTTAATGCTATTCGTTTCAGGCTTAACATGTTCCGGAAGATCTATTCCCGATTATTTTGGTTATATGTTAAAGCGGACTAAAAGGTTATTAATTCCGACATGGAGCTTTTTGCTTGTATGGTTTGTAGCGGTAAGCTGTATCGATTTTGTTTCTGATAAACCTATGTTGAGTTTATCCTATATATTGCAATCATTTGTATTGACTGGAGGATTGTCTTATATGTGGATAATTCGTGTTTTTTTATTGATTATGGTTTTAACTCCGTTTCTCTTAAAAATAGAGAAAAAAATGAAGTCAGATGCAATTTTTGTTATATCATTAGTGTTGATATGGGGGGGTATTTTGGAAATTTTGACTTGGCTGAATTTTAGTTATATTAGTAGTATATTGGTGCAAAAAATAATAAAGAACTTTGTATTAACTGCTTTTGCATATTCTATGTTTTTTATTCTGGGAATAAGAATGAGATATCTTTCTAAAAGTAAAAAAATACGTATTGTTATATTCTTTTCTTTTGTTTGGTGTTTAGCTCTATGCTATTATATTTATTCAAAAGGTTTGCCTTTAGAACTTGCCCCAAAGTTTAAGTATCCACCACATTCTTATTATGTGTTATATGGATTAGTAGCATGTAGTTGTTTATGGTTAGCTAAAGATATTCTTGTAAGAGCTTTAAAACATAAGTTGTTTCAATTTATAGGGCGTAATACAATTTGGATTTATTTTTATCATATAGTTGTACTTTCTGCTCCTATGCCAGAAAATTTGATTTTGAGATATCTGTTTGTCTTTAGTGGGGCTCTTCTTTTGTTTTCTATTCAATATAGAGTATATTTAAAAGTAAAACAGAAGTTTGAATTTGCTAAATATTTAGTAGGTTAATTGATGGGTAAATCACCGTTAGACCGTATGGCGGTACCTATATAATATATTCCCTTTGCATCCGTAATCAAAACTGTTTGATTTGCTTTGACTGTTGGAAAGAATTTTGTTTCCGAACAACAGACTCCTGCCATTATCGCCAACCGCTACGATGATTGTCTGGATGATGTAAAGGATAAAGATGATACCCGTGATATCTTCCATTGAGATTAATCTTTCTTATATAACACTATGTTTTAGTGAAAAAAAACAATGAAAAAAATAATGTTAGTATTCGGAACCCGACCTGAGGCCATCAAGATGTGCCCATTGGTAAAAGAGTTCCAAAAGAATAACGATGAGTTTGAAACCATCGTTTGCGTAACAGGTCAGCATAGGGAAATGCTCGACCAGGTGTTGAACATCTTTGAGGTGAAGCCAGACTTCGATCTCAATATCATGAAGCAGGGACAGGATTTGTATGATGTTACTGCCAGAGTGTTGACGGGTATGAGAGATGTGTTCAAGGTTTGCAAGCCCGACGTGGTACTGGTACATGGTGATACTACTACCTCTACGGCTGCCGCCCTGGCTGCATTCTATCAGCAGATTCCTGTAGGTCATGTAGAGGGTGGTCTTCGTACCCACAACATCTATTCGCCATGGCCTGAGGAGATGAATCGACAGATTACTGGTCGTATTGCCAACTACAATTTTTCGCCAACTCCTCTTTCTGAAAGCAATCTCAAGGAAGAGAAAGCGCAGGGAAAGATCTACGTAACTGGTAATACCGTGATTGATGCCCTGCACATGGTGGTGAATAAGTTGAAGAACGATGAGTCTTTGGCGAAGGAGCAGGAGGGTATCCTCAAGAAGGCTGGCTATGATGTTAACCGTCTGGCTGACGGCAGAAAGTTGGTGTTGATTACCGGTCATCGCCGTGAGAACTTCGGTGAGGGCTTCATCCACATGGTTACTGCCATCAAGGATCTGAAGAACAAGTATCCGGAAGTGGATTTCGTTTTCCCAATGCATCTGAATCCGAATGTAAGAAAGCCTATTCACGAAGTGTTTGGAGAGGATTTGAGCAACTTGGGTAATATGTTCTTCATCGAGCCGCTGCAGTATCTGGAGTTTGTATATCTAATGGAGAAGGCTACCATCGTACTCACTGACTCTGGCGGTATTCAGGAGGAGGCTCCAGGATTAGGCAAGCCTGTGCTCGTGATGCGTGATACAACTGAAAGACCGGAGGCTTTGGCTAGCGGAACTGTTCACCTGGTAGGTACCGACTACCAGAAGATTATGGATGAGGTAAGCACCCTGCTGGAAGATGAAAATGCTTACGAAAAGATGTCGAAGGCTGTCAATCCTTACGGAGACGGTAAGGCTTGCGAGAGAATCGTTAGCATATTAAAATGAAATGTCAATGGTTATAGATAGTGCTTTTATATGCCTAATACTGGTTTTTCTAGGCTTGTATATAATGACAAATTATATAGCAGATAAAAGAATTATGCTATACTTTATGGGCTTTATTTTATTCTTGTTTTCTGCAGTAAAGGATCCTGTCTGTTTTAGGGATATGGAAGAATATCAAAAGATATTTGAATATTCTATAAGTGGAGGGTACCATGTAAAAGACAATATTAATATAGGATATCTTTTTTTTAATCAAATAATAAGATATTTTACTGATAATTTTGTTCTTTTTCTTTCAATAATATCGTTTATTGTGTTATTTTTAAATATTCGATTTATTGAAAAGTACTCAGAAGATTGGAATCTCTCGTTATTGCTATATGTACCTGTCCTTTACTTTTATTGTTTTTCGCCTTTAAGGCAAGCTCTAGCCATGGGAATAGGTTTAATAGCATATGGATATGTATTGGATAGAAAACTAATTCCATTTTGTATAACGTGTTTAATTGCAATGGCTTTTCATTCTACAGCAATAGTAATGTTTCCTATATATTTTATCTATGGTCTTAATATGGATAAAAAAGGAAAAATAGCGTTGTTGGCAGGTAGTCTCATTTTAGTTTTTTCAATGCAGATTATTGGTAAGTTTTTAACATCCTACCAATCATGGTATAGTGGGTATGCTTCTAGTAAGTATTCTGCGTCTGCGCTAAGATTAATTCAAAAGTTATTTTTTTTAGCACTTTATATATATGCTTTAGGTGGAGATGTGTTTAAAAAGAATATTAATTTTTTAGTTTTTCTCTTTGCCCTTTTTGAGATTGTTTTATATTTGGGATCTGCTGGTATCGATGGAATCTATCGATTAAGATACCTCAGTTCGGGATAACGAGCTCTATCTAAAGGCTTTATAATGTTTTTATATAAGGGACACAGAGGCTTGGCAAC
>ENA-UERY01000393-UERY01000393.1-human-gut-metagenome-genome-assembly--contig:-NODE-393-length-38447-cov-4.920172_pt1 | contig 38447 bp, 34 predicted proteins | sample MGYA00242989_ERZ507990 | MGnify/ENA primary metagenome ERZ507990 (study PRJEB26167, sample SAMN06115529) | human gut metagenome | host: Homo sapiens | place: China:Fujian | collected 2015-08-26...
AAAGAGCAGGAGGCCACACAGAATGATGCGCAGAAAGATGTGACATCGGCAACAGATCCGCTCCTCCGTAACGCCATGGCACTTGTGCTGTAAGTGTTCTTCTCCTTATATACAACCGCTTCATCCGGTATAAGGTTACACTTATAATTCTCACCAGTAACAATCCTGAAACGCTCACACATTTTATAGCTTTCTGTATAAAATAACATTCTCCCCTTCTGCATATACGCAATATAATCGGCAATCCGGTCAAGCTCTTCCGTTATATGTGTCGCTATAAGTATGCTTTTTTCCCCGTCTGCTACAAGCTCAGTGCATATCTTAAGGAACTTTTCCCTGAAATGCTTATCAAGCCCGGCAGTCGGTTCGTCAAATAAAAACAGCTTAGCATTATGTGATAGTGCAAACGCTAACTGTGTCCTTGTTTTCATCCCCTTAGAAAGCTTCTTATATTTCTGTTTTTTATCAAGTCCGAATTCTTCAATATAGTTAAGATACAATTCCATATTGAAGCTATGATATAACTGTCCATAGAACTTTCCTATCTGCCATAATCTCATATTTCCGTCAAAAAAGCCGTCATCCGCAAATACTATTCCAAGCCTTTCCTTGGCTGCTGCCTCATTAAGCCGCATATCACAGCCGTCTATCACTATACTTCCGGATGAACTGTAAAGTCCCATAAGTGTACGCATAAGTGTTGTTTTGCCTGATCCGTTTTCGCCAATCAACCCACAAATATGTCCTTTGGGAATGTGGAATGTCATATTATCAAGGAGATATGAATTGCTGTCGGGATTTATTTTATTAAGATTACTGACTTCTAACATGTAGCGTCCCCCCTGTCTTTTTGGTAGTTTATAAAATTGTCCGTTTTATTATTTTTATGTGATATAACACCATGTGATATAACACCATGTGATTAGTACAGCATTCATATTTTAACTTATTTTTATAAATACATATTATAAAACAGAAAAACTGTACATGTACTGTATATATTAATATATACAGTACATGTACAGTTTTGTCAAGAGCTTGTTGTCTAATTAAAAATCTTATTAAAAATCTCCTGGCTTTACGTTAGCTGGTAGTAACGAGCCATATTCTTCACCAGCCTTTGACTTAATAAAGTCTTCTTTTATCTTCTTCTGCAATTCAGGAGATTTTATTACTCTTAATGCTGCCTGTGCAAGGATACCTGCTGCCCTGTGCATACCCTTATGTGCTATGCTGCTTTTCCCCTGTGCAACTACTGACCAGCCATGCATAGTACTGTCCTTTGCCATAGTTGTTACTGTTATTGAACCCGTAGGAGCTATCCAGCTTACATCTGCAACATCAGTACTTCCTATTGGAATACTTTTCTTTCCTTTTTCATATGAAGCATCTATATTATCTTTTAAATCATATTCCCTAGAATTAAACTGGCTTGCATATTTATATTCCTCATCTGTGTATTCTACTAAAGGACTATCTATTATGCTGTCCTCCATAACCATATCCATTGCCGGAACTGAAAGAAAATCTGCATATGCGCTGACAACTCTTATATCAACCTTCGTTCCTGTCATAAGTGCTGCCCCTCTTGCCACGTCTGATACTCTTTCTATAAGCTCCTTAACATACGATGCCTTGGGAGCACGTAATGCATATAAAAGTGTTGCTTTACGTGGAACTATATTAGGTGCACTTCCACCTGCATTAAGATATGCATAATGCATTCGGCTGTCCGTTTTAACATGCTCTCTTAAATAATTGACTCCCACATTCATAAGCTCGCAGGCATCAAGAGCACTCCTTCCATCCTCAGGACAAGCTGCTGCGTGTGAACTTTTTCCTGTAAAGTCATATATAACCCTGACATTAGCAAGTGTTTTATTCATAATTCCTGTTTCAAACATTGGATGCCATGCATAAGCAAAATCAACATCATCAAAACAGCCTTCTCTTACCATAAATGCTTTTCCTGCACCGCTTTCCTCAGCAGGACATCCATAATAACGTACAGTAGCCTTTATATTGTTCTCTTCTATATATTGCTTTATAACACAGGCAGCCTCCATAGCACCTGTTCCTAAGAGATTATGTCCACATCCATGTCCTGCTTTGCCATCTTCTATGGCATTCTCATATGGGCAGTCTGCATACTGGCTTAGTCCAGGAAGTGCATCGAATTCTCCTAAGAATGCAATAACCGGCTTTCCTTCTCCTGCTTCTGCAACAAATGCTGTCTTAATTCCAGCTATTTCCTCAGTTAACCTAAAGCCTCTTTCCTTAAGAAACTCTATTTGTATCCTGGAAGACTGGAATTCCTGATATCTCGTTTCAGGATGCTCCCAGATTGCATCACTTACTTCCTCAAACTCCTTAGTATGAGCTTTAAGAATTTCATTTAATCTTTCATTCATATTGATTCCTCATTTCTATTCTTTTTTTGCAAATTGTATCAGCTGCTAATACGCTTTACCCCTATTATACATAAAAAAGCAAAGTACGCCTGTATCAATACAATACAAAGTGCCTTTGCTTTACTGCTATAAAAAAATATATAATTAAAGTATTATATACGCATATATATCCTACGCTCAAGAACTAATTGCTTAAGCATTTACACATCCGCTGGATTTACATGCACCATTATATGCTTTACCTTAGGAAAGCTCTTCTCTATGTCATCGTGCACTGTTTCGGCTATTGTATGTGCCTTGCTAAGTGTATACGAGCCATCTGTTTCTATCTCTAAATCCACATATATCTTGTTACCGAATATACGGGTCTGGAGCATGTCGATTCCTAATACATCCTCATGCTTCATAACACATTCCCGTATCTGGCTGACTGTAGCATCATCACATGCGTGATCCACCATCTTATCTATAGCATCCTTGAATATGTCATAGGCTGCCTTTATGATAAATACGAATATTATCAGACTGGCGATTGAATCCATAATAGGAAAGCCTAATCTTGCACCAGCAATACCTATGAGTGCTCCTATTGATGAAAAGGCATCTGAACGATGATGCCATGCATCCGCCATAAGCGCACTTGAATCTATCTTTTTGGCGTTGTATCTTGTATACCAGTACATAGCTTCCTTACTTACTATTGATACAATAGCTGCAACAAGCGCAAGAACACCTGGAACTACTATGTTGTTATAATCTCCGCTGGTTATATTTTTAAGTGCTGCAGCTCCTATTCCAAAGCCTGTTATAAACAATACCATGGAAAGCACGATTGCAGCAACACACTCTAGTCTTTCATGTCCATAAGGGTGTTCCTTATCTGCTTTCTTTGAAGCAAGTTTTATTCCAATAATAACGACAAATGTACTAAAAACATCAGATGCCGAGTGTATGGCATCACTTATCATCGCATTGGAATGTGCTATAAAACCAGCTATAAGCTTCATAACTGACAGCAGTATATTACCAATAATTGTTACGAAGGATACCTTATTAGCTACTCTCTGGAATTCATCCTCAGCGACAATTCCGTTATGTATGTCAGATGTAGCCTGGATACTTCCTGATACATTTTTTTTCTTTTCCATTGTTTCATTCCTCCTGTTAATAAGACTTATCCGACTTCGCATGTATAAATATAAATACAAACATCAGTATTAATATATTCATATATGTTATATCTATGTAACCCTATAACACTAAGATATGTGGGAGTTGTATGCGAAATACATATAATAATAAAGATATAAAAACACCCACGAATCAGTATTAGCAACTACTGTCCCGTGGATAGAAAAGATTCCACTGTCACGCGTGTGACCCGACTCCTGGATTATACTTTTATATTATCATGTGATTTAATCTTATTTTCACATAACAGGCATAAGATATCATATAATCCCGGTCTGCTCAGTTTGTACTGTAGATTTATATGCAGTGCAAAGAGTTTATTATTGTATATCACGCGTATATATTGTTTGTCAAGTATAACATTATTTATTGTAATCTAACATTTGTTTGATTACATCTATCACCCATTTATCGATTCATTTATCAACAAACTTCACTTGAATAAAATATTAATTTACCGGCAATTATAATTCTTATCGGCAAAATATCCCGCATATTCATGGCATGAAAAGTTGAGATATTTTGCCGGTAATGATATAATAATTCCTGTTAATAATTATGATGGAGGTGAATACAATGTATCTAAATGTCAAAGAAACTGCAGAGAAATGGAAAATTTCCGAAAGAAGTGTACGAAATTATTGTTCACATGGAAAGATACCCGGCGCTATTATTGACGGTAAATCATGGAAAATACCCAAAAATGCAGTTAAACCAGTCAGAAAGAAAAGAAACGCAATGATACCCAGAGATTTACTTACCCGTCTTACTATTGAAAAAGAATCCGGAATTTCCGGTGGAATATACCATAAAATTCAAATTGATTTAACTTATAACTCCAATCACATCGAAGGCAGCCAGCTTTCACATGACCAGACAAGATATATTTTTGAAACTAATACAATAGGCATACAGAATGAAACCATCAATGTTGACGATATAGTTGAAACCGCTAATCATTTTAAGTGTATTGACTTAATCATTGATTTAGCCAACTATCCTCTAAGTGAATCTCTTATCAAGCAGCTTCATCTGATATTAAAGTCAGGTACTTCTGATAGCAGGAAATCCTGGTTTGCTGTCGGTGATTACAAAAGGATTGAAAATGAAGTCGGTGGCATGCCAACTACAAAGCCTGAAAATGTATGCAAAGAATTAAAGGCTTTACTTAAAAGTTATAATAATATAAAGCAAAAATCTCTAAAAGAAATAATCGAATTTCATTATGAATTCGAAAAAATACACCCATTTCAAGATGGCAATGGTCGTGTTGGCAGATTAATTATGTTTAAGGAATGCCTTCGCAATGGCATAACTCCATTTATTATAGAAGATGATATAAAGGAATTTTATTACCGTGGATTAAAGGAATGGAAAAACGAACAGGGATATTTAGTTGATACCTGTCTTACCGCTCAGGATAGATTTAAAACTTATCTTGATTATTTTGGCATTGAGTATAAAGATTAATAAAAATTAGTGGATGATAAAAACTATTTCTGTCATCCACTAATTTAATTTACTTTTTAATAGTTTCTAATAAACCATTCTTAAAATGATTACTTTATAAGGCTTTACTTAATCTTAACAACTGCCTTATGAATGTTAACTGGTTCATCCATTGTGCAGTTAGGACGATGAATATCATTAGTAAAGTATACTGTGAATTCACCTGGATGTAATGTTACAAACTGCTCGTTCTCTACATCTGCGTAGAAAATATTATCCTTACCTGCTGGTTCTTCACCTGTTACACCTGGAAGAAGTGGTGCATAGCCCTGTACTTCCTTTCCTGTGAAAAGATACTGGATATCAATATAATTTCTATGGCTTTCTGCTCTCTTATTCTCTACTGGAGCTGTTGTCTGATCCTGGATAAGTACGAAAATGTTATCTCCATCAAGCTCGTATCTTCCTACTGGAAGCTCTGCTGTTTCTGGCTTAGCAAGAAAGTCAAGTGCTGTCTTTATTGCTGCTGGATACTGATAATTTCCTTCTTTTGCATTAAGTGATGCGTAAATCATTATAAAATCTCCCTTCGTATCTGTTTGTAAAACTCTATATAAAATGTATCACTTAAATGATAAAGTTTCAACACTTTTCTATTATTTCAGACATTAATAAAACACGGATATATGTCATGTACAATCTTTCGATTATCACATAGCATAATATCCGTGTATACTGCTATTTACTAGAAGAAATATCATATATGGCCGGCATAAAACCATATTCTTATTAATTATTCCTGAATAGCCTTAAATGCTTCATCAAGATCCTCAATGATATCGTCAATATTCTCTGTACCGATTGAGAGTCTGATTGTGTTAGGCTTGATTCCCTGGTCAAGAAGCTCTGCTTCGTTGCACTCTGAATGTGTTGTGCTTGCTGGATGTATAGCAAGTGACTTAACATCGGCTACATTTGCAAGAAGTGAGAATAATTCAAGATTATCAATGAACTTCTGTGCTTCTGCTGCTCCACCCTTGATTTCAAATGTGAAGATAGAACCACCACCATTAGGGAAGTACTTCTTGTAAAGCTCCTGCTGCTTTGCATTAGTCGAGATAGATGGATGGTTAACCTTTTCTACTAATGGCTGGTCTTTTAAGTACTGAACTACTTTCAATGCATTCTCAACGTGTCTTTCTACACGAAGTGATAATGTTTCAAGTCCCTGAAGGAAGATGAAAGAATGTATAGGTGAAATAGTTGCACCTGTATCACGAAGCAGGATTGCTCTGATATATGTAACAAATGCTGCTGGAGCTGTATCCTTAGCAAAACTAACACCATGATATGATACATTTGGCTCTACTAACCATGGGAACTTATCCGCTGCTGCAACCCAGTCAAACTTACCACTATCCACGATTACACCACCAAGTGTTGTACCATGTCCGCCTATGAACTTAGTTGCTGAATGAACTACGATATCAGCACCATATTCGATAGGTCTTACAAGATAAGGTGTTGCAAATGTATTATCAACTACAAGTGGAATATTATGTGCATGTGCAATCTTGGCTATTCTTTCTATATCAACTACCTCTGAGTTAGGATTGCCAAGTGTTTCAATCTGTACTGCCTTTGTGTTAGGTCTGATAGCAGCTTCAATAGCATCATAATCAAATGGATCTACGAATGTAGCTTCAATTCCATAATCTGGAAGTGTATGTGCTAAAAGGTTGTATGTTCCACCGTAAATATTCTTAGCTGCTACGATATGGTCACCTGCGTGTGCAAGTGCCTGGAAAGCATATGCAAGTGCTGCTGCTCCTGAACCAACTGCAAGTGCTGCCACACCACCCTCAAGTGCTGCGATTCTCTTTTCAAATACGTCCTCTGTTGGATTAGTAAGACGTCCATAGATGTTACCTGCATCCTTAAGGCCGAATCTGTCTGCTGCATGCTGGCTGTTATGGAATACATATGATGATGTAAGATAGATTGGAACTGCTCTTGCATCTGTAACTGGATCAGGCTGTTCCTGTCCTACATGTAACTGTAATGTTTCAAACTTAAGATTTCTGTCTTCGTAATGTTTCTTTCCCATAGTGATATCCTCCATATAATAAATATTAGTTGTCAGTTATTATTTACATATCATTGTGATATGTTATTTCGTCGTTGACATTATAATACACACTTTAACCTAGTAGGTCAATAGTAAATATTATTCCTAATATTTATTATACGTTATAGCTTTTAACTATAATGCTATCTGACACAGCCAATCAGTTCATTAACATCACCAATTCCATTACGCACACAGTAATCTCTTATTCCTTCAATAACCTTTATAGTAGTCATAGGATCATTAAAGTTAGCTGTACCAACCGAAACCATAGTTGCACCAGCCATAATGAATTCAAGTGCATCCTCTGCGCTGGCGATTCCACCCATGCCTATGATTGGAAGCTTTACTGCATTAGCTGTCTGATATACCATTCTTACTGCAACCGGCTTGATAGCTGGACCTGAAAGTCCTCCTGTCTTGTTTGCTACCGCAAATGTTCTTCTGTTAATATCTATCTTCATGCCTGTTATAGTATTAATAAGTGACACAGCATCAGCACCACCAGCTTCTACTGCCTTTGCCATTTCTGTAATATCTGTAACGTTAGGACTTAATTTCATAATAACCGGCTGCTTTGCAACCTTCTTTACTGCCTTTGTTATACGCTCTGCCATAGCAGGAACCTGTCCAAAGGCTATACCACCCTCCTTGACATTAGGGCAGGATATATTGATTTCTAACATATCTACCGGCTGTTCACCTAACTTTTCAACAGCATCGACATAATCCTCTTCTGTTTTTCCACAAACATTTACAATTATACGTGTATCATACTGCTTAAGGAATGGTATATCTCTTTTAACAAATGTATCAAGCCCCGGATTCTGAAGTCCGATAGCATTTATCATGCCGCCATATGTCTCTGCAATTCTTGGTGTAGGATTGCCTGGCCAAGGCACATTCGCTACGCCCTTGGTTGTAACAGCTCCAAGCCTGCTTAAATCCACATATTCACAATATTCCATACCCGAGCCAAATGTTCCTGAGGCTACTGTTACAGGATTGTTGAATTCTACGCCTGCAATATTCACCTTCATATTAACATCAGCAGGGTTAAGCTGATTAACTTTAGCCGCCATTATAATTCTACCTCCTTAACATTAAATACTGGTCCTTCTTTACATACTCTCTTATTATTAACCTGTGAATGCTCATCCTTTTCTGTTGACTTGCATACACACGCAAGACACGCACCTATTCCACACGCCATCTTTTCTTCAAGTGATACATAGCAAGGAATGTTATTGCTTAAAGCATACTCTTTAATAGCACGAAGCATAGGTGTTGGACCACATGCAAATATTATATCTCCAGTAATATTATTCTGTCTTACCGCATCAAGAACATTACCCTTAGTTCCTACACTTCCATCCTCTGTTGCAACTGTTACGTGTGAATATTCATCAAACTCTGACTTTAAGAAAAGCTGTCCATCCCTGTAACCCAATACAGCCTCTGTATCACATTCAAGCTGCTTTGCAAGCTCAAGCATTGGTGGAATACCTATGCCGCCGCCAAACAGAATTGCCTTCTTAACTGGTCTGTATTCTTTCTTAAATGTGCATACTCCATCCTTACATTCGTGTACACTGACATTCTCTGCCTCTTCAAATATCGCTTTTATATCATATCCATTACCAAGTGGTCCCTGGATATCAAGAGTCTGGCCTTCTCTCATCTGTGAGAACTCCTTTGTTCCCTTTCCGGCTATACGATATACTATTCTTAGCTTATCATCATCTATTCTGCATATACTTATTGGTCTTGGCAGAAGTCTTGAGCCATCGTTTGAATATACTGATATAAACTGGCCTGGTCTTGATTCCTTTGCTATTTTCTCTTGTTTAAGCCACATTTCATATACACCGTCTGCAAGACAGGCTGTACTGATTATGGCAGCATTTTCTCTGTATGACATATTAATCCTCATTTCTGCGCACGCTTTTCGTATATTGGTTGTGTGCCGGGTGCGCGCAGGCACTTATCAATATCCATGCTTTTATCAGCAATCGCAATATACCACATTTCCATTACATATTGTGTACTTTATTTTACCATAAAGCTCCTGACCTATAAAAGGTGTATTAGATGCTTTAGATGCAAAGCTTTCTCCTACAATCCACTTTTCATCAGGTGCATAGATAACTATATCTGCTGCTGTGCCTTCTTTGATATATCCTTTATCCATCTTATAAAGCTTTGCAGGGTTTATTGTCATTTTGCAAAGAAGCTCCTTCATTGTGAGCCTTCCTGTCTTTACAAGCTTAGTTACACCTAGTGCCAGTGATGTCTCAAGGCCTGTCATTCCACTAGGTGCTGCCTTAAACTCCTTATCCTTTTCCTCACGGCTGTGTGGCGCATGGTCTGTTGCTATTATGTCTATCGTTCCATCGGCTAACGCAGCTATTATAGCCTGTCTGTCCTTTTCTGTCCTTATAGGTGGATTCACCCTCGCAAGTGTTCCCTTTTCAAGCACTACATCCTCTGTTAATGAAAAATGCTGAGGTGTAGCCTCTGCATGTACATCTGCACCTAACCTCTTAGCTGTACGCACAAGTTCAACTGATACTTCTGAGCTTATATGCTGTATACATATGGTAGCGCCTGTTTCAAGTGCAAGCATGCAATCTCTGGCAACCATAATATATTCTGAAAGTGCCGGTGCACCTCCTAAGCCTAACTTATCAGATACAACTCCCTTGTTGATTCCCTGTTGTTCTATAAATGCTGGATTCTCCTCATGAAAGCTGAGTGGCATATCAAGCTTCTTCGCCTCTTCCATAGCCTTCTTTACTAACAGCTCATCCTTAAGTGGTATTCCATCATCTGTAAATACATATGCTCCTGCCTCTTTAAGACTCTTAAAGTCTGTGAGCTCTTCGCCCTTAAAGCCTTTGGATACCGCTGCAGCTGAATATACATTTATAGGTGTGGTTTTTCCCTTATCCAGAACATACTTAAGTGTTTCAACATTGTCTATCACCGGCTTCGTATTAGCCATGCACATAACCGTAGTGAATCCGCCTGCTGCCGCAGCCTTAGCTCCTGTTTCAATATCCTCCTTATATGTAAAACCTGGATCCCTGAAATGTACGTGTGTATCAATCAGTCCCGGAGCAACTATCATACCCTTTGCATCAATAACCTGCTCATAATTATCAATGGCATTTTCCCCATCAAGTGCTTCTGATTCTTCATCAACACAGCCTATTTTCTTTATTATTCCAGCTTCTATAATGATATCTGCATAGTCCTCGAATCCACTTGCAGGATCTATTACGTAGCCATTCTTTATTAGTATCATTGTTTGAACTTCCTTTCCGCTTATAGATATATTAACATAATGTATCTATGAACTTTAATCACTTACATACTCTCTTCTCGTTCATGAATATATTGATATCAGCATATCTTTTGTTTCTTTATCATCTTTAAATACTTCCAAAAAAGCGGCTTTACCAGCAATTACAACTGATACTGCCGCTTTCTTCTGCGTTAAATATAACTCTGAACCATCAGCATGTATAATATGCTCACAGCGAAACTATCGTTTTTAATATTACTTTCCAAGTGCTCCATTAATATCTGCTATCATATCAAGTGCTGCCTGTCTTGAGGCTTCACCAAAGTTCTTATCACCAAACTTTGCATATTCATCCTTCTTATAAGCTGCTATAATACCTCTTGAACTGTTTACGATAGCACCAAGTCCATCTGGATTAAAGAATGCTGCAAGATCTTCAGCCTTTCCTCCCTGTGCACCATATCCAGGAACAAGGATATATGCCTTAGGCATAACCTTTCTTAATGTCTTGCCCATCTCTGGATATGTAGCACCTACAACTGCTCCTACATTGCTGTATGTATCACCCATACACTGGCTTCCCCATTCATCAACCTTTGCACCAACATGCTCATAAAGTGGCTTGCCGTCAATAAGCTGATCCTGAAACTCTCCACTTGATGGGTTAGAAGTCTTAACAAGTATAAATATACCCTTATTCTCTTCCTGACATATCTTTATGAATGGATTAATACCATCTGAACCAAGATATGGATTAACTGTTGCGAAATCTTCATCGAAAGGAGTTAAAAGCTTAGAGCCTACCTTAACCTTTCCAAGGTGTGCTACAGCATATGCTTCTGATGTTGAACCAATATCGCCTCTCTTAACATCACCTATTACAACCATATCCTTTTCGTGGCAATAATCAACTGTTTTCTTAAACACCTTAAGACCTTCTATGCCAAACTGTTCATACATGGCAATCTGTGGCTTAACTGCTGGAACTATATCATATATATTATCAATGATAGACTTATTAAACTGCCATATAGCCTCTGCTGCTCCTTCTAAGGTTTCTCCATACTGCTCAAATGCTGCTGCCTGAACATGCTCAGGAATAAACTTCATCATAGGATCAAGTCCAACAACTACTGGTGCATTAGTTTTTACAATCTTATCTACTAACTTGTTTATCATGTGATAACAATCTCCTTTTTATTTCTTTTTAGTTTTTAAAATGCTTCTTAGCTGTACGCTCACATTATTCTACAACTTTGGAACATCTTTATCAATAATAACTTCTGTTCCATTGTTATTAGAATATACAACCTTTCCTGAAACTATAGTATATCTTACCTGCCCTGATACCTTCTTTCCATCAAAAGGGGTATTATGTCCTTTAGATGCAAATGTATTGCTGTCTATAACATACTCCTTATCCGGGTCTATTATGGTAATATCTGCAGCTTTTCCTGGGAGAAGTGTGCCTTTGTCTATTCCTATAATCTTAGCCGGCGTGTAACTCATCCTCTCTGCCATCTGAAGTGGTGTAAGAACACCCTTCTTCACAAGTTCTGTTATAGTAAGTGCTACCGATGTTTCAAGTCCTGTTATGCCAAAAGGTGCATCTACAAAGCCTCTCTCCTTCTCTGTCTTATGATGGGGTGCATGATCTGTTGCTATGCAATCTATAACTCCGCTCTTAAGTCCTTCTATAAGCTTATCAACATCTTTTCTTGTACGAAGTGGCGGATTCATCTTATAGTTAGCATCATCCTCTGTTATAGCATCTTCTGTAAGTGTAAAATGGTGTGGCGTAACCTCAGCTGTTATATCCATGCCTTCCTTTTTGGCATCAGCTATCATGCGGACACTATCCTCTGTAGAACAATGGCATAGGTGAAGCTTGGCACCTGTGTTTTTTGCAAGGAGTATATCTCTTGCAACAATTATATCCTCAACTGCATTCATGATTCCATAGAAGCCTAATTCTCTTGCATGATTACCAGCATTCATGACACCACGTGCTGCAAGATTCTTATCCTCACAATGTGCAAACACTGGAATATCAACCTCTGCTGCAAGTCTCATAGCCTGTCTTGCTACTCTTGCATTCATAACTGATTTTCCATCCTCACTTACAGCTACCGCACCTGCCTCTTTAAGATTCTCAAAATCTGTCAGATACTCTCCATCCTGACCTGCAGTTATAGCTGCTATAGGAAGAATATTAATATCAGTAACCTCTTCTGCCTTATTCCTGATATACTCTACCATCTCTACACTATCTATAACCGGCTTAGTGTTTGGCATAGGGCATACAGTTGTAAAACCGCCTCTTGCTGCTGCTCTTGCACCTGTTCTTATAGTTTCCTTATGTTCAAAGCCTGGTTCCCTGAAATGTACATGAATGTCTATAAGACCTGGCATTACAAAACAGCCTTTAGCATCTATTATGCTATCTGATGCATCATCAATATCTTTAGCAACCTTTTCAATTATACCATCTGTTACAAGAAGATCTTTAACTTCGTCTGTATTACTTGCAGGATCAATAATTCTACCATTCTTTATCAGCATTTTCATAATCAATTCTCCCCCTAAAGTTTAGTTTTTCAAATTCATATGCCGGCACTGGCTTTCCATAATAAAAGCCTTGTATATAGTCTACTCCCAGTTCCTTTAGTATGTTAAGCTGTGCTTCATTCTCAACTCCTTCTACAATAATATCTGTATCAATCGTATCTGAAAGTTCAACTATGAGCTTTATAAATGCCTGTGCATATTCGTCATCCACTATATCATCTATAAATGTCTTATCCACTTTTATAATATCAAGCGGAAGCTGTTTTATATAATTCAGCGATGAATAGCCAGTTCCAAAGTCATCAAGTGCAATTCTTGGTCCTAGTTTCTTGATTCCTTTTATTATGTCAAGAACCCTGTCCATATCATTGATAGCAAAGCTTTCTGTTATCTCAAGAACTATGTTTTTGGGATTTACCCCTGTTTTCTTTAATATACGCGCCACAGTTTCAGCAACATCCTTCTGAAGCAGCTGCACTACCGAAAGATTAACATTGATATGGAAATCAGGTATGCCATGCTCATTCCAATATCTGCACTGTCTACAGGCTTCTTCGAGTACATAATCACCTATTGATGTTATAAGTCCAAGATACTCCGCAAGTGGTATAAAATCACCAGGTCCCATAAAACCTAATGCTTTGCTGTCCCATCTTACAAGTGCCTCACATGATGAACATTCACCTGTTCTTACATCAACTACTGGCTGATAGAATACCACAAATTCTTCTATTCCTGATGTTACAGCCTGCCTCATGCTATTCTCTATATCAAGTCTTCTTGCTGTGTTCAGCTTACTACAGCTGTCGTAAAATGTATAACCATTCTTTCCATTTTTCTTGGACTCATACATTGCTATATCAGCAAGTCTTATAATCTCATGCACATCTTTGCTATCATCCGGGAATACTGCAATACCCATACTCATAGTACAGAAATATTCTGTTTCCATAAGATACCATGGCTTATTAAACATATCCTTTACCTTGTTTGCTATACGCTCAAGCTCACTGAACATATCAGGCATAACTATGGCAACGAACTCATCTCCTCCCATACGGTAACACTTACCACGAAGTCCAACTATACTCTGAAGCCCTGCTGCTATCTGCTGCAGAAGGACATCCCCGTACTGATGTCCAAGTCCATCATTAATATGCTTGAAATCATCAAGATCTATAAACATAAGTGCGCCCTTCACACCATCTTTAACAGACTGCTTGATGATTTTTTTAAGATCAGACTCACACTTCATACGATTATAAAGTCCTGTGAGAAAATCGTTATGAGCCTGAAACTCTATCTTTTGCTGGCTCTTCTTTTTTTGTGTTATATCCGATGCAGTGCATACTATAACTTCACTTCCATCTATCCACAAAAGATTAGTAAATCTTATTTCAAACCACAAACCTGATTCCGCACTATATTTCTCAATAGGACGGATATATGGCTTAACATAATCTGTACCATCATCCTCATCATAAGCTTTCTTTCTGTCAAGATAAGACTTGTACTCTTCTGATGACATAAGCTCCTGCATACACTCTTTAATCGCATTCTGAATCTCTTTTGACTCTGCTGCAACCTTGTTAGAAAACAGGATACCAGCTGAATTTCTGTCACATACTATAATACCTGAACCTATATTGTTAAGAATATCCTTAAGGACCTCATACGAAGATAACAGAGAATTATTCGTAACTCTCATCTGTGCTGTGTTCTGTATAACTGATACTATACTATGTATAAATCCATCAATTTCTTCCATAGCTTTGTCTTTTATGCCACTTATAACAACATACATAGCCTTAATCCCATTAATCTTAATCGGGATAATACGTCCCCCTGCATCAAGGTATGTACCTTTATCAGCACTTTTTTCCAACTCTTCCAGCGAATATTCTCCATTCTCAACACGCTCTATAAGCGCACAGGTTTTCCCCACCGTTGCAATATAATCAAGTATATCCTTATCTGAATTCTCCTGTATCACTGCCATATACTCTGCCTGAATATACGCATTAGCTTTTTGTAATATAACCTCAACTATATTCTGAAATGTATCTTTTGACTCCAGGCTTTCTATCACCGAAGATAACACTTCATACTTATCAATACAATTACCCAAAACTTGCCTCCTGGATTGTTTTACATACAGTAATTATATAATATTTATACTTATTTGGGAACTGTTTTCTGACATTTTAAGAGAGATTATTTTGTTGATTTTTACGTTAGCTGGATTTTAATTTTTGATTTTATTTTTTTAATTTTTGATTTATTGTTTTATTACTTAGACTTTCCCATAAATTTTTCGATAAAAATTGAGCTTTATTACTTATTTCATCTAAAAATACTTTTAAAATTTTGCTATTCATCTTTAATAGTTCTATTACTTCATTTTTTTCTATAAATAAAATTTTTACCTGTGATTTAGCTACTAAATCTACAGGAAATTTATTTACATCTCCAAAAATAAATGCAGAAGCTATAATTTTTCCTCTCTCCAACTCTTCTATTTTTTTTACATTTCCGTCATCTTTCAACATTTCAGCTACTAAAGTTCCTTGAAGATTAATATAAATACCTTTTATTTCATCTCCTCTAAAAGCTACATATTCATCTTTTTGGTAATTTAAAATTTTATAGTTACATTTTTCTATAATTTTATCAAATTCATTTTCTTCCAACCAAATAAATAAATCAGTATTTTTTATTGCTCTTCTTTCTTGCACTTTTATATTCTCCTTATGAAATATTTATGATATAATATTTTTTAATTATTATATCATTAGTTTTAGGAGTTTGAAATGAAAAAGTTTATTATTATTTGTCCTGCTTGTAAGAAAAAAATGAAAATTTCTGATAAATCAGCAAAATATAAATGTCCTCATTGTGGAGAAATTTATAAATATAATTTCCCAAAACGAATTTTTTATAATACAAAAGATATCTTTGATGGAATTAAGCAAACTTTTTCTGATATAAAATTTAATATCAAGAAAAAATATTCTGATGCTAAAGCTACATATCAATATATGAGCCAACTTAAAAAGCATATGAAAAACGATCCCAATTGGTCTCAATATAGAAAAGAACAGCAAGAAATGAAAGATGTTTCTCCTAAAAAATCTTTTAAAGATTTTTTTAAAAGAAAATAAGGTATTATAAGGCTATTACAACATATTGTAACAGCCTTATTTTTAATTTTACCAATCTCTCTCATCAAAAGAAAGCTCTAATTTTCCTATTTTAGATTTTAGCTGTCTAAATTTTACCCCTGCTGAAGTTAACATTTTTTTAGAAGCTATATTTGATTCTGTCCCATCATACTTATCTGATAAATATACCAATTCTCTTATACCACTCTGAATTATAGCTTTACTACACTCATGACATGGAAATAGTGCAACATATATAGTGCAATTCTTTAAACTTTTAGTACTATTTAATATTGCATTTAACTCTGCGTGACATACAAAAGGATATTTTGTTTCTAAAAATTCTCCCTCTCTTTCCCACGGATACTCATCATCACTACATCCTATTGGAAGTCCATTATATCCAACTCCTACTATTTTCTTTTCTTCATTAACAATACAAGCTCCCACTTGAGTATTTGGGTCTTTACTTCTTTTTCCTGAAAGAAGTGCTACCCCCATAAAATATTCGTCCCATTCTATATAATCTTTTCTTTTCATCTTACCACCATTCCTATTTTTTATTTATATAATATCAATATTTTTAAACTTTTTCAAAATTTTATTTATCTAAAATATAAAAATTTGATAAAATATACTTAGGAGGTTGTTATATGAAAAAAATCATTTTACTTTTCTTAACTATTTATACTTTTAGCTTTTCAATTAGAGATTTTAATGGAATAAATTGGGGAGATAGTAAAGAAAATTTAAGTATTCTTTTTTCTAATTTAAAAAAGGAACCCTCAATTAATGAAAATGTGAATATATTCTCAGTTAAAAATCCTAAAGAAAATATAAAAAAATATGAATTTTATTTACAAAACAATGCTTTAAATAAAATAAGAGTAGTCTTTGATAAAGAAAGCATTGGTAAAAGAGAATTACAACAAATCTATAACCAACTTACTACTACTATAGGAGTTCCTGTTTTAAAATTACCTATATATAAAGAGATTGATAATTTAACACTAAAAGGAAATACTTTAAAATTTGTTCCTGATACTCAAACTCTTATTTATTTTACAGGGATTGATACAATTAATGAGTTAGGAAAAATGACGGATTCAAATCTTTATCTTGATTATATTCCTTCTCAAAATGAATATATTTTTTAAAAACAAGGAAATCCTTAAATTTTGTAGTAAAATAAATATATAACAGTCATTTAAGGAGGAAGATTTTTATGAAATTTGGTGCTATTGATGCTGGTGGTAAAAAATTTATTTGTGGAATAACAGATGAGCAGGGAAATACTCTTGAAAAGACTAGTTTTTTAACTGAAACTCCAGAAAAAACTATTCCTTTAGTTATTGATTTTTTTAGAAACAAGGATATTTCAGCTTTAGGTGTAGGCTGCTTTGGCCCTTTAGACTTAAATCCTAATTCTGATACATATGGATATATTACTTCTTCTCCTAAAACTGATTGGAAAAATTATAATATTTTAGGTAATTTAAAGTCAGCTTTTAATATTCCAATATTTTTAGATACTAATATGAACGTTGGAGTCTTAGGAGAAGCTATGTGGGGAGCTGGAAAAGGGTTAAAAAATACTATTTTTTTAACTATTGGAAACGGAATTGGTGGAGGAGCTATTGTTGAAGGAAAAATTGTTCATGGAATGCTTCACCCTGAAATGGGTCATATGTTTGTAAGTAGACACCCAAGAGATAAATTTGCTGGTACTTGTCCTTTTCATGGTGGAAACTGTTTAGAAGGTATGGCATCTGTTCCTGCTATTGAAAAACGTTGGGGAAAATCTTTGTCTTCTCTTCCAATTGAACATCCTGCATGGGATTTAGAAGCTTTTTATATTGCTCATGCACTTGTAAACTATATTTTAATTCTTTCACCTGAAAAAATTATACTTGGCGGAGAGGTTATGAAATATAAACAACTACTACCAATAGTGAAAAAAGCTGTTATTAAATTACTTAACGGTTATATACAAACAAATCAAATTTTTAGAGAAATTGACGACTACATAGTGCTTCCAGATTTAGGAGAAAACTCTGGTTTCTTTGGAGCTGCTGCTCTATGTATTAAAAATTTTAAATAATAAAAATTAATAAAAAACTCAAGAGGGATTCTTTTTAAATAAAGAAAACATTCTTGAGTTTTTATAATATTTAAATAAATAATCTATCTATTCATTGCCATCACAGGATCTTTTCTCACAAAATTTCTATACATATAAATTGAAATCATACAAGTTATAACTTCCACAGTAGGAAAAGCTAACCAAACTCCAGTAAGTCCATAAATCCTTCCTAAAATATAAGCCATTGGTAACAATAAAATTAGTTGCCTTAACATAGTTATTGTAAGAGAAGGAATCCCTTTCCCTATAGCTTGTAAGAAACATGAAAAGATAAAACAAATACTTCCAAAAGAGTAACTTGTTGAAATTATTCTAATTGTTCTTACTCCTATTGACATCATCTCATCAGTAGCATTAAAAAAATGTAATATTTCTTGTGGAAATAACCAAAATAACACACTTCCTAAAAAGTTAATAGCTACACAAATTATTATTGAATAGTTTAAAACATCTGACAATCTCTTTGAATTTTTAGCTCCATAACTATATCCCATAATTGGCATAGCTCCTTGTGTTACTCCACTAGTAGGCATATATATAAAAGTTTGAAGTTTAAAATATATTCCAAATAATGATACTGCCAAAGTAGATATTCCTGAAAGTATAAAGTTTATTCCCATTACTAAGAAAGATCCTATCGACATTATGAAAAAAGAAGGTATTCCTACACTATATATCTCTCTTATAATTTTATTATTCCATACAAAATCTTTTCTCTCTATTTTTATCTCTTGTTTCATAAAAAATAAAACATAAATAGAACATAGTAGTGCTGTCATTTGACCTATTATAGTAGCAATTGCAGCTCCCTTTACTCCCATAGCTGGAATACCAAAATATCCATATATTAAAATAGGATCTAATATTATATTGGTAACAGCTCCAATTATTTGTAAAAACATTGGGGCTAATGTATTTCCTGTTGCTTGCAGTATTTTTTCGATAGCAATTTGAGCTATTGTTCCTATACTTAAAAACGTCACTATATATGTATAGTCTATTCCCATTTTTAAAATATTACTTTCTTTTGTAAATAAGAGAAAAAATGGTTTGATAAATATAACTCCCAATAAAACCAAAATTAAATAATGTATTACTGATAAAGTCAATCCACTTGCTGCTGTTTTATTCGCCGTTTCTAAATCTTTTTCTCCAAGCTTTCTAGCAATATACGAATTAACTCCAACACCTGAACCCACAGCAATAGCAAGAATTAAATTCTGAATAGGAAAAGCTAAGGATACTGCAGTTAATGCTTCTGTTCCTAATTTCGCAACAAAAATAGAATCAACTATGTTATATAGAGAGTTTATAAGCATAGATATAGTTGGTGGTATAGACATTGATAATAATAGCGGCAGCATTTTATGGGTTCCCATTTTATTCTCTTGTTTTGACATATTTACCTCCTAAAATAAAAAAACACTTTTTACTGTTTTAATATATAAACTGAAAACAATAAAAAGCGTTTTTATTAAATTTTATATCTTTTATAATATCATACTCCTATAAAATATTCAATAATTTTATACAACTTTTTAGACTTCTTTTTTTAATTTTTTTTTACAGTTTTTTATATTTTTTGATATAATATAATTATAAAATTTTGAAAGTGAGGAGTTTTTATGCAATATAAAAGTAAAGATATAGCTAAAGTGTCTGTTGAAATGGCTATGAGTAGTAGAGAGGAAGAACAGGAGTTAAAAGATAAATATTCAAAAAAAGGAATAAAAACAGCTGCTGTAGATATTGGTGGAAATGTAGTAGAATCTATTCCTAAAATATTAGAGAGAACATTAGTAGCTGCAAAAAGAAATGGACTGATTTCTGAATCACATGTATATGAAGGAGCTGTAACAGGAGCTACTAGAGAAGCTATTGATCAAATTTTAGATAAATCTGTTGGTTTTAATGTAGGAGGAAAAATAGGTATAGCTAGATGCCAAGAACACTTATCTGTATGTATATTTTTAACTATTGGTATGTTTAGACTTGATGAAGTAGTTATTGGACTTGGGCACAGAGCTGTTCCTAATGAATAAATTTTATATTGACATTTAAAAAAATTTTATATATAATCAAATAAAATAAATGTAGAATAGTAGTATAGTAGTAGGAATAAAAAAATTTTGTAGGATTGTAGGATAGTAGGAAAATAAAATAAAAAAAATAGTTGTAGGAATTTCTTCCTATACTTTTTCGTATATTTTGTTAATTACCTTTTTACAATTCTTGTAAAAAGGTTTTTTTATTTCCTCAAAAGGAGGAATTATGAAACAAATAGTAGGACAGGAAACAAAAAAATTCTTTGGAGTAATAGTATTTTTAATACTTAGTCTTTTAAGTTATGCCAATGAAAAAACTTTTGAAATTGGTATTTCACAATTTGCAGAACACCCAGCACTTGATGCTGTAAGAAAAGGATTTGAAGATGAATTAAAAGAGCTTGGAGTTAAAGTTAATATTGATTATAAAAATTCTCAAGGGGATACTGGAACTGCTGGAATGATAGCTCAAAAATTTGTTGCAGATAAAAAAGACCTTATTTTTGCAATAGCCACTCCATCAGCTCAAGCAGCTAAACAAGCTACTGATGATATTCCAATTCTATTTAGTGCTGTTACAGACCCAGTAAGTGCTCAACTTGTAAATTCTAATGAAAAGGTTGGAGGTAATATAACAGGAACTTCAGATGCTGCCCCTATTGAAAAACAATTAGCACTTTTTAAAGAACTTAATCCAAAAGTAAAGAAAGTTGCTATTATTTACAATACAAGTGAAGCAAATTCAGAAGTTCAAATAAATACTGCTAAAAAAGTTAGTAAAAAATTAGATATCGAAATTATCCCAGTAGGTGTCAATAATATTAATGATATTCCTCAGGCAGTTAATTCTGTTATAAGAAAAGTTGATGGTTTTTATACTATTACAGATAATATAGTAGCTTCAGCTATAAACTTAATCTCAAAAGCTGCTATAAAAAACAAAAAAATAACTATTGGAGCTGAAGAAGCTCATGTCCAAGGTGGAGTATTAATGACAGATGGTCTTAGTTACTATGAACTTGGAAGACAAACAGGGGCTATGGCTAAAAAAATTTTAGTAGATAAAGTTGCTGTTCAAGATATTCCAGTTGAGATTTCTAAAAATACTAAAAAAGTTGTAAATAAAAATACATTAAATAAATTAAAATTTTCAGAAAATTCAGAAGCTTTTTCTGGAGCTACATTTATAGAATAGAAAGGAGAAAAAATGGGAGCATTACTATCTATATCACTAGAACAAGGACTTGTATTTGCAGTTCTTGCAATAGGTGTATTCATAACATATAAAATACTCGATTTTCCTGATTTATCAGTAGAAGGAACATTTCCATTTGGGGCATTTATATTTTCTAAATTTATGTTACTAGGACTAGACCCAATAAGTAGTACTTTGCTATCTTTTATCTTTGGTTCATTAGCTGGTGTTTTAACTTATGCATTACATATAAAAATGAAAATAGCTCCAATATTAGCAGGAATACTTACTATGACTATTCTTTACTCTGTCAACTTAAGAGTAAATGGAAAAGCTAATATTCCTCTATATAATTACTCTTCTATTTTTGATTATGGAAATATAATTTTGATTTTGATAGTAATCGTTCTTTTAATTAAATTTCTAATGGATATGTTTCTAAAAACAGAAAGAGGATATCTATTAATTGCTACTGGAGATAATGAAACTCTTGTTAAATCCCTAGGTGTTAACTGTAATACTTACAAATTATTAGGACTTATGTTATCAAATGGAATTGTTGCTGTAAGTGGGGCTCTTATGGGACAATTACAAGGATTTGCTGATATAAATATGGGAGCTTCTATAATTGTTTCAGCTCTTGCTTCTATTATAATAGGAGATACTTTTTTAAAAAATTCAAAAAAACTAAATGGAACAACTAGAGCTATTTTAGGAGCTATTTCTTATAAAATTATAGGTGGATTAGCATTAGAAATAGGACTTGCTCCTACAGATTTAAAGGCTATCAGTGCTATTATTGTAATTCTATTTATTGGTTATAATAATCTCTCTATTTTAGAATTTATAAAAAAAGGAGGAAAAAAAGATGCTACAAATAAAAAATTTATCCAAGAGTTTTAATATTGGGACAGAGAATGAAACAACTATATTTGAAAATTTTAATTTTACAGTTAAGGATAGTGAATTTGTAGCTGTCTTAGGTTCAAATGGATGTGGAAAATCTACTCTTTTTAATCTGATAAGTGGTTCACTAGAAAATGATGGTGGCTCTATTCTTTTAGATGGAATAGATATCAGCAATCTAAAAGAAGAAAAAAGAGCTTTTGGAATTAGTAAAATACATCAAGACCCTTCTAAAGGAGTTTCTCCTTCACTTACAATTTTAGAGAATATCTCTTTAGCTAGCAAAAAATGTGAGAAATTCTCTCTTAAAAGATTGATACAAAAAAATAAGATATCTGACTTTATAACTTTATTAAAAGAAGTTGATTTAGGACTAGAAAATAAACTAGATACTCAGGTCAAATTTCTTTCTGGAGGACAAAGACAAGCTCTCTCTCTTATTATGGCAACATTGAAAAAACCTAAACTTTTACTTTTAGATGAGCATACTTCTGCCCTAGACCCTAAAACTTCTAAAGTTATTATGGAAAAAACTAAACAATTAATAAATAAACAAAGAATTACTGCTTTGATGGTATCTCATAACCTAAGAGATGCTATAAAATATGCTGATAGAATTGTTATGCTAGATAAAGGAAAAATTATTTTAGATATTCCAAGTAAAAATATAACGGAGGAAGAATTAAGTAAAATCTATACTCAAAAAATGAATAATTCTCCTATATCAATTGCCATCTAAATATTGTTAATTTAAATTTGACAAAAATATTTTATAAGTGTATGATTTATCTAAGGAATTAAAATATTAAGTAGGAGGAAATTTAAATGGCAAATTGTAGTACTTGTCCTTCAAATGGTACATGTTCTAAGGACAAAGAAAGTTGTGGAATTGTTAACAATCCATTAAATCATATAAAAAATGTAATTGGAATTATGAGTGGTAAGGGAGGAGTTGGAAAATCAACTGTTACTACTTTACTTGCAAAAGATTTAGCAAAAAGAGGATATAAAGTTGGTATATTAGATGCCGATATCACTGGACCTAGTATTCCTAGACTTATGGGAGTAACTGGACAAATGGCTATGGGAGATGGAACAAATATTGTCCCTGTAACTTCAAAAGAAGGAATAAAAATTATCTCTTTAAACTTATTACTTCAAGATGAAAGCCAACCAGTAGTATGGAGAGGTTCGCTTATTAGTAGTGCAGTAAAACAATTCTGGGAAGAAGTATTATGGGAAGACCTCGATTATCTTCTTATAGATATGCCTCCAGGAACAGGAGATGTAGCTCTTACTGTTATGCAATCTACACCTATAAATGGAATTGTAATGGTATCTGTACCTCAAGATATGGTTTCTATGATAGTTGCTAAAGCTGTAAATATGACTAAGAAATTAGATGTTCCTGTATTAGGAGTAGTTGAAAATATGAGTTATATTATATGCCCTGGTTGTGAAACTAAAATCAGTTTCCACGAAGAGTCTGGAGCTCATGATTTCTTAAAAGAGATGGGATTACCTCTTCTTGGAGAATTACCTATGACTAAAGGTTTTGCTAGAATGACTAGAGGAGAAGAATCTGCTGATTCATCAGCAATGTTTACTCCTATAACTGATAAAATTTTAACTGAAATTTCTAAATTATAATTTTTATTAAAATATTTATAAACTAAAATAAAAAAAGAAAGTTTTTTTATAGTATATTTTTACTACTCTAAAAACTTTCTTTTTTATTATAATTAATAAAACTTACTATCTTAAAGTATATTTATAAGGATTAAAAGCCACCTGAACTAGCTTAAAATTTTGTATTCCAAAAGGTATCCCTATAATTGTACAACATTGAGTTATTCCTATCAATATATGGGATATTGCTAACCATATCCCAGCAAATATTATCCATAAAAAAGCACTAATTGGTCTTGCTGGTTCTCCAAAATTGCTCTTTAACTGTACCTTTTTTCCAAACGGTGTAAGACAAGAAGTTGCCATCTCAAAACATCCTCTTGCAAAAGGTATTGTAATTATAAATATAATACAAAGTATTCCTGCTATTACCCATTCTAATGCTAAAACTAATCCACCCAAAAAAAGCCAAATAATATTTAATAATGTATTCATTTTATTCTCCTTTTTAAATATAAAATTGTCTTTAAATATTATAACATCCTATGTAAAATATTATATTACTTTTATATGTAAAAAAAGACATACATAAGTATGTCTTAATAAACTAAATGGCGGGAGTGACGAGGGTCGAACTCGCGACCTCATGCGTGACAGGCATGCGCTCTAACCAACTGAGCTACACCCCCATTATGGTGGTCTCAACAGGACTTGAACCTGTGACCCCCTGCTTGTAAGGCAGGTGCTCTCCCAACTGAGCTATGAGACCTTAGTGGTACCCCGTAGGGGAATCGAACCCCTGTTTCCAGAGTGAAAATCTGATGTCCTTACCACTGAACGAACGGGGCATCTGGTGCCGCTTATCGGAGTCGAACCAATCACCTACTGATTACAAGTCAGTTGCTCTACCAGATGAGCTAAAGCGGCATTTTTATTCATTTTGTCATCAGTTCACGTTTTCGTTTTTCACTTTCGTGTCCCGCTGACAGATATTATATTACCACATTATATAAAAACTGTCAACAACTTTTTTTAAATTTTTTTCATTTTTTTAATATCCACTAAAAACCTAATAATTTCAAAGCTTTTTAATTATTATTTTTTAAAAAAATTATTAAATATTATAAATTTTTTTTAACTCTTTTTCACTATACTCTCTTTTTTCTTTCATATTTTTTAGCAATTCTTTATCTACATCTAATTTTTTTTCTACTTCTTTCATCTCATTTACTATCTCTACATTTTTTATTCCTAACTCTATATATTTATCTTTTATTCTTTTTAATGTAGATTTACTAGCAGGTTTTACCCACTCTTCTGTTCCTGGTCTATCTAAGCTATTAAGCTGTAATTTTGTAAATTTTAGATTTTTTAAGAATTTTACCATTCTTTCTGTATGCTCATCTGAGTCATTTAATCCTTCTATTATAAAAGTTTCAATATAGATTTCTCCTCTATATTTTTCACTTAAATTTCTTAACCCTCCCATTACTTGAGATATATCACTTTCTACAGAAGGGCGATTTATTTTTTTAAATATCAAATTATCTACACTATTTAATGTAGGAATTATTAAATCAGCTTTTTTTATATCTTCTATTACTTTTCCATCTTCTAATAATAGCCCATTAGTTATCACACAAACTTTTACATCTGTGTGCTCTTTTATCCAATCTATAATCTCTCCAATATCTTTACTTAAAGTTGGCTCTCCACTTCCTGAAAAAGTTATATAATCAGGCTTTATTTTTTTTAAAACTTCTTTTATCTCTTCTTTTACCTCTTCTGGATCTTTAAACCTTTCCCTTTTCAATGTTAATTTTTTTGTTGCTCCACATTCACAAAATATGCAATTCATATTACAACTTTTAGGAAGTACCAAGTCTACTCCCAAAGAAATTCCTAATCTTCTTGAAGGTACAGGTCCAAATACATGCTTAAACATAAAACTCCTCCCATTTATCTATTAAAGAATATAGTGTTGCTGCTAACTTATATGGATGATGTCTTACCATCCCTTTTGAATCAATTTCTAATATGTCTCTATCTTTAACTTTTATCCCTTTTTTCTTTATACTTTCTTTATTTACAAGAACTCTATCACTTCTTTGCTTTTCATATCTTGAAAGTATCTCTTCTGGTATCTCTACTGTGTCAACTATTACCTCATCTATTATTCCTTCACCTATAACTTCACATATAGCTTCTATATGTGCTAAAGCATCATATCCTTCTGTTTCCCCTGGCTGTTGCATTGCATTACAAACATATACAACCTTCCCCTTAGTTTTCTTTAAACTTTCCTTAACCCCTTTTAATAATAAATTAGGGATTAAGCTAGTATATAGACTTCCTATTCCAAATACTACTAAATCTGCCTCTTCTAAGGCTTTTAAATTTTCTAAGGGTGCCTTTCTTTCATTTTTATAAAAAACTCTTTTAATTTTCTCTTTTGAAAAAGGTATGTTAGATTCTCCTTCTACTATTTTTCCACTTTCTGTTTCAGCATATAAAAATACTTTTTCTAAAGTTGCTGGTAATATTTTTGCTTTTATATTAAATAACTTTCTAAGTCTATCTACTGCATCTCCAATATTTCCTGTTATCTCATTCATAGCCATAATAAGAAGATTTCCCAATGGATGTGCTCCTATAGAACTTTCCTCTTTAAACCTATATTGGAATACATCCTCTATTATTGGCTCTACATCACTTAGAGCAATTAATACATTTCTTAAATCTCCAGGTGGTGGAGAATCAAACTCCTTTCTTAAAGCTCCACTGCTTCCACCATCATCAGCTACAGATACAATAGCTGTTAAATCTATTGGTAAATATTTCAGTCCTCTCAATACTACTGATATTCCACTTCCCCCACCTAATACTACTACCTTAGGTTTTCTATTCATAGTATCACTCCTATATGCTACTCAACGCTATTTTTTATATTATCCCTCGAAATATAAAAAAAATCAAGTATATAAAAAAGTCCCCAGACTCCTCCAGGGACTAAAATTTATTTCTATTTTTATTATAGGTATTTAGCTTCTGTATCTCTTATTAATTTAGCTACAGCTTCTACTTTTGGCATATCCTCTTCTACAAGGTTAGCTAATGGAGAACGAACTCCTCCGATTTCTATGTTGTGGTTGATTTTTAAAGTAGCTTTGATTACTCCATACATATTTCCTTTGCAAGAGCATAGAGCTGTTATGATGTCGTTTACATCATATTGAATTGCACGAGCTGTTTCATAGTCTCCTTTTTTGAAGCACTCTAAAGCTTTAAGGAATAATTTAGGCATTGCACCATAAGTTCCTCCAATTCCTCCTTCTGCTCCTATCATAAATCCTCCGATAAATTGCTCATCTGGACCATTGAATACTATTGTATCTTTTCCTCCAATAGCTTTGAATGTTTGGATATCTTGAATAGGCATAGAAGAGTTTTTAACTCCAATTACTCTTGGATTTTTTAACATTTCTTTATATAGAGATGGTGTTAAAGCAACTCCTGCTAATTGTGGAATGTTATAAATTACGAAATCTGTGTTAGGTGCAGCACTTGAAATATCGTTCCAGTATTTAGCTATTGCATGCTCTGGTAAACGGAAATAAATAGGTGGTATAGCAGCGATTGCATCTACTCCTAAGCTTTCTGCATGAGCAGCTAATTCCATACTATCTGCTGTATTGTTACAAGCTACGTGAGCTATTACTGTTAATCTTCCTTGTGCTTCTTTCATTATAGTTTCTAGAACTAATTTTCTCTCTTCTTTACCTTGATAAATACACTCTCCAGAAGAACCTCCAACATATACTCCTTGAACTCCTGCTTCAATAAAGTATCTAGTTAAAGCTTTTACTCCTTCAACACTAATATTTCCTTCTTTGTCATAACAAGCATAGAATGCTGGTATTACTCCATAGTATTTCTCTAAATTTCTCATTTAAAAACACTCCCTTTTAACTAAAGTTTTTAATATTTAATTCTATTTCCAATGTTTTATATTAACTAATGTTCACGAGAACATTGTACTAAATATAAAGCTATTTGTCAATGATTTTTTATAAAAAATTGAAATTTTTATTTTATTTTCCTACAAAATTACCTATTTACCACACTTTTAAAAATAAAAAAATATAGAGCAAGTATAACTCCATATACTTGCTCTATTTATTCTCCTCAATCTTTGTCATTCTTGAATGTTATTTTCTCTCCTAGTAAATTTCTTAAATTGAAATCGTGACATAAGAAGAGTATGGTAATCACTCTTATTTTTTAAATTTATTCTATTTAACTATTAACTCTAGTGCTACAGGAACATTAGCAGGAACTTCCTCTTTTTTAATTATCTTATCTGCTACTTCTACTCCTACTGCTCCTATTTCAGCTGGTTTTTGTGCTACAGTTGCTCCCATTTTCCCCTCTTTTACAGATGCTACTGCGTCATCTGTAGCATCAAATCCTACTACTAGAATATCTCTTCCAGAAGCTTCTATTGCTTTTAAAGCTCCTAGAGCCATTTCATCATTATGAGCAAATACTGCATCTATTTCTGGTTGAGCTTGTAGTATATTCTCCATTACAGTAAGCCCTCTTGTTCTATCAAAATCTGCTGCTTGTTTTGCTACTGTTGTTAATTTTCCATTTACAGCTTTATTAAAACCTTCTCCTCTATCTCTTGCTGCAGTTGTTCCAGGAATTCCTTCAAGTTCAACTACTTTTCCTGCTCCATTTAATTTTTCAACTATATAGTTTCCAGCCATTTCTCCACCTAATACATTGTCTGAAGCTACGTGAGAAACTACTTTTCCTTTATTTGCTGCTCTATCTAATGTTACTACTGGAATTTTACTTCTGTTAGCTGCTCTTACTGAACTTGCTACTGCATCTGAATCAGTAGGATTTATCAATAAAACGTCTACCCCTCTTATTAATAGATCCTCTACATTTCCTAGTTCTTTTGATGGGTCATTTTGAGAATCTAATACTATTAGTTCATGTCCTAACTCTTTTGCTTTAGCCTCTGCTCCCTCTTTTAATGTAACAAAGAATGGATTGTTTTGTGTTGATACTACTAATCCTATTTTCTCTGCATTTGCAACTGTTGAAGCTACCATAATTAAAGCTGCCATTCCAAATAATTTCATTGTTTTTTTCATCCATACCACCTCTATTTTATTTATTAGACTTTCTGTCTATTAATACTGCTATTAATATTACTATTGCTTTTATCATCATTTGATAATATGATGATACATTCAATAGGTTTAAGGCGTTTCCTAAAACTCCTATAATTAAAGCTCCTAGTGCTGTACCAGTAACTCTTCCTACTCCTCCAGCAAGAGAAGTTCCACCTAATACAACAGCTGCTATCGCATCTAGCTCATATCCACTACCTGCAGTAGGCTGAGCTGAATAAAGTCTAGAAGTTAATATTACCCCTGCTAGAGCTGATAACATTCCACATAGTCCATATACCCACATCTTTACTTTATCAACATTTATTCCTGATAATTTTGTAGCCTCTTCATTTCCTCCTATTGCGTAAGTATATCTTCCAAACTTAGTATGCATAAGTAAATAATGTCCAGCTACAAATAAAGCTATCATTATATATATTGGAATAGGGATATCAAATAGGTATCCTCCACCTATATTTTCAAAAAGAAGTCCACCATCATCTACTGTTATTGGTTTTCCCTCTGTAAATACAAGAGTTGCTCCTCTTAAGAAAGTCATAGTTACCAATGTTACTATGAATGCTTGAAGCTTCATCTTAGAAACTAGAAATCCATTAAAAAATCCAAAAACTAAACCAAGAGCTAATGTTACTATGAATGCTAAGATAGGATTATGTCCAGCATTTAATAGTGATGCCATTACAGCTCCACAAAAAGCCAGTATTGATCCTACTGAAAGATCTATTCCTCCTGTTAGTATTACTAGTGTCATTCCTATTGCTATTATTGAATTGATTGAAGTTTGTCTTAATACATTTAATATATTTGCATGAGTTAAAAATCTAGGATTTAGTACAGATACTATTACAGCAAATATAATAAGTCCTATCAATGGCTTATTACTCCATATTTTTTTTAACATTCTTTCCCTCCTACTGCACATCTCATTATTTTTTCTTGTGTAGCTTCTTCTGCTAAAAACTCTCCAGTTACTTTTCCATTATGAATTACCATTATTCTATCACTAAGTCCCATTATCTCTGGCATCTCAGAAGATATCATAATTATACTTAGTCCCTTTGTTTTAAGGTCATTTATAAAGTCATATATCTCTTTTTTAGCTCCTACGTCTACCCCTCTTGTTGGTTCATCTAATATTAAGATTTTAGGGTTGGTTAGTAAGGCTTTAGCTATTGCAACTTTTTGTTGATTTCCACCACTTAGATTTTTTATTTTTTGCTCCATACTTGGTGTCTTTACTCTAAATTTTCCAATATACTCTTCTACACTTGCTTCTTCTTTTTTATGCTCTAATTTGAAAAGTGTTGAGAAGAAATTTAGAGCTGAAAGTGTCATATTCTCTTTTACACTCATTCCTAGAACTAGCCCATCACCTTTTCTATCTTCAGATACATAAGCTATTCCACACTCTATTCCCTCTTTTGCTGCCCTTATATTTTTCTCTTCTCCATCAATAAATACTTTTCCACTATCTTTTTTTAGATGACCATAGATAGTTTTTACAAGCTCACTTCTTCCAGCTCCCATCAGTCCAGAAATACCAAGTATCTCTCCCTCATGTAGTGAAAAACTTACTCCATCTACATAGCTATTTTTTAGATTTTCTACTCTTAGTATCTCTTTTCCTCTTTCTACTTTTACCCTAGGGAACTGCTCATCTAAGGTTCTTCCTACCATATTTCTTATAATAAATTCTTCATCTATATCTTTCACTTCTGCTTCACATATAAATTTACCATCTCTCATTATTGTAATATCATCACATATCTCTGGTATCTCTTTTAATCTATGAGAAATATATACTATACTCTTACCTTCAGCAGTCAATTCTTTTATTACTTTAAATAAGCTCTCTGTTTCACTATCTGTCAATGCATCTGTTGGCTCGTCCATAACTATTATCTTAGCATTTTGTGAAAGAGCTTTAGCTATCTCTACCATCTGCATTTTCCCAATAGTTAGCTCTTTTACCAGTGTATTTTCATTCTCTTTTACATTTAATTTATCTAGTAAAACTCTAGCTTCACTTTTCATTAAAGAGCTATCTATCTTCCCAAAACCATTAACTAACTCTCTTCCTAAAAATATATTTTCTGTAATTGAAAGCTCTGGAATAAGATTTAACTCTTGGTGTATTACAGCTATCCCTTTTTCTTGTGAATCATTTACATTTCTAAAATCTATTTTAGAATTTCCAACATACAAACTTCCACTATCCATGTTGTATATTCCAGTCATAACCTTTATCAGTGTTGATTTTCCAGCACCATTTTCCCCCATAAGAGCCATAACTCTTCCTTTATATATATTAAGACTTGCACCATCTAAGGCTTTTACTCCGGGGAATGTTTTAACTATATCACTCATTCTTAAAACAATCTCTTTATTCATATTTTCTCCTAAAAAACTACCCCAGATTTTAAGATAACATTTGCATATGGAGAACACTCTCCAGTTCTTACTATTGCCTCACTCTCTCTTGTAATCTTTTTAAACTCTTCATGTTTTACCCAAATTATATTAGGATTCATTCCAACCTCTTCAAAGCTTTTTAAAATTTCTTCTAACATAACAGGATTTTTTTCTTTTATCTCTTCTGCTAAAACTATCTCCTCTACTTGCATCTCACTTAGTATTGGTTTTAACACACTGATAAAAGATGGTAGCCCAGCTTCTACCGCTAAGTCAATTCTCTTTACTCCATTAGGTATTGGAAGTCCAGCATCACAAAGTGTAATATGAGCTGTATGCCCTATTTTTGCTATTTCATAAGATAATTCACTGTTTAGTAGTCTACTTCTCTTCATTTTTTACCCCCTCAAAATTTTCTACTTCTTCTATTGTTGGTATTGATGTTTGTGCACCTTTTCTAGTTACTGCTATTGCAGATACCTTTGTAGCAAACTCTATTGCTTCTCCTACATTGTTATCTTTTAACTCTCTCACTAATCCACCTATAAAGCTATCTCCAGCAGCTGTAGTATCTATTGCTTTTACCTTGTAAGCTGAATGAAACTCACATACTTCTCTATTTAAGTGAAGAGAACCTTTACTTCCTAAAGTAACTATAAGGTTAGAAACTCCCATATCTAAAAGTTTTTCTCCAGCTTTTTTTATCTCCTCTTCTGTTTCTGTTGGCATTCCTGTTATTAGAGCTAACTCACTCTCATTTGGAATAATTAAATCACTATTTTTTATTATCTTATCATCTAACTCTCTTGCTGGAGCTGGATTTAAAATAGTCATCTTTCCAAATTCCTTTGCCTTTGCTAGAGCATAAGCTACTGTTTCTACTGGTATCTCTAACTGAGCTACTACAATATCACACTCTTTTATAACATCTAGGTGTCTATCTATATAGGCTTTATCTACTTCGCTATTAGCACCTGCTACAACTAAGATTCTATTCTGTCCATTCTCCTCTACTATTATCTTAGCTATTCCTGTAGATTTTTCTCCCTCTTCAATATATCTAGTATCCACTCCACTCTCTTTCATAGAGCTGATCAAATCTTTTCCAAAAGAATCCTTTCCCACTTTTCCAAGCATTGTAACCTCTGTACCTAGTTTTCCAATAGCCACTGCTTGGTTAGCTCCCTTCCCTCCAGGTACTTGGAAAAACTCCTCTCCAAAAAGTGTTTCTCCTCCTTTAGGAGCTCTTTTACATCTAGTTACTAAGTCCATATTTATACTTCCAACTACAACTACTTTTTTCATTTACTCTCCTCTCTTTTCTAACAAAGGTTCTATATATATTTTTTTTCTCTTCTCTTTATTAACAAACAACTGATAAATTTTTTCTCCCATTATCTCCAATGGAATTGAACAAGAAAGAATATTTCTATCTAATAGCTCTAAAAACTCTGTTTTTTCAAAGCAAGCTAGTTCTAAATCCTTATCTTTCTCTTTCAATACTTTTAATACTCCATATAGCATCAAATTATTAGATGAAAAGACAGCAGTTACTGAGCTATCTAAAATCTTTTTCCCAGCTATATATCCACTTTCAAAAAGATAATCTCCCTCATAAATATTTTTCTCTTTTAACTCTACTCCCATATCATTATGAGCTTCTATATATCCTCTCATTCTCTCTCTAGCATTTAGAAAATCTAAATTACCTGTTATTAGAGCTATATCTCTATGTCCTCTTTCTAATAATTCCTTTGTAAGCTTGTAAGCTCCAATATAGTTATCTATAAATACCCCAGGAAGCTTAGAATCCTCAAACTCTCTATCCACTAGATATACTGGTATCTTCTGTTTTAAAAGAGGTGTTATGGGATTTTCTTCATAATCTCCATTAATTAGGATGGCTATTACTCCTGCTATTCTATGACCTAAAATATTTTTTATAGCTTCTTTTTCCTGCTCCAAACTCTCCACCGTATTGTATAAAGCTATTTGATACCCACCTCTATTGAAATTTTTACAAATATAATTTGTAAGGGTAGCAAAAAATGGATTGCTGATATTTGGAACCAAAAGAGCTATTGTCTTATTTTCCATTTTAGATAGATTTTGTGCTATCACATTAGGAGTATAATTTTTTTTCTCTATAAATTCCTGTACTCTTTTTTTTGTTTCTTCATTTACATTAGTATGTCCATTTACTACACGAGAAACTGTTGCTATTGATAATCCCAATTCCTTAGCTATATCTTTCATTTTCATATTATCACCATTTTATGTAACCGTTTACAATAGAATATTACCTTATGAATTGTTTTTTGTCAATACTTTATGTATCATTTTTATATAGTGTACACTAATTATGTTTTATATTTTCAAAAAAAGGATTCTAATCTCGATGCTTTTTGATAACAACATCTTAGACTAAAATCCTTTTTCTATTTTTATTTATCATTTATTTTTTCGTTATTTCCATAATTTTTTTCTTTTTTTAATTTTTTATTTCTATCATAAAATTTCCATATTCCATCTCTTTTATTATTAAAAAAATTTCCTATTACTAATATCTCTCCTGTAGGGTAGTAAAAATTATAAAATCCTGATAATTTATCATTTGAATAATATCTCTCTGATTTTATATTCCCATTTCTATAATACCTTACCCATAACCTCTCTTTTTTTCCTAGCTCATATTTTCCTCTTTCTATTAATTTTTCATCTAAATAAACTAAGTATCTTCCATCTAGTTTTCCATCTGTAAATTTTTTTATTATTTTTTTCATAAATTGCTCCAACCTTCCATTCTTCTCATTATTACAATACCACTATTTCTCTATATAAAGAAATAGATGATAAGTGTTTTATGGCTTACCATCTATTCCTTATTTTTATGAGTTACATTTTATGAAAAGGCTATTTTATATATTAGAATCTATATGATAATCCTACTTCTGCTCTATTACTATCTCCTTTATCTGTCCAGATAAATTTGTATCTAGCATCTATTCCTACTCCATTTTCATGCTCATAACCAAATCCTACATGAGCTGAAACTTTACTATCTGCTATCTCTTCTTCGTTTACTAATGCTATTTCATTTCCATATAATGTATATCTAGCATCATCAGAATCACTTACACTTAGAAGTGATACCTCTACTCCTGTCTTAAGTGAAAGTTTTCCATTAGCTACAGAGAAATCTTTTACTAAGTCTGCTCCTGCCATTCCTTCTAATACAGTTACATCTCTCTCATCTATTCTAAAGTTTCTATCACTACTTTCTACTGCATCTTGATTGATAAGAGTATATCTAGCTCCTAACATTGGCTCTACTCTTAAAGTTTCACTTATACTATATGGTTTCTTAGCTTTTAATGATAGAGTTATTGCATCAGCATCAGAACTTCCATCAGAGATAATATTATAATTTACTCCACCTACTGTATCATGTGTAGAGAACTTAGCATCTAAATCACTTTTAGTAAATCCAATATTTCCTAGTAATTCTATTCCACCCTCTGTTGTATGTTTTACATAACCACCAATATATGTGTTATCTCCATCTAGTTTTCCACCACCAGTAATATCTATCTCAGTATCTCCTTTTCCAAATACTACTCCATAAGATGTAGTATCATTTACTCCATATTCTAACATACCTACAGTTCCTGTAATATCTCCATCATACCCTCTTGATGAACTACCACCATCAAATTCTGTATCAGAGCTTAGATATTTACCAAATGCTAACCATTCTCCAGCTCCAGCTTTTCTACCAAAACTTTCTACTGTATCCATATACATATCTGTTACATCTTTAGTTACTGCATATCCTGTTGTATAGAAAGCAGAAGTTTGGAAGTCAGTATTTTTAATCATATCTTGGAACTGTCCTCCATCTTGATAGTTTATAGCATTTCTTAATGCATCATTTTCACTTAGATTTTTAATTACAGTATCATAGATAGCTGCATAATCCCCTAGTCCTAATTCATCTGCTTCTTTTACTCTAATATTAATATGTCCTACTGAATCTTCAGTTACTGTAGAAGCACTTGTATCAAAGATAACTGCTCCTTTAATTTCAGTATCTGCCCCTAGTTTATATTCAGTTTCAAAAGAGTAGCTTGGCTCTAAAGCATTAAAATTATCTCCTACTACAAATTTTATTCCTTCTCCTGCTGATACAGTAAAATCATTTACATCTTTACCTACTCCGTCCATACTAGTTTCTACACCTTTTCCAGCTCCAAGACTATTTACTTCTACGTGTAACTCTCCAGAAATATTTAAATTAACTTTATCTCCAGTAATCTCTGTTTTAGTATTGTCTATATGCCAGTGTCCACCAGTTAAATTTATTTCCTCTACATTATGAATTTTGTAGTTAAAAGTATTTTCTTCATTTTTTACATGAGTAGTTCCTTCATCTGAATGGCTTAAATTTAAAATATCATTAGTTCCATTATCTAAATCTATAACTCCATCATATGCATAGTTTTTAGCAATAGTTAGAGTATCATCATTATTTCCAAGAGTTATATCACCATGTATTCCAGTAATATCATTGATAGTTAAATCTATTTTTTCAGTTGAAGAGCTTCCATCTATTACAGGAGTTGTAGTTGTTGCTTCTCCTATCACTACATTATCCCCTAAAACTACTTTATTTACATTTTTACTATCTTCAACAGTAAAATCTAAAGTAAGTTTATCTGCTTCCAAATTTAAAAAGCTAATATCAGTTTTATTATTAGTTATACTATATTGAGTAGACTCTTCATTAGTAGCATTTCTAATAGTTAGCTCTCCATCTATTCCAATAGACTGCTCTTTACTTTGAGAAGCTACATACTCTACATCTCCTTGCCCTTCAATTTTTCCTACTATCTGGCTCTCTCCTACTTGTGTTAAAGTTCCTCCATCTAGTTTAACTGCTGTTACATTATCTCTATTTTCAATATCTGTTACAGCATTTATTGTACTATTAACCAATACTAAATCATTTGAAACATTTAATAAAGTTCCCTTTCCACCATCAGTAAAATATCCTGTTACAACACTATCATTTAATACTAATTCATCTGAACCGTTATAATTATACGCTACATCATCTCCAGTTATAACTGCTGTTAAAACATTTCCAGTTAAGTCTTGAGAAAAATCTATTGTATTATCTTTTGTATAATAAGTTTTATCATTATCTCCACTTATATTTCCAGTTGATGATAATTCTATTACACCATCATTTTTTCCACTAACAAGAGTGTAAGTACTATCTAAAACCACTCCTTTATTTGTACCAGTTCCTAAAGCTCCTTGATTAGCAGTAGTATATATAACTATTCCATAGTTATCAACTTTACCATTAAATACTGCTCCTGTTGTATTTTTTACTACTCCATAGTTATATGCAGTTCCTGTTCCATAGTTAGAAATAGCAACTCCTTCAGCATTTATAATTCCAAAATTATACCCCACTCCATTATTTAATATATACTGTCCTGAAGCTGTTCCACTATTTATTACACCATAATTATACCCTACTCCTGATATATTTTGTCCATAATTTCCAGATATTATTCCATAGTTATACCCTGTTCCTTTAATTTCTTGCCCTATACCCTTCAATGCTAAAATTATTCCATAGTTATATCCTGTTCCATTTGCAGAAGAAACATACTGTCCATCTCCACTAGCCTTAGAAATTACTCCGTAATTATACCCTACTCCTGATATATTTTGTCCATTATCTCCACCATTAGAAATTATTCCATAGTTATATCCTATTCCAAATATATACTGACCATTATCCTTTTTATTATTTATTAAACCATAATTATAACCTATCCCATTATTTAATATATACTGTCCTGAATTTTCTCCATTAGAAATTATTCCATAATTATATCCTACTCCTGATATATATTGACCATAATTTCCTTTATTATTTATTAAACCATAGTTATATCCTATCCCAGATATAGTCTGTCCACTAACTTTTCCATTAGAAATTATTCCATAATTATATCCTATTCCTAATATATTTTGTCCATGACTACCAGTATTAGAAATTATTCCATAGTTGTATCCTATTCCATTTTTTTCTATATTTTGTCCTTTATCTTCATTAAAACTAATTTCCCCATGATTGATAATTATAGCTCCTGCCATTGCTGATTGTGTTTTATTTAATTTTCCTTCATTTACGTAAATTTTTTCTTCCTCATTATTTTTTAATTCTAATCCTTCATTATATCCTGCCAATTCTTTTCCATCAGCATCATTTCCTATTACTAGCTCAGTATTTCCATTAATATGTTTATCTAATAAATCTGCAGTATTATTAATGTTAGTTAAAACTTTGTTAGAGATATTTGTTTGAGGAACAGTTACTAATACTGTACCATCTAACTTTATCTCCCCTGCTTCTGATATTGAAACTCTATCTCCTGTTATCTCTTTTATTTTATTACTACCATCATATCCTTCTGTCCACTCTTTTGCTTTCTCCATACTCCAGTCAAGACTTCCTTCTATAGCTTCTGAAGCAAGCCCCACATTCCCCATAATAGCAAAAGCTGTTACAAAACCTAAAGTTATTCTAACTTTTCTTTTCAGATATCTTTTTAGACTTTTTTCTAATTCCATTTTCATAATAAACTCCCTCCTTAAGATATAAAAAGTACTTCTTT
>ENA-UERY01000395-UERY01000395.1-human-gut-metagenome-genome-assembly--contig:-NODE-395-length-38343-cov-16.853212_pt1 | contig 38343 bp, 41 predicted proteins | sample MGYA00242989_ERZ507990 | MGnify/ENA primary metagenome ERZ507990 (study PRJEB26167, sample SAMN06115529) | human gut metagenome | host: Homo sapiens | place: China:Fujian | collected 2015-08-26...
TGTAAGTACGGTTCGGGGGCAGGCAAACGAAAACCTACCGCTGTAAAGCGGAAAGGCGTTGTTTGCCGAGCCTACAGGTGACCAACAGGATGGTAAGCTCCGATTTCCGGGCGATCTCCGGCAACCTCGCCGCCATGCAACGGAGCGTGTTGGAGAAGAAGGACAGGAAGCAGGACGGGAAGCGGGTGCGCCGCTCCCTCCGGGAAACGGCTTGACGCCTTTCCCCGGTGCAGAATGCGGCAAAGGCAGGAACTTCCGATGCGGTGTCCCTGCCTTTGCTGCATTTCCCGATGCACACCCCCGTGCGTTTATGTTGGACTTTTCCCCCGTTTGCGCTTTGGGCGCATGTCCACGTAGTTCTCCTCCAGCATACGCAGCAGGTCCGACTGGCGGTAGAGCGTCTTGCCCGGCAGCGATATATACGGGATCAGCCGTTGCGTGCGGTAGTCCTGCAACGTTCTCGGCGTGATGTGCAGCAGCCTGCACACGTCCTCGCCCGTGAGATAGACCTCGCCGTTCATCGCCGGGCGGAAGTGCGCCGTTACCGTGTCGAGGTACCTCATGCCTTCCTCCAGTGCCTCGAAGTATGCCCGTACCTCTTCCGTGTCCCTTGTGATCACTTCCATCTCACTCGTCCTCCGTCATTTCCCGGCTCATGGCTTCCACGAACGCCTCCACGTCCTCTGTCCGGTAGTAAATCTTGTGGTTGATCTGGCTGTACGGCAGCAGCCCCCGGTCACGGTAGGTCTGCAACGTCCGCTTGCTGATGCCCAGTTTCTCGCACACGTCCGCCCCGTCCATCCAGTTCATCTTTTCGGGCGGGCGGTAGCGGGCGCAAAGCTCCCTCACGTGCTGCGAGAAGCTGCCGAACCGTTCCTTCATCTCCTCGAAGGTCTTTCTCTCGATGCTTACTATTTCCATTGTCCCGATATGTTTTTATGGTTATACTTCCCTGCAAATATACCGGTCTGTATATGTCCGTGTATCAAAACCGTACCGCTTGTCCTCGTTTTGCTTCACGTTTGTAGCCTTGTCACGTTCCGGGCGGTGAAAAGCAGGGAGAAGCTCTACATATCCGCACGCCCTTCCGCATATTTTCCGCCCTTTCCGCTTGCCGTGTGCCGGACATTTCGCATATTTGTAACCGACCAAACATCATCACTATGGACGAGGCTGTCTTTATCGCACAATACACCTTCCTTGCCACTCCTGCGGTCATCGAGGAGGAGAGCCGCATCTTGGGCAAGATCGCACGCCGCCTGCGCTGCGAGTACGTCATCCGTTTCGAGGACGACGGCAAGTTCTATTTCCTTTTGGAGACCCGTTCCGGCTACGAGGAGCATTTCGCCCGGTGCGGCTGGTACATCGTCAGCCAGACCGACTTCAACAGCCGCCTGACCATCGGCATGGGCTTGTACGAGAGCGGGAACTTGGCGGGCTTTATGTACAGGCTCGATTCCGGCAGCGAGGACGAGGCACGTTTCTGGAACAATATCCTTGTCTTCACTTTCTTCAATGACTTCCGCAAGGCGTTCTTTCCGCTCGACAACCGCTTTCAGGGTTTCTTCCGCTTGGACGGCAGCTTGTGTTTGTACCTTTATGACTATTGCCCCGTCCGGCGGAACGATAAGATTACTTTCGAGGGGAAGAAGGTGTCGAACGCCGTCTGGCGTTTCAAGAGCGGCGAGCAGACCAACCTTTTCGTCAAGCTCTTCTCCATCGCCGCCAGCCGCATCCGGGCGATTCAGGAGAACAGGCACCGTGCCGTGCTGGTTCCCGTCCCGGCATCCACACGGGAGAAGCACCGCACCCGGTACGAGGCGTTCTGCCGCAAGCTCTCGGCGGACATGGGAGTAGCCGACGGGTACGGGGCGATAACCGTCGCTTATGACCGGGCGCAATACAAGGGCACGCACGGGAACGGAGACCGCACCGCCAATCTGGAGTTCCATCCCGAACGGTTCAGGGGAAAGTGCGTCTTGCTCGTGGATGACGTGCTTACTACCGGGGCTACTTTCATAGCGCTGCGGCGCAAGCTGATAGCGCATGGGGCAAAGTTCGTCATCGGCATATTCCTTGCCAAGACCATCGCTTTCGAGGACGAGCGGAAGGAATAAGGCGAGAAAGCTCTCATGCGTTCATCATTTCAGGTTATCGTGAATGGTCTAACTTGATGTACCAGCCTTCCTTGACGGGCTTGTACAGCGTGGTGTCGTTGTATGTCCTTCGGTAAATCTCGTTCAGGTCGCCGTGTTCGGTGATACGGATGTTCCGGCGGCTTTCCAATCCGGGATCGTAAACGAAACTCTTGGATGTTCCCGCATCCACGATGCCGTGGGAATAGTACGGCATAACGAGGCTCACATATACCGAATCCGCCGTTTCCCATTCCCTGCGGTCAACAAGGACAAGACCGCATCCAATCTCTGACAACAAGGAATCGAGCTGTATTCGGTCTGGCTTCAGCAGCCCATATACCGGGAGGTCTTCTTCGTCATTCGTTTCATGGGATGTATCGCTTTGCTCTGTTGAATCAAGTATAATGACCTCTTCCGGAGAAAGCGGTGGGTAGTGGAAACTGCCTTCTGAACTCTCTGACATGATTTCGTACACCTTGCGGAACGCCGCCTCGTGCGTGGCAAAGTGGCGTATCATTTCCTCGTCGCTCGGCGGCATGGGCGGCTCGCAACTCACGACGGATACAGCCGCCAACAACAGTGTTATGACAGATTTCTTCATTTTCCTATTTTAATCTTCAATGCTTTGTCTTTCTTTTGACAACCTTGGCTTCAACAATGATAGCTCCGTTGATTCCAGCCATGCCGTATCGACAGTATGCCTGTTTGCCATCCAGTTTTTTTATCCGTACATTTTGCAAGTTATCCTTGATTGTTTTATACAACCTCCCAAGTTCGGTGGTGTCCCGTACAAACGCACCGTCATAAATCCACAACAAATCCATTCCATGTAATACATTTTTTACTGCTTGTTCTCTGAAATACGGGCGATTGTTCCCCGATATGCGTATCTCATTGTCTGAAATATGCTTCAGGCATTTTCCATCCAGCGAAGCAGATATTGACAAGTCCATGTCTATGCCTTTTTTTACTGTCTGTCTGGCATTTGGTGTGCCTACACGTTGTAAACATCCATCTTGTGCAATCACATACGAAAGCGTGTAATGCGGGAACAGCCCTATTCCCTTGACTTCCACTTGCAGCGTGTCTTTATGCAGAAACAGGCGGTGCGCCGGTTCTCCTTCCAATCTGTAAGAAATGAAACTGCTTTCTGACATTTCATCACTCCGGCTGCTCACTTGCGCATGAGTGCAAAGCACACTGCAAAACAGCAGTAGAAGCAGAACTCTCATATTCGGTTGGTTGATAAAATTACCTTTCGAATGTACGCAATAATAATTCATATATTCAATCCGTTAACATAAAAATCCCGATCACGTAATACATTATCATGTTCTTCCAGTTTTATAGCTACTTTAATAAGTAAAGAAATTGCCTTCACTCTATTTTGCCATTGAGTTTTACTTTTTCTTAAAATCGTATCTGAAATAAATCATGTTAAAATTTTCATCTTGTTCCCATGAATATCCGAACAGAAAGAGCAACGTGTTATCTGCCCCGGGTAAAACCTCTGTCAAACCGTTATCAGACAAGATTTCTTTTACCTTGGGATATGTCAGATGAGGTAGCTCAATGTTTAATAGCGATGAGATGTGATTGCGTTGGGCATCATCTATATTCAAGTGGATGGCAGTAACGCTTGGCGGGACAGGGAGTTGTGTTGTCTCAAATTTTATTTTATCATCTGGATGTTCCTTGAAATACGTTTCAATCTTTCTCGTAACAGCTTTAGTTACATGTTGGCACAACGACAAATCACACGTGGACATTTCCATGTTAAACTTGAATGTATTGCTGAAAGCCTTCTGCAATACAGCTACAATACCAATTGGCTCGCTTTTGTGTAGCCTGCCATGATCGAATGGTGAGTACTTCGGGTGCAGTTCTTTCACTTTCCAATATCCCGCTCTATATTGTGTAACCCAGTCTCCAATATTGATTCTTTCCATGTTACTGTATTTTTGTTTTATGTTTTCAACGCAAGCAAGTGTAATATGTAATCACCTGCATTTTCCGCTGCTATCTTCGCTTCAAGCCTTGATATGCAGCTATCTCTTTCGCTCAATTACAAATATATATCATAAGGACAAAACTTCGGAGCGTTCGGTCTTCCTTTTTTCTATGGTATGTTCAAAAGCAGTTTTTGCGGGCGGTTGTTTGGGCGTTCCCCTTCGGGTCGGGCTTTCCGCTGCAAGTCCTCGCTATGCTGTGGGCTTTTCCCTGCAATCCCTAACGTGGGTGAAAGGGTTTTCACTGTCTTGCGCTTAAACCTTGGGCACGGGCTGTTCCGTCCCGGCGTCCGTTTCCGACCATTCCGGCAGGCTGCATGGCCGAAGCCGGACATCGGGGCGGAAAGACAAACGGAACACGTCCGTGCCATCACACGGGATGAAGTTCATCATCGGCATATCCCTTGCCAGACCATCGCTTTCGAGGATGAACGGGAATAGCTATTTCACTTTTGCGGTAATTTCATCTATCAGGTTTGTAATTTTCTCAATGGAATACTTTTCTATCAATCTTCTATTTGCCGCTTCTGTCTTTAGTCTTTCATTGATTAATTTTAGTTGGGGCAGATCCGATTGGCAGCATTCGTTCAAGTATTCTATTTCAGTGCCATAGGAGGTATATTTATAACGAGACTGCAAAAAATGCAGAAAGGTGTTGCGTGATTCGTTAGACAATCCCAAAATACTTTTTGAAACCTTGTCCGCATCAGCCTCTTGGAATATTGAAGTATCCCTATAAAGACACCGTTTGACCGGGATTGCATCATTCAATGCCAGATTCAGGCGTTCGCAAGTTTCATCCGTCAGATTTTCCAGCATGACAGACACTTTATTAGGACATTTCTCAAATCTTTGCTCGAATAGTTTTTGAAAATACGCAACCAGTACATTCAAAATTCGATCTGAACCAATATTAGAATGATTCCTTCTTGCACCCGCATGTACCTTTGAACTACAATTCAACAAACCCTCCATGTCGTTGATACCTTCCATCAGCCTGTCTATGGATTGCTTGCCTTGGGCAATGATGTCTTCCTCGGATACCTGAACAAGGTTGTCGCTATATAAAACCGATAGTATAGATATAATGACAAACAATTCTTTTAGATCAACGCTTTTATCCGCAAAGTAATACCGTACCGTTTCCTCGTAATGTTTCTCGTATTTTTCGTTATCCAGTCTCCAATAATCATACAGATTGTCCCAACTATTCAAACTTGCGTCTTTGGCTGCAAAGTATTGTTGTAAATAGGTTGTGTCAAAATACCCGCTTTCCAGATAGCAGACAATTTCATTGACGATAAAATCACTGAAAATATCCAACCGCTTGCCTATCTCTATAAAACGGTATTTGGAGAGGATTTTTTCACGCTTCTCATTTTTCTCTTTATCCGGGAACATATTGTGCAGGCTGTTGAACAGGCTCGCAATTTCGGTATTTCCACCCTTATACTCGCAGTAAACGGCGACAAAATTTGCCAATAGTGATGTTATGATAAGTTTGTATTTGGGAGATTCATGATAATGTTCCGGCAAAGCCATGATTATCCTGTGGTAATCGTTCAGACATTGCCGAAGGACTCTTAAATTATCGAATTTAGAGGCTTGGAATATCTTGATGATAAGTTCTTTGTTTTCAGACAATAGGTTTCTGTTGTTGGCGGATATTTCGCCAATGAAAAAATCAAGTGTCTCCTCTATATTCACTTTGATCTCGAAAGTGCGCCCGATGGTCTTTTCCTTGAAATCCTTGAATTTCAAATTAGATTTTTCGCCCTCTTTTTCGGAAATCTTGTTCTCATCGCCAATGATGATGACCTTGCATTTACAATGTTCCGAAAAGTAATTGATGTATCCCAACAAGGTTTCCAGTTTGACATCACACCTTTCAAGGTCGTCAAAAATCAGAATCTTGTTTCCTTTTATTTCGGAATTTTCTTCTTTCAACAACAAAATGGAGTCCAAGTCACAGGTTACACTTCCTTCATCCTTGCCATCACCGTCAATGTCGTATTTCAAAGCGATTTTCGAGGCAACTTTTAATACATTCTTAGCTAATTTCATTCCCTTGCTATATAGCCACGGAGATATTTCTTTGTTGATTTGTTCTGTGATTTGCTGGGTAGTGGTCAAACCGTATAAAGACACATAAATGGGCTGCCATTTTAACTTGTCCGCATCTCTGTTGTTTTTCAGTTGCTCCATCCATTGACGGATGAAAAACGTTTTGCCGCATCCCCAAGCGCCTCGCAACATGATGGCATATTGCGGATCGGGTATTTCCGCATATTCATTTAAAAAGGTGAGTATGTTTCTATTCATAACCATGTTTATTAGAGGTTTCAAAGTTACGGAAAAGAGTCGTAATGTTGGTGGCTAACCGACCTTTTCTGGGGAGGTTGAGCCGCTTGTTAGTTGCTAAATTTATTTATCTATCCATGCCTTAATTTCATCATGGAAATGTTTATGAAACATTTTTATCCACAACTCGTCATTACACTTATCGGGAATACAAGCATGAATACACTCGAACCATTGATCCCACATCCAGTCAAAAACTTCTTCCGTTTCCATCATCCAAAGAAGAAAATCTTTCGGTTCCCAATCAGAATATTTCAATGTATCTTTTTGAATAATCTTTTCCATGGAGCGAAGTTTTGCTTTTGCATCTTGAATGGTCATTTTCCCGTCCCAAAAATTAATAGCCGCTTGCGCAAAATCGTCTATTTGTTCTTTTGATGCCGGGGCAAAATACTTCATATCAAGTTCTCTTATCATGTCTTGCATAAAACATATCCGGCGTTTGTGCCACAGATGTTTTACATCATCTTCAATTATGTCTAAAATATACTCACCTATCAATTGTACCGCCCCAAGACCATTCGTGTCTATATTATGCCAATCATCTATTAAATAATGATGTAGCACTTTCCCCTCATTGGCAAGTTTTTCTCTTTCTTTTAATGCTTCATAAAATCCAGAGCTTTGTTTCGTCTTCTGATAACAAACCAAACATACCTCATGAGGCAGATAAATATGATGTTGCCCACAAACAGGACATATATTATTCTTATTTTTCATATTCATTTATAAGCAACTAATATGTAATTATATACGTTTTCCGCTGTATATCGCACGCTCAATTACAAATATATATCATAAGGACGAAACTTCGGAGCGTTCGGTCTTCCTTTTTTCTATGGTATGTTCAAAAGCAGTTTTTGCGGGCGGTTGTTTGGGCGTTCCCCTTCGGGTCGGGCTTTCCGCTGCAAGTCCTCGCTATGCTGTGGGCTTTCCCCTGCAATCCCTAACGTGGGTGAAAGGGTTTTCACTGTCTTGCACTTGCACCTTGGCGCACGGGCTGTTCCGTCCCGGCGTCCGTTTCCGACCATTTCGGCAGGCTGCATGGCCGAAGCCGGACATCGGGGCGGAAGGACAAACGGAACACATCCGTCCGTGCCGTCACACGGGGCTTCGGCTGTTTGCCGAAACTTCCCGTGCCCCCTCCCGCCCGAAAGAGTTCCCCGGCGTTTGTCCGGCAGCCGGAACCTGACCGTGCTCACATATACTTCTCCCGCCCGTATCTCCTTGCCTTGGGAAACGGGCGTTCCCGGCTCTCCGGAAGGCTTCTTTTTCCTGCACCCGGAAAGTAACTTACCATTGGCTGAAATGACTGATAGGGCATTTTTTCCCTAAGCTGATTGGAAAAACATTGACGAAGGTAGGCGGAGGTGAAAGCAAATCCGCAAAAAATGCCAAATCTCCACCCTGCGGGTAGTATTTACCATTTTTTCAGATGGTTGCAATTCACCTTTTCCGCTTTCAATGATGGTCAATGTTCTTCCCAATCAGCCAAGGGAAAAAAAATGGTTGGGGCGACAAGCGATGAAAACAGAGTAATAACGATTAAAATTTGTGAGTTATGGCAACAACGAACAGCACCATCGAAAAGATTGCACCGATGTTCACCGATTTGTTAATCAAGAAAATCGAGTGCTTGAAAACAGATTGGCAAAAACCTTGGATAGCGAGCCTTGAACAAGGTTTGCCCCGCAACATCAGAGGAACGCTCTACAACGGCGGCAATGTCTTGATGTTATTGTTCTACACCGAGTTTATGAAATTCACTTTGCCCGTGTTCCTCACCTTCAACCAAGCGAAGGAGGAGGACTTGAGCGTCAGCAAGGGCGCACGCTCGTTTCCCGTCTATTATTGGTTCAAGTTCGTGGTACACAAGGAGACGAAAAAGACAATCAAGTACGAGGAATACCGCAAGCTGCCCGCAACCGAGCAGGAAAATTACAAGGTCATCCCGCAGATGAAGTATTACAATGTCTTCAACATCGACCAGACCGATTTTGCAGGAAAATACCCCGAACGCTACGAGCGCATGAAAAAGGGAGAGCAGCCCGAAGACTATTCGGACGGGATGATTTACGAGGCGTTGGACGAGCTTGTCTGTCTGCAAAATTGGTATTGCCCCATCAAGGTGCAGTATTCGGACAGTGCCTACTATTCGCCCTCTTCCGACCATATCGTTTGCCCGCAGCGTGAGCAGTTCCCGCAGGGAGCGGAATATTACGGCACGCTTCTGCACGAGATGGCGCACAGCACGGGAAGCCCCCAACGGCTGAACCGCACGTTCGGCGGCTTCTTCGGGGATGCGCTCTACGCCCGTGAGGAACTTGTCGCCGAACTTACCGCCGCCCTTTGCGGTGCGTTCTTCGGCTACGCAGCTGCACCGCAGGAAAACAACGCCGCCTATCTGAAACACTGGCTCACCAAGCTAAAGGAAGAACCTGCCTTTTTGGTGGAGATATTGGGAGACGTGAACAAGGCGGCAAAGATGATAGCCGAACGGGTGATAGAGCCAATACACGAACCCGCAGCAGCCTAAACGGAATAACAAAGAAACAAGAGTATCAACCTACGGGCGGAGCAGTCCGCCCCGCTAAAACACATAAAATCATGAACGTAATCTATTTGACAGAAGAAGAATTTCAGAACAGCAAGGCACGCACGGCAGAAACGGACAAAATAGACGGCTGTCTGAAACAAATACAACCCCTTTACGAAGCGGTAAGGAAATTCCAGCCCGATGCGCTCCTTTTATATTGCGTCAGCCCGTCAGCCGCTTACCCTTGCTTTTACCGGCTTCATGTAGGGCTTATCCGTGAGGGTATTACGTTTGTCCTGCACCAAAGTTACAAGGATAAGAAATGTTATTTCGAGGTCGAGACCTCCATGTTTCCCGAAGCTAAGGGCAGCATCCTGCACCGACTGAAAGAGGAAAACCCCGAACCCAACCGGATAGGAGTTTTCACCAAACGGAAAATAGAGGATTGGATAACGTGGGGATTGAAGATTTACAAGGCGTTGGAAGCCGAGAACGAAGTTATCCAACGGATGAAAGCCGAGTATTTCGCCAAACTCGGCAGCGAGCCAATCGAATGGAAGGACACCGAAAGGCATACCGAGGGCAAAATCAAGCGGAACGGGCTTGTTTTCTCCTTCCATATATGCGGACGCAGCATTTACGAAAAAATCGAATTGTCACTGCCTTACAACAAAAGCAACTACGACACGTTCGCACGGTTGGCGGACAACCGATTTACACTGGAATAGTATGAACCACGGGCGGAGCAATCCGCCCGACAAAACCCAAGAACATGAAAACGACATTTGTTTACAAACTGATATACCGCCTAATCCTTTGGGCTTCGGTGGCTTATTTCCTTACCACCGCCGCAGGGCAGCTTTTCGCCTTGTTGCTTGTCGTGGCTCTGTTTTACTTCGTGGCACGGCTTGTTTTCGCCCTTGCGTGGCGGCTGTTTGTCGGCTTCGTGTTCGTACTGATAATCATTCTTTTAATCATCTGAAATTTATCGGTAGCCCGCTACTTTCTTTCGTGAGCCGGAGCGGGGAAAGAAAGATAGCAAAGAAACCAATTTCCCGAACGGAACGGTTTGTCAAAAATCAAAAAGAACAACTATAAACAATCAACTTAAAAATAACAGATTATGAAGACAAAAGCAAATCAATCAGCAGCAGAGAAAAACATTACGATGGTAGCATTGGCAGACATTCAGCCGAGCGGCTTCAACCCACGCAAGCGTTTCGATGAAGCAGCCCTTTACGAACTTGCCGAGAGCATCAAACGGCAGGGCGTGTTGCAGCCCATCACCGTGCGCCCCGTTGACGGGACAGACCGTTACGGGATTGTTTTCGGGGAACGCCGTTACCGTGCGTCCGTCATTGCGGGCAGGGACGAAATTCCCGCAATCGTAACCGAGTTGTCGGACGAGGAAGCCGAGGAAATGGCAATTACCGAGAACTTGCAGCGCAAGGACGTGACACCCGTGGAGGAAGCCGCAGCCTATCAACGGCTTATCGAAAGCGGACGCCACACCGTGCAGACCTTGGCGCAACTCTTCGGAAAGAACGAGAACTACATCCGCACACGGCTGAAATTCACCGCCCTTATCCCCGAAATCGCCGCCCTTTTGGAAGCGGACGAGCTGACCATCAGCGTGGCGGCTGAAATCTGCCGATACGGGGAGGACATTCAGCGTGAGGTGTACGAGAAGCATTTGCAGGACGAGGGAACGTACAACAGTTGGCGGGGACTGAAAGCCGCCGATGTCGCAAGGCGCATCGAACAGAACTTCACCACCGACCTGCAATACTACCGCTTCGACAAGACCGAGTGCGCTACGTGCGCACACAACACCAACAACCTGCTGCTGTTCCGTGATGGCGGGTGCGGGCATTGCGCCAACCGCACGTGCCTTGCCGAAATGAACACATCCTACCTCATGGAGCGGGCTGTGCAAATCATGCAGACCCAGCCGGGCGTGTCGCTCTGCCGTGACCGCTACTGCACCAACGAAACGGTGGCAGAACGGCTAACCGCTTCGGGCTACGAGGTGGAGACCCTTGACAGGTACACCGCCTTTCCAAACTGCCCGAAAGAACCCAAAGCCGAAAATTTCAACGACCCCGAACGCTACGGGGAAGCCCGCACCCGCTACGAGCAGCAATGGGCGGACTACATGGAGCAGGAGGAGGAAATCACCCGCAGGAGCGAAGCGGGGGAAATCACCGTCTATGCCAAAATCGGGCAGAAGGAGATTGACTTCTGCTATGTGGAGAACATGACCGAAGCGCAGACAGCGGACGGAAAGCCCGCACCCGCACCGCTCTCACCCGTGGAGAAATTGGAGAAGCAGGACGAGCGCAACAAGGAAATCGCACTCGAACGCACGGTGGAAGACACCAAGAAACAAATCCTCGAAGCCGACATCACGGGCGGCAAGTTCAGTGCGGACGAAGATACCATGTTATACTTCTTCCTTCTGTCCTCGCTCCGTAAGGAACACTTCGCAGCCGTGGGGATTGCGGAAGACAAGCAGTATATCACGGACGAGGACAAGATGGGGATTATCGGCAACCTCACCGTGAGGATGAAGACCATCATCCGCAGGGACTTCCTTGTAGCCAATTTCAAGGGAGCATACGGCAACAACACCGTGGCGACCCTTTTGCTTGACTTCGCACGCAGGCACATGCCGGAGGAACTCGCCAACATCGAAAGGGAGTACAACGGGGTGTACGAGAAGCGGCATCAGCGCATCGAGGAAAAGAAAGCCGTCCTCTTGGTGCAGGAACGGGCAAGGGAGCGCAAGGTAACGCAAACCGAAGAGATTGCAGCCTAAGGACAAAGGGCAGGGCGGAGAAATCCGCCCGCTACTTTCTTTCGTGAGCCGTAGCGAAAAAGAAAGATAGCAAAGAAACCGATTTTTCAACTTTCAAATTTTGATAACAATGAAGCGGGAAATCAGACAGAACGGGAAAACCGTCCTTTACAGCGGGGACGGTCATAGCATCCCCATGATATTCAACAACCTTGTCGGGAAGAACCTCAAAGGCAGGGAGTATTCGGACTATATCGCTTTCGTAGCCATTCCCGACATGGGATTTACCTACGGGAAGATAGCGTATTATTCGGACGGGAATTTAATCGCAACGGGGGAAATCAAGCCATAACATTCCCCCTCTATGTTTCATCGCCGGAAGTCCGGGACGGGTAGCGATCCGCCCGGACTTCTATTTTTACCCGCCCGTGGGAAAGGATTGACCCGATTTTCGGACGCACTTCTTTTTCTTTCGGTGAGCCGTGGGCGGGAAAAGACAAAGAAGCAAAAAGAAACCCTTTGACCCACCGGATTTTTAGCCAAGCTCCACACTCATTTTTTAGCAAACCTACGGGGAAAAACGGACAAGTAGCAAGGCTGAACCTGACGGTTTTGCGCGCAATCTCCACACCTTCGGGTCGTATTCCACGCAAAAGCCTTGCATGAAGTCCGTTCTTTCCCCGTGCCCCAAAGCAAAAAATAAATGTTTCACTTTTAATTTTTTGCATTATGAATACACTGTCTTTTCCTCAAATCACCGTAAGTTACAAGGACGCTGACGCATCCAAGAGAGTTAGAATCCACTCTTCCAAGGAGTCTTACGACATCCTCAAGACCTTCTACGAGGACTGTATGCAGCACCACGAGGAGTGCTGGGCGATGTACCTGAACGGCGCAGGCAGGCTGCTGGGCGTCTCGTGCGTCTCACGCAGCGGCATGAACAGCACGGTGGTGGACATACGCATCGTCCTCCAGACGGCTCTCGTCTCCCACGCCTCGGGAATCATCCTCTCGCACAACCACCCTTCCGGCTCGACCGTGGCGAGCACGCCGGACAACAACCTGACCAGCCAGTTGAAGAAAGGCTGCGAGGCAATCGGCATACAGCTTTTGGACCACATCATACTGACCGAGGACACCTACCTCAGCTACACGGACGAGGGGATGCTTTAAGCGTCCCCTTTTTTATTCGCTATCCGTTTCGCACTTCTTTTCTTTCGTGAGCGGGGCGGGAAAAGAACAAGAAGCAAAAGAAACCGGAAAGCGGCAGGGCGGATATGAAAAAAGCATCCCGAAGGATGCTTTCCATTTCGTCCGGCTCACGCTACATCTTCAACCCCCGTTTCCGCTCCTGCCGGATGTCGGAGAAGGAGAACTTCCCCGTCTCCTTGTCGAACTTCACCGACTTGTCCTTCTGCACGCCGTCCGGCGTCTCCATCCGTTTCACCTCCAGCGGCTTCCCGTTGTAGAAGTCCGTCATTTGCCGGTAGCTGAACTTTTCCCCCGTCAGGCTTTCCATCAGGCTGTTCAGCGTGTAGATGCTGTCTTGGTTACGCACGCTCTCCGGCACGAACTCCGGGTGATTCCTCACCCAGTCCGGGTACAGTGTCTTCGCCATCAGGCAGACCTCCGGCGAGCGTTCCGCCCACGGGATCATCATCAGCGACTCCCGGCTGTGGGCGGCGCACCTGACATACACCTCGGGCGTGAGCAGGCTTTTCGGCACTCCGCCACGCCCGACGGCGGACATCCCCGACGTTTCCACCGCCACCCGCACCCGCTCCGGCGTTTGCAGGTGTACGGGCAGGATGCTGATGCACCTGCCGTCCAGCGGCAGCAGGAAGTCCGCCATTTCGCCGTTCATCACCTCCGGGCGGATAGCCACCGCCACCCCGTAGAGTTCTTCCGGGTTGTTCTCCCGGCACTCCTTCAGCACCTCCATGCACACCTCCGGGGACGGGATATGCTGGACCAGCCCCCGGTGGAAGTCGTTCCCGAACCCCGCTTCCGTTTCCAGCGCCTTCCGGCACAGTTCCGGCGTCTTCAACTCTTCGGGCACGTTCTCCAACTGCCAGCCGTCCTCTTCAACGGCGGCACGGCAGACCTCCGCCGTGCGGTCGTGCCTGCATATCATCTCTAAAGGCACCTGATACATTCTTTCTTCTCGTTCCATGTTTTTACATTTTTTCTTGTTATAAACCCCTTTAAACATCCACCGACAACACGCACATCCATCCGCCGCTCTCCTCGTCCGGCGTCCAGCACCTCGCCCGGACATGGCAATAGCCTTCATTCTCTATCCGTTCCAGCAGGCTTTCCGCTTCATCGCATTCCGTTTCCGCCAGCAGTTTTCTATCCGCCTCCGAGAGCAGCGACTTTATGTTCACGAACTCACGCACCTCCGGGTATTGCGACAGCGTGTCCGGCACGTCGATATGCACAAAGTATTTCCGGAAATAAAACCGGATTTTCCCGCTTTTCCGTTCCACGCCCCGGGCTGGACAAGGTGGCGGCACTTCTGTTTTCATCCGCCTTCCGGCATCGTGCACACGGTATCTTTGCAGCGTCAGCGTGCAGCACGGTGTCCCGTCCCTGCGCAGGTGAAATCCCCGTTCCGTCACCCGGAACAGCTCGTGCTCCACGACCCGGCGCATGGTCCGGCAGTCGTCCTTCATGTCTTCCCAGACCTCCCCGGCGGAAACCGTCTCCAGCATGGCGAGCGTTTTCTCCGACAACAGGTTTTCCGGACATATATTGTCCCCCGCTTGTGGAAGGACAATGTCCGTCCGCCACTTCGAGGCATGCAGGGCTTCGGAAAATTCCGGTATGTCGAGGTATAGAACCAGTTCATTCCGTTCCATACCCGTCCTCCTTGTCGTTGTCCGCATTGAAGTCGAACTCCAGCTCGACCGCCTGACCGTCCGAGTCCTCCACCCAGACGGTGAAGCCGCTCTGTTCGTCCGACAGCGGGGTGTAATAGAGCCGGAACGTCTCTTTCTCCAGCGGGTAGCGGTCATTGGGCAGCAGCACCGTGCCGTCATCCAGTTTGAGCGTCCCTTCCCCGTCGAAGAGGAACCAGCGGATCGTGTACCGGGTGTCCTCCCAGCGTCCTTCCCGTTTCAGCTCGCACCGTATCTCCGCTGTCTCGTTCACTTTCAGCTCCTTCGGGACGGGCATCGTCTCCACCGTGAACGGGTATTTCGTCTGAATGTCCAGCCCGTCATTACAGGCTGCGACCAGCACGAGGGCGGCCACGATGTAGCAGCCCGTGAGTATTTTATAAATCATTGTCCTCATATATACATTATTATAATATAGCAGTTATCGAATCATAAAACGTATTCCCACGCCGACCTGCGTGTGGAACTTCCCGCAGTCGCCGCCGAACAGCACCCGTTGGCGACCGTTTACCAGCAAGACAATCTTGTCCGTCACGTAGGCGGACAGCTCCAGCGTCAGCGCACCCCCGTAGATGAAATTGTCCTCATCCGTGAGCCGGGAGCCGTCCGGCAGCAGGCTCTCGCCCCAGTTCACCGTCTCGTACCCGGCAAGGGCGGACAGCCCCAGTGCGGCGAAGAACGTCTTCTTCCGGTCTGACAGGAAGTTCAGGTAATAGCCGCCCTCGCCCGTGAACTGGCTCGCCGGATAGAGGCAGTCCCGGTAGCCGTACCGCTTCTCCAAGTATTCCGCACCGACCACCCAATGGTGGGCGTTCTTCGTGTAGGTGCTCACCGCTATCCCGGCGTGGTAGCCGAAGCCGTCGCCGTTTTTCCAGCGCATGTTGTCCGACAGCCCGCCCGTGAGCTGTATGCCCCTCATTCCGGGCAGGCACCGTTGGGCGTGTGCCTGGTTCACATGCAGGCACACCCCGAAAAGCAGGATAATGAACAGTAACCTTTTCATCGCTTACTTAATTTTCAGTTCGTTAATCTGTCTTGCCGCCACGAGGTCGGCGTTCTCCACCCGGATGGTCTGGTGCCTGCCGCCGTCCTTCTCGAACAGCTCGATGACCAGCAGCTTGTCGTCCGGTATGGTGAACTGCGGGACGGCATACACCGTGCGCACGTCGCTTTTCCCCTCCGTCACCAGCACCTCGTTGTAGCTGCGCACCGGGTCTATCACCCGCTCCTGAATGGCGGTGCGCTTCGGCACTTTCTTGTCCACGATCTTGAACCGGATAAAGTCCGTCCGGAAAGCCACGTTCGACCTGTTCCTCGTTTCCGTGTGGAAATAGAACAGCCCGTTGTGCGAGTGGATGGATTTCAGGAGGAACTGCACCCCGAAGCGTTTGCAGCCCAAGTGCCGGATCTCCCGCCTGTCCTCCTTGTAGATGCTCTGCATGATCAGCTTCACCAAGAGCGGGCTTTCGCCTGCCAGCTCACGGAAATGGATGTTCATGCGGGTATGCGAAAAGTCCGTCGTGTCCCCGTTCTCCAAAAAATCCTTCATCTCGATGTTCAGCATCTCCGGCTCATGCGCATACCGGGCATTGAACGAATAGAAGCTCCCGTCCTCGCAGATGACGGAAAAGTTCGTTTCCCCCGGAAACCCCTCGGTCGTCGCCTTCACCCGGATCACGTTCTCCGCACCGTCCGCTTTCCCGGCGATAATCCGGTCGCTTCCCAAATCCACGTACCGCACCGCCGAGGGGAAGATGATATGCACCGTCTTGGCGAACGTCACCTGCACCCCGTGGGGCGTAACCATCTGCCGGTAGGGTAGCTTCCGTGTAATCCCCTGATACAGGTCATTGCCCGTGGTCCGCTGTATCGTGTCGTTCACCTGTGCGTTCGCACCCGTCACCATGCCCACAAGCAGGGCGACCCATCCAAAAATCTTTTTCATTGTCTTTACTTTTTAATGGTTTTATAATCTGTTGATTTATTGTTGTTTGGCGTAGAGCATCAGCGGATCACCCGCTTTCAGGTGCACCTTTACCGTGCGGAACTTCTTGGCGAGGTACTGGCTGCCGCCCTGCATCAGCCCACGGGTGATGTCCATCGCCACCTGTTGCCCGGCGCTCCGTGCGAACGAGATGCTCGTTCCCAGCCCGCCGCCGATGTTCGCCATCGCCTCCTTTGCCGCTTCCCGCTCCAGTGAGGTTTCTATGCACAGCCCTTTCATTCCCTCGTTGTCATAGACCGCCAATTCCACCGGCAATATGTTACCTTGGTACTGGACGGACGATACCGTGATGTCGAGCCGTTCCCCCTGCACCTTGCCTGTACCGGATACCACCGTATTGCGTGGGATGGTCAAGTTTCCCGCCTGCAACGGTTCGAGCAGCCGGAGCTTCACCTGCTGACCGTCCATAACCGTCTGGTCTTGGTGGATGCAGGCGGCTATCGTGTTCTTCCCGAGGGCGTACCCGCTGCCCACCGCCGTGTTGAAGCCGTAGTTCCTCGGCTGGCTGTACCGCCGCATGAACTCCGCATCGCTCAATGGCTGTTGCAGCCCCGATACCGTCCGCTCCCGTGCCGCCTGCACCGCCACGGCGGGCTGTCCCAGACCGTTGCCGCCCTGCCCGGTGGCGGGTGCCTGCACGGTTGCGCCGTCCTGCCCGTTCTGCCCCATGTACTTGGCGGCAAGCTCGTAGCTCTTCTCCATCAGTGCCACCTGATCGTCGATTCCGCCCGCCTGCCGTTCCCTTTCTTCCAGTTTGGCGGTCAGTTCCTCCACCTGCCTTTTCAGCTCCTCCTTTTCCCCGTCCACCTTCGGCTCCTCGTAGAACGAGCCGAGTTTCCGGTTGATGTCCCGGTAGGCGGCGACGGAGGAGCGGCGGCCGCCGTTGCCCGAGTAGTCCCTGAACGGTTCCCGTTCCGGCTCGCTGTCCGGCAGTTCCATTTCCACCCCGTCCGCATCGCTCTCTTCGGAGAAGGCGAAGTCCTCCAGCGAGCGCACCTTCTCTGCCTGCCGCCTTTCCGCCTGCGCCTGCTCGTAGGCTTTCCGCTTGTCGCCGATGATCCCGTCGTTCTCCGGCAGGGGGATGTCGGCGTTGAACGCCCCCACGGTGTCCCGGTTCACCTCCCGCTTTTCCGAAGGCGCGAATATCAGCCACATCGAGCCGAGGAACAGCAAGCCCATCAGCGGATATACCATCAGCTTCTTCCGTTGCTGCAACTGTTTCGGGGTGAGCGGCTTGGCAGTCTTCTTCTCCTTTTTCCCGCCGCCCTTGTCCTCCTTCTTTCCGTTCCCCGTCTCCGGGGCTGCGGCATCCGCCGCCTTTACGTGCTGCGTTGCCGTTGCTTTTTCTTGGTTCTGTTCTTCCATCATGTCAAAAATTTATGGTTGTCCTACATTCTGATTCTTCTCCCCGGAGGCTTCCGCCTGCCTGTCTCCCCGGCTTGCCGCTTGCCGGGCGGCTCCTTCCGTTCCCGTTTGAGCGATGCCGTGGGGCTTGCCCGGTTGTCCGCCCGCAGGTGTGCAGCCTTCCGTTCCCGGCTTGCCGCCTTTTCGGGAAACAGCCTCGCTTCCAGACCTGCCAGTTCTTTCGCCGCCCGCTCCCGGATGGCACGGTTGTGGCTTCCGATGGCGGCTTCCGGGTAGTCACGGGAGAGGTCCCCGTTGTCCTCGCTCAGGTGGTAGTCCCACCTCAGCCGGGCGATGCCGGCAAAATCCTCCGTCAGCCCGTACTTCTCCACCGTCTCCTTCGGCACTTCCCGCTGACCGTCCCAGCCGTGGCGGGCGAGCCCGTGGAGCAGCGCCCGTTCTGCCTTCGCCGCTTCCAGATAGTCGCCGGGCAGTCTGCCGCCCGTCTTCCTCTCGTAGAGGGCGGCGGCTTGCCGCATCAGCCTGCCCCGCTCGTCCGCCTCCCGCAACTCGATCTGTTCCATGATGGTGTGGTTGTCGCCCCGCATCTCCTCGTTCCATTCCCGGCTCAGTTCTTCGAGCCTGCGGTAGCCTTCCGCCAACCCGTGGCGGATGGCCACCGAGTCGTCCGGTTTCTCGCCTTTCAAGGCAAGCCTTTTCAGTGCGTCGAGGTCGCCCTCCCTCATGCAGCAGTTCAGCAGCCGGTGCGCCGCATCCCGTTCCGCCTGCGCTTCGGGGGATAGTGGCTGCGGGGCGTTGCGCCTCGTGTACTCGTGCTCCAGCACCTTGTATTGCGCCGCCAGACGCAGCATCGGGCTTTCCGCCGCCTCCCTCACGCTCCGGGGGATTGCCGCCCCCTCACGCATCCCGTAACGGGTCTCTTTCAGGGCGTCCATGACCGCCCGCCATTCGGGATAGCCCGTCTGGTACACGTACCGGAAGAACCTGTGTTCCAGCAGCAGCTCCGCCTGTTTCCTTGTCACCTCCGGGCAGTCCCGGTAGTCCTTGACGGACTGGAGGATTGCGCCGGCATCCGCACGCCTCTTTTTCAGCAGGCTTCCGAAATACGCCGTCACCTGCCTCATGTTCCGCTCCTCCTGCCGCTCCCGGCGGCGGAGCAGCCACTCACTCAACCTCTCCGCCAGTCCCATGCCGTCCGCTTTCAAAAGGGTTGATAATACTGTCATTGGGCAATTGCAGGCGCCTGACATGCTCTATCCCCAGTTCCTTCCCGTCGTTCCTGCCGATGCGGTAGATGGAGGCGACGGTCATATAGACCGACAGTGCGCCGAACGCCGCCAGCATCACGAGGATGATTGCCACACGCATGTCGGGCGAGATACGCCCGGCGAGGCGGCGGAGCTTCCCGTCCGCCCAGTCCTGCGCCTTTGTGATGAATTTCCTTATCATAGCCGTCAGCGTTTGAGGGTCTGCAAATCCTTGTTCTCCGTGACCTCGAAGCCCTCGATGATGAAGCCCTGCGGGTTGTTGTCGCTCCTGACCGCATCCAGCAGGCGGCAGCGGGTTACAAGGCTGCGCTCCGTAACAGAGCTTTCCCTAAGGATGATCTGCCGGGCGAATGTCCGCACGCTGTACGGGTACTTGTCGAAGTCGCACCGCAGGCTGTCTATCTCTATCATCTGGTTGATATTACCGCTGATTATGCGGTTGTAATACCCCTTTTCCGAGAGGTCCTTGTAGTAGTTGAAGGCGCTCTTGTCCGCCAGCAGCAGCGAACGCCTGATGTTGCCCTCGATAGCCGACTTGTCGGGCGAGAGCGTGAAGAACAGCTCGTGGAAGCGGCGCACGTGCTCCCGTGCCTCCACCGGGCGGTTCTGCCGCACGTCCTGCGAAAGTGCCAGCATCAGGCTCTTGCCGTTGTCCAGCACGTAGATCTTCTGCCGCTGCGCCTCGGCGAAGCTGTACGACTTCCACAGGGCGAAGCCCGTCACCACGGCGCACAGGCAGGCGAATACCAGCGTGAAGAGCCGTATCTGCCTGAAGCTCGTTTCGATATTTTTCAAACTTTTAAATTCCATGTTTCCGGTTTTTTATTCGTTATGTCTCATGTTCTTGGGACATCCGCCGCTACTTGACGATTTTTCCGGCGATGTTCCCCACGGCTGCGCCCGCACCTGCGGCGGCGACGTTGCCTACCTTCGTGGCGGTCTGGTTCATCGCACGGTTGGCGTGGCTCACCCCGCCCGCCATGATGATCCAGTTGGCGACGGTCGGTATGGTGAAGTACCCGAATATCCCGATGATTAAAAAGATGATGTACACCGTGTTCGAGCTGTCCGGGATGAAGGTCGGGTCGCTCATCGCCTCGATGTCACGGGTGAGCATCAGCACTTGGATGCGTGCCAGCACCGAGCTGAACAGGTCGCTCACGGGCAGCCACATGTAGATGGAGATGTACCTCGTTATCCACTGCGTGAGCGTGCTCTGGAACCCGTCATAGACCGAGAGGGCGAACGCTATCGGACCGAGGATGGAGAGGGCGATCAGGAAGAACGTCCGTATCGTGTCGATGACCAGCGCAGCCGACTGGAACAGCAGTTCGAGCAGTTCTTGGAACCACAGCCGGATGCTCCGCTTCATGTTGTACTCCGTCCGGTCAATGTACATCACCGCCATCGTCTTCAAGTCCTTGGGCGACCAGCCCAGCTCGTCGAGCTTCTTGTCGAAGTCCTCCTTGCTCGCCAGATACGCCTTCTCCGGGTCACGGCGGAACGCCTCCCTCTCCAGCGTCTCCTTCTGTTCCCGGTATCGGTTCATGTCGAAGGTCTGTGATTCGAGCATCCCGTGGCAGCCCTTCACCACGGGCGAGAGCACCGTGTTGATCGTGCCGATGACGAAGGTGGGGAAGAAGAGGATGCACAGCCCGATGGCGAACGGGCGCAGCAGCGGGTACACGTCGATGGGCTCGGCACGGGCGAGCGCCTGCCACACCTTGGCGGCTACGTAGAACAGCGCACCCAGCCCGGCGATTCCCTTGGCTACACCCGTCAGCTTCTCGCAGAGCGGCATCATGTCCTGATACAATGCCTGCAATATCTCGTGCAGGTTCGTGAAGTCTATCGCTAACAACATAGTCCTGTATTTTTATTATATGTACGCATACATTATTATATATTTGCCCGCCTCACCAGTAACGGTCTTCCGCATCCCCGTAGAGAGCCACCACCCGGTCGGCGTCCTTTTTCTTCTTCGCCCGCAGGTAGCTCACCGAGATGTTCTTGTCCGTGTAATACTGTACGAGGTTGCGGTACTCCAGCAGCCGCTTGTAGCTCTGGTCGATGATCGCCAGCCGCTCGGCGTCCGAGAGCGACATCCCCGTCACGTTCACCACGTTCTTCAGATCTTGCAGGATGTCCGCACTCTCGCTCAGCAGCTTGGCGTACCCGAACGAGATGGTTGACAGCTCGTCCGGCGTGTAGTTCGGGTCGCCGAGCATCTTCTGGTAGTTGCGCACGTAGATTTCCGAGATGTCCGCCACCATCTCGATGGACTTCTTTACCTTCACGCCACCTTTCACCACGTCATGCACCGCCTTGAGCGCATCGTAATACTTCCGTCCCTGCTCGAATATCTTCGCCGTCTCCTTGAACCCGTCCAGCGTGTGCTGTGCGGTGGCGGAGGTCTCCACGATCTCCTTGGTCGTGTTGATGATGCCCTGCGCCAGATTGCCGGGATCGTGTACGACCCACTGGGCGTTGGCCGCACCTGCCGTCAGGCACGCCACGCCCACGATGATTGCCTTTATCGTTCTCATGTCCTTACTGTTTTAGGGTTCCGTCACTCTTTCTCCTGTACTCTCCGCCCGGCGACAGCCGGATGCGGTCTTTCTCCCGGTCATAGTCCATCATCACGGCGAAGCCCGTCTCGATGAACAGCACCCCTTCCGTTTCCCGGACGAGGTAGGTCTCCGCTTCACTGCCGCCCGTGTGGTTCCTGTGCATGACCGTCACACGGTACCTGCCGTCCTCTTCCCAGAGGGTGAAGGGCGGCTTTCCGCCCGTGCTGACCCATTCGCCGCACATCTTTTCCAACCGTTCCGCATTTGTCTCCTTGCAGGAAATGACAAACGCCAGCGCCGCCGTCACCGCCGACAGCAGCAGGATTAAATTCAATCGTCTCATCTTGATTCCGTTTTTTTTTAAGTTTTACAAAATTTTATTCTCTCCATGCCGTTTAGCCGTTTGTACATCCAGCCGTTTAACTGTTTAACCGTTTGACCGTTTAGCCGTTTGGTCAATCATCCGACCCTTCAGCCGTTCGTCCGGTCAATCAACCACCCGTCCGGCAACCTGTCCGCCACTTCAGCGCATCGGCACATTATTTATACTTCGTTTCCGCCAGCCGCTTGATGGCAAGCTCCAAGTCGCCGCCCAACTCTTCCGCCAGTGCGAACACCTCCGTCTTCTCGCTCTCCTCGGTGGTATAGGTCAGGTACTCGGCAGCCGACACCTCCGTGGCGTACACCGCCGACTGCACCCCGTTCAGACCGATCCACACCTCCTTGTACTTCCGTCCGGGATGGTTGGCGAGGTTGATGGAGAGTATCTGCGACTTCTCCTTGTCCGTCAGACCGAGCATCGACTGGATGCCGTCGAACTTGTTCATGTACTTCTTCTGGTCCAAAAGGATTTTGCAGTCCGAGTTGGTGATGATAGCCTCCTTCACGATGGGGGACGAGATAATATCATCGACTTCCTGCGTGACGACAATCGCCTCGCCGAAATATTTCCTGACGGTCTTGTACATGTACTTCAAATACTCACTCATGCTCGGCGAGGAAAGGGCTTTCCAAGCCTCCTCGCAGATCAGCATCTTCCGCACCCCTTTCAGGCGGCGCAGCTTGTTGATGAAGGCTTCCATGATGATGATCGTAACCACGGGGAACAGCTCGGCGTTATCTTTTATACTGTCAATTTCAAATACGATGAACCGCTTGTGCAGCAGGTCGATGTTCTCGTTCGAGTTCAGCAGGAAGTCGTAGCGCCCGCCCTTGTAATACTGCCGGAGCGTGGTCAGGAAGTTGTCGATGTTGAAATCCTCCCGGCTCACCTTGATGTCCCTTGCAGCCAGCTCCTTCCGGTAATCGTTCAGCATGTACTCGTAGAAGGTGTCGAACGAGGGGGCGATGTCCCGGTTCTGTTGTATCCGGCGGATGTACGCCGACACCGCACTGCCCAGCTCGCCGCTCTCCGTCTTCGTGATTTTCTCGTCCTCGCCCTTCCACAGTGCCAGCAGCAGCGTCTTGATGCTGTCCTTCTTCTCCACGCTGAACTTGTAGTCGTCCGTGAAGAAGGGGTTGAAGCTGATGGGCTTCTCCTCCGTGTACGTGTAATAAATCCCGTCCTCGCCCTTGGTCTTGCGGTGGATCAGCTCGCACAGCCCTTGGTACGAGTTGCCCGTGTCGATCAGCACGATGTGGCTGTTTTGCTCGTAATACTGGCGCACGAGGTGGTTCATGAAGAACGACTTGCCGCTCCCGCTCGGACCGAGGACGAACTTGTTGCGGTTCGAGATCACCCCTTTCTTCATCGGCAGGTCGCTGATGTCCAGATGCAGCGGTCTGCCCGTCATCCTGTCCGCCATCTTGATGCCGAAGGGCGAGAGCGAGTCCTTGTAGTTCGTCTCCTCGGTGAAGAAGCACAGGGCTTGCGGGATGAACGTGTAGAAGCTCTCCTCGAAGGGGAAGTCCCCCTCGTTGCCCGGTATCGCCGCCCAGAACAGCGTCGGCACGTCCACCGTGTTGTGCCTCGGTTTGCACTCCATCAGGGCGAGCTGGCTGCCCACCTCGTTCTTGATGCGCCTAAGCTCCTCCCGGTCGTCGCTCCACGCCATCACGTTGCAGTGGCAGCGCACCGAGGTCAGCCCTTTCGAGTGCGCCTCGTTCAGGTATTCCTCGATCCATGCCTTGTTGATCTGGTTGGAGCGGGAGTAGCGGGAGAGCGAGTGCATGTTCCGGGCGGTCTGCTCGAAGCGTTTCAGGTTCTCCCCGTGGTCGTCGATGAAGATGTACTGGTTGTAGCAGTGGTTGCAGTCCAGCAGCAAGCCCACCGGGGCGGCGAACGACAGCCGGCAGTCCGAGCGGTCGGTCGAGAGCCGCTCGTAGCGGCTGTCCGTCGCCACCTTGCCCGGCAGGTCTTCCGTGTCCGAGAGGGTGTGCAGGCAGAGGATGTCGTCGCCGATGCGCATCTCCTCCGGGTTCAACTGGATGTCCTTCAGCACCGTCGTGTCGTGCTGCGAGAGCGAGAGGTACTTCTCCACGATGCCCGCCGCCGTTTCCGTCCCGGTGATCTCGTCCGTCGTGAGGCGGCGCAGCGTAACCAGTCCGCTGTCGTTCATGATCTTCTCGAACTGACCGACCGCTTCGATGAACCTCGTAACCGTCTCCCGGTCCTCGATCTCCTTGGGGACAAGCCTGCCCTTGCAGAGGGTGGAGAACGTGCTTTCCTGACGGCTCCGTGCCTTCGTCGTCTTGGTAAGGAACAGGTAGCAGAAGTGGTTCAGGAACGGGCGTTCGTTGAAGTGCCTCTCAAAGCTCCGGCTCAGGAAGCTAAGGTCGTCCCTGTCCGTTTCCGGCCGGTACTTCTCCTCGATGAAGAAGTCCTGCTTGTGCACGATGGAATACTCCGGCAGCACCTTCACCGCCTTGTGCCAAGCCGAGTGGACCGCCTCGTACTCGCTTCCCGTGACGGAGAACAGTTCCGGCAGTTCCACCCTGAAGGCGACCGTCACGTCCGCCTCCTTGCTCACGATGCAGCCGTTCTCCACCGCCAGCAGCGGGAACTTGCTTTCGAGCGTCGCCGCTTTCATTACGTTTCTCATTCTTGCCAGTGTTTAAAGGTGAATAATCGGGGGATTTTCAGCCGGTTCACCACGTACCTCGGATGCCGCCTGCGGGCGGCTGCCTTCATCAGCCCGTGCGTGCCGTACCGGGCGTTCAGCCGGAAGGTCAGCCATACCAGCAGCGTAGCCGCAACCACGCCGAAGCCGATGCACACCCACTGGCTCACGCCCGCCATGTACAGGATGACGAACACCACGAACACGGCGAGCAGACCGCCGCAGAAGATGAAGAGGTACTGGCTTTCCAGCCCCTTGAACTCCACGTTCCTGCCGATCCCCTTGTTGATTTCCAAGTCCATAGTCCGCTGTTTTACAGGAAGAACGAACGGAGGATGGTAGCCGCCACGATCAGGAAGATGCAGGCTCCGAACCAGCTTGCGGCGACTTTGCTCACGTCCGGATCGCCGGCGCTGAACTTCCCGTACACTTTCACCCCGCCGATCAAGCCGACCACCGCACCGATGGCGTAAATCAGTTTCGTCCCCGGCTCAAAATACGAAGTGACCATCTGCGTGGCTTCGGTGATGCCCGCCTGCCCGTTTCCCTGCGCCATTGCGCCCACGGCAGCCAGTATGCAGGCCGCCGTAAAAAAGATTCTTTTCTGTTTCATTTGTCTTTAAAATTTTAATTAAACATTATGGTTGTCCATCAGCCGGGCGACACGCTCACGTGCGCCCTCGAACTCGTCCAGCATCGCCTCCCAGATGTCCGACCCCATCACGGACGGCAGCACCTCACGGGCTTCCCGCTCCGCCTTTTCGTCCGCATCGTCCGACACCAGTACCCGGCGCACCTTTTTCAGGTCATCGAAGGAGTACCCCGTGGCGAAGTCGGGGTTGCCGTCCGGGTAATAAGCCCCTAATTCCTCTTCCTCCTCCAGTTCCCGGATCTCCTCCGGCGTGGGTTCATAGTCCGTTTCCTCCTCGTCCTCCTCCGGCTCGATGTCGGAGTAGTCCGCCCCGTCGTCCTCCGCTGCGAGTTCGTCCACGGCTCCGGCTACCGCTTCCTCCCCGTCCTCCGCTCCGAAGGGCAGGTAGGTGCTTTCTCCCATGACCGTGTACGGCTCACCCGGTTGCCCCGGTTCCTTTCCCGTTCCGTCCGTGTCTTCGTCCGTCTCCGCTGTCCCGAATATCCCGGCGATGTCCTGCCGGTAGTATTTCCACAGCACAGCGAGGTAATAGAGCAGCAGGACGGTGAGCGATAATTTCAGTATCATGCCGTTTCCTCCTTCCTTTTTAAAAGAGGTTCTCCAGTTTCCCGGCGTATGCCGCCTCGATCTCCTCCCGGTATTGCTCGAAGTGCTGTGCCAGCACGTTGTCGATGTATGCCGAGAGCGACACCTTGCCGCCCGTCAGCATCACCGAGATTTTGGCGATGCGCTCGTGGTACTCACGGCGCACATAGACCGGCTTGCCGTAACGGGCGGGGATGTCCATGCCTTTAAAGAAGGTCGTCTCGTAGTCCGCCTGCCTTCCCTTGCGCCGTCTTGTGTCCGCCGCCTTCCCTTCCTGCGCCTTTTCCACCGGCACGGCAGTTTCCCCCTTTCCGGTTCCCGGTTCTCCCGTTCCCGCCGCCTCGCCCGCCATCATCCGCATCAGCAGCTCCTCGTCGATGGGCTTCTCATTCCGCTGCTTCTTCATAGCCTTCCAGTTTGAGGATGGTTGCTATCTCACGGGTCAGTTCGGGGATGCCGCTGCCTGCCAGCATCCGCCTGTCGGGAGCCAGCAGCGTGGAGCGGAACACCGTCCGTCCCGTACTGTCCGCCTCCTTGCGGAAGCGTTTCGTGTCGGGGATGCGGGTTTGCAGCATCGGCAGCCCCATGTCGGCGACCACCTGCCCGTACTTCTCGTACAGCCCGCTCGTTTCCCGCTTGTCCACTTGGTTCCAGAAAAGGTAAAGCCCCTTCAGGCGGCTCGTCTCCTTGCCCAGCATCATCCGTTGCAGCACGTCGAGGAAGGAGAGCGTGCTCTCCAGTACCGCCTTGTCCGCACTCACCGGGGCGAAGATGTAGTCCATCTGTGCGATCGTGCGCAGGATGCCCGCCGAGTTCACCGTGCCCGGCAGGTCGAAGAAGAGCAGGTCGTAGCAGCCTTCCGCCGCCAGCTCCCTTGCCGTGTCGGGGGCTTGCTCCACCCGGCACTTGCGCACCGGATAGGCGGCACGCCCCGGTTGCCGCATCTGTTCGTAAGCCGCCCGTTTCAGGTATTCGTTCTCCAGTACCGCCCGGCTGTCCCGTTCCCGCATCTCGTACAGGCTGTACTGCGGGAAGTCGCAGTCGATCACCGCCAGCGGACACCCCAAGCGGTAATGCAGGTAGCCCGCCACCAACACCGTGATAGCTGTCTTGCCGCTGCCGCCTTTCTGTGTGGCGAAAGCCACGTTCAATGTCTGTCTGTCCATATCGTCATTCTGTTGGTTATTCATCCGGCTGCCCGTGCAGCCGCTTCTCTGTTCACTCAATCGGTCAGCTTTTCAGCCACTCTGCCGTTCATTCGTCCGTTCATTCGTTCAGGCATCCGGTCATACATTCAGCCCGGCATCCATCCAATCATCCGGCTGTCCGCTTGTCCGGCTGTTCAGCCGTTTGACCGTTTAGCCGTTTAGTCATTTAGCCGTTTGGCTGTTTAGCCGATCATCCGGCTGGTTATCCGGTTGTCCGTCCGTTTGTCCGGCAAGACAATCAGCCGTTCGGCTGTCCGTCCGGTCGGCTATCCGGCTGTTTCCTTGTCTATCCGGACAGTCGTTTCACCGCTTCCACGGCGCAAAGGAATATCAAAATACCGGTAGTTTATCCGTTTGATTATCAGCGTGTCGTGCATTGTCTTTCCACCCGTAGGTTTGTCGCATCCGGGTATGGTGTCCGGACGGGAAAAGGACTGTTACTTTGCAGGCGGAAACCAAAATGGAGTAAGAATGGAAAAGAGCGGCAACCGCCCGAGGGAGTGTCCCGGCACTCCGCAGCAGGCAAGGGCATCCCCAATCTGTCCGGCAGGACGGATTTTATTTTCAAACGAAAATGGCAAGTTGTGTGCTGCGGCACTCGAAATGAATTTCGTGCCTCACCACCACCTTGCCCCCCTCGATGTGGCATCCCCCTCCGGAGTCGGGGGATACTCACAGGGGAGAGCCGTAGGCATACGGCGTTTTCAGACCATGTTTCACTTAAAATTTTACAGGATGATGGACAATCAGAAGAAGTATGCGGGCAACCACGGGCGAAACCCCAAGCCCGACAAGATGCGCCACCGCTACGTGTTCCGTCTGGACGACGGGGACAACGCCCGTTTCCTCGCGCTTTTCGACGAGTCGGGCAAGGCGACCAAGGCGGAGTTTATCGTTTCCGCACTTTTTGGCAGGGAGATTAAGGTCATTAAACTGGATAAGGGGACGCAGGATTTCTACATGCGCCTGACCACTTTCCACTCGCAGTTCCGTGCCATAGGCACGAACTACAACCAATGCGTGCGTGCGCTCAAATCCAATTTCTCGGAGAAGAAAGCCCTCGCTTTCCTCTACAAGCTGGAGCGGCACACCCTCGAACTGGTCGAGTTAAGCAAGCGGATTTCCGCATTGGTGGAGGAATTCCAAAACAAATACCCCGTCCGATGATAGCCAAGATCTCGCACGGCAGCAGCCTGTACGGGGTGCTTGCCTACAACCAGTTGAAGGTGGACGAACGGCACGCCGACGTGCTTTTCACCAGCCGGATTATCGAGCCGCAGGGCGATACCCCATACACGATAGGGCATCTTTCCCGCTCGTTCAGTGATTACCTCACAGCCAACCGCAAGACCGAGAAGCCCGTCCTGCACATCTCCCTCAATCCCGACCCGAAGGATTGCTTGAGTGAAGAGCAGTTTGTCAGCTTGGCGGAGGAGTATATGCGGCGCATGGGCTTCGGCGACCAGCCCTATATCGTCTATCGCCACAACGACATCGGGCGGGAGCACCTGCACATCGTCTCCGTCCGGGTGGACGAAACTGGGCGGGCGATTTCCGACAGCTACGAGCACGGGCGTTCGATGAAGGTCTGCCGGGAGCTGGAGAGGCAGTTCGGTCTTGCCCCGGCTACGCCCAAGCAGTGGAAGGAGGGGCTGCCCTTGTCGCCCGTCGGTTACGGGGGCGGCAACCTCAAGGGACAGTTGGCGGGAGTCATCCGCCCGCTTGCCCGGGAGTGGCGTTTCCGTACATTGGGCGAATACCGTGCCGTCCTTTCCCTTTACGGCATCACGGTGGACGAGGTAAAGGGGGAATACGGCGGGCGGGAGTATCACGGCTTGACCTATTCGGCAACCGACAGGGAGGGCAACAAGGTCGGCAAGCCCTTCAAGTCCTCCGTGTTCGGCAAGGAGGCGGGCATCGCAGCCCTTGAAAGGCGGATGCACAACGCTGCCGCATGGGAAAAGACCCACAAGGAGGTCGCCGCCGCCACCGCCGGAAAGGTTGCAGCCGCCATGCAGACCGCAGGGCATGACCGGGCGCAGTTCGAGCGGGAACTCATGCGGCAGGGCATCGGCGTGGTATTCCGTCAGAATGAAGCCGGGCGCATCTATGGGGCGACCTTCATCGACCATGCCGCCAAAGCCGTCTTCAACGGCTCCCGTCTGGGCAAGGAGTTCTCCGCAGGCGTGTTCAACGACCTTTTCGCCGGGCAGGAAGGCATTCACTTGCCGCAACCCTCCGCCGAAGTGGAACATCCCACCCGGCAGCAGGAGCAGCACAAGGACGGCACCACCCAAAACGTGGCGGCCGCTTTCAACCTCTTTACCCCCGTACCCGGCGGAGCGTCCGGCGACCAGCCCGTACCACCGCAGCGCAAAAAGAAAAAGAGGCGCAAGTACGGCAGGCAACAATAAAGAACAAAAAGATAGCATTAACCAAGCAACCATCCGCATGGCATACCGACCTCATTTTCGCAGCGTAAAGCGAACGACCGGAGTGTAGCGTTAAAAAGAAAAAGCTGTTTGAGCGAAGCGAGTTCTTTTTCTTTAGCGAAACGCAGGAAGAGAGTAGCGGAGAAAATGCAGTCTTGATTTTTTCTTTTTGGTACTTTTTCTTTTGTGTCAAGACAAAAGAAAAAGTACATAATAAAACGAAGTTTTATATTTAATTTTCAACGAATTATGCAAAACGAAGACGATTTGCGTGGACTCGCCAAAGTCATGGAGTTCATGCGTGCGATAAGCATTTTATTTGTAGTCATCAATATTTATTGGTTCTGTTACCAGTCCGTCCGGGAGTGGGGCATCGACATCGGCGTGGTCGATAGGATATTGCTCGGCTTCCAGCGTACCGCCGGGCTGTTCTCCCATATCCTCTGGACGAAGCTCTTCGCCGTGCTGTTCCTCGCCCTTAGCTGCCTCGGCACAAAGGGCGTGAAGGAACAGAAAATCACGTGGCGCAGGATCACCCTTTGCGGCGTGTCCGGCTTGCTGCTCTTTTTCGGCAACGGGTGGTTGCTCACCCTTCCTCTGCCGTTTCCGGCGGACACCGTGCTGTATATCGCCACCCTTACCGCCGGGTATATCTGCCTGCTCATGGCGGGGTTGTGGATGTCCCGCCTGCTGAAGACCGACCTGCTCGAAGACGTGTTCAACGTCGAGAACGAATCCTTCATGCAGGAGACCGAGCTGAAGGAGAACGAGTATTCCGTCAACCTCCGCACCCGCTTCTGGTTCAGGGGCAGGGCGTATGACGGATGGATCAACCTTGTCAATCCCTTCCGTGCGACGATGGTCTTGGGCACGCCCGGTTCGGGCAAGTCCTATGCAATTATCAATCAGTACATCAAACAGACCATCGAGAAGGGCTATTCGCTCTTCCTGTATGATTTCAAGTACCCCGACCTCTCCGAGATAGCCTACAACCACCTGCTCGCCCATTTGGACGGCTACAAGGTCAAGCCCAAGTTCTACGTGATAAACTTCGACAATCCGAGGGAGAGCCACCGCTGCAACCCCATCCACCCGGACTTCATGACCGACATATCCGATGCCTACGAGAGTGCCTACACGATTATGTTAAATTTGAACCGCACGTGGATTTCCAAACAGGGCGACTTCTTCGTAGAATCGCCTATCATTCTGTTAGCCAGCATTATATGGTATCTAAAAATCTACAAGAACGGCAGGTATTGCACCTTTCCCCATGCCATTGAGTTCCTGAACCGCAAGTACGCCGACATTTTCCCCATCCTGACCTCGTACCCGGAGCTGGAGAACTACCTTTCTCCCTTCATGGACGCATGGGAGTCCTCGGCGGTGGAGCAGTTGCAGGGGCAGATAGCCAGTGCCAAGATACCGCTTTCCCGCATGATCTCCCCGGCGCTCTACTGGGTGATGACGGCGGACGATTTCACCCTCGACATCAACAATCCCGAAGAGCCGAAAGTGCTCGTAGTCGGCAATAATCCCGACCGTCAGGGCATCTACGGGGCGGCGTTGGGACTGTACAACTCCCGTATCGTGAAGCTCATCAACAAGAAGAAACGGCTCAAATCCGCCGTGATTATCGACGAGCTGCCCACCATCTACATGCGTGGGCTGGACAACCTCATTGCCACCGCCCGAAGCAACAAGGTAGCCGTCATGCTCGGCTTTCAGGATTTTAGCCAGTTGAAGCGTGATTACGGAGACAAGGAGTCCGCTGTAATCTGTAATACCGTCGGCAATGTCTTTGCAGGTCAGGTAGTTGCCGAAACCGCCAAGACACTGTCCGAGCGTTTCGGCAAGGTCTTGCAGAAACGGCAGAACATGACCATCAACCGGAACGAGACCTCCGTCTCCATCAACACCCAGATGGACAGCCTTATCCCGGCAAGCAAGATTTCCAACCTCACACAGGGTATGTTCGTCGGGGCGGTAGCCGACAACTTCGACGAGCGTATCGAGCAGAAGATTTTCCATGCCGAGATTGTAGTGGATAACGAGAAGGTCAGACGGGAGACCGCCCGCTACGTGAAGATTCCGCAGATCATCGACTTCACCGACAAGGACGGCAACGACACCATGCAGCAGCAGATCGACGCCAACTACTACCGCATCAAGAACGAGGTCAGGCAGATTGTCGCCGACGAAATTGAGCGCATCAAGGCTGATCCGGAGCTGTCGCACCTGATTAAGGACAAGTGAGGATAAAAATACCCCGTCGGCAAGAACAAGCCGACGGGGTATTTTTTATTTTGCGTGGTGTTTTTCGGTATGAAGTAATGATTAAGTGGGCAAAATACATTATTTTTGTAATGATATGAATAAGGACAATCGCAAATACCGGATCTGCTTCATCGACTATATGTGGTATGTAGCCGAGATATGGCACGAAAGGGAGCATAACAACCTTAACGGGCGTATGCTGTTGTTCTTTTGCTGGCTCTTTGCCATACTCGTACCGCTTGGAACACCGTTGATGTTTCGCTATTTCAGTTGGATTGTTGCTTTTGCCGTAGTGATGATGCTCTGCTTTCTTCCCGACTTGTTCTGCCAGCTCCGCTACACAGCCGGGCGGCGTGAAGCGCTCCGTGAATATTACGGAAAGATGAAACATCCCGGCAGGAAGCTCGCCAAAATAGTCCTTATCGCTATCGCCCTGACCGTGGTGAATTTCGCACTGATGTTTCACTTCGGGTTTATACATTGGGCATGATAAACGGCAAGAGAATAAGCATCGGGTCTATCATACCTTAATATAAATATAAATCATAATCAATAGACAGATAGTTATAAATACCCCTAACCAAAAACGGAAAGTAGTAGGACCTAATTCTTCGAGTAACTTGTTCCATCCATAAGAACCGTTCCCCTTATACGTCCACTTCCAATTGAATATAAGCCCGATGAGCCAAATTGACAATAAAAATATACCAATTAAATGACCTACTTTAGGATTTGATTGAATATATTGGGCTAAATTTGATAGTAGCCCTTCAAAATTCTGATATATGTTGCTCAGCCATTCCATTTACTTATAATATTATATTTATACAGAAATACTTATGGGAATCTTTAGATACAGTCACCGTTTTTTAATGTTCTGTGGCTAACCAATCTTGTTTAGGGAGTTGAGCCATTTGTTAATAGCATCCAATCTGTCATTCTGTTTAATGGTATCTTCATTTCTACATAATTTGATTTGCCGAATAACGGAGTTCTGCATAATTGAATCGGATTTGAAAAGCAGTTCTAAAACGGCTTCATAACACTTGGAATATTTGGACAATTCATCCAATATATTTGCGTCTTTTAGAATATACAGGTTGAAATTGTACACAAATGACTTGTAACTGAAAATCTCCGACTGTAATGCTGCTGTATCAAGACAAGTATAAAACAATTCCTTATCGTGCTGATATAGCCACATATAATCAGATGGGTTCAGGTTGTAGTGCAATAAAGTTTCCGAACGGACAAATGGAAGCCCCATATTTGAGCCTACCAGATAACGGTATGTCTCATTGACTATTGACTCAACTATTTCAATGGATTCTGATTGTTTGTCCGATTCCCGTATTTCTGTAAATGTATCGGCAATAAGAACTTCCACATCCTGCGATTTGTAATATATACCGTTTTTTTGCCAGCGGAATCTACGGATATATTCTTCAGAAGTCGGACAACAGAACAGTAAAGTGTTTAACAATCGGTTCAGATATATTCGCTTATCTGGAATATGACAACGGTGTAACCCTATTATGGAGCCATAAGCGTATAGCTTTCCAAACTCGTTTTCCTCCGAATTTGAATTTTTAGGCATGTAATACAACCGCACGATATTGTCAATGAAATAATACATATCAAGATATTTCAATGTATCAGCCGATTCTCCATATTTGTTAAGTAAATGCCGCTCCAGTTTCTTGCCATACCATAAGTAGCCATCGGGATTTATTTGAAACAACTGATGAAACTTAGGTCTTGATAATGAAAAGTTCTTGTTTCTACTTTTCATTCGTTCCAGTAAGGCGACAATAATTCTATTCGTTATATCCATAGCTGTAATATTTATTGGCTAACTGACCTTTCAGGGGAGATTAATCCGTATGTTATGGTAATTTATTCATATTGTTCACATTCTTGTTCTATATCAGATTTTACCTCTTGAACTTTACGAATAATACCTTTTCCTTGTGTTAAAGGGAATACAGCCAACATAACACTGTCTTTCTCTAACTTAGGCAGCAATTTTTCCATGAAGTCATCAAGAGGAATTGGAGTTGGCTGATAATTATCCCATTTACACAATTCAGCAAATTCCTTTTCACTCCATATTGGAAACAATACTTGTTCTTCACTTCCCATTAAAGCCCATCCTTCTGCATCCTTTAAGCCCCAGACTTCTTCAAAATCTGCAACTTTACGGATGAAGTAATCATATCTTTCCGATGCCGTCAGATTTATCACATTATCAATTTTACTATTTCTCATATTTTTATTCTTTTACTTCTACCATAATGTTCGGCAACGTTCCGCTTATTCAGTCGGTCTGCTGTTTGTTATCAATGCCTTACCGATTATAAAGTTGATTTAGCATTTTGAAATAATCATTTCCAAACCGTTCAACATAATCATCCATTACGCCGTATATGTTGTTTTTACTATCAACAAGCAAGACCATATATCCATGTTCGTATTCCCCAAAAGGACAAATATCCGAAACATGGAGTAGTTCACAAAATTGGTCGTAGAATAAGTAATGCGGATTATCGTTTAATGTTTTCTTTAGATTAAAATGCACATCCACTTTTGGAAACTGAAATTCCTGATTGTAGAAATAAATAAGGAAATCTATCAACTTTGGAGTCGGTTGGTAGTTTGCTTTAGAATAAATTGCCATAAGCTCATTCGGGCTTATGATTACCCGATTTTCCCAGTGGCAATTTGTTTTAAGATATTGCTTCAGTTCCATACTACTTTTATTTTTTATTTTGCACATTGATAATGTTTGGCAACGTTCCGCTTATTCAGTCGGTTTGCTGTTTGTTAGCAGTTTATTTTCTAAATAGTCTTAAACTTGTTATTCATTTCTTTCCTATACAGAATTGAACTAAAGGGATAAATATTATTAAGTTCCGGTTTTTCTCCATATAGTTCAATTATCCCATCTATTGATTCTAATTTTTGCAAAATGGGTATTGAAATATCTATGATATTTTCAATTAACCGTGAACGCAACTGTTCATCAATAGTCGATTCTAAATCTAATATCATTTGTGTGGAATACCCTTCAATTTCCATTATTGGGAAGCGCATTCTAATATCACATTGATATTCTTTAGGAAATAATAAATCATCGCCTTTACGTAATAAAGCCGCCAAGTTTATATAAAACATCTTTCCATACAAAGAGTGTTGGAGATTGAATACAACTATACATTCGGCAGTAGTCTTATACCACGAATTTCCTTTTCTACGAAAGCTATTCGCTTTCATTACTGGATGAACTATTGATTTGAATTGCTCTTTATCCATAATATTTAATTCTAAACTGCTAATGTTTGGCAGCGTTCCGCTTGTTTAGTCGGTAGTGCTGTTTGTTAGTGATTTGTTTATGTTCTCAATTTCCATATCAAGAAAGGTTACATACCATTCGATAAATGATATTCTATGCCCATCTTTCATTTTGGGGATAAGCCCGCTGTAATCAGCTCGCCCATCAAACCATATATGTCCTTTTTCATTTCCATTCACCACCAATAGGAATGTGCATCCATGTCCGAAATGACTTATTTGCAGACAGCCTGCGATGTGGGCTGTACTAATATAAGCATCTACTATTTCCGTGTCCGGATATTCTTCGTCCCAATCAAAGGAGGCAATCCATTCTTCATTCCAATCATCTTGATATGGAAATTCCTTGTTTAAGGAAATATTAGGCTTATCTCTTAATTTGAAGTCAACAATAGCTTTATTAAGAGGTAACAGCCCATGTCCGGGGCCGAAACCTCCATTGCCTATTTCCGAGATAAAGAATCTATAATCATCAGGAAGAGTTATCGAATGTTTACGTTCAAAAGCCGCAATCTCCGCTTCGGATAGACAAGGGTTGTGGGATACCTCTTGTTCCTTTACTCCAAAAGACACCAATTCTTTATGACTTTTTATGAAAGCCAATTTTTCTAATATTTCCTTTTTTCGATTCATAATCACTAATGTTTGGCAGCGTTCCGCTTTAAGCGGTAGTGCTGTTTGTTACTAACGTTTACACATCGAATAGAGCTTCATTTTATTTTTGAACATCTGTTCCGGTTCTTCATATCCTTGCAATTTATAATATTCAAGTAAAATATCCGGATGTTTAGTCAATAAATAATAATCTATTGAACGATTCGCAACTTCAAGAATGTCATACGTTTTACAGCGTTGCTTATATTCATCCTCTGACATTTCAAGTTCTTTTACTATATACTCTCGCTCTGATTCATCTATAACAATTTCAGTATTTTCAGTTTCCAATAAATCCTGTTTACAAAAAACTTCAAAACTATACGATGAAAGATAAGTATATAAATCTTTTATTGATATTTCTTGAAAGTTGCACTTACAGAGCAAAGTATTACATTCAGAGATATAATTTTCAAGATGATCAATCCGTGCTTCCTCCCAAGAGTCATTTTCTTCATAAAAATGAAGCTGTGGCAACTCTTGTTGAATTGTTTGCCATAGTTCCTTCATTTTCTTACTTTGAAGTAGCCGTTCAATTTCTATTCGATTTACCATATTTCTTGTAAGTTAGTAATGGGATGCAGATATCAACCTGTTAAGGTTGCTTATCTGTGTGTTAGTTGCCTTATTCCATTAAATTCCCGTCAGGTAAAATAATGTCTCCGTCATCGTTGCTCACATCGTAGAAGCCGACACCATGTTTCTGTGCCAAGGCTTTTACCTTTTCGTATGCTTCTTCTGCCACCGACCACGCAAATGCTGCATAAATGACATTATGTCCTATGCTGTATTCGGTCAAGTGCGCTTCTGCATCATCGTCTTCCACCTCTGCATCGGGAGAATCCATATTGGGAAATGTTTTAATCATTTCTTCATACCAATTCCGCAAAGCCGGTGATGTAACGGCTGGATCATCGTAACCGTGTTCTTCTGACCATTCTGTTTCTTTGTCATACCATACAAGGAACTCCTTACGCTTTTGCGGAGCTTTTGTCCGCTCAAAAACCATTAAATCGTAACTCATAATTTATTTTTCTTATGTTTCTATTATTTTTTTATCTTGGCAACTAATGCCCGGCAGATAAACTGCCTTCAATGTTTCATCTGTTTGTTAGCAATCGCTTTTACCATTCAGGAAAATTATCTTCTATATATTGTTCTAATGACGAAGCGATGATTTCTATTTCTGCATCACTATCATGATAATATATTTCGACCTCTCCCTTAGAATTAATCATTATGGGATTGCCAGAACCATCATCTGAAATCACATAAGTATCTGTAACATCGGGATGAACTTCTCTGAATGATTTAGTTTCATCGACCACATTTTCATTGCCGTCTAAAGCATTAATCATCATTCCTGCGTATGCAGCTCCGAAATTCTTGATAAAGTCTATATAGTCAGAACTAAATTTTACTCCTAATTCTTGTTCCGCGCATAATATCTGGTCATCAGATGCTGGTGTCCCAATCATATCATGTGCCGTTAGAAATCTTCTCAATCGTTCTATAAGTTCCTTTTTCATTTTTATTTCTCGGTTGCTAATGTCCGGCAGCGTTCCGCTTATTCAGTCGGTCTGCTGTTTGTTATCAACTTATATTTTGTCTGACAACACCATGTTCATAAGCCAAACTATCACATTCTTTTTGCATATTGGTCAGAACATCTTCGACCACTTTTAAGGAAACTTCTTGTGGTACATTTATGGATACGAATGAAGGGAGATTAGAAATCTCTACCTTGCATCCCATATCAAGTAGTTTGTCTCTGACCATCTGCATACGTTTATCGTTAAAATGTACCCTCAATGTGCTATTTCCAGAGGGATTCACTATGGATTGAAAATGATATTCGCCATCTTCTTCTGTAACACATATCTCATCCCCCAAACTGATTCCATAGGTATAGAATGGCACATTATCGACAATATAAGTATCATTACTTGCCTTTTTGCACCACAAACCTTCAATAGAAAATGGTGGATAGCCATCTTCATCTTGTTCCAAGTGAAATAGCACTTTTATATGTTTGTCTTTTTTCATTTTATTCATTAATAAGTTGATAATGTTCTGTGGATAATCGACCTTTATAGGAGATTAATCCGCTTGTTATCAACGAGTTATTAATAGTATTTTTCTATTTTTACCATTTCATTTCCATTATCATCCCAAA
>ENA-UERY01000433-UERY01000433.1-human-gut-metagenome-genome-assembly--contig:-NODE-433-length-36361-cov-102.383061_pt1 | contig 36361 bp, 39 predicted proteins | sample MGYA00242989_ERZ507990 | MGnify/ENA primary metagenome ERZ507990 (study PRJEB26167, sample SAMN06115529) | human gut metagenome | host: Homo sapiens | place: China:Fujian | collected 2015-08-26...
ATGGCAAAATCCTGAGCAACTTTTTGTTGCTCAGGTGCTTATAAAAAATATTAAATTATAGTGTTGCGGAAATTAGACAAAACTAAATTATGAGGTCTAAAAGGCTGAAATATTTAAGAATAATTGGCTTGCATATCTCAGAAAAAAGTCGTAACTTTGCACCCGCTAAGGGATAGTTAATTTTCGGTTAAGAAAAGTCAATATTTGTTTAGTAAAGTTCTTTAACTTACTGATAATCAGTATGGTCTTATAAGGTCGAGTACGAGACCATCTTCCATTACAACAAGGATTAAGACCGCCCAGTGTCAATACGATGTTAGCACTCTTGTTTGTACGAGACCATCTTCCATTACAACAAGGATTAAGACATGCTCATTAAAGACTCTACTTAAATCTTCAGTAAAGTACGAGACCATCTTCCATTACAACAAGGATTAAGACATGATGTAACCACACTTGAGGTTATTGAGACCACGAGCGTACGAGACCATCTTCCATTACAACAAGGATTAAGATTATTAATTTCTTTATGAATTAATTGTGCAAGGAATGTACGAGACCATTGTCCACTACAATAAGGATTAAGACTAAGTGTTAGCCAATGAGGAATAAGTGTGTGTTCCGTACGAGACCATTGTCCACTACAACAAGGATTAAGACTGAATGGATTAATGCCATAAAATACCAGGCAATTGAGTACGAGACCATCTTCCACTACAACAAGGATTAAGACAAAATTAATCATAATTGTATAGTTTTAATTGTTTATGGGGTACGAGACCATCGTCCACTACAACAAGGATTAAGACCCGAGTGTCATTACAATGTTAGCACTCTTGTTGAGGTACTAGACCATTGTCCACTACAACAAGGATTAAGACTCTTCGTCAATATTATAATAAATTGACATAAGCAAGTACGAGACCATTGTCCACTACAACAAGGATTAATTTGAACTGCCTACGTGCTAAAGTCTTGTGGACAGTTCAACGTGCTTTTTTCTTAGAGATACTTTTTAAGGGGGTACTGAAATAGATTTCTTTTAAAGAAATGGCCTCATTTTCATGTATTTTGAGGAATTATCAGTAAAATTCCTAACGAAAAGTTGGTATTCTATTATATTTTTAATACTTTTGTACCTTTGTATAAAAGTGCTTAAACTTATAATAATGAATAGATATATTTTCAATGAATGGTTAAACAGGCGGAATGTTCTGGTAATCCCTTTGCTCTGGGTTGGTGCTGCTTTGACTTCTGCTCAGGTTGGGCTTAACTGCTTGTACTCTTTTCTTCTTATGGTGTTGGCTGTTTATGTGGCTAGCAAGGATGGTATTTGGCTTAAGTCAGATAATTCTGAAGTGAGGAACTTGTTTCAGGTAGCTATGTATTCTACGTTTGACAAGAAAGAGTAAGCTGTTGAATATGGAACTTTTACTGTTAACTATGTGAGTTTCTTTGATGGTTTTTATGTCAAGAAATTCAAGAACAATGAAATATAAAAAAGAATTATGTATACTATTGATACATCGATATACAGATTATTAGGCGATAAGCTGATAACAACGTTTACTTACAACAAACTGTGGGCTCTTTCACTGTTCACTGTTGGAGACCTTCAGGCTATGGGGATAAAAAAGTTGTGGGCAATACCAGGGATAGGATTGAAGGTTATCAATGATGTGGAGCATGTTTTTGCTACGATTAATTCTCAAGATCCTCTTTTGGAGGTAAAGCAATTTTGTGGTGATGAAATCATGCAAAAGATGGTCATCTGTTATGCTCATTTATGTGAGAATGCTGGAGATAGCAAGGAATTTCAGGCAATATTCCCTTCTTCGTTAGATATACTGAAGTTCATTTGTATGAAGGGATCTCACTTAATGTCGATGGTGGATAATTATCCTAGGGCAGCTTCATGCCTATATGTTTTCTTACTTTGTCTGGAATATTTGATGCATGATCTTCATAACGAGTTTAGTTTTTATGTTCATGATAATGCTAAGCATTATATGCATAAGGTGGGTAAAGATGCATTGGGAACGTTACTTTATTCTCGTCTTTCTAATAAGAACAGGTTCTTGTTGGAATTGCATTATGCTGTCTTTAAAAAGAACTTTAAGGTGATAGATGATGTCCAGATATTTCCTTTTGTGGAAGATAGATTGACATATGAAGTTGACATGTTCCAATCATGGACATATCATAGCTTTGATAAATTTGATCGTTTTGGTATTGAATATAAACTTAATCATTCCTTGAACGATCATTATCCGTTGTCTTTGCTTGATTTTCTTGTAGAGGCATATACATCCATAGACTTTGAACATACCTGTTTATGCACAATAGGATTGTTTCCATTCATGACGGATAAAAAGGTATCCTTTGTGATTGATTTTCATCGGGCAAATGGTTATTATCCGATGTTCACTCTTTTTACGGATTATCTGGATAGTGGAATGTTTAATGAAAGAAGGTGTTTTTTCTTAGAATATAGAGGAATCGGGACAGAAAGAAGAACTCTTCAGGAGTTGATGAAAGCCTACAATATAAAATCATATAAACTTAAGAAGTATCTTTTTTTCCCAATAGGGGAGAATACTGAACCTATTACACAGGATGAACATTGGAAATATTACGACTTTTTGTATGAAATGCCGTTTATTGGATTCTACTCGCCTATTTGTAAGAATATCTTGGAAAAAGAGCATTTGCAGGATGTCATTGGGCTGATGGAACTGATATTTTTGAGAAATTCTTGCTATCCTTTAAACAAGCAGTTTCGAAAGTACAAATATCAAGATAGATTCATATTGGTTAATGCAATTCTTTTTGATATTGAAGAAATAGCCAAGCTGGTTGCGAAGATGAAAGAACTGTTGGCTACCACTCGTTTCAAGGATGAGCATTATCAGGCAAGTATGTTTTTAAAGGAGCTGGATATTCAGAAATTAGGTGGTAAGGAGCATTTCATTTCTTTCTTTACTTATCTGATGTTGGATATCTTTGGTTTGGAGGTGGATCGTGAAGGTGTTTTTGTGGCTGAAAGAAACAAAATCTCCGTTACTTATGAGCTACTGGAAATACTGAAAGAAAGAGGCAAACCAATGAGAGCGGAGGAAATTAGAGACATTTTTCTAAGAAGGTGTCCTAATTATCGTCATCTTACGGTTAATACCATCCGCGTTTATTTGCTTAAAATGAAGGAAGTGAAATCCATTGGATTGTCAGGCTACTATGGGTTGGCGTCTTGGGAGCATATCTATTGGGGGACGATGGTAGACAAAATTTATGAGGTGTTGTCTCTGGCCGGTAAGCCATTGTCGCTTATGGAAATATATCAGCAAGTGAAGGTGTTTTTCCCAAATTCGACGAAATCGTCCATTGATGGTAGCATGAGACTGGATGCAAGGCATCGGTTTAAATATGACGTAGAGGGGCACGTATATTTTTTGGTAGATCATTCTACTTAATTTCTCATTACTGTAAAGTACGATACCATCGGCCATTATAACAAGGGATGATTCCTGTTCGATAGTTCCACTATAGCTTAATGTCGATGGTGTTTTTCTTTTAAATGTAGAGATAAATTGATATAGTCCAAAAGGAATATTCAAATATTACAAAAGATTAACGCTTCAATGTGTTGGGATTTCAATGGAAAAATATAACTTTGCAATGGCGAAACGTTGGATTGAGGGAGAGGGTCATAGCTACGTTCTCATTTTTACCGCCAATGTTTTGCATGGCAGTTGGATATTCGCAATGAATGAGATTGCGCAGAAATGCCAACTGCATAAAAGAAAGGTTTGGAGCGACAGCACCTGCTCCAACGAAAGGCAGACTAGGGGGTACGATGGTAGCTGCGCCTTTCTACCTTTGGTTTGTGAAAGAGTTTTGTCACTTCTCAATTAAGTAGGTGTAGTGTTCATACTCTTACATCTGGCCAAAGGTTCTTTCTTTTTTACTTGCTTGAGGTTCTCGAAGGGTTCTGCTTTGGCACAATTAATGGGGAGTTCTTTCGTTTTAGGTATGCTTGCTTACGAGCAGTCCATTCTGTAGGGTACACCTAATTGGGGCATACCCTAAGAATAGATTTTACCAGTTCTTAGATAATTGAACTGTAGCGTGATGATAGTTTGCTTTGTATTCTGGATACTGTATGGTTATTACTGAACATTTGCGACAAAATTATAAATAAAATATTTGCCTAACCACAGGATATCTCAGTTCTCTTTATTTTGTTGTACAATAATTTCTTCGTTCAGCCATTTTTTTACAGTAAAGAAATCATTCAGTAGAGCCATTAGATATTCTTTCACGTTGGGCAATTCTTTTGGCAATATACATTGGCGTTTGGAATGGAGAACAAATTTCTGTTCTTCTTCTATGGTATAAAAAATAGTTGTTCCACACCAGCTGTTGATAGTGTTAATTGCCTTACGTACATTGGACATTTGTTCTAGATCATCCAATGGAACAATATACCACCTTGGATCCCAAATATCAATGAAGAAACTCTCGTTGGTGGCATCAATGATGAAATGTTCTCCCTGATACTGAAAATATAAGCGGTTTTCGTTCTCTTTTGAAGTAGTTACCTCACAATTTAATTGCTTCAGTAGCTCTATGCACAAATCCTTGGTGTGTGGAGGTTCATCCTGCTTTTCTTCTTGCTGTATGTCTGCGGAAGCCTCAGGTTGTGTACTGACATCTGGCTCTTGTTCTGTAGGCTTTGCTTTTCTTCGCGTAAAGAAGTAAGTACAAGCTATAATCACAATTGTTGAAATAATAGTCTCCATATGTATTGTTTTATTTGATGTTTTTTTCCAATAACTCTGCTATCTTTCTGAAAGTTTCTCCTGCCATGTTTCCTCCAGGAGCTGGTGTCCCTGGTCTCTTATAGCTGACGAATACCGTGTATTTCGGTTTCTCGATAGGGAAGTAGCCGCAGAAGTCTGCATAGATGCCATCTTCCGTATGGATACTTCCTGAGATGCCAGCCACATTGACCATCTTTGTTTCTGCCTTCTTGCCCAAGCCGTTTGTGATGAAGAATCTAAGTGCCTTCTGCATTGATTCAATGTTCTTCTTCTTGGCTATCATAGAGTCTGCTACGATGGCAGAACCCTCCTGCAATTTTGGACTAACCATCTTTCCACCATTGGCAATGGCATTGAAGAAACTCACCATGCTGGTTGGTCTTCTATGATGGAAGCCTAGAGCATAAACAGGCCAGGAACCTTTGAAAGTAGAATCCTTCTCCAATCCCATTTGCTGTAGCTTTTGCAAGAAGACATCTTTATTTTGATAAGCCACATCTACAGCCTTGTCAATGGCAATACTGGAATTGTATGCCAGCCCCTGCAGAAGCGTCAGTTCTCCATATCCACCTTTTCGCCAGTTATGGTCATAGATGGTATCCTGTCCGATAACATCAATACCTGTATAAGTATTGAAAGTATCATCCAGCGATACATTTCCTGTTTCCAGGACAGCAAGAAGGGATGCCCCTCTGAAAAGGAAAGTTTCACGGGCTTTGGAGAGTAGGGTGGTGTCTTCTACTACTTTCCCTTTATCTTCCTTCCATCCTACTACTGCCCGGAGATTACCTGTGGATGTCTCCATGACGATAGCCATACCTTCTTGAGCAGCAAACTCCTTCATATCCTGCTTTACAATGCTGTCAACAGAGTTCTGCAACTGTGTATTGACAGTACTTTCTGGAACTTGTTTAGCAGTGCAAGCTGTGAATACAGTTATAGCGAGCATTGCGATTGCTATCAATAATGATTTTTTCATATTTCTCTTCATTTTTGTTGTTGATGTTTTAACTGCATACATTCATTTGCGGAATCATGGAGTCTATAGCTGGATGATTCTGAAATTTGGATTTGTGCCCGATATGCCACTTGTTGCAGTAGTTGCATTTGTAAGCTGTCATCTCTCTGGAATCATATGGGTGATTAATCTTCCATTGGGCTATAGCCTTTTGTGCAGATTCTTCGTTTTTGTACCCCATCTTCTTTTTGAGGACTAATTCATTGGTGATAGGATCTTTCTTCCATTTCCAGTGGGTGGACTCGCCTCTTCTTGTGTTTCTAGTCTTTTCCTTCTGTCCGATGTTGTACAGTTGGAAGGCGGTGGCTCTGTCCATCCAGTACTTCTCTCTGTTGCTGGTTTTGTAGCCTTCATCCTTCTTGTGCATCCGGTGATAGGCCTGGCACATTCTCTTCTCCACGATGCGTCTTACCTTTTTGGAGTCATGTGGAGCTTCCGTCTCAATGTCGAAGTTACGGAGCAGCATTCCTTTCTTGAACTTGAGCTTCTCCTTGAAGATTTTCTCGGTCTCTTTCTTGAAGCGTACATCCTGGCCATTCAGGACAACTCTGTTTCCATCCATTTTCACTAGCATGGTTGTGAGATCTTTCTCTTTTGCTGCTTCCATGTTCATGAGTTTTTGGATGGCATTGAGTACGCTCTTGACGTTGAAGTTCACTCCGATGATGCTGTCTCTGATGTACTTGATCAGGTAGTACTCTTCTATTGTACAGTCATTGTTATGTAGGTACCATCCCAATGTTGCCAGATTCTCAGAGTAATTCCAGCTGTCAATCTTTTGGAAGCGGATGAGGGAAGATTCCCAACTAGTTAAAATGTTCTTGATCATTGTATTCATAGTCTTTATTCTTTTGTTGTGCTCCTAACTTTAACCATAGGTGCTTTGGTTTTCTGGGTGCAAAGGTAAGGGTATATAGTGAAAAGATATTTCACTGGCTCATTTTTGTTGTTTTTTGTTGTTTTTGTATACTTTCAGTTATATGCAGGACTCATGCATTTTCCTTTATTTATTGGACTTTTATACTGTTTGTTGTTTGACAAATAGGAGGGCTTGGGGGCGTGAAAGAAGTTTCTGAAAAGTGAATTTTTGAGTACCTTTCTCATGCTCTTTTTGGCGACTTGCTTATTGTTTGGCGTTTCTTTTTGTTGATGGTTGAATTTGTAGCCTATACCGAAGAGCATACAATGGTTAATGGAGCTTAATTTTCGGGTTGGAAATGGCTAAATATTTAAGAATAATTGGCTTGCATATCTCGAAAAAAAGTCGTACCTTTGCACCCGCTAAGCAATAGTTAATTTTCGGTTAAGAAAAGTCAATATTTGTTTAGTGAAGCTCTTTAACTTATTGATAATCAATAATGTCTTATAAGGTCGAGTACGAGACCATTGTCCACTACAATAAGGATTAAGACGTAATACCGCTGGCAGTTAGAATCTGTGATGGCTGAGTACGAGACCATTGTCCACTACAATAAGGATTAAGACCCACCGCCCTTGACTGAAATCTTCATAACTTTTTGGTACGAGACCATCTTCCACTACAATAAGGATTAAGACCCGGCATCTGCAAACTCGGATAATGAAAGAACATCATGTACGAGACCATCTTCCACTACAATAAGGATTAAGACATCACCCTGAGAATACTTAACTTTAGTTAATGAAGTACGAGACCATCTTCCACTACAATAAGGATTAAGACAATTCTCCATCAGTCTGAAGGTCAGTCCATTCCTGTACGAGACCATCTTCCACTACAACAAGGATTAAGACAGCATATCCGAACATGTGTTCGATGTACTAAGTATAAGTACGAGACCATCGTTCACTATAATAAGGGATTATCTCTGTTTGATAGTTCCTATGTATTTTATTATTGATGGTGCACTATTAAATGCATTGATCAATTGTTATAAACCAAAAAGGATATTCAAATATTAACAAAAGATTAACGCTTTAATGTTGTTGTGGTTTCAAAGAATGTTGTATCTTTGCAACTGTCAACCACTAAGAGCAGAAAAATCGAGACTGGCGGCTTCATTATTTGAAGGACTGATGATGGTAATTTCGTCCATCGGTGGTTTACATGTGAAACGTTGGATTGCGGTGGAAGGTCATAGCTACGTTCCTACTTTGTCCACCAATGTTTTGCATGGCAGTTGGATATTGGCCGGAATTGGGCTGGCTGAGAAGTGCCAACTGCATTAAAGAAAGGTTGCTCCCGAGTATGTACGACTAAATGTAGGATATACTTGCATAGTGGTAAACGAGTACTAACCTTGTTGCTTACATCAGCCTTTCTACCTTTGGTTTGGGAAAGAGCTGTGTCACTTCTCAACTAAGTAGGTGTAGTGTTCATACTCTTACATCTGGCCAAAGGTTCTTTATTTTTCCACTTGGTCGTGGTTTTGAATGAATCTGGAGTGGGTTGATTTAGTGGGGATTTTTTGTTTTTGATATGCTTGCTTTTGAGCAGTCCATTCTTTAGGGTACACCAAAATGGGGCATACCCTAAGAATAGACCTTATCAGTTCTTAGAAAGTTGAATGTATTGTTATGATAGTTTACTTTGTATTTTGGGTTCTGTATGCTTATTACGGAACTCCTGCGACAAAATTATAAGCAAAAATCTTGGTTGGTTTGGACTCTCATTGATTGTCAATGATGTTTTTCAATGACTTTTGGCAATCTTGGCACAGTCCGTTTTTCATGTAGAAAGTATTCTTGCCATGGGCATCCTGCATCAGGCACTTCAAATCATCCTTCTTGCAATGCGGCAAACCGCGAGAATGCAGGAATTCATGGATTGTTACTTTCCATAAGTCATCCTTTTGTTTCAATCGGAAGGTTGAAACCACACAGGCGTCACCTGGCCGGAAACTCAATCCCATGATTCCATAGTTGTATTGTCCATGAATAGAAGTAGAGATGTCTCGATGCGTCAAACCTATCGTTACGATTTCATTATTACCTCCATGCTCTTCATGCAACATTTTCAGGATTCCCCCAGCCCAATACCTGTTTTTTGGTTTGTAGAGACATGAGGCAGGTATTTCTTTCTTGTCTCCAACAAATACAGATGTCTCTACCCAAGCCTTTGGTTTCGTATAGAGAATGATACCCAATTGCTTCATGATTTCTTCTCTCAACTGTTCTGCCTCCTGATGTGAGAAATTTCCCAAAGGCTTTAACTCTATGACATAACCCAATGGAGGATCTGCAGGGAGGCTGTCTCCCATGATTTCATTGCCATGGCTCTGATTTCCATTGTAACAACCTGCGAAAAACGGGATTGAGATTCCTGCTATAAACAACAATAACTTCTTCATAGAATATTCTTTATTATTTGTATTTTGCATAAATCAATACCGGTCTTCTCCTAGAAGATTCCTTGTATATCTGCATCACTTTCTCCACGCAGCTCCTTGATACAGTAAAGCAGCCACGACTCTCTGTTCCCAGCGGAATATACTCCTTCTCGCCGGAGAATCTTGTCACCTTGCCAGCAGAATGGATCAGGATACCGCGGGCTTCTGCCAGATAATTACTCTTGTCGAGCCCTCGAAGGCGAACGCTGTTCTTGAACTTCATTCCACCTTTTCCTATCATGACATATCTTCCAAGACTCGTGCATCCACTTCCCGGGTTATTGCTGAACTTTGGTTGGGCTGCTGTATTTCCCTTACCACTTCCATGCATGCAATAGCTGCTCATCAGTCTTTTGCCACGCTGCAAATCATAGATAAAGAATCTCTTTTTGCCAGATGGAATGGAGAAATCCACAAGAATATAGTAGTCCGTACTGTATTCCCGTCTATCACAATAGTCTCTTACTTGTGTCAGGTTCTCACAATCCACCTGATGATACCACTCTTTAGCATCCACCGTATTCTTAAAAAGCGGTTTTGTGAACCTATTATAAATAGGTGGAACGAAAAGAACACTGATGACAAGCAGGAGTAGGATACCCAATATAATCAATAACTTCTTCATAATGAACTTGTGCATAATCTAAACTTTGACTTTACTATTCCCTGACGCAAGTCAGATTCATCTTCAGCTTGAGAAACTCGATAATCTCATTGCGCCTGTTTACCAAGACATAATGGTTTTCTTCAGGAACAAAGAACAGCCCTGTATGGACTCCCATCTTGCTGAGCCTGTTGGCCTGGCTTGGCATGAGAAATGAAGAGTTGTCCTCACCACCTCCAACCAGGTTCACGTTACATGGTATCTTTCTCAGTCCTCCAAGATTACAGGAGATAGATGTCAAACTTTTGAAATCCTTTGCATGGGATGAGTGCATGGCACCCACTATCGCACTACCTCCATTTGAAAGCCCCATCAGGTGAATCTGACGATGGTCGATGTGATAGCCCATTCGCTCCAGGGAAGGTATGTAATAGCTGAAAATCTCATTGATATCACGATTTGTGAAGATGCCACTCATGCTGCGAGTACCGATGCTCAGCACGATGCAGTTGTCCAGGTCCTTCCAGATACCCTGATAGAGTTGCCAGTTGCCCAGGTAGCCATGACAGAATACAACCAGCGGATATTTGAATCCATTCTCCTTGCTCCATCTTACATTCTCATCTCCCTTAGGGTCGCAGATATACACAGCCCTGTCGCTGGTTCCGAAAGCCTCGTTAAAAGCCTGCACATAGACACCAGACATCGGGTTATCCTTTCCCAGGTTGTCATACGGAGTAAAGAAGTTATGAATCTTTCCATTGGCAATATCCTGATTGGCTTGTGCAATAAGAGTACCGCCAACGCCCATCATGCTGATTACAGGTCGGGCAATCATCAGGTTTCTAATGCCAAAGTTCACAATCTCTTCCTCTGGAATCAAGGTGTTGATGAGATATTGGGTAAGCGGAGGGTGTTTGGTTTCACCATTCTTATCCAGATAAACGAGTCTCACCCTGTCATTTGAGTCGATGCGATAACGGGGCATTGCCATCCACAGACATACGAAGAAGAGCATCCAATAAGGTTTCATTCCCCATTTCTGTGTCCATGCCGGAAGCATCTCAAAGATGTGCTTCTTCCATACCAGGAAGAGCAGCATCAGCATGATGGTCTTGTAAAACAGAGAGGCAAACAATGCCCAAGCCACTACGAGCAATACAGATATAATACATTTCTTAGTCATATATTCTTCTATTGTATGTTGGGTTATTTCGACACAGGAAAACTTATCAGTTCATTGCTGGTCTTCTTGGCAAGTTTGTTGAACCATACTAGCAGAATAAAGTTCATTCCTATTAGTGCCATTCCCAGGAAGACAAAGAGGATGATATAAACACTCTGGTAACTCATGTGCCATTGCATCCCCGTCATCTTTGTATAGTTGATGAGTGCTTTATGCTGTGTCTGAAAGCTAAGTCTAATGAATGGGCTAATGAAATTGAACCAGTTGGAGAAGATCAGATATGTATAGCCAAGAATGGAAACTGTTCCTGATATGGTGAACACATCCAGGCCGAATTGCTTGTATCTCTTCCTCATGGGGATGAGAAGCAAGAGGCAGGATAGGATACACACCAGTCCCTGTAGGTATAAGCTCCATGTCACATTGGCAGTAGCATATGAAACTCCCAGGCTTTTGGCAATCATAGAAATGATGCCTACGATTATATCATATAACATTTTCATTGTATATTGTTATGTTTACGTTGTTTCTAATGTTAGAAAATCATGGGTGCAATGATTTTATTTATTACTCAATGTTTTAGAGTACCTTTGCACATCCATATATACCTTTAGCTGGTTAAAGGTAAACATTTCATGTGCAAAAGTAGATAAAAATGAGCAAACAATGCTACATCCTATCTGTTGATTGTACCAAAAGCCTGCTTCTGTGTATGAACTGATGGTACAATCGATTTCTGATGTACCATTTGTCACAAAGCCTTCTCCATCAGTTTTGCCATCTTCTTTTCCAAATGATCTTTTCTGGAATCTTCTTTTTCATCAGATTATCAGAGGACTGCCTTTACTTGGGCAGTCCTCCTTAGATGTTATGCGGCATTTCTTGTCAGCTTCTTGACCATGTTTACCAGGTCTACTCCTTCTGCAATCATTTTGGCGGAGTCGCATCGGTAGGGGAGTCTGCCACCTTTGCAGATGATAGGATCTCCGTGGTAGTTGATGTCTATGATGAGGATTAGGTCACCATTGTAGTTGTACCAGTTGTATTTGAGGGATGACATGAGCAGGGCATTGTCGTAGGTGTATGACTTGATGAATGGAACCAGCAGGGTATTCTGGAACTGGTCGAGGTTGGCCATCTGTGGATAGTTTGAGGCGATTTCATCCTGGAGTTTGCAAGTCTTGTTGGTCTTGTCGTTCACTCCTACGATGAGTTGGCATTGTTTCTGTTCCTCGCTATTGCACATGGCAACGATTGACTCTACGATCTCCTTGAGTTGTGCTCTGTCATCCTTGGTATTGCCCGGTGCATAGAACAGGCTTGCCTTCTTTTCCAGGGTCTGTGACTCTACGAAGTCCAATGGGAAGTCTACCATGGATGTAAGTTTCTCTACCTTTTGCTCCTCTGTCATGTTGATAGCTGAGATTACTTTCAGCGTTTCCAATCTCAGGTCCTCCTGGAGGGAAGGCAGCTGTGTGCTGAGTTGAGCCATCAGTTCTGGAAGGCTGTTGGACTGCTTATACGCTTTTGTATCTTTGAGCAGGTAAGTACCATCGATGTTCAGCTTATGTTCCTGATTGTTGTTGACTCCGTAGGTTTCATGGTCAGGGTAGTATGTCTTCTCGTCTTTTTTCACCATGATGACTGTTACGCCGATCTTGAGGTGACCATCTTCCATCATGGATTGTGGAAATGCCGGGAATTTATGCATCACGCTGAATGGGATGTAGATAGTCTTGTCATCTACTTCGATGACATACATGTTGTTGTAGTAGTTGGTAACTTTACCATTGAATTTGTTGAATTTGCACATAGTCTTGATATGTTTTAACTGAATATTTGTATTTTGATTGAAATGATTGATGATTGCTCCTAGCCAGTTTTCCTGTTGCTGGCTTGTCTTGTATGGGGCTCCCAAACCTTTGCATTTATAGGCTGATGTTGCCTGGTGATTTCTGCATTGCATTCTTTTCAAGGCTTGATATACCTGATGGGCATTGATTGGGGCCCAGTCTGCTTCTAGGAAGGGACTTTCTTCTGATGCAGGGTTCCTAACCTGGTAGGAAGCCCTGCTTGGAATGGTGACTTTGCTCATGCTACTAACTGTCTGAAGAGGTTTTCTACGATGTGTGTGAGTACGACGGCTTCTGCCAAGCGGATGAGGAGACCGATGAACATGGAGATGTTCTGATACACTCCATTGCCGAGGATACCCCAGAGTGGGCGGCAGAGGTACCACATGAAGTTACTTGCATTGCCGGTAGCTTTTACCAGGAATGTCAATACATCCAGTAGGATGATGATCCCGATGATAATACTTAAAATTGTCATGATGTTTAAAATTTATATATGTCAATAGTGTCGCTAACTTACTTAACCATAGCGGCTTTGGTTTTCTGGGTGCAAAGGTAGGGAAACTCGGTGAAATGATATTTCACTGACTCAATTTTCCTTGATTTTGTCGGTTGAGAGGGTCTACCATACCTTATTATATGCGCCTGTGGCATTGTCTAGTGGACGAATCCAGGGACAGTGACGATGAAGCCGTTTTCTCTTTTGCACTCAGGGTGTCCGGTAGCAGGGGCTACCACATCTTCTCTGCCTTTTTCCTTTGCTGCTGCGAGTACCATGGCCGATACGATGAAGGTGGTGTTGGCTTCTGGTTCCGGGAGACCTTCGATTGCTCCGTGCTTGACCTTGCAGACACCGCTTGCGTTGAACTCGGTATAGGTATCTGATACTCTTGCGACTCCTTCCGTAGGGAAGCTTGTGCCATCATTCAGGGTGATGGTGTGGGGTGTTAAGTTGATGAATTTCATTGTTGTTTACCTTTTATATATGATTTGACATTTGCCTCGTAAGAGGTTCGTTTCTTGTTTTGGTAAGAGCATTTGCGCTGGAGTAGAATCCAAGCAAATGCTCTTTTACATCCCTTTACTTGGTGAAGATGACCACAGGTTTTCCGTTTTCGTTGGTGATTTTGACGTTGTATCCCTGTTTTAGTGCTAGTGCAGCCAATGCAGTGCCGCACAGGAAGGCCAGCTCGGTGGTTGTTATGGTGATGGTTCCTATGGTTAGTCCTACTGCACCTGCTCCTATGGCTGATGCGACGATTCCTCCGCCCAGGAGGGAAGTTCCTGCAGTGAAGGGAGCGGCAACGAGGCAGCCAATGCCAAGCAGCCCTGCTAGGATAGCTCCGCCAGTTGCTGCCTGTGACGAAGTTCTTTTATTCTTTGCCTTCTTTGCCAAGGTCTTGGCATAGGAACCAACAACCTTGATTTCTGAGGTCTCTTGCTTGATGGCCTTTTCTAATTCTTGTTTTGATCTTACGGTAATCATACTATTTCTATGTTTACTTGTTATACGTTTACTTGGTTTGAATAATATTACTTTTTAGAAGAAGCTACTGGGAATGGGGATTGTGGTCAATGCCACTCCCAGTAGTCTTTTAATGATAGGCAGGATCATAATATCCTGCGATTCTTCGGTAGCCAGGCTGTCTTATCTGTGTCTTTTGTGACGGCGGTAGGTGTTTCCTACTTATCATTAAGCCAGTCAATGACGAGTTTGGTTACGATGGCACCAGCGACAGCGCCGACGAGCTTTCCTATGGAGTCTGATGTCTCCTTTGATAAGTTGTAATTGTTCATTTTCTTCTATTTTTATGGGTTATTACTTTGATTTTCTTCTCTTGCCGAGAATTCTCTCGATGTCTTCTGGTCCCAGGACATCTGGGTCTGGTTTGTCACCAGATAGAATGTCTGCTATGGTTTTAAAAATTTCTTCGAACATATTGAATTCTATTTGTGTTTATACTATAGTTGATGGGTACTAGCCCGGTTGTCACTCATCTTGTTTCCAGGAATGAGTGTATGCCTGTTGGAGGTGATTTATTGGCTCTTCTCATCGTCTTCTACAGTTTAAGGAGTACTTCTGTTACTACTTTCGTGACGATGGTAGCTACTGCAACGCCTGCGAGTTTTCCGATAACCTCATTCTCGTTGTTTGAGTGTCTTCTTTTTCTTCTTCTGCTCATATTTCTGGGTTTTAATCTAACTTTAATGCCGCTAACTTACTTAACCATAACGGCTTTGGTTTTCTGGGTGCAAAGGTAGTGAAATCTCGTGAAGCTATATTTCACTGACTCAATTTTCCTTGATTTTGTCAGTTGGGAGGGTCTTCCATACCTTATTATATGAGCCTGTGGCACTGTTTAGTGAACGAATCCAGGGACAGAGACGATGAAGCCGTTTTCTCTTTTGCACTCTGGGTGTCCGGTAGCAGGGGCTACCACATCTTCTCTGCCTTTTTCCTTTGCTGCTGCCAGTACCATGGCCGATACGATGAAGGTGTGTTGGCTTCTGACTCCGGGAGACCTTCGATTTCTCCGTGCTTGACCTTGCAGACACCGCTTGTATTGTTCTCTTGTTTTTACGTTGTTTACTTTTATATTTTATGCACTGCTATCCTCCTACAGAAGTGGGGAGAAATAGTTTTCGTTTTATTTCGGGTGCAAAGGTACATGAACATCGTGAAATGATATTTCACTGGCTCATTTTTCCTTGATTTTGTGTTTAAGCCTAGAAAAACAGGGTGTTTTTGAAATGCAGGATAAGGTCGATATCTACATCCTGACCAATGATCTTCATGGCTCTGGCATAGTCCTCAGACAAAGGGACAATCAGAATGCTGTCGTTGTTGTCATACATCTTCTGAATCTCTGTTAGTTTTTGGGCTATGTCTTGCACTTCATCAGATGGCATGTCTGCCATGAAGATGGACTTCTGGACCCTTGTACATCCTTTTTTCAGTAGGAATTTTGCTATCAATGTTCTGACCTTGTTGCTGGTGATGTCGTACATGATGAAGCATATCATATATCCTGGTTTCCTTTCTGCTGAAGAGATGATGTTCAGTATCTGTCTGATTCTTTCCGGTAGGGTGGGGAGCTCGTCTAAGTTCCCCGTTACTCTACCGATGGAGCCTGTGCCGGATAAACCGGCTTGGCCAATCAGTCTGGTTTCGATGAGATGGTTTCCTTTCATGAGGTACATCTTAGCGTTTGTATGTAATCATTCACCAGTTGCGCCATCATGCCATTGAGTTGCATGGAGGTTCCTCTCTTGGGAGATTCTACCACCGAGTATCCCTTGTGCCCGAAGAACAGGTTGATTTCTGCTTTCAGTTGATGGGTACGGAACATGAGTTTGATGCCGTACTGGATGTTTCTGGTATCATACAGTTCTACTCCCGTTTCTTCTATGGATTGCTTCAGGTCAGTGACTATGTTGGTGATTTCCTCGGGAACATAGATAGGGCGTACTTCCTGGGGCAGTTTCTTCTTTTGGCTCAGTTCAAGTCTTTCTTTGATCCTGTTCATGGTTTCCCGGTCAGGATCCAGATTCTTTTCTACTGGTTCCAGGTCCTGTACTTGTTTCTCTTGGCTGATGCTTGGCATTTTGTCTTCCTTGATGAACAGGTCCACGCAATCCAGGTCCACATAGTTCTCCAAGTTGACAGGTGTGGCTGTCATGTTAAGGATGGCATGGTCGTCCGCAGGAATGAAGCAGGCTCTGGTCACGTCATTGGTTTTGAGGTCAATGAATGTTTCCTGCTGATGTTCCTTGGCGAAGTCCCAGGCGAACTGCTTGTAGAATGATGAATAGATGTTTTCATCCTGACATGCTTTGTCGAGCAGGAAGATGAGTTTCAAGCCACAGCCGCTAGGAGAGGTGAACATCATGGCGATGCGCTCGTCTTTTGCCAGTTCTGCTTTCAGCTCATCCAGCTGGATGCTCTTCTCGTCCACATGGTCTATGTCCAGGACAAATGATGATACTGATGAGAAGTTTTCCTTTCTTCTGTAGTCTGGGTCAAAGTGGGCGCAGACAAAGTAGGGGAGTGATTTTTTCATCAGGTTGTATTTTGGCACTGTCCATGCGCTGGATACTGCGCAGGACTTCTGTCTGATTTCTGAGTGATGGCTCTGGGTGAGCAATCATCTCGAATAGGTCTATCATGTTGATAGATGTCAATTTTTCATTGGCAGCCACGATCTTGGTTCCCAATGATACAGTCTGCTCTTTCATACTAATAATGTTTTAATTGTTGTGCGAATTTTTGTATATAGAGAAATATATGGGTTTCTCTGCTTCTGGTCATTCCCTTGATGGATTCATTCTCTGAGAGGTAGTCATTGACTGACTGGATGATGACTCTTCTTCCCAGGGCTTCCAGCCATACTGCTCCTCTTTCGTCTCGGGAGTAGTAGTCCTCTGTTATGATGTTCTGGGCCAGCAGGGAATAGACGATATAGTCTATCCATACCCTGTAGAGTTCTATCACGTCATAGGAAAGAACGGGTCTTCCATACTCGTCTCTGTGGAGAATGCCTATATAGGGATCTATGCCGCAGCGTATGAGGGCATTCTCAATTTTTCCATACAGGATGCCGTATCCGTAGTTGAGCATGGCGTTGGCAACATCTATAGCCGGATGTTGTGAGCGCTCCTTGAACCGGTATTTCTCAGGTATGAATTGGTTCAATGCCCGGAAGTATTCCTTGGATGCATTGCCTTCATAGGCTCTGAGGTTATTGGCGATTTCTCTTACCGTGAATCCTTCTAGTGCATCTACCTTTGCGATGAGTTTGCTGATTTTGTTGCCAGCTTCCTCAACGATGAGTTCCTTCTGCCCTGTATCTACCTGCAGCATGAGGAGCAGGGCCAGTTGGTTTTGCATCTTTTGGATGATGACCTTTTTGATCCATTCCACTGCATCCTGTGATGCCGTGAATATCAGTTGTCCTTTTCTGATGGTGGAGATGGAACCATATTTGTGGCTCCATACACAGCCCATTACATTGCCACCTTTGTCGGCCAACGTGACCCTGATGTCATTTTCAATGGCAAGTATCAAGGCGTCGGATGTGAGTACGGCACTCTTGGCTACAAAGATGGAATCCACATCTTTAACAGGTATGCGATGGCTTCCTGTTGAATTGTTGAGCATGAATGCTCCATTGTTGATGCTAAGTTTAGCACCATATGAATTTAATACGATCTCCATATGTTTATGGTTTTGATTTCTAGGTGCAAAGATAAAGCGGGATTTTGAAGTGGTATTTCAATGGCTCGATTTTCTAGGATTTTGTTGGTTAGAGGTTGATTTTTACACCTTTTTATATGGGATATGGATTATTCGTTTATCACTTTTCTTGTCGTTGTTGGAATCTTTAATGGTTGGGAGTGATAGATATGCTAGATTTATGGTAGGAGATAGCCTTCTTTTTCTGATGTTTGTTAGTGCTGAATAGTGGTTTGGGGGTGGTCTTGTCGTTTGTCTTTAGGGTTCTGTCTCCCTATTTAGTTAACAGAGTTAAATTTTTGGGATAAAAATGGCTAAATATTTAAGAATAATTGGCTTGCATATCTCGAAAAAAAGTCGTACCTTTGCACTCGCTAAGAAACAGTTAATTTTCGGTTAAGGAAAGTGAATATTTGTTTAGTGAAGTTCTTTAACTTATTGATAATCAATAATGTCTTGTAAGGTTGAGTACGATACCATTGTCCACTACAACAAGGATTAAGACTGTACATTTTCTCCAAGCCTAAAAGGCTGAGACTGGTACGATACCATTGTCCACTACAACAAGGATTAAGACTGCTCACTGGCAGACACTGAAGTGTCATCAGTGAATGTGTACGATACCATTGTCCACTACAACAAGGATTAAGACTTACGGTTTTTTGTTCCTTTCGATCCGATATTTTTTTTGTACGATACCATTGTCCACTACAACAAGGATTAAGACTATCCAAGGTGAATAGGATCATCTGTACACATAACAGTACGATACCATTGTCCACTACAACAAGGATTAAGACGTTCGAGTTGAGCAATTCAACTGATCTGCCATCTGAGTATGATACCATTGTCCACTACAACAAGGATTAAGACTTTTGTAGATTCTGCCTGGACTAAGTTTTTTTGTTGTACGATACTATCGTCTACTACAACAAGGATTGCGACACCCAAGTTTCACTATAGTTAACTGCATAAGTAAAAGGTACGAGACCATCGTCCACTACAATAAGGATTAAGACACGCTGCAAAGATAAAATCAATATTTAATTGCATACCTTGTACGAGACCATCCTCAACTACAACAAGGATTTTGACACGAGACTCAGGATGTACAACCGTAACTTTTATAGTACGAGACCTTCTTCCACTACAATAAGGATTAAAACATTTCCGGAAACCTCGTCAGCATATACCATGTGTACGAGACCATCTTCCATCACATCTGGGGTTAGAATCATTTGTTTGTGAGTTATTCATAGGTTATTTTGGTTCATTGGTAGGGTTATCTGTTACATGAAAAAATCCCATATCAAGGTTGGGTGACCTTGGTATGGGATTGATTTTAATATTGTGATATTCTTATATTCAGTTTAGTCCTGTTTGGACCTCTCTTGTCTTGTTTTATTTCCTAAAGCTGGATCTTCACGTTCTTACTTCTGGTAGGAATCATAGAGTTCCTTGGCCTTGTCTTCACCCAGGAAGCCTGTCAGCTTTTTCCAGATACCACTCTTGTCAAATGGCTTGGCAAGTTCCTTCACTTCCTTCTTGGATGGTTCCTGGAGCAAACGCATTGAGGTATTGAAGAGGTCGTTGCTGTCGGATTCGTTGAGCTGTGATGTCTTGAAGTCTTTCAGCCATTTTTCCACCTTCTGGAAGCATACCTTGAAGTCCTTGATGCTATAGTTTACGCCATCTCCTGCGAGTTTATCAAGGGTGGTGCCAAGACCAGCAGCATGTTCCTTTTCTTTAGCTTCCTGGGCAGCCTGTGCTGCTTGTTGCTTTTTCTCTTCTTCCTGCTTGGCAATCTGTTCATCGATATCGGCAACGATTTGTCTTTCTTCCTGGATGTTGATTCCTTTTTTGAGAAGTTCATCCATGATGTCGTTATAGAGTTCCTTTGCCTTTTGGTATTCCTTGGTTTCTACACAGCTCTTGGCGAGAGCATATTGCTCGGAGAGTGATCTGCGGGCTTCTTTTTCTGCTCTTTCACCTTTAGCCTTGAGTGCAAGGTCTCTAATCTTATCCTTATCTTCATCCGTGAGCCATGAATGGATTGGAGTACCTTTTTCCTGAATCTTGTTGAAAGGATTCTTCTTTTCGAACTTGCTGTCTCCATACTCTTTCATCTCCATCATTCTGACTTCTTCGTCTGTATGTTCACTGAGGATATTGACGAGTTGGGTGATGCTTTCGGTTTGTGCCCACAATTGCTGGTTGTTCTCATAAGTGAACACCGACATCATTTCTTCAAAGCGCTGCATATAGTAGTTCATGTCCTGGCTAAAGCCGCGAAGGGTGATGTCTTCCTTATTGATGTGGCATTTGCCGAAGCCAAAAGCCTTGGCCATACCCAGGTTGAAGAATACATCTGGAGTCATATTGAAAGTCAGGGCAGCCAAAATAGCTCCCATCTCAGCTTCTCTTGTGTTATGCAAGGAGATTCTCAGGGTGAAGGTTTGTCCGGCAGGAAGGGCCTTGAATGTTGTTCCCACATTCTTGTTTTCTCCTTGTGGAAGCTGGGTGGTGGTTCCCTTAGAGTGGATTCTATATAGCTTTCTTCCTGCGATACCCTCGTTTTCATCATAGGTCTTGTATGGTGAATGCTGTTGCTTCAGATACAGAGGATAGTAGGAGGCCTTAGGGGTTCCCAGAATTCCCTTTGTCTCTATAAGCTCAGAGTCCTCTACTGTTCCCTCCATGAAGGCATGGCTGAACTGTACTCTTCCCTTCAGGTTGTCGTCTCCTGTGTATCCAAACAGGGTTTCTCCCAGGTCGTGTCTGGTCTTGTCGGACTTTTGCAGGATTTCTACCTGTTGGCGTACATTGTTTCTGAATGGGAGTTTGAACATTCTGGACATACCGAGGATCTCCTGACCATTTTGCATCTTGAGATAGAATACCGGTATTTCATAACCCTTTTCAAGAGCCATCAGGAAACAGCCTTTTCCTTCTTTTTCCTTGGCGAAATCTGGAGTTCCTTCATAGATACTCTTGAAGGCTCTGATGGTTTCTTCGCTTAAAGGGATGCTCTCACCTCTGTCTGAAGGGAACAGCAGTTCATGTTTCTTGCCTTGCATGAGTCCTGTGCAGACGATTCGGTAGCTTATTCCATCTTTTTCTCTCTCAGGATAGGTAGGATAATGGTTGGAATCCGAGCCTACTGAAACATTGGTTTCCCAGACAGAGCCATTTGGTTTATATCCTGGGAAATTCAAGCCTACTTCTATGCTATTGATCTTTTCCAGTTGTCCATCGCATGGGGTGAAGAAATATCTTTCACCTTCCTTTGAGAGCCAGCCTGGTATGGCATTATTTACTTTATTGAGGTATTCGGCGCTTTTAGTCTTATTCATTCTGTTGGCCACATCACGATAGCCAAACCATCTGTTCTGGAAGTCCTTGTCCTCCTGCATCTTGCCATAGGTCATGATTTCTATGATTTCACGCAACATTCCCTTGATGGTGGTGCCTGGGATGAAGTAGTGGCGTTTTCCGTCCTTACCCATGATATGGGCAGAGTGCTCATTCAGTGCACCGTCGCGTGTGAAGAGAGGAGATACGTTCTTGATTTTCACCTCGATCACTCCATCCTCTGAGTCTGAGAATGGCAAGTCCTGGGTAACCTGCTCACTCCAGGAAGGGTAGAACACCTTTTCATTGAGTGGCACGAAATTATAGGGTGCTGTAATTTTCATTTTGCAGTTCCTCCATTATTTTTCAAATCCAACGAATATGTTTGCCTTGAGCTGAAGGGTAGGCATGTTTTCACAAAGCTCATCCTTCACCTCTTCCCACTGGCGCAGGAACTTTAGTGCCTTCACGCCAGGAAGACGGTGTGGCAGGTAGGTAACCGGAGTTGTGGTGGCTGAGCCATCCAGTTCTTCCTGCTTTACCTCGTATGTTGTTACGAAGTAATTTCCATCCACATAACGGATCTGGATAGAAGTGTTTTCTTCTGGGTTCCACAGCAGTCCCTCTACGACGAAAGGATTCTCGCCGTCTGTAAGGGTAAGAGAAAGAGGTTCTCCTTCTCCTATGATTCTTGGTTTGCTCTGGTCGCTTTGCCAGAGGTAGCCTTCATATTTTGCATTTTTTATCTGATGTTCCATGCTTACTCTTGTATGTTAAGTGTTCCGATGAATATACCATTTCCTCTGTTGGTACCACCGCCCAGTGGCAGGAGGCCGTCGCAGATGTCCTGGAGGGCTTTCTCGAATGCCTTTCTGACATCTTCGTCTTGAAGGGCTTCCTTTTCAACCCAGATCTCTTCCACGAGTTCCTGGTTTTCCGCTGTGCTTACCTTTTCCTGGAACAGGGCACCGTCCATCACTCCACCGGTAAACTTATCTACCCTGATGTGAGGAAGAACCTTTGAGTCCGTGTTCTCAATGAAGACATCTGAGAAGATGGCCTTTCCTCTGGATGGTTTGATGTCTCCTTCGTCCAGTGTGGTGCCGAAGATATCCAGGCATGCCTTGTTTCTGTCGCTTGCGATAGCCTCTGCGTTGTCCACAAAGTGCTTCGTGAGGCGGTTCCAGTGGTAGGCTGTACGGTGTGAAATGGCTCCTTTGACGGATGTTGCCGGTATCAGGCTCTTGGCCTCCTTGATTTCTGGCTTGCCAGTTGACCAGTCCACATAGTTTTCCTTGACAGGTGTCATATCGGCATCTTCGTCTCCGAATCCTGATGAGAACAGGAAGAAGTTCAAAGGCTTGAGAGTGAGGGTATATTTGATCCAGTCAGCCCCCTGCAGTTCACTTGCCTTCTTCTCGATGGCCTCATTCCAGTCCTCTTCCAGCGATGATGATTTTTTCAGGTAGGCTTCGAGATCCTTTTCCTGAGTCAGGTCATAGCTTGCGTACTTCAAGCTCACGACCTTCATGCTTCCGAAGCCGTTTCTCGTTCCGCTGCCGACTCTGAAGGTAGGAGAGGAGATGGTGTTCAGAATGTTCTGCATATTCTCGTCATCCTTCGTTTCAGAGAGGAGTTCCATCTCGAAGACGAATCGGGTGCCTTTATACACAACCTGTTCGTCGAACTTGCCATGGTCTGCGCCTGTACCCTTTTCCGTGATTCTTACATGCTGGCGGATTGGCAGTACCTCAAAGGCCTTGAGATACTCATCCTGCTCTATGTTCTTAAGTCCGTCCATGGCCTTCTGGTTGCTGCCTAGAAGCAGTGCGTCGGAAATGAGGACCTTGGAGCCTTCTCCCTTGTCTCCTTTCTGATATCCGAAGATAGAGTCTCTCTCCTTCAGGTCTTTCAGGCTGTGACGGATGATGCCCATGAGTGATGTGCCCGGGATATATGGCAGGTCATTCACGTCTCTTGCCACGGGTGCATCTGTAATGATGTCCTTCTCACCGCTACCCACTGCCAGAGGTGATGTTGCCTCCAGGGTGATGCGCGCGATCATGCGATATTTATATTTTGTTATCTGCATTGCTCTATTGTTTTTTTGCCATTTCAGAGGCAAGGTTAACTAATGCTCTTTGAGACAGGTCTCCATACTCCTGGTTGTTACCCATCTGCTCTATAAACTCTCTGAGGATTTTGTCTCTCTGCTTGGCTTTCCAGTCCTTGGCCTTGATTCCATGGGTAATATAGCCGATTGACTCTATGACTTCCGTTCTTGGATCTGTTGGAGACGGCTCTCGCTTTTTCAATTCCTTCTTGTCGAAGAGTTCAAGGAGAATCTTGTTCATGGTAGCATGCTGGAGGGCGATGCTGCGGATGGCACCCCATTGAGAAGAGAACTTGCCTTGTGAGAACAATGGCTTGTACTTACTGACGAAATTGTTCACCTGTTCATAGATATAGACAGAAGAACTGTTCTTGTGCTTCTTTCTTGCCAGGAATGCTAGCAGCGGTGTTCCCTCCAGCGCTCTTGTCTCTGTAGCCTGAGCTTTTGTCTTATGGGTGAGTTGAAGGGCTGTCTGACCATTTTTCCCTGCCTTTTGCAGCAGGTTCCATCCATAGATGACCTTACCGAATCCCTCATTCTTATAGTTGCCCACATAGGAAGGAAGCTGTGATTCTGTTGGTGGTTCATGGAGCTTGACTACGAAGACACTGCCTTTTTCGATACCCACACGGTCTGCATCTCTGGTTTGGCGCTTGCCATTCCAAGGAGCATATTGGAAGGTTCTGATCTGTGACTTCTCCCAGTCGATTTCTCCGTTGAGTCCCAGCATCTGGGCTGTTGGCTGGAAGGTTGCTGTTCCTGTTTCATCCAGGAAGATGAGTCTGCCATCTGCATAGACCGTGATATAGTTGCTTCCATTGATGGAGAACTGGGATGCTGCAGATGGAATTTCCTGGAAGGAAGCTTTCGTGATTTCAATGAGGCCATACTGTGCAGTCTTGGATCTACCCACATGTTTTCTTCCTGTCAGCTTTTCCTCGATGATAGGGGCAAGGGCTTCATTGTCTATCTCTACAGAGAAATAGAATTCGCTTCCCTTCTCCAGTCCTTCATATCCGAACATCTGGCTGTCCTTACTCTTGCGAAGGGTTCTGTCATAGGCACTCTTGATGGCAAAGTTCTTCAGACTCTCTACTGCGTTAGCCTCGTTCTCTGCAAACTCATAGTAGCCTTCGCGGCATTGCTTGAGCTGCTGTGGCTGGCCTTGGATACCATTCTTGTCATCTGAGCGGCTATAGAAGTGGTGGATATAGCTTTCCTCACTCAAGGATTTGAGCTTTGGGTAGAAGAGGGATGCAGGAACATGGAGGCTTCTTGTCTTGGCATCCTTGGATGCCGGATGTGCGTCACCGAATCTTACATGTCCGCTATGGAAGATTTCTGCCTGCTCTTGGGGCTGGAAGTTCATGTAGTCTTTAGCTACGATGCCCAGGAAGCAGTTGCCTGGAATGAAGGTCAGGGATTCCTGGTTTCCTTCTGTGGCTGCTCGCTGGTTCAGGATGACATCTGAGAGCAGCTTACATTTGAATTGAAGAGTTTTCATGCCTTACCTCCTTTCTCTATACTGAATTTACATCTGCCCAAGCCTCTGTTTCTGCCTGTTCCCATATGTTTAATGAAGCCAAGTGCCGCTTCCAGTACGCTTTCCATGTCATCATCCACATAGAGGATTGTTGCATAGAGCGTGCATGGAATGGTGGTTTCGATGGTGCGAAGGCTATGCTCCTGGGTGATTCCGTTTTTTTCGTCAATGGCTGTTGCCACCTTATTTATATATAGCAGGTCTTCCACATGGTTGGAAAGGATACCTTTAGCCTCGTCTTCTTTGAGGGTAGCATTGGTGAAGAACAGGGTGCCGGATGGCAGCACTTCTTCAGCGGTAGCTGCCTTGCCGAAGGCTTTCTCCAGGTCCATGTCCAGACCTCTGAGGGCAGCATAGTCCTCTACAGCTTCTCGAATGAGGCCTTTGATCGTCTTGCCGGGAATATATGGCAGCCCATTGGTGTCCTTGATGACGAGGGAGTCTGCGTCTGCTCCGGCAGAGAGTCCCGACCCGCAATGCCATGGTGAGAAGAACTCTATTTTTATATTTAAGTCTTTCATTGCTTTATCCTTCCTTTGTTTTTTGGGTGAGAATTGTATTTAAGTCCAGCAGATCCGCTGCAGGATAGAACGCATCTTCAGACAGTGTTCTCTTCTGAGGGGTGATGGCTTTTTGGAAAGTTCCCTTGGTAGAAGCTGAGAGCATGGTATAGCTTCGATTGGCTGCCTGCTTGGCCATTTCTGTGTTCTGGTGCATAGCGGTCATCCATTTTCTGATGCTGGTCTTGGCTACGTTGCCCTCTTTACCATTGAGTTGATTGGCTGCATCTTTCAGGTCTTCTATCGTCCAGTATTCCTCCGTCTGGTGCAGGAAGTAAGGTCCGAAGTTGAAGGATAGTCCCTTTTGTGGGGTCTTTTCCTTCAGGATCATATTAGGATAGCTTTCTATGAAGCTGCCCTGTACCTTATAGAACATCACACTCGATGGTGCATTTGGGGCATCTTTCTGGATGAGTGGATTCTTTGAAACGATTTTAGCCTGTGTACAGAGGGTTTCTGCCAGGTCATATCCGTAGTGGAATGGATAGGAAGACTTGATGAAGGCAATACCTGCGCATGCGGTGAGTCCATTCTCTGCGCCCAGCTTTTGTTTGGTGGCATTCTCGAACTCTTCAAGATAGACCTTCACGTAGTCAAGGGCAAGGCTTGCCTTGCATATCATGGTCATGTCATCTCCACCCAATACTACAGGGCGGAAAGGGAAGATGCTTGAATCTTGTCTGTAGTCTTCAGCGGTATATACTTTCTTGAAGGCTGCATGAGCTGCCTGGCAGGTAGCCTGATTGAGGTTTGTTGAAAAACGCTCAAATTCTTTTGGGGAACCGCTGAACTTGGACAGGATTTGTCCCAGACCATTACCATCTGCATGGATAATGGCAATCCAGTCATTCTCTCCAGTGAGGTCCTCGATATTCAAGGCGATGTTTTTAGGGGAGAGTTCCTTGATGCCAAAGCTCTTTTCTGCCAGGGTGATGGTAGCCTTTCCGCCGACTGATAAGTTGCGTTTCTTTAGGGTTCCCTCATCCAGGTATTCCTGACTTTCCTGAGTGACGGCTGGAAGACCTGTGGTTCTTGAACGTTCTACGCCCATGAAACCTACAGTCATGCTCTTGGAAGGTTTGTTGCGTTGGATCTTCAGCTTTTTCTCCAGCTGATCCATGCAGGAAGCGAAGTTTGCTTTGAACTCTTCTTCCGTTACCTTTACAACAGCCTGGCTGATGGTGATACCGGGCGCAGCCAGCATCACTGTTTTTGGAAACTCCAGGACGGTTTTCTCACATTCCTGAAGGTTGTCATAGACACATTTGATGTTACCGGCTGCTTTGATGATTGACGTGCCCCCTTGCTCATAGGTGGATTCAAACAGAGTGGTACATACCTTCTCAACCAACTCACTGCCACCAACGACATCTTTAAGTGAGTTGGTCGTGAAGATAAATCCTTGAATGCCCTGTATGGAGGCTCCATATATGTATTTATTTTTCTCCATCTTGTTTTGTTTTAAGATTGTGGGTGTAAAAGTATAAAAAAAAGATGGGAAAAACTATTTTTTCAGCAAAAAAATGCGTTTTATCGGATTTTTTTTGTATTTTCGCCACAAAAACAAGAAATGGAAGCAACTAACATAGCGATATTGAAATTTAAGGAAAACCTGAGTTCAGTCGGGCTCAGGTGTTTTCGTGGGGCCATTATTGATTTGGCAGGCAGGGAAAATCCTTATTTTCACAATCATGAGGCAAATGGGCTGAGATATGGATATCCCTTGGTTCAGTACAAGGTGATAGACAGGCATGTTTGTCTCGTCGGAATAGCGGAAGCAGCCATGGCAGTGATGGAATTGGTGGGTAAGTTTCCTGCCAGTCTCAAGATAGGACAGAAGGAGATGGAGTTTCATGTTGAGGATTGTACGCTGACTCCTTATTTTCCGAAGATAGAAGAGTCTCCGAAGCTTTATCGTCTGAGCTGTTATATCGGTCTTACTGATGAGAACTTCAAGAAATACCATTCCATGCTGGCTCTTACAGACAAGGTGAATTTTCTGGAGCAGGTCATCACAGGCAACATTCTTTCCTTTCTGAAGGGCATCGGCTATCATGCTGCTGAAAAGATAGAATGTGCCATCACTCAATTGAAAGAGCCTGTGGAACAGAGCTACAAGCATGTAAAGTTTGACACCTTTGATCTGATGTTTGTCAGCAACATGGAACTTCCTGACGGTATTGCTTTGGGAAAGAGTGGTAGCGTGGGCTTTGGTACGCTTTCCAGACGGGAGCTTCCTGATAGATTTAAAAACTTTAATCAGTAATATTATGGCAAAGGTACTCATATCATTTATCGGTACAGGTCCTCTGGTGAACAAGGGGACATTGGGGGAGGAGAAGTCTGCCCGTGAATATCGCAGGGCTTCTTATCATCTGGGTGAAGAGAATCTGGGTGAATACTCATTTATGGCAGCTGCTCTTTATGAAACACAGAATATAGATAAGGTCATATTGATCGGTACTGCCCATTGTATGTGGGAAGAGGTATATCGCTATTTTCAGGAGAAGAACGGCGGTGTGGTTGACGAGGATGTCTATTGTGAAATCGCAGAACATTGTGAAGCGGCAACCAGCAAGAGTGAATTGTATATCCCTCATGCCAAGGAGATAGAGGCGGCTATTGGAAAGGATGCCCATCTTGCTCTTATAAGATATGGCGTGAATGAGGAGGAAATCAATGAGAATATCAACAACATCCTGCAGCTGAACCAGTTGCTCTCTACGGGAGATGAACTCATCGTGGATGTTACCCATTCTTTCCGCTCATTGCCTATTACCATCATGAATCTGCTTCTTTATCTGAGGAATGTCAGCAGCAAGAATATCAGAATCTCTCATATATATTATGGTATGATAGAGATGAGCAAGGAGTATGGTTATGCTCCGATTGTGGATTTGAAGAAAATCCTCAAACTCAATGACTGGATTGTGGGAGCCATGGCTTTCAAGCAGTATGGAAATGCCTATCAGATTGCAGGGCTCATTCAGCAGGAGGATACGGATGTGACCAATCGTTTGAAGCATTTCTCGGATGTGATGAATCTCAACCATCTGTATGCCATCTCTCAGGAGACCCAGTCTTTGAGAGCTTTGATGAAAAAGGATTTTGATTCGATGCTTCCTGAAATGATTGTGAAGCCGGTGGTGAAGGATTTTCTTACTAATTTCAAGGGAACCGAGCAGGATCCAGCACGGTTCCAATATCAGTTGGCCCAGTGGCAGTTTAAGCACATGAACTATACGGCCGCCTTGATTTCCTTGCAGGAGAGCATTCTTTCCTATGCCTGTCAGCTTGCAAATCACGACCCTTTTGACAAGGATGAGCGTCAGAAAATTAAGGATGTTATTTGCAATGACAAGGAGTTCATACCATTTGAGTTGAGAGGAGTATATTTCGAGATTACCAAAAACAGAAATGTTGTGGCTCACGCTTTGGAGAGTAATTTCTCTTCGGGCAAGATTATTGAAAGTTTAAGAACATCGCTTATTACGGCGGGTAAATACATTAACTAATAATTTAATGATTATGGGAAAAGGTATCATAACGTATCAGAAGCGCTTGGAACTCATTGATGAATGTCTGCGCAATTATGAACGTCCAATGACTGTAAAGGAAATTTGTGACAAATGTAATCACAAACTAGGTGTGCAGTATACAGACCGTACGTATCGTAACGACTTGGAAAAAATCGAATTCGAGCTAGGTGGTAAAATAAACAGGGATCAGAAAAGAGATGGCTGCCAATGTTTGGTATATCAAAATGTTGGTTTCTCTATTAAGGGTGATACTGTTGCCAATCAAGTTGTTATATGCAATTTAGATAAAATCAAGAAAGCTTTGGGTGATTTCCTGGGATTGGGCTTGGAGTCTTCCTTGACCACCCTGACTGATGAAATCAACAAGTTCATGGGGTATGACGATAATAATCGTCCTGTCATTTCTTTTGAAAAAGTATTACTGGAGTCTCATGGAAGGGTAAAACCTCATGATTTGCTGGAGCTTTTACTCAAGGCTATCATACAGCATCAGACCATGGACATTAGATATGAGGTTCCTGGAAGAGGTAAGCGTGAGTGGACCGTATTTCCTCAGTTCCTCAAGCAGTATAACCAGCGATGGTATCTCATTGCCACCAAGCACAGAGACGAGGTGGAGGGCAAAATCTACAACCTGGCTCTGGACCGAATTCTCAAGATGGAGGCCAACCAGCATATTCATTATAAGGAATGTGACGTTGATTTTTCTGTTTACTTTGAAAATGTGGTGGGTGTAACCAAGCCGGATGGTGCGGAACCGATTTTAGTGAAGTTACGTATAGAACGCGGTGAGTATCCATATATAGAGAGCAAGCCTATCCATGCATCTCAGAAAGTAATTTCTGAATACGGAGACGACAAGGATTATGTTTACGTATCTTTATATGTGTATGACAACTTTGAACTGAGAAGCAAAATCTTGTCATATGGAAGCAAGGTTACAGTCATGGAGCCTAAGAGTTTAAGAGACAAGATGGCTCATGATTTGAGAAAGGCTTTGGAGAATTATCAGGATTAAGCATTATGGGAAGAAGGGTATTTTTATCTGTCTTGGGAGTGGCTTTCTATGAGACTTGCCGGTACCGAAAGGATGATTTCACGGGAAGTGAGATTCTTTTTGTACAGAAGAGTTTACTCGAATATCTACAGCAGCAGGAGAACTGGGGAGGAGAAAACGACCTGGTTCTTATGCTCCTGACGGATTTGGCAAGAAAGAATAACTGGGACAAGAATCTAAAGACCCGTTTCTGTGCCAAACTTCAGAAGGAGGTAGCGTATCAGGGATTGGAGAAGATATTGCTGGATATGAATCTCTCTTATCAGGATATAGCGATTCCGGATGGGAAGGATAGTGATGAGATGTGGGAGATATTTGAGGTTATCTTTGATAAGCTTCAGGAGGGTGATGAACTGTATCTTGACATCACCAACAGTTTTCGTTATCTTCCTATGCTGCTGGTGGTGCTTGTCAACTATGCCAAGTTGCTCAAGAATGTCAAGGTGAAGGCTATCTTTTATGGCAATTACGAGGCTCGTGACAAGGAGAGCAATATTGCGCCTATCATGGATCTTCTGCCACTTTCCGTTCTGCAGGACTGGACGTTGGCTGCTTCGGATTATTTGCGTTATGGCCAGGTGCAGAAGCTTTATGAGTTGTCGGAATCTTCCATCAACCCTATTCTGAAAGATCCAAGTACCCGAACTGATGACGTCAAGCTATTGAGGGCTTTTGTCAATCGTCTGAAAGATTTGGTGGGTGAGCGTATCACTTGTAGGGGCTTGACTATCATTGAGAACAAGAATGTTGGCTTATTGGAAAAGGCTGCCAAAGATATACAGAAAGTCACGATTCCACAGCTAAAACCTGTGTTTGAAAAGATAAAAGAGTCTCTAGATATCTTTGGTGCGAAGGAAGACGTCTTGAATTGTATCAAGGCGGCTAGATGGTGTTGTGAAAATAAGATGTATCAGCAGGCAACTACCTTATTGGAGGAAGGATTGATAACATTCTTATGTTGTCATTTCGAATTGGATTGTAAAGAAGAGAACTTTCGTGAGCTGATAGGACAGTGTTTAAGGGCAAAGACCCGTCCAAATGAGAAAACTGTTTTTAATAATCCTGCTTTGGCAGAGAAACTGTTAGCAGATTCCGTAATCTGGGAGAATAAGCAGTTTGTTACCTGCTTTAAGCGTATAAGGGATTTGCGCAATGATTACAATCATGCAGGGTTCAATAAAGATCCGCAAGATGTTGAGAAAATCATTAATAAAGTGGAAGAATGGATGGATGATATAGAAAGTATTTTGTCAAAAATATAGTTATTTTTTTGCCATCACTCTTTAGGAAATATCCTTTTATAGTGGTGGCAACTTTATATTTGGGTTTGTGATTTTTACTTATTTGTTAACTGCTGTGAAATTAAGCTTTCTTATTGGGTTATTTTTTAAGAATAATTGGCTTGCATATCTCAGGAAAAAGTCGTACCTTTGCACTCACTAAGAAATAGTTAAATTTCAGTTAAGGAAAGTGAATATTTCTTTAGAGACGTTCTTTAACTTATTGATAATCAGTAATGTCTTATAAGGTCGAGTACGAGACCATTGTCCACTACAACAAGGATTAAGACAAGCCTAAAAGGCTGAGAGATACTTGATTGTCTGAACCGTACGAGACCATAGTCCACTACAACAAGGATTAAGACTTAACTGTAATCTTCATAATTAAATAATTTTAAATTTGTACGAGACCATAGTCCACTACAACAAGGATTAAGACAACATAGCGACGATGGTCTCCAAGTTCTACAACAGTACGAGACCATAGTCCACTACAACAAGGATTAAGACCACACTGGAGTATCTCGGATAAACATAATCCGAATATGTACGAGACCATAGTCCACTACAACAAGGATTAAGACCGTCTGCTATCTGATGAGCAGACATAGCGCTGTGGCGTACGAGACCATAGTCCACTACAACAAGGATTAAGACCGTCTGCTATCTGATGAGCAGACATAGCGCTGTGGCGTACGAGACCATAGTCCACTACAACAAGGATTAAGACCAGCACTACGTTCAGTTTGGTCGACGTCAACTTTAGCACGTACGAGACCATAGTCCACTACAACAAGGATTAAGACACTCTAGCCTAAGCTAGAGCAGCAACCATATTAACGTGTACGAGACCATAGTCCACTACAACAAGGATTAAGACTTGTTGATAATTTTTGTTTTGGTTTTTACTCCAAGTACGAGACCATAGTCCACTACAACAAGGATTAAGACTCATACGAGCCAACTCCTTTAATAGCTCTACAGACAGTACTAGACCATTGTCCACTACAACAAGGATTAAGACTTGCAGATTTACGTGTGGTAAGGAAAACTTTCTTGTGTACTAGACCATTGTCCACTACAACAAGGATTAAGACTGTATATAAAAACGGTCATAATTCCAAAGTTCTCCGTACTAGACCATTGTCCACTACAACAAGGATTAAAATTATACAGATACCTTTGGTATTTTATTAGTTGTTTCTTGCTTTTGATAGCTCCTAATCATCTTGAAAGTGTAAAAAGTCAAAAATATTAGCTAATAGTTTGGTGGTTACTCTCGTTTTTTATACCTTTGTGGGGACTTTGATATTGGAATGAAAGGGATATTGTTCTTCTTTAAAGATGAATAGTTGTAGATGATGCCTTATTATGTAATAGGTGTCAAACTTGGATTTTCGGTGGATAGTTTATGCAAGGAAGGCTTTGATACAAACGAGAGCCTTTAACTTGAAGTATAACTTATAAACAAACAATATAATGAGTATAGAAGAAGTAGATGCAGCTAACAGGTTAATCATAATTTAATCTCTAAATACAGAGTCATCATTGCTGGATGCAGAGATTTCGATAACTATGAGTTGTTGAAAGAGAAGTGTGATTATTTCCTTCAAGACGAAAAGAAGGAAGATGTTGTAATCATCAGTGGTCATGCCTCTGGTGCCGATGCTCTCATCGCCTTCTGGGATGGTAAGAGCCGGGGCACAAAGAACATGATAGATACCGCTACCAAGCGAGGCTTGAAAGTGGCTGTGGTTAGATATTAATGATTAAAATCAAAGAATATGGATATTATAAAGGAAATCATCAACTGTGAGACGAACAAGAAGTTCATTAAAGCTCACGATGATGGGCGTATCGAGATACCAGACGTAATCTTCTACGTTCTCTATGAGAGTGGAGATACAGACGTAGTAGGGTGCTGTCTGGGTGACGTGTACCCTCAGATTGCTGGAGAGGTAGATAATGAAGACAGTCGTCTTCTAGGCTTTCTGGAAGGTGATTATGTCGATGAGTATTTTAATTACCTGGAAGGTGAATGTGATGATGCCTTAGGCTCTGTCAAAGCATTCGTGAAAGAGATAAAGAAACTTCTTCCATATCTCCGCATAGATAAAAGCGTGGATGAATGGATGAAAGAACACTAATATAATTATAATAGATTATGTTCAAAATGCCAATTTGGCATCTTGAACAAAGTAGGGTAGTAACAATTTAAATATAATGAAACAGAATAAAAACAAGATAGAATGCACACCTACCAAGCATGAGGAAGGTGCTGTAAAAAGTTTGATTCAAATGTGCAAGGACACTAATGCTGTTGCCTTCTTCGGTATGACTTGTGAGGGTGACTACGAAGTAATGATGACAGCTCGCAAGAAGGGAATGGTATCTTGCGATGAGTTCTCTCTAGAGCAGTTCGAGGCTATCAAGGCTATGGCTGAAGAGAAGCTTGCCCAAGCTGAGGACAAACAGAAGCTCCAGGACATCATCGATGTTTGCGAAAGCAATATTGATGATATTAAGGAAAAGATGAAACCTACTTGCTAATATGTTTTTGAAGTTTTAATGTTTTAAATTAGATATGGAACAGAAAGAAAATGAGATAAAGGGGAAAGAACTGTTTGAGTTATCGCTTACTTTCACAGAAGGTGACGAAGAGAAACAGTTCAGTGTAACCATGAAGGCGAAGAAGGACGGCAAGGAAACGTCTCTTGACCTGTTCGATAGTGACTTCATCGAAATGAGCTATAATGGTGTGAAGATGGTGTTCAGCCAGATTACTTACCTATACGTGAAGAACCTTCATGATACAGGGCGAATGTCTGATGAAGAGTACAATGCTATCATGGCTCATGCTGGAGAGAAACCACAAGGCAAAGCTAAAAGTGGAGAGTAATCGTTCATATAGGAAATGGTATGTATAGAATCCTACATGTATCTGCAGACTATCTGCAATGTTCTTTCGAGTTTGAAAACATGAAAACAGGAGAACAGGAGAACAGGAAAACATGTGATGATTCTCTGCATGACTTGCTCTCTCTGTTTAAGTTGCAGCCTAATCATGAGTTTGAGGGAAAGGTAATATTCCTTTCTTGAAGTCAGTTTTCTCGTCTGTTTTTCGGCATTTAATTAAGTTCGTGTCTTTGGGAGGACATTAATTCTGTGAATGCTACATAGAATCTGATGTTTCTTTGATTGACTGTTAACATGGTGTTTGATTTAAAAAATAAACTGAGATGAAATACAAAGAGTATTCGGAAGAGGCTTATCAAAGCATTCTTTCTTACGTTATGAAATCCGTAGAGATAGATGAGAATGACCCTTATATCAAGCGTTTATATATTGCAGCTGCAAGGGTGCCAAAATTCTCTATAGAATATAGTTGTGAAGATATATCCCATATTATGCTTAAAATTGAAAAGGCTGTGTGGGCGTGGGAGAAAGAGAATACAGAAGGTGATTTCTTTGTTGATGGGGGTGAGAATTGGTGGATGGTAAAGAACCAAGTGGGAACCTTTACCTACACTACCAACCGTCTCTTTATGGATATATGCGATATCAAGGGTATCAAGGAACTGGTAAAGGACGTTATAGATAAATATAGGGTTATTATTTTAGCTAACCGTTATGTTTCCGACTATGAATTACTGCAGGAGTATTGTGATTATTATCTTCGGAAAAAGAAGAATATAGTTGTTATTTCTTGCCATTCTTCAGATTCTGATGCCCTGGATGTAAGATATGCTCAGGACAGAGGTTACGAGCTGGATATATACCCGGTTGACCGTGAAACCAACGGAGGGTTTGATGGATTTGACTATAACTCTCAGATGATTGTGAATGCTGATGGTCTTATAGTCTTATGGGATGGGTTTAATAGAAAGGTAAAGAATGTGATAGAAAAAGCTTGGGAGTATGACATCGAGCTGTATGAATTCAAGATTTAAAATATTACATGATGAAGAAGAGATTCATAAAGAAGAGGAAGGTGGACTTTGATATTTCCATGGTGTGGTTTCTTTTTTGTTCATACTACCATAAATTTTATCAGAACTACAGATTTCTGATAGGCTTCCAACAGGAAATGGCATTTGTTTTACTTTTACCGATGATATTTCTATACTCCATGCGGCAAGATCCATTTTAGACACAATATAACATTTTTGCTGCAGTAGTTATAGTAGTTCCCTGGCAATCCAAGCACAGGCCTCTGCGTCAGCCAGGGCATTATGGTGTTGGGTTAGGTCGTACCCGCAATAAGCAGCTACGGTTTGTAGTTGGTGGTTGGGTAGGAGAGATCCCAACTTTCTTCTGGAGGCTCGGCATGTGCAATGGAACTCATAATCGGGATAGTCCATCTGATACATTTGGAACACAGACTTCAGACATCCCTCGTCAAAGGGAGAGTTGTGAGCCACCAATGGCAATCCCTCAATCTTTGGCTGAATCTCAGCCCATACCTCAGGAAATACCCTGGCGTTCATGGTATCCTCCATGGTAAGTCCATGCACCCTAGTATTCCAATAGGAATAATACTCAGGCTCTGGCTTGATGAGACTGTAGTAGCTATCCACAATCTCACCATCCCTTACTATCACAATGCCTACGGAGCAAACGCTGGTTCGTTGCTGGTTGGCAGTCTCAAAATCTATCGCTGCAAAATTCTTCATGAGTGCAAAGTTACTAATTATAGATGTATTATCCAAATTTTTAATATTTATATATCCATACTGGTATGCCATTTTGTTCCAATTGTCATGACAGTTTTTGACGGAAATCAAGAAATCATACCCTTTTCTGCATTTTTTTCCCAAAAATTGTGTACGCACACAA
>ENA-UERY01000444-UERY01000444.1-human-gut-metagenome-genome-assembly--contig:-NODE-444-length-35784-cov-3.116924_pt1 | contig 35784 bp, 41 predicted proteins | sample MGYA00242989_ERZ507990 | MGnify/ENA primary metagenome ERZ507990 (study PRJEB26167, sample SAMN06115529) | human gut metagenome | host: Homo sapiens | place: China:Fujian | collected 2015-08-26...
ACCGGTGTCTGTCAAAAGAGGGTAAAAGCCCTATATCGAGCAGAACAATGTCACCAGGAACGGAACGCTGAAATCGAAATGCTGAAATCGAAATACTGAAATCGGAGCGAAGAATCAGTGGAAAAACACAGTGGACACATCTGCAAAAACGGCTGAAAAGAGGTGTCCACTCGGTGTCCACTCTGTCCATAAGTCCGCAAAAGTGGACACCCTGCGGACAGCTGCCGAATTTTGGCATATTTTCGCCTAGTTTCAAAGAATCTCCCGTTGCATAGCCGCAGGATTTTGTAGTACAATAAAATAGAAGAGATATGGCAATTTAGTCGAAGGAGGAACCCCTTTGGAAATTATAAATTGGAAAGAATTACTTTATCCCTATGAGCAGGCGGTGGAGGAGCTGCTGCTGAAGTTCAAAAATCTGGATAAAGAATGTCGACATTTAGGCATTTATTCTCCTGTCGATTCTGTCACGGGCAGGCTGAAAACCCCTGCCAGTATTCTGGATAAGGCAGGCAGAAAGCATATCGCACCCGATCATATCGAGGAGGAAATCGAGGATATCGCAGGCATTCGCATTCTCTGCCAATTCGTGGAGGATATCCAAAAGGTGGTTGATATGGTGCGTTCCCGCACGGATATGACCATCGTGCAGGAGAAGGATTACATAACAAATACGAAGGCGAGCGGCTACCGCAGCTACCACATCATCATCCGCTATCCGCTCAGCACGGCGCTGGGGCCGAAGGAGGTTTTCGCGGAAATTCAGATTCGCACAAACGCAATGAATTTCTGGGCAACGGCGGAGCATTCCCTGCGGTATAAATACAGCGGCAACATTCCGCAGGAGCTGCAGGACAGACTGCATAACTGCGCGGAGGCGGCGTTTCATCTGGATCAGGAAATGTCTACGATTCGCGAGGAAATCACGAATGCACAGCGGCTGAATGAAATCCGCAGAAAGATGACCTCGAATATTCTGGATAACATCCGGAAGCTGCATTTTATGCTGAATCTGGAGGATATGAGCGCCATCAATAAGGAATTTTCGGATGTATGGAACAGCAACGATATTGATAAACTGCGCGAATTCAACGAAAGACTGAATGTGCTGGTGGAGGTTTATCGGATATAAGAAAGGAAGGGAGAAAATGGCACTTTTTGCCATTGCAGACCTGCATTTTGCCTTTTCCGTGGATAAGCCCATGGATATTTTTGGGGAAAACTGGAAGAATCATAGTGAAAAAATCATCGCAAGCTGGAAGGAGCATATCACCGAAGAAGATACCGTTCTTCTGCCGGGAGACCTTTCCTGGGGGATGCGGATTGATGAAGCGGCGGCGGATTTGGATGTGATTTACAGCCTGCCGGGGAGAAAAATTCTGCTTGGCGGCAACCATGATTACTGGTGGAAATCCTCCTCAAAATTAGAGGCGAGATACCCCGGAATGCGGTTTCTGAAAAACAATTTTGATCGATATGCGGATTGGCATATCTGCGGCACAAGGGGCTGGCTTTGCCCGAATGATGTGCAGTTTACGGAGCAGGATAAAAAGATTTATGAAAGGGAGCAGGTGCGGCTCAGGCTGTCTCTGGATGCCGCCATGCGCGAGGGTGCGGAAAAAATCATACTCATGATGCACTTTCCGCCGATGAATGATAAGCAGGAGGATTCTGCATTTACGGCGTTATTTCGGGAATATCCCATCAAAAAGGTGATTTATGGGCATCTGCATGGCGCGGCAAGCCATAAAACGGCATTTGAAGGAAAACGGGAAGGCATTGATTATGCGCTGATTGCGGCGGATTATATTGCGTTTTGTCCGAGGCGGATTCTATAAGGAGGCAGGCGAGTGAATATCGACAGGAAAAAAATACGGATATTTCTTTGTGCCCTTTGGCCCGGCGGCGGCTATATGTACTTCGGCATGATGAAGAAGGGGACAATGGTGATGGCACTTTTTACGGCGGTTACGGGGCTGACGCTGACGATTGGATGGAAATTCCTTGCGTTTTTGCTGCCCGTTATCTGGTGCTACTGCTTTTTTGATACCTTCCATGTTGCAAAGCTGCCTGAGGAAATCCGCGAATTTGAGGACCAGGATTGCTGGGATACGGTGGTTGCGTTTGTGAAAAGCGACCCGCTGAAGCGCTTTGAGGAAAAGAAAACACTGGCAGGCGTGCTGATTCTGCTTGCGGCACTTTATACGATGATTTATGGCGTATTTTTGCCGTTCTTCCGCTGGAGTGAGGAACTACGGCTGGTGCGGATGGCATTGACGGCAATTCCCCCTGCGGTGATTGCAGTGCTGTTATTTATGGTCGGCAGAAATATTTTGCAGAAGGAGCAGGACAGAAAGGATGCCGAGGCAGGCATTGCGGAGACGGATGCTCCCGATGTGGAGGAGACTGCTCTGGAGGAAGGCAATGTAGAACAGTTGGTGGAGGCGGTTCTGGGGGCAGAAGCCGAAAAGGAAGCAGAAGAAACGGCGGAAGCGGAAGAAGTTGAAGCAGAAAATGCCGATAAAGCAGAAGAAACAGAAAAAACAGAAATCAAGGAAACGGCATAAATAAAAGGTCTCTTGGACGAAATATCCAAGAGACCTTTTTGCTGTTATTTTTTCTTTGATTTTTTCTTTACGGATGATTTTTTCGTTTTGCCCTTTGCAGGCTTTTTTTCGGGTTTTTTGACGGGTTTGGTTTCCTCTTTTTTGCGGACGGAATAGCCGAAGGTGCCGATTTTTCTGCCCAGACCGTAATACGCGCCATGCGAGTAGCAGATAGGCTTTGCACGGTCGAAATGGAACTTGCCTGTTTCATCTAAATATTCATCGCTGACCTGCACGGAAACAACCTCCGCGAGGAACATATCATGCGTGCCGAGGGGGATAATTTCCTTTACCTTACATTCGATATTTACAGGGCTTTCATAAATGATGGGTGCATTGACCTTTTCGCCCTTCTTTGCGGTGAGGTGCATGGCTTCAAATTTATCCAAATCTCTGCCGCTGCGCACGCCGCAGAAATCGCAGGCATACACTAGCCTTTCCGTAACCAGATTGATGACAAATTCGCCCGTTTCCTTGATGATATTGTAGGAATGGCGGCTCGGACGGATGGAAACGTAGGTCATGGCAGGGTCGCTGTTGACAGTGCCTGTCCATGCTACGGTGATGATATTTTTCTGCTCCATTGTGCCGCAGGAGACCATAACGGCAGGGACAGGATAAATGACAGTCCCCGGTTTCCAGATATCTTTTCCCATAGTGCTGTACTCCTTTCATGGGTTTCTTACTGCTTATCTTAGTATGAAGCGAGGCGGTTTGTAAAGAGAAAAAATGAATTTTACTTGTAAAACCGACATGGCTTCGGTATGATAAAATCAAACAAAAACGATAGGAGAAGAACGATGAAGCTACCTTTAAAATATACCGAAACAATGAAAGCACTTCTGGGGGAGGAATATGACGCATATCTCGCCTCTTTTGACGAGGAGCGATTTTACGGACTGCGCGTGAACACGCTGAAGCTTTCCGCAGAGGAAATGGCGGCGAGGGGAGTATTTTCTCTTAGACCTGTGCCGTGGTGCGAAACGGGATTTTATTATGACGGGGCAGAACGCCCTGCCAAGCATCCGTATTACCATGCAGGGCTGTATTATTTGCAGGAGCCAAGCGCCATGAGCCCTGCGGCGACGCTGCCGATTGGGGAAGGAGACAGGGTGCTTGACCTTTGCGCCGCACCGGGCGGAAAAACCACACAGCTTGGCGCAAGACTGGGCGGAACGGGACTTCTGGTTGCGAATGACATCAGCGCAGGCAGGGCGAAAACGCTTCTGAAAAATGTGGAGCTTGCGGGAATACGCAATGCGATTGTGATGAGCGAAACGCCGGAGCGGATTGCGGAGCGGCTGCCGCATTTTTTTGATAAGATTCTGGTGGATGCGCCTTGCAGCGGCGAGGGAATGTTCCGTAAGGAGCCGGATATGGTGAAAAGCTGGGATGCGGAGATGCTTGCGTTTTGTCGCAGTGAGCAGGCGAAGATTCTGGAGGCATGCGCACCGATGCTCAAGGCAGGCGGGATGCTCCTTTATTCCACCTGTACCTTTTCGCCGGAGGAAAACGAAAAAAGCATTGGCAATTTTCTGGAACGCCATCCCGAATTTGAGCTGATGCCGATTGCAAAGAAAAACGGCTTTGCGGAAGGGCTTGCACCGTATACGGACTGCGCCAGACTCTATCCGCACAGGCTGAAGGGCGAGGGACATTTTCTGGCACTGCTGCGGAAGAAGGAGGCGGCAGAGGGCAAGGCGATTCCTGCGGAAAGTGGCGGATGGACAAAGGAAATGGATGCCTTTGGGGACTTTGCAAAGGAGGTTTTGCAGGAGAAGCCGAAGGGAATTTATAAAATTTACGGCGAGGGGCTGTATCTTCTGCCGGAAGGGACACCGAAGCTGGAAAAGCTGCGCGTACTGCGGACGGGATGGATGCTTGGAACGCTGAAAAAGGGGCGGTTTGAGCCTTCGCAGGCATTTGCAATGGGACTGCGTAAGGAAGAAGTGAAGCATACGGCGGATTTTTCTCTGGAGGATGAACGGGTGATTCGATATTTGAAGGGGGAAACGGTTGAGGCGGAAGGCAAGGATGGCTGGACACTGGTTTGCGTGGACGGGTTTCCGCTTGGCTGGGCAAAACGGCAGAAGGGACGCTTGAAGAATAAATACGCTGTCAGCTGGAAATGGGAATAAAAATGTGTACAATAGACAGACATTTGTTTGATTCCTGTTGACAAATGCGGAATCGCCTGTAAAATAGAACTATCATAGGCAGACATAAAAGAAAAGAAGGAGTGGAACAAATGGCATTGACATATATCGGTACAAGAGACAGAAGCATCAAGGCGACAGCATCCGAGGCGATTCTGCGAGGGATTTGCCCCGATGGGGGGCTGTATATTCCGGAGGAGATTCCCAAAATGGAGAAATCCTTGGAGGAACTGGGAAGGCTGGACTATCGGGAGCTGGCGTATGAGGTGTTGAGCAAATTTCTGGACTTTACGGAGGAGGAGCTGAAGGCGTGCATCAGGGGGGCGTATGATGAGAAATTCGATACACCTGAGATTGTGCCTGTGGTGAAAAAGGGCGATGCACTGTTTTTGGAATTATTCCACGGGAGAACACTGGCATTTAAGGATATGGCACTTTCTATACTGCCCTATCTGATGAAAACTGCGGCGAAAAAGAACGGCTTGCAGAAGGAGATTGTGATTCTGACTGCGACAAGCGGTGATACAGGCAAGGCGGCACTGGAGGGCTTTGCGAACGTGGAGGGTACAAGAATTATGGTATTCTTCCCGGAGGATGGGGTCAGCCCCGTGCAGAAGCTGCAGATGAATACGCAGGAGGGCGCGAATACCTGCGTGGTCGGCATTAAGGGGAACTTTGATGATGCGCAGTCTGCGGTAAAGAGCATTTTTACGGATAAGGAGCTGGAGCAGGAGCTGGCGGCGAAGGGATTCCAATTTTCTTCGGCGAACTCCATCAACATCGGCAGACTGGTGCCGCAGATTGTATATTATTTCTGGGCATATTTGCAGGCGGTACGCATGGGCGAAATCAAAAACGGCGAGGAGCTGAATTTTACTGTACCGACAGGGAACTTCGGGGATATTCTTGCAGGCTGGTATGCGATGAAGATGGGGCTGCCCGTAGGACACTTCGTTTGTGCATCCAATGACAATAAGGTGCTGTACGATTTCTTCCGCACGGGGGAATATAATAAAAACAGAGCCTTTCATGTAACGGTTTCTCCCTCCATGGATATTCTGATTTCCAGCAATCTGGAGCGTCTGCTGGCACACATGGGCGGACAGGCCGCGACAAAGGCGGAAATGGAAAGTCTGAACAGGGACGGCGTATACCATGCGGAGATTACGGAAAAGAGCATTAGCGGCGAATATGCAACAGAGGCGGAAACCTTTGGTGCAATTAAGGATTTCTACGAAAAAACAGGCTATGTGATGGATACGCATACAGCGGTTGCGTATGCGGCATATCAGAAATATAAGGCGGAGAGCGGCGACGATAAGCCGATGGTGATTGTTTCCACGGCAAGCCCGTATAAATTCACAAAGGACGTAATGACAGCACTGGATGCGAAATACAAGGATGGGGATGCCTTTGCATTGCAGGCGGATTTGGAGAGAATCAGCGGCGTGGCTGTGCCTGCACCCATTGTGGGCTTGGAGCATAGACCGATTCTGCATAAGAACGTCTGCGAGAAAAATGAAATCAAGGAAGTTGTGAAAAACTGGCTGAAATAAAAAAAGGAGGCACGTATGGAAGAAAAAAAGCTTGAACATCCGGAGGAAAGACAGGAAGAAAAGCAGGAGAAAAAGAAGCAGTATCCTGTGACGCGTAGGGATTTTTACGGCTGTGTGATTATTCTGCTGATTGCGATTTTTTTGCAGGGGATGCAGACAAGAGCACTCATCCGCAGAGGGAATACACAGCTTGAAAACAGCATAGCAAACCGAATCTCAAGCGTGGAGAGCCGCATTGGCAACATCCCGAACAGCATTGAGACTGCATTGCTGGAGGCGGATAATCCCTTTCGGGAGAGCAGCATGGAAATCGTAGCGGCAGATTTGAAGGCGAAGAAGGTAACCCTTCGCATGACGGCAATGCCGAAGGAATGGAAAACGGGGGATACCTCCTTGCAGTTCTATCTTTCCTGTGACGGCGGCGAAAAGATTGCCATTGATGCGACCGCAGGCGCAGACCATAGCTTTACGGCGGAAAAGGAAATTCCCTTTTGCGAAACAGCGGCGGTTACGGCAATCCTGCAAAGAGGGGATACGGAGTACCCCTTCGATTTGGGCGAAACGAGTGTAGCGGGGGCGGTATATCCTTATTTCAGCGGTGAGTTTTTGGGCAGCTATTCCTGGGTAGCTGTCGGCAAAGAGGCAACGGTCGGTGGAGACATCAATGTTGAGGTGCAGCCGAGCGACTGGATGATGCAGAAGGGGAAAGACCTAACGCTGAAAAATCCTACGGTTGAGATTTATGTGGACGGAAAACGGGTGCAGAAGCATAAGATGCAGGCAGAAATAGACGATACGGATTTTACACGCTACACCTACACGATTGAGAAGGCGTTTAAAGTGAAAGAAGGACAGTACATTGAGGTTTACTTCAAGGCGGAGGATGAAAACGGCTTGAAATATACCTATTTGGTAGACCGCTCTCATGTGACAAACGGCGATGTAGAGACGGCGGAGTCGGCGATTGAGGCGGCTGATTCGGTGCAGGAGGGCAGATTGAAGGTAGAATAACTTTTTAAGTTGAAAACGGGGTTTTCAACTTGCTGAGACAGAAGAATAAACCGTAGGTTCCGGCGGCGAATGCCTTGAAACCTACGGTTTTCCTCGACGGAACTAAATTCCGTCTGCGGATTCCAGTCGGGGAACTCTTTGTTCCCCGAACCCTTCCGCGTTTTGAAAAAATCAAGTAGGAGATTCTCCTGCTTTTTTGTTTCTTTAGCAGAAAAACGGAAAAGCATTGATTTTATTGCGTGCATGACGTAAAATAAAATCAGCATATTATGTGCGTTCGGCAGGGTGCCGGATGAAATGGATACTGATAAAAAAGATAAGATAAAAAAGGAGACAAGCATCATGAAAATGTTCATTGACACAGCCAATGTTGACCACATCAGAGAGGCAAACGATCTGGGCGTAATCTGCGGCGTTACCACAAACCCTTCCCTGATTGCGAAGGAGGGCAGAGATTTCGTTGAGGTGGTAAAGGAAATCACAACCATTGTAGACGGCCCCATCAGCGCAGAGGTCATCAGCCTTGACCACGAGGGTATGGTAAAGGAAGCAAGAGAGCTGGTGAAAATCCATAAGAATATCGTTATCAAAATCCCTATGACACTGGAGGGCTTGAAGGCAGTTAAAATTCTGGCGGCAGAGGGCGTAAAGACAAACGTAACACTGATTTTCTCCGCTACACAGGCATTGATGGCGGCAAGAGCAGGTGCTACCTACGTTAGCCCCTTCCTGGGCAGAGTAGATGATATCGGCTCTGTCGGGATGACACTGATCGAAGAAATCGTTGATATTTTTGATATCCACGGTATTGAAACAGAAATTATCGCGGCATCCATCCGTAACCCTCTGCATGTAATCGATGCGGCAAGAGCAGGCTGCCATATCGCAACCATCCCTTATAACGTGCTGATTCAGATGGCAAAGCACCCTCTGACAGATATCGGTATCGAAAGATTTTTGAAGGACTGGGAATCCGTACCCAAGAAATAAGATCGTTTTAAAACAGCAAAGAAGAAATTGAAACCTTTGGAGGAAAACCAAATGAATAACATGGACAACCTGACAATCAATACCCTGCGTTTTCTGGCGGCAGAGGCTATCCAGAAGGCAAAAAGCGGTCACCCCGGTCTGCCCCTTGGTGCGGCACCTGCGGCATATACCCTGTGGGCAAAGGAGCTGAAAGCAAACCCTGCAAACCCCAACTGGGATGACAGAGACAGATTTATTCTTTCCGCAGGACACGGCTCTGCACTGCTGTATTCCCTGCTGCATGTGTTTGGCTATGGGCTGACGATTGAGGATCTGAAAAACTTCCGTCAGAGAAATTCCCTGACACCCGGTCACCCCGAATATAAGCATACAACAGGGGTTGAGGTGACAACAGGCCCTCTGGGACAGGGCATTGCCAATGCGGTTGGTATGGCACTGGCAGAAAGCCATCTGGCTGCAAAATTCAACACACCCGAATTCAAGGTGGTAGACCATTACACATACGCACTCTGCGGTGATGGCTGCTTGCAGGAGGGCGTTGCCTCCGAGGCGGCTTCTCTGGCAGGGACAATGGGTCTGAATAAGATTATCGTACTGTATGACAGCAACCATATTACGATTGAAGGCGATACAGCAACCGCATTTGCCGAGGATGTGCTGAAGCGCTTTGAGGCTTACGGCTGGGACACACAGGAGGTTGCGGACGGCAATGATGTTGACGCAATTCAGGCAGCGATTGCGGCAGCGAAGAAATCCGACAAGCCCTCCATTATCAAGATTGAAACAAAAATCGGCTACGGCGCACCCAATAAGCAGGGCAAGGCTTCTGCACACGGCGAGCCTCTGGGCGAGGAGGAAATCAAGCTGACAAAGGAAAACCTGGGCTGGCCTTATGCCGACAAGGAATTCTTTGTTCCCGAAGAGGTGAAGGCGCACGTTGCGGCAATCACGGCAGAGGGTGCAAAGGCAGAGGCAGAATGGAATGAAATGTTCCGCGCGTATGCAGAAAAATATCCCGAACTGGCGAAGGAATATGCACAGTGGCACAGCGACGAGCCGGCGGCTGATTTACTCAATGACGAGGACTTCTGGAAGAACGAGGGCGACCTTGCAACCAGAGCAGCATCCGAGAAGGTATTGCAGAAGGTGGCAAAGGTAGTGCCGAACCTGTTTGGCGGCTCTGCTGACCTCGCACCCTCCAATAAATCTCAGATGAAGGACAGAGAATATTACAGCAAGGAAAACCCCGCAGGCTCTAATGTGCATTTCGGTATCCGCGAATTTGCGATGACAGCAATCGCAAACGGTATGTCTGTGCATGGGGGCGTAAGACCTTATATTGCAGGCTTCTTTGTATTCGCAGACTACATGAAGGCAGGGCTGAGAATGGAAGCATTGATGGGTCTGCCCGTAATCAGTATTCTGACACATGACAGCATCGGCGTTGGCGAGGATGGCCCTACCCATCAGCCCATTGAGCATCTGGCAATGCTGCGTAGCCTGCCCAACTACAATGTATTCCGTCCCTGCGATACAAGAGAAACCGCGGCGGCTTGGTATACTGCACTGCACAGCAAAGAAACACCTACCGCACTGATTCTTTCCAGACAGAATCTGCCTGCACTGGAAGGCACAGGCAAGGACGCACTGAAGGGTGCGTATGTGCTGAAGGATTGCGCGGGTACACCTGATGTTCTGCTGATGGCATCCGGTTCCGAGGTGGAGCTGATTTACAAGGCGGCAGACGAGCTGGCGGCAAAGGGCGTAAAGGCAAGAGTCATCTCCATGCCCTGCTGGGAGGTATTTGAGGCACAGGATGCGGCGTATAAGGAAAGCGTACTGCCCAAGAATGTGCGCGCAAGACTGGCTGTGGAAGCGGCGGCTGACTTCGGCTGGCAGAGATATACCGGTCTGGATGGCGACATGATTTGCATGAACGGCTTCGGTGCATCTGCACCCGCAGGCTTACTGTTCAAGGACTTTGGCTTTACGGTAGAAAACGTAGTAGAGAAGGCGTTGGCACTGGTAAAATAATAGTATTTTAAGGAAGGAAAAGGCTCTGTGCAGTCCTGCGAGATAAGGCTGTGCAGAGCTTTTCTTGAGAAAAGGAGGTGGATACGCTTGCGTACATTTATTGCGATTGAACTGGAGGAGGAAACCAAAGCACAGCTGGCAGAGGTGCAGGCAGAAGTAGAGAAGCTTTGCCGCAGGGGGAATTATACACCGAAGGAGAACTTTCATCTGACGCTGCATTTTCTGGGAGAGGTGCAGGAGGAGGATCTGGATTATCTGCATGAGGCAATTTACGAAACGGCACGCCGCAATCGTCCTTTCACGATGACGATAGATAAAATCGGCTTTTTTCCGAGAGGGAACAAGGGGATTTTATGGGCAGGGATTGAAAGAAGCAATCATCTGCAAAGATTGTTCAGCACGCTGGAAAAATCTCTGGAGCAGCAGGGCTTTGCGAGGGAGAGAAAGGGACTCAGCCCGCATATCACCCTTGGCAGAGAGGTGGAGCCGCAGCGGAATTTTACTGATGTGCAGAGAGGCGTTCGGGTGGAGCCGATGCGTGTTTCTGTGAGAAGCATTTCGCTGATGGAAAGTGTCAGAAGGGGTGCAAGGTTGATGTATGTGCCTGTTTTCAGACAGAATTTAATCGGAAAATGAGACAGAAAAATCTCATTTTGCAGGATGCAATAAAAAAAATACCAGTCTTTTCGTGGGATTGGTATTTTTTATTTGTGCAAAGTGTGGGAGAGAGAGGGGAATCCTTCGTATAGAAGTAAGTTAAAAAAAATAAACATAAGGTTTAATTTTGTGAAATTAGCAACAAAAATGAACAAATTTTCAGCAAAAAAAGGAAGAAAAAGGCATATTTTCTTGTTCATTGTTCCGAAGATGATTTGTTATTTGCGAAATTGATTGAAAAATAAAGGGTTTTTACATATACTTTATTTGTATAACAACGGAATGTATTGCCGCTGTGTACAAAGAGGAGCCTGCTTGACAGGTATGAAAAGTTTTTGTTCAAAATAATGAGGAAGTTTTTGAGAATTTAAATTTTTTAGGAGGAATGTAATTATGGCAAACAATACTGTATTTTTCCCCGGCTATTCCGCAGGTGAAAATGCTTACAAGGAAATCGACAAGGTATGCTCTCCCTATGGTACAAAGGCTGTTGTTATCAGTGATGAAATTTCTATCAACGCAACAAAGAAATATCTGGATGAAGCAACACAGGACGGTATTGTAAAGATTGATTATATCCTGTTCCCCGGTGAAGCATCCTTCGAGGCTGTAGAAGACCTGGAACAGAATGAAATTGTGAAAAATGCAGATATGATTTTCTGTCTGGGCGGCGGCAAGGCCATTGATACGGGTAAGCTGCTGGCTCACAGAATGAATAAGCCTTACTTCACATTCCCCACTATTGCATCTACATGCGCTTGTAACTCCGCGCTGGGAATTTACTACTACCCCAACCACGAGTTCCGCACCTTCTTCCGCGTGGACAGACCCCCCGTACATATCTTCATCTCTACAAAGGTTATCGCAGAAGCACCCGCTGCATTCCTGTGGGCAGGCATCGGCGATGGCATGAGTAAGGAAACAGAGGTAAGATTCTCTGCAAGAGGCAGAGAGCACGAGCTGACACTGGAGGAACAGGCAGGCGTTGCACTGGCAGCATGTTGCACAGAGCCTCTGCTGAAATACGGCGTACAGGCAATGGAGGACTGCAGAAACAACCGTGCATCCAAGGCAATCGAAGAGGTTGCACTGAACATCTTCATCAACACAGGTATGGTTTCCAACATGGTTGACTCTGCAAAATACAACACATCCTTGGCACACGCTTTCTTCAACGCAAGCACAACACTGCCTCAGATTGAAGCAAGACACAAACACGGCGAGGTTGTTTCCTACGGCACACTGTTGCTGCTGACACTGGATAAGCAGTATGACAAGCTGGAAAGATTCTTCGACTTCTACAAAGGCATGGAACTGCCTACAAAGCTGGCTGACCTGGAAATCGAGGTTGACGAGCTGGATCCCGTACTGGAGCTGGCAGTACAGAGATATGACCTGGATGTGGTTCCTTACGAAATCACACCTGCTATGATTAAGGATGCAATTCTGGAATTAGAAGAATATAACAAAAAAAGAGCATAATTAGGGGAATTCAGGGGGGTCTTTATTGTCAATTTTGTTGATATGCAGAGCCCCCTGAAAATTGTTTAGTTTTTTTAAAAAAACACTCTGGTAAAACGGAAAAAAGTACATTATACTAGGATAGTGTGAAAAAATCGAAAAAATCGAGGATTTCATCTATATAAACCGTGAGACTTGTCTCACAAGAGCAAAAGACGATGCGTCTAAAGACACAAGCAAATGTTTAAAGGAGGAAACAAATTTATGGAATTCGGATATTCTAAGGAGCAGGTACTGCTGAGAGAAATGTACAAGAAATTCGCTGAAACGGAAATCAAACCTCTGGCAGAAGAACTTGACGAAGAAGAAAGATTCCCCGTAGAAAGCATTCCCAAACTTGCTAGATACGGTTTTATGGGCATTCCCTTCCCTAAGGAATACGGCGGCGCAGGCGGCAACTATCTGACATACGCAATGGCAGTTGAAGAACTGGGTAAGGTATGCGCGACTACAGCAGTTATCGTTTCCGCTCACACATCTCTGTGTGCAGGTCCTATCTATTACTTCGGTACAGAAGAACAGAAACAGAAATATCTGGTACCCCTGGCAAAGGGCGAAAAAATCGGTGCATTCGGTCTGACAGAGCCCAGTGCGGGTACAGACTCCTCCATGCAGCAGACAACAGCTGTTCTGGATGGTGACGAATATGTTCTGAACGGTACAAAGGTATTTATCACAAACGCAGGCTACGCTGATATTTATGTAGTTATCGCTATGACAGATAAATCTAAAGGCAATAAGGGCATTTCTGCTTTCATCGTAGAAAAAGGCACACCCGGCTTCTCCGTTGGTAAGAAGGAAAGAAAAATGGGTATTCGCGGTTCTGCAACCTGCGATCTGATTTTTGAAAACTGCAGAATCCACAAGGAAAACATCCTGGGCAAAGAAGGTCAGGGCTTCAAGATTGCAATGCAGACACTGGATGGCGGCCGTATCGGTATCGCTTCTCAGGCTCTGGGTATCATGCAGGGTGCAATCGATGAATGTGTGAAATATGTAATGGAAAGAAGACAGTTCGGCAAGAAGATCGGTCAGTTCCAGAATACACAGTTCGAGCTGGCAGATATGGCTACAAAAGCAGAGGCTGCAAAGCTGCTGGTTTATGAAGCAGCGGCAACAAAGGATGCAGGCAAGCCTTACAGCCATCTGTCTGCAATGTGCAAATACTTTGCCGGCTCTACAGCAAGCGATATCACAAGAAGATGCCTGCAGCTGTTCGGTGGCTATGGTTATACAAGAGACTACCCCGTAGAAAGAATGATGCGTGACGCGAAGATCACAGAAATCTACGAAGGTACATCTGAAGTTCAGAAGATGGTTATCTCCAGCTGGATGAAACTGAAATAATTTGACATAAGAGAACGGAAGGAGAAAAAAATCCATGAAGATTTTAGTTTGTATCAAACAGGTTCCCGATACAGTTGAAGTAAAGATTGACCCCAAAACAGGCACACTGATTCGTGACGGTGTACCCTCTATCATCAACCATGACGACAAGACAGGTATCGAAGCTGCACTGAGAATCAAAGAACAGCTGGGCGGCACAGTAACAGTTGTTTCCATGGGCCCCCCTCAGGCAGACGTTGCTCTGAGAGAAGCACTGGCTATGGGTTGTGACGAAGCATATCTGGTATCTGCTAGAGAATTTGGTGGTTCCGATACATATGCTACATCCGGCATCATCGCAGCAGCTCTGAAGAAAATCGGCTATGATCTGATCATCACAGGTCGTCAGGCTATCGACGGTGACACAGCTCAGGTTGGTCCCCAGATTGCTGAAAAACTGCACCTGCCTCAGGTTTCCTACGTTGAAGAAGTTGTTGAAGCAGCAGCTGACCACGTAGTAGTTAAGAGACAGTTCGAAGATGGTTACCACATCATCAAAATCAAAACTCCTTGCCTGCTGACAGCAATCGCTGAACTGGCTACACCCAGATACATGTCCGTAAGAGGTATCGTTGAAGCTTATGAAAAAGAAATCAAAGTACTGGGCTTCGAAGATCTGAAAGATGGTCTGGAACTGGATATGATCGGTCTGAAGGGTTCCCCCACAAACGTATATCAGTCCTTCACTAAAGAAGTTAAAGGCGCTGGTACAATTCTGGAAGGTCTGTCTGCAGACGAAGCTGTTAAAGCTATCATGGACAAACTGGAAGCTAAGTTCATCATCTAATTTATTTAGACGAAGAATCGGATACTAAATTTAGAAATATAAGGAGGAAACCCTACAATGAGTAAAGGTATTTTCGTAGTAATGGAACAGAGATACGGCAAGGTTCAGAACGTAGGTCTGGAACTTGTTGGTGAAGCTACAAGACTGAAAGAAGATCTGAAGGATGACGTAGTAGCAGTACTGCTGGGTCATGATATCAAAGGCGAAGTTGACAAAATCTTCCACTATGGTGCTGACAAGGTTGTCCTGGTTGACGATCCCATGCTGAAGGACTATGTAACAGAACCTTACACAAAGGCTGTTTGCGAAGTTATCAAAGCATTTGATCCCGAAATCATGCTGTTCGGTGCTTCTTCCATCGGTCGTGACGTTGCTCCCCGTGTAGCATCTCGTGTAAAAACAGGTCTGGTTGCAGATACAACAGGTCTGAGAATGGCTAAGACACAGGAAGAACTGGACAAGGAAGCAGCAATGGGTAACGCAACACCCGAAAGAGCTCTGCTGATGACTCGTCCCGCATTCGGTGGTAACATCATGGCAACACTGATGTGCCCCAGAACAAAACCTCAGATGGCAACTGTACGTCCCGGCGTTATGAAAATGATCGCAAAGGACGAAACAAGAAAAGGCGAACTGGTTGAATTCAAGGTAGATTTCACAGCAGCAGACATGAACGTTGAAATCGTTGAAGCAGTTAAGTCCGACAAGAAATCCGTTGACCTGACAGAAGCAAAACTGATTGTTTCCGGTGGTCGTGGTGTTGGTTCCGCAGAAGGCTTCGATGTAATCAGAGATATGGCTGATGCACTGGGCGCAGAAGTTGGTTCTTCCAGAGCATGTGTAGACGCTGGCTGGATTGAAAAAGACAGACAGGTTGGTCAGACAGGTAAGACAGTACGTCCCGACCTGTACATGGCATGCGGTATTTCCGGTGCTATCCAGCACGTTGCAGGTATGGAAAACTCCGAACTGATCATCGCTATCAACAAGAACGAATCCGCTCCTATTTTTGAAGTAGCTGACCTGGGTATCGTTGGCGATCTGAAGCAGATCCTGCCTAAACTGGCTGACGCTGTAAGAAAATACAAAGCAGCAAAAGCAAACAGCTAATGAAAACCGATTGGTTTTGAAATAAGCGAATGAAGGGCTCTCCGAAAGGAGAGTCCTTTTTTATCCGGAAACGGAGAGGGGAAATGTTTTTGACAGAAGGACAGATAGGTATTTGGAGGCGGATTTGTTTTGCCGAAGGATAGGTCTGTTGATTTTCGAGAAAAAAGCATTGTGCAATTTGTTTAAAAAATAATGGAAAGATGGCTTGTTTTTTTATCGGAAATCAAAGAAAAATTCTGAAAAAATGCAAAAAAACACTTGCAATCCCTGTCTTTATGCCTTATAATAATAGCTGTTGTGACATAGAGTGTTGATACGGAAGGTTGCCGAAGCCGATGAATCAAGGGCTTACGGGTTTTTCCGAGGAGCGATGTCCAGTTCAAAGAAACCGGGCGACAAGGTCACTGTACTGAATATTTTGGGTTTGACTTACCGATAGGGTAAGTTTGCGTATCTGACGTTGCTGGATACACCCGGATGAGTGTGCAGTCACCACTTGTCGTGCTGAAATCAAAAAGTACGAAAAGGAGGGGACTTTTTTTATGGCTAATCCCAAAATCAGAATCAGTCTCAAAGCTTACGATCACAAATTGATCGACCAGTCTGCAGCGCAGATCATCGCAACAGCAATGAACACCGGTGCACAGATCAGCGGCGCTATCCCTCTTCCAACAAAGAAGGAAGTTGTAACAATCATCAGAGCGGTGCATAAATACAAAGACTCTCGTGAACAGTTCGAAATGAGAACTCACAAGAGACTGATTGACATTCTTAGCCCTACACCCAAGACAGCAGACGCGCTGAGCCGTCTGGATCTGCCCGCAGGCGTAGACATTACTCTGAAAGTGATGAAATAATCAACGCTATCCCACACAGCAACGAGCGAAGGTTATTTTTAAACTTTATAAAGAAAACATCCAAAAAAGCTGGTTTATATAAGATAGATAAGTAACAGGAAGTTACAACTCTTATATGACTAGAATGATTACCTGGCGAAGACGAAGACTTCCGAAGGCAATCCGCTGTAGAAAATTAGGAGGTGCAACGAAATGAAAAAGGCGATCATCGCTAAGAAAATTGGTATGACACAGGTTTTCACAGAAAACGGTGCGCTGGTACCAGTTACAGTTCTTGAAGCAGGCCCCTGCGTTGTTATCCAGAAGAAAACAATGGAAAACGACGGCTATGAAGCAATTCAGGTTGGCTTTGCTGATGTAAAGGAAAAGAAAGTAACAAAGCCCATGAAGGGCCATTTCACAAAAGCAGGCGTAGCTGCTAAGAAATATGTGAAAGAATTCAAATTGGAAGATGCAGCAAACTATGAGGTTGGCGCAGAAATCAAAGCTGATGTGTTCGCAGCAGGCGACAAGGTTGACGCAAGCGGCGTTTCCAAAGGTAAAGGTTTCCAGAGTACAATTAAGAGATATAATGCATCCAGAGGGCCTATGGGTCACGGTTCCAAATCTCACAGAGTAGTAGGTTCCATGGGTTCTTCCGCTTACCCCAGCCGTGTTAAAAAAGGCAAAAGAATGCCCGGTCACATGGGTAGCGCAAATGTAACTATCCAGAATCTTGAAATTGTACGTGCTGATGCAGAAAAGAACCTGCTGCTGATCAAGGGCGCAGTTCCCGGTCCTAAGGGTTCCGTTCTGGTAATCAAAGACAGCGTAAAGGCTTGATAAACTTTACGAAAGGAGGAAACTAACATGGCAAATGTTGCAGTATTAAATATGGCAGGCGCTCAGGTAGGCACAATCGAGCTGAATGACGCTATTTTCGGTATTGAAGCAAATGAACATGTGATGCACCTGGCTGTAGTACAGTATCTGGCAAACCAGAGACAGGGCACACAGAGCACAAAAACACGCGCTGAAGTTCGTGGCGGTGGTAGAAAACCTTACAGACAGAAAGGTACCGGCAGAGCAAGACAGGGCTCCATCCGTTCCCCTCAGTGGGTTGGCGGTGGCGTTGTATTCGCTCCCAAGCCCAGAGATTATTCCTTCAAGCTGAACAAGAAGGTGAAAAGACTGGCACTGCAGTCCGCACTTTCCACAAAGGTTGCGGAAGGCAAAATCATCGTTCTGGATGAGCTGACACTGTCTGAAGTAAAGACAAAAGAAATGGTGAAGGTTCTGGGCAACATCAAATGCGACAACGCATTGATCGTTATGGACGGCTCCAACGAAAACGTAATGCTGTCCGCTAGAAATATTCCCACAGTTAAGACAGCTTCCGTAAACACAATCAATGTTTACGACCTGCTGAAATACAACAATCTGGTTGTAACAAAAGAAGCAGTAGAAAAAATCCAGGAGGTGTACGCATAATGGCTGATCTGAAATTTTACGACGTAATCGAAAGACCCGTAATCACAGAAAACAGTATGTCTGTACTGGATGAAAAGAAATATACTTTCATCGTACACCCTGAAGCAACAAAGGCTCAGATTAAAGATGCTGTTGAAAAAATGTTCGAAGGCGCTAAGGTAGCTTCCGTAAACACAATGAACTACGATGGCAAGCCTAAAAGAAGAGGTATGTTCTTCGGCAAAACAAAGAAATATAAAAAAGCAGTTGTGAAACTGACAGCTGACAGCAAAGATATTGAAATTTTTATGGGCATGTAAGCGATAAAAGCACTGAGAAGTGATTGGTTGGAGCGCAAGCTTGCTTGCAGCGAGAACCAAGCATTTATCAGTCGAACGGTATGAGTAAAATGCGAAGCATTTTACGAATAACGAGCTTTCGAGCAGCCACATAAAATCTTTAAGTGTAAACTTGCAAAACACACGGAAACGTGTAGACGATATAAAAATCCGAAAGGAGTGGAAACAAGAGATGGCAATTAAGAGATATAAACCCTATACACCATCCAGAAGACACATGACTGTGTCCGCATTCGATGAAATTACAAAATCCACGCCCGAAAAATCTCTGGTAGTACACCTGAGAAAAACTTCCGGCAGAAACAACCAGGGCAAGCTGACAGTACGTCACCATGGCGGCGGCGCTAAAATCAAATACAGACTGGTTGACTTTAAACGTAACAAAGACGGCGTACCTGCAATTGTTAAGGCGATTGAATACGATCCCAACAGAACAGCAAACATCGCTCTGATTGTTTATGCAGACGGCGTAAAATCCTATATTCTGGCTCCTGCAGGTCTGAAGGTTGGCGATCATCTGATGAACGGCCCCGAAGCAGAAGTTAAGCTGGGCAACACACTGCCCATGAGCAAAATCCCCGTTGGTGCTTCCATTCACAACATCGAAATGAAGCCCGGCAAAGGCGGTCAGCTGGTACGTTCCGCAGGGAATGTTGGTCAGCTGATGGCAAAAGAAGGCAAATATGCAACAGTTAAGCTGCCTTCCGGCGAAATGAGACTGCTGCCTATCGAATGCAGAGCAACAATCGGTCAGATCGGTAATGCAGATCACGAGCTGGTTCACATCGGTAAAGCCGGCAGAAAACGTCACATGGGCGTTAGACCTACAGTAAGAGGTTCCGTAATGAACCCTAACGATCACCCTCACGGCGGTGGTGAAGGTAGAGCACCTATCGGTCGTCCTGCTCCTATGACACCTTGGGGCAAGCCTGCAATGGGTTACAAGACAAGAAACAAACACAAAGCTTCCAACAAGTATATTGTTCGCCGCAGAAACGGCTAATAGATCCGAATGTGCCTAAGGCAGCTTAGGCACGAACAGAAAAAATAAGGAGGATTCATCAATGAGCAGATCTTTGAAAAAAGGACCTTTCGCTGACGATCATCTGCTGAAGAAGATCGATGCTATGAACGCAGCAGGCGAAAAGAACGTAATCAAAACATGGTCTCGTCGTTCTACAATCTACCCCGATATGATCGGTCACACAATCGCAGTTTATGACGGCAGAAAGCACGTGCCTGTATATATCACAGAAGACATGGTAGGCCACAAACTGGGCGAATTTGCACTGACAAGAACTTACAGAGGTCACGGCAAAGACGCAGAAAAGAAATCTAGAGTTCGCTAATTTATCCGATAACGAAAGGAGGTTTCGTTCATGGCAAAAGGTCATAGAAGCCAAATCAAAAAAGAAAGAAACATTGCAACACAGGAAAAAAGACCTCATGCTACTGCTAAATACGTAGGCATCCCCGCTCCCAAGGCGAAAATCGTTCTGGATCAGATTAAAGGCAAGGATGTTGCTACAGCAGCAGCAATGTTGAACTATAGCCCCAGACTGGCAGCAGAAATCATCGGTAAAGTACTGAAATCCGCTGTAGCTAACGCAGAAAACAACCTGGGTATGGACGTAAGCAAACTGTATGTGGAAGAAGTAAGTGCAGATCAGGGCCCTACAATGAAGAGAATTCGCCCCAGAGCACAGGGCAGAGCATATCGCATTCTGAAGAGATCTTGCCATATTTCCATCATTCTCAATGAGAGATAAGGAGGTACGAAATGGGACAGAAGGTTAACCCTCATGGTTTAAGAGTAGGTATCATCAAAGATTGGGATGCAAAATGGTATGCAGAAAAAGACTTTGCTGATAACCTGGTAGAAGACGTTAAAATCAGAAAATTCATCAAGAAGAGACTGTACGATGCAGGCATTTCCAAGATTACAATCGAAAGAACAGCCGGCAGAGTAAAGATCAGCGTATACACAGCAAAACCCGGTATTGTTATCGGTAAGAACGGTGCATCCATCGAAGCACTGAAGGCTGAGCTGCAGAAAATGACAGCACAGAAGGTTGCTGTAAACATCGAAGAAGTAAAGAGACCCGAACTGGATGCACAGCTGGTAGCTGAAAACATTGCGCTGCAGCTGGAAAACCGTGTGACATTCCGTCGTGCGATGAAGCAGGCAATGGGCAGAACAATGAAGTTCGGCGCAAAGGGTATCAAGACAATGGTAAGCGGTCGTCTGGGCGGCGCAGATATCGCGCGTGGCGAATCCTACCACGAAGGTACAATTCCCCTTCAGACACTGAGAGCTGACATCGACTATGGCTTTGCTGAAGCAGATACAACATACGGCAAACTGGGCGTAAAGGTTTGGATCTACAAAGGCGAAGTACTTCCTGTAAAGAATAATAAAAAGTAAGGAGGCGCTAAAGAATCATGTTAATGCCTAAAAGAGTAAAACATCGTAAACAGCAGAGAGGCAAAATGAGAGGCCGTGCATATAGAGGCAACAAAGTAACATACGGCGATTTCGGTATTATGGCGATGGAACCCACATGGATCACATCCAACCAGATCGAAGCAGCACGAGTTGCTATGACAAGACATATCAAACGTGGCGGTGACGTTTGGATCAAAGTATTCCCTGACAAACCCGTATCCGCAAAACCTATCGGTACTCGTATGGGTTCCGGTAAAGGCGCACCTGAATACTGGGTTGCAGTAGTGAAACCCGGCAGAGTAATGTTCGAAATCGGTGGCGTAGAAGAAGATAAGGCAAGAGAAGCGCTGAGACTGGCAATTCACAAACTGCCTATCAAGTGCAAAATCGTATCTAAAGCAGAAGCAGAAGAAATGGCAGGTGAACATCAGTGAAAACAAAAGGTTATGTAAATGAATTGATGGGTAAAACTGCAGATGAATTACAGAAGGACCTTGTTTCCGCGAAGAAAGAGCTGTTCAACCTGAGATTCCAGAACGCAACAAACCAGCTGGACAATACAGCGAGAATCAAGGAAGTTCGTAAGAACATCGCAAGAATCCAGACAATCATCACAAAGAAAGCAAGAGAAGTAAAATAATAGATATTCCGTTCGTTGAAAGGAGGAAATCATCGTGGAAAGAAATCTTCGTAAAACCAGAATTGGTAGAGTAGTTAGCGACAAGATGGACAAAACAATCGTTGTTGCTGTTGAAGATAAAGTAAAACACCCTCTGTATGGCAAAATCGTTAACAGAACATACAAACTGAAAGCTCATGACGAAAACAACGAATGCGGTATCGGCGATCGTGTTAAAGTTATGGAAACAAGACCTCTGTCCAAGGACAAGAGATGGAGACTTGTAAGCATCATCGAAAAAGCAAAATAATCCTTTTTGGAGAGGAGGACGAAATATGGTTCAGCAGGAAACCAGATTAAAAGTAGCAGATAACTCCGGGGCGAAAGAACTTCTGTGCATCAGAGTTCTGGGCGGCTCCACAAGAAGATATGCAGGCGTGGGCGACATCATTGTTGCTGCGGTTAAAGACGCAACACCCGGCGGCGTTGTAAAAAAAGGTGATGTAGTAAAGGCTGTTGTAGTAAGAACAGTTCATCCCGTAGGCAGAGCAGACGGCAGCTACATCAAATTCGACGAAAACGCAGCTGTAATTATCAAAGACGACAAAAACCCCAGAGGTACTCGTATCTTTGGGCCCGTTGCAAGAGAGCTGAGAGAAAAACAGTTCATGAAGATTCTTTCTCTGGCTCCCGAAGTACTGTAATAGGAGGTGCGACAGGTGGCTAATATGAAACTGAAAACCGGTGACAAGGTAGTTGTTATTGCCGGTAAGGATAAAGGCAAAGAAGGCAAGATTGTTGCTGTAGATAAAAAGAACAACCGCGTAATGGTTGAAGGCGTGAACATGGTTTCCAAACACACAAAACCCAACGCACAGAACCAGCAGGGCGGCATCATCAAGAAGGAAAACTTCATTCATGCTTCCAACGTAATGTACCTGCATAACGGCAAGGCTACAAGACTGGGCGCTATGATCAAAGATGGTAAAAAGGTAAGAGTAGCAAAGAAAACAGGCGAAGTAATCGACTAATAAATACCTGGTGAAAGGAGGCAAACAATGAGCAGATTAAAAGACTTCTATGAAGCACAGATCGTTCCTGAAATGACTAAGAAATTTTCTTATACAAATAAACTGGCTGTTCCCAAACTGGAAAAGATCATTATCAACATGGGCGTTGGCGAAGCAAGAGAAAACGCTAAGGTTCTGGATGGCGCTGTAAGAGATATGAGCATTATCTCCGGTCAGAAACCTGTAGTAACAAAGGCAAAAAAATCCATCGCGAACTTCAAGCTGCGTGAAGGTATGAACATTGGCTGCAAGGTTACTCTGAGAGGCGACAGAATGTATGAATTCACAGACAGACTGGTAAACATCGCACTGCCTCGTGTACGTGACTTCCGTGGCGTAAAAGCAAACAGCTTTGACGGCAGAGGTAACTACACAATGGGTATCAAAGAACAGCTGATCTTCCCTGAAATCGAATATGATAAAGTAGACAAGATCAGAGGCATGGACATCGTTTTTGTTACAACAGCAAAAACAGATGAAGAAGCAAGAGAACTGCTGAGACTGTTCGGTATGCCATTCGCTAAATAAGGGAGGGACAAAGATGGCTAAAAAATCTATGAAAGTTAAGCAGCAGAGAGCGCCTAAGTTCTCTACAAGAGCTTATACACGTTGCAGAGTTTGCGGCAGACCCCACTCTGTACTGAAAAAATATGGAATTTGCCGTATTTGCTTCCGTGAACTGGCATACAAAGGTCAGATTCCCGGCGTAAAGAAAGCAAGCTGGTAATTGAAAGGAGGAATTCACAATGTCTATGAGCGACCCTATCGCAGATATGCTGACAAGAATCAGAAATGCTAATACTGCAAAACACGATACAGTAGATGTTCCTTCTTCCAAAATGAAGAAAGCAATCGCTGACATCCTGGTAGCAGAAGGTTACGTAAAAGGTTACGAAGTAATCGAAGACGGTATCAAATCCACACTGCGCATCAGCCTGAAATATGGTGAAGACAAAAACGTAAAAGTAATCACAGGTCTGAAGAGAATTTCCAAACCCGGCCTGAGAGTATTCGCTGGCAAAGACGAGCTGCCTAAAGTTCTGGGTGGTCTGGGCACAGCAATTATTTCCACAGACAAAGGCCTGATGACAGACAAAGCTGCAAGAAAAGCTGGTCTGGGCGGCGAAGTTGTCGCTTTCATCTGGTAAGATAGAGACAGAATTATAGGAGGTGCAGACCATGTCCAGAATCGGTAAATTGCCCGTAGTGGTACCCGCTGGCGTAGAAGTTAAGATTGGCGAAGGCAATCTGCTGACAGTGAAAGGCCCTAAAGGTACACTGGAAAGAAAATTATCCGCAGACATGAACATCGCAATGGAAGACGGTCAGATCGTAGTTACAAGACCCAGCGATCTGAAGAAGCATAGAGCATTACACGGCCTGACAAGAACACTGATCCACAACATGATTGTTGGTGTTACAGAAGGCTATGAAAAGGCACTGGAAATCAACGGTGTAGGTTACAGAGCAGCAAAATCCGGTAAGAAGCTGACACTGACACTGGGTTATTCTCACCCTGTAGAGATGGAAGATCCCGCAGGCATCGAATCCATCGTTGAGGGTACAAACAAAATCATCGTTAAGGGTATTGATAAAGAAAAAGTAGGTCAGTTTGCAGCCGAAATCAGAACAAAAAGACCTCCCGAACCTTACAAAGGCAAAGGTATCAAATACGCTGACGAACACATCAGACGTAAAGTTGGTAAGACCGGTAAGAAATAATCTGCGCACGGCGGCGTAAGGTATATTTATATCGGAAAGTGACTAATTTTTGAAGAAACGGAGTGAATTTGCTATGATCAATAAGCCCAATCGTGCTGCGGCTCGTGTGAAAAGACACTACAGAATCCGCAACCATGTAAAAGGCACAGCTGCCAGACCTAGACTGGCAGTATTCAGATCCAATAAACACATGTATGCGCAGATCATTGATGACGTTGCGCAGCATACACTGGTTGCAGCATCCACAATGGAAGCTGAAATCGCAAGCAAGGTTGAATACACAAACACAGTAGCAGCTGCTGCTGCAGTAGGTGAAGCTGTTGCAAAGAAAGCAATCGAAAAAGGCATCACTGAAGTAGTATTCGACAGAGGCGGTTTTGTATACCAGGGTAAGGTTCAGGCACTGGCAGAAGCAGCTAGAGAAGCTGGCCTGAAATTCTAAGGCAAGGAGGAAAGTAAGTTGAAAAGAATCGATCCAAGCACTTTAGATCTGAAAGATAAAGTAGTTACCATCAACCGTGTATCCAAGACGGTAAAAGGTGGTCGTACAATGAGATTCTCTGCTCTGGTTGTTGTTGGCGACGGCAATGGCCATGTAGGCTGCGGTATGGGTAAGGCAGCTGAAATTCCCGATGCAATCCGCAAAGGAAAAGAAGCAGCGATGAAAAATATCATCAAAGTAGAAATGAACGATGTAGACAGCATCTACCACGGCGTTACAGGTGAATACGGCAGTGCAAGCGTACTGCTGATGCCCGCTCCCGAAGGTACTGGTATCATCGCCGGCGGTCCCGCGCGTGCGGTTCTGGAACTGGCTGGTATCCGTAACATCAGAACAAAATCCCTGGGCTCCAACAACAAACGTAACGTTGTAAGCGCAACCATCGAAGGTCTGTCCAGAGCGACAACACCCGAAGCTGTTGCGAAACTGCGTGGCATTTCTGTTGAAGAACTCTTAGGTTAAGGAGGATTAGACAGATGGCTGAAATTAAAATCACATTGGTGAAATCCACAATCGGTGCAATTCCCAAACATAAAAGAACAGTTCAGGCGCTGGGTCTGAACAAAACAAACAGTAGTGTAATTCAGCAGGACAATGCGGCAATCAGAGGTATGCTCCATCAGATTAGCCACCTTGTTAAAGTTGAAGAAGTTTGATTTTAGGAGGTGCCCAAATGAACTTATGCGAACTGAGACCCGCTGAAGGTTCCAGAGGTAAAAACTGGAGACGCGGCAGAGGTCATGCAACAGGCAATGGCAAAACAGCCGGCAGAGGCCATAAAGGTGCCGGTCAGCGTTCCGGTACAAGCGGCAAATGCGGCTTTGAAGGCGGCCAGATGCCTCTGTACAGAAGACTTCCTAAGAGAGGCTTCACATGCAGAAACAGCAAAGAAATTGTTGCAATCAACGTTTCCATGCTGAACGTATTTGATAATGATACAGTAGTAGACATTGATGCTTTGAGAAACGTTGGTCTGATCAGCAATCCCAGAGATGGCGTGAAGATCCTTGGCGAAGGCGATCTGGAAAGAAAGCTGACAGTTAAGGTTAACTACTTCAGCAAAACAGCTCAGGAAAAAATTGAAGCGGCCGGCGGCAAAGCAGAGGTGATTTAATTGTTTAAGATTTTCGTTAACTCTTGGAAAACGAAAGAAATTAGAAACAAGATTGGAAAACAGCCTGGAGATCAGGTAACTGTAACAGTGAAAGAGGTATAGCGATCCGGACATTCCGCAACTCGTACTTTCAGAGGTGGACTTCATCTCATCTGATCAGGTATAGGTTTACAGATGGGAAGTAGTCTGAGAGAACAGACTACTCCGGCAGCTGGTGAAGAACGAATTGATTCTTGCGGAATTCCAGAATTCCTTCGTCGCGCATTTTTCCAAGTTCTTTCGAGAGGGCACTGCGATCCAGGTTGAGATAATCTGCCAGTTCCTGTCGGTTAAAAGAAATTTGAAAGACCGTGCTTTCGGCTTTGGACGCCTGAGAGGACAGATAGATCAGCAGACGTCCCCGGATGGTCTTTGGGGTTGTGCAGAAAATCCGGTTGGACAGGATGAGATTTTTGTAAATGGAAATTCGAAGGAGATTCTGCATGATCTTGTCCGTCCAGAGAGTATCTTTATAGCGGGGCTGCATCAAAGTCTCCAGATTCAGGAAAAGAAGATTTGTATATTCAGCGGCTACTGCATTCACCATCAAAGGCTCCTGACAAAAAGCGTAGGTTTCTGCAAATACTTGTCCTGCCGAGATGTTGCTCAGCAGACTTTTATTTCCCCAGAGATCTACATTTTCGATATTAACACTTCCCGTCAGAACAATTCCGATTTCTCGGACGGATTCTCCCATTCGAAAAATAAGTTCATTTTTTGCGCGCGATCGCTCACCCTCACTTCTCCTCCTGGCGGAATCGACTCAAAGGAGGAGTTTCCGGCCTGATTTCACTGGCAAACTGGCGAAAATCGCAGCACCAAGGACAGCATTATGAAACTTGCCGCCGTTGCGCTGGCGCTCATGCCCGGCATTGCCATCGCCTCATCATGGACTTCTCAGGGACTCCCCACCTTCGAAGCGGAAGGTACGGGTAAATTCGTCAGCCATGCAGCGTTGACGAAGGGTACGCGTCCTTTAATCCTAAATTTTGACCAACAGTGCTGGCAGCCTGCTGATGCAATAAAACTCAACCAGATGCTGTCGCTAAAACCGTGTGAAGGCGCCCCGCCGCAGTGGCGCTTATTCAAAGACGGCGATTACACGCTGGAAGTGGATACCCGCTCCGGAACGCCAACGTTGATGCTCTCGGTAAAAAGCGCCGCTGACCCTGTCACGACCCAGATTCGCCAGTGCCCGAAATGGGATGGTTCGCCGTTAACACTGGATGTGAGCCAGACCTTTCCGGAAGGTGCCGTGGTACGTGATTTCTACAGCCAGCAAACGGCAACGGTAAAAAATGGGTCGATTACCCTACAGCCTGCTGCAGCCAGTAACGGACTGTTGCTGCTGGAACGGGCGGAAACCGATGCCCCGGCCGCTTTCGACTGGCATAACGCTACGGTGTATTTCGTCCTGACAGACCGCTTTGTAAATGGTGACCCGAGCAACGACCACAGCTACGGGCGTCGCAACGACGGCATGCAGGAAATTGGCACCTTCCATGGCGGCGATTTGCGCGGGCTCGCCAGCAAACTCGACTACCTGCAACAGTTAGGCGTCAACGCCCTGTGGATCAGCGCGCCGTTTGAGCAAATCCACGGCTGGGTCGGCGGTGGCACCAAAGGTGATTTCCCCCATTATGCTTACCACGGCTATTACACTCAGGACTGGACCACGCTCGACGCGAATATGGGTAATGAAGCTGACCTGCGTGCCCTGGTTGAGGGTGCGCACCAGCGCGGCATTCGTATCCTGTTCGATGTCGTCATGAATCATACCGGCTACGCCACGCTGGCGGATATGCAGGAGTATCAGTTTGGGGCGCTGTACTTGTCGGGCGATGAACTGAAAAACACGCTCGGTGAACGCTGGACGGACTGGAAGCCAGCCGCCGGGCAAAGCTGGCACAGCTTTAATGATTACATCAACTTCAGCGATAAAGCCGGCTGGGAAAAATGGTGGGGAAAAAACTGGATCCGCACCGATATTGGCGATTACGACAATCCGGGTTTTGACGACCTGACCATGTCGCTGGCTTTCCTGCCCGATCTGAAAACCGAATCCACCACGCCTTCCGGGCTACCAAACTTTTATCAACACAAACCGGATACGCACGCTAAAGCTATTGCTGGTTACACGCCCCGCGATTATCTGACCCACTGGCTCAGCCAGTGGGTGCGTGATTACGGGATTGACGGGTTTCGGGTCGATACCGCCAAACACGTCGAACTTCCCGCCTGGCAGCAGTTAAAAACACAGGCCAGCGCGGCACTGGTTGAATGGAAGAAAGCGAACCCGGATAAAGCGCTGGATGATAAACCTTTCTGGATGACCGGCGAGGCCTGGGGTCACGGCGTGATGCAAAGCGACTATTACCGTCACGGCTTTGATGCGATGATCAATTTCGACTATCAGGAGCAGGCGGCAAAGGCCGTCGATTGTCTGGCAAATATGGATGTCACCTGGCAACAGATGGCTGAGAAATTGCAGGATTTCAACGTTCTGAGCTATCTTTCCTCGCACGATACGCGTCTGTTCCGCGAAGGTGGAGACAAAGCCGCCGAGCTATTGCTGCTGGCGCCAGGCGCGGTACAACTCTTTTACGGCGACGAGTCTGCCCGGCCCTTTGGACCAACAGGTTCAGACCCATTGCAGGGTACGGGCTCAGAAATGAACTGGCCGGATGTGACCGGGAAATCTGCCGCTATCGTCGCTCACTGGCAGCGCATCAGTCAGTTCCGGGCCAGACATCCCGCCATCGGTGCTGGTAAACAGACCACGCTGACATTGAAGCAGGGATACGGATTTATCCGCGAGCATGGCGACGATAAGGTGATGGTGGTGTGGGCCGGTCAGCCCTGATCCCAACAGGCTTCTCGCTGTGCATACAGCGGGAAGCCCAACACAAAATAAAAAACCAGCCAGGCAAACATCTGCAGCACAAAACATCAATCCGGTCCGCTTCCCCTGATTTGCACCCTGCCATAGGTAGCGCTATGGTTAGCCACTTTACTACTCAGTTCGACAGACCCCCTGCTATGACATTCTCACTTTTTGGCGACAAATTTACCCGCCATTCAGGCATCACCCGCCTGATGGAGGACCTCAACGACGGTTTACGCACCCCAGGCGCCATCATGCTCGGCGGTGGTAATCCGGCGCAAATTCCAGAGATGCAAAATTACTTCCAGTCTCTGCTGACAGATATGCTGGCAAACGGCAAAGCCACTGATGCGCTTTGCAATTATGACGGTCCGCAAGGGAAAACCGAGCTCCTGTCTGAGTTGGCGAAACTGCTACGTGAGAAGCAGGGATGGGATATCGAGCCACAAAATATTGCACTGACAAATGGCAGTCAGAGCGCGTTTTTCTACTTATTCAATCTGTTCGCCGGACGCCGCGCTGACGGAACAACGCAAAAAGTGTTATTCCCATTAGCCCCGGAATACATTGGCTATGCAGATTCCGGGCTGGAAGAAGATCTCTTCGTCTCAGCACGTCCGAACATTGAGCTGCTACCGGAAGGCCAATTTAAGTATCACGTTGATTTTGAACACCTGCACATCGGTGAAGAAACGGGCATGATCTGCGTGTCGCGCCCCACTAACCCGACAGGCAACGTGATCACCGACGACGAGCTGATGAAGCTGGACCGGCTGGCCAACCAGCATGGGATCCCACTGGTGATTGATAACGCCTATGGGGTACCGTTCCCTGGCATCATCTTTAGCGAAGCGCGTCCGCTGTGGAACCCCAACATTGTGCTGTGCATGAGCCTTTCCAAGCTGGGCCTGCCAGGTTCCCGCTGCGGCATCATTATCGCCAATGAAAAAATCATCACTGCGATTACCAATATGAACGGCATCATCAGCCTTGCACCTGGCGGGATGGGACCGGCGATGATGTGCGAGATGATTAAACGTAACGATCTGCTGCGCCTGTCCGAAACGGTTATCAAGCCGTTTTACTATCAGCGCGTTCAGGAGACGATTGCGATTATTCGCCGCTACTTGTCAGAAGATCGCTGCCTTATCCATAAACCAGAGGGCGCGATTTTTCTTTGGCTGTGGTTCAAAGATTTGCCCATTACTACTGAACTGCTGTATCAGCGCCTGAAAGCGCGCGGCGTACTGATGGTTCCTGGTGACTACTTCTTCCCAGGTCTGGATAAACCCTGGCCGCATACCCATCAGTGCATGCGGATGAACTACGTACCAGAACCTGAGAAAATCGAAGCTGGCGTGAAGATTCTGGCTGAAGAGATCGAACGCGCCTGGCTGGAAGGCTAACGCAAACCCGACCCAAGTGCGGGTCGGGCTCACTTCACAGCGGCTGTGAACGCAGGCGCTGGCGCTGAATACTGACGGCATCAACACACTGCAACGCGCTGGTCGGGCAGGCTTCTACACACGCAGGCCCCGCCTCGCGATGCCAGCACAAATCGCATTTTATCGCCTGCACCCGCGACGAACGGGCAACGACATTCATTGCCCCAAACGGGCAGGCCAGCATACAGCTTTTACAACCAATACAACGTGCCTGTTCAACGAAGATATGCCCATGTTCACGACGAATGGCGTGAGTTGGACAAACATTCGCACAGGGAGCGTCTTCGCATTGATGGCAGGCGACCGCCGTGGTAAAGGCGTCGTCTTTGATTACCCGAATCCGCGGGATAAACGCAGAAGAAGAGACCGACGCACAGTCCTGGTTTTGCTGATGCGCGACGACACAGGCAACTTCACAGGTACGACACCCAATACATTTTGCCGCATCCGCCATAATAAACGCGTTCATTGCCCCCTCCCTCTGCGTGAAAACCACAGAGTGCCAGAGAGGTCGCCCTTGTCGCTTTGATCGGACAGGGGAAACGGTTAAATATTGTCAGGTGCCTGAATAACTATGGATCTCTGCCTAATCGCGAACGGTAAAACCCAGCTCATTTGAAATCGCCTGCGCGGTTTCCCGTAGCGGCTTGAGTAGATTTTTTTCCCCTATCTGCTTAAGTCGCGAGGTAGAGAGTGAAATTGACACTGCGTACGGCACCCGACCATGAATATCAAACACCGGCACGGCAATACAGGAAACGCCCAGTTCGTTCTCTTCCCGATCCATCGCCATACTGCTTTCGCGGATCTGCGCCAATTCGTCGTACATCGCCGGTAAACCGGTAATGGTATTGCGGGTCAGTGGCTGAATAAGATCCTGATGGCTCTCCCAGTAGGCTTCCACATAATCCGCATGCCCAAACGCCATGTAAATTTTACCCATCGCGGAGCAATACAGCGGCATATGTTGACCGATATAAGCGCGAGTACGCAGCATGCCCGTCGTCGGTTCCAGCTTATAAATCAGAATCGCGTGGTCATCTTCACGGCTTGAGAAGTTGATTGTTTCACCAGTAGCAATATTCAACGCTTCGAGGTGCGGAGCGGCAACATGGATGATATTCAGTGACGACAGCGCCTTCTGCCCAACGGCGATAAATTTGGTGGTCAGCCTATAGCTACCCGCAGCAGGTGCAGGCGTGACATATCCGCAGGACTGCAGCCCTTGCAGGAGTCGATGCACAGTACTTTTGTTCAGCCCGGCCAGTTCAGACAGATGGGCCAATGGGCACCCATTCGGATAGTTACTCAGAATCTCAATCAACATCAAACCACGGAACAGGCTCTGACTTCCGGCTGGCCTCTCTTTGTCTTGCGTCATTTCACTCTCTTTTGTGCCCATCGCTTCCGCTCCCCTTTTCGTCGCGCTCTGATGGTAGCGCAAAGTGTGTTTCAGTTCACGATCTGAACCGAAAAAACACAACTATTTGATTTTGATGATTTTAAAAAATAGACCACCCCGTTGATCTGTCAAAATTTGATCGCTATATTTGAAATCAGATTTCGCATAGTGAAATTTAGAGATAAAAAAGCGATCAAATTTAAACAAGGAAACAGGAATGAAAGTCACTTTTGAGCAGTTGAAAGATGCGTTCAATCGGGTACTGCTGGCACGCGGTATTGCCGTTGAAACCGCCGATGCCTGTGCCGAAATGTTTGCGCGCACTACCGAGTCCGGCGTTTATTCGCACGGTGTGAATCGTTTTCCTCGTTTTATTCAGCAATTGGATAACGGCGACATCATTCCTGAGGCCAAACCGCAACGCATTACCAGCCTGGGGGCGATTGAACAATGGGATGCTCAGCGTTCGATCGGCAATCTGACGGCGAAAAAGATGATGGACAGAGCCATTGAGCTGGCCTCCGATCACGGTATTGGCCTGGTCGCACTGCGTAACGCCAACCACTGGATGCGCGGCGGCAGCTATGGCTGGCAGGCGGCGGAGAAAGGTTACATCGGTATCTGCTGGACTAACTCGATTGCCGTCATGCCGCCGTGGGGTTCGAAAGAGTGCCGCATTGGTACTAACCCGTTGATCGTCGCGATCCCCTCATCGCCAATCACCATGGTTGATATGTCGATGTCGATGTTCTCCTACGGCATGCTGGAAGTGAATCGCCTGGCCGGTCGCGAACTGCCGGTAGATGGTGGCTTTGATGATGAAGGCAATCTCACCAAAGAGCCGGGCGTTATAGAAAAAAACCGCCGCATATTGCCAATGGGTTACTGGAAAGGTTCAGGTCTGTCGATTGTGCTGGATATGATTGCCACCCTGCTTTCTGATGGCTCTTCCGTTGCGGAAGTCACCCAGGATAACAGCGATGAATATGGCGTTTCACAGATTTTCATCGCCATTGAAGTGGATAAGCTGATTGATGGCGCCACCCGTGATGCCAAGCTACAGCGGATTATGGATTTCATCACCACCGCCGAACGCGCAGATGAAAACACGCCTGTCCGTCTGCCGGGCCACGAGTTTACAAAGCTACTGGAAGAAAATCGCCGGAACGGTATCACCGTTGACGACAGCGTCTGGGCAAAAATTCAGGCCCTGTAAGGAGCAACACCATGATCTTCGGACATATTGCTCAACCTAACCCATGCCATTTGCCTGCTGCGATTGAAAGGGCGCTCGACTTTCTGCGCACCACAGATTTTCGCAAACTGGAGCCGGGCGTGGTGGAGATCGACGGTAAAAATATCTTCGCGCAAATTATTGATTTAACCACGCGTGACGTTGCCGAAAATCGTCCTGAGGTGCATCGCCGCTATCTGGATATTCAGTTTCTGGCCTGGGGTGAAGAAAAAATCGGTATCGCCATTGATACCGGAAATAATCAAATCAGCGAATCGTTATTAGCACAGCGCGATATTATTTTCTTTCACGGTTGCGAACATGAATCGTTCCTTTAAATGATCCCGGGAAGCTACGTCATATTTTTCCCACAGGATGTTCATCGCCCCGGATGCCATAAGTCGGTCGCCACGCCGATCAGAAAAATCGTGGTTAAAGTGGCTATTTCAGTTTTATAAAAGGAGCACAAAAAATGAAAGCTAACACTACCGGTTATATTATCGGTGCGTACCCCTGTGCACCCTCATTTCACCAAAAGAGTGAAGAGGAAGAGAAGGAATTCTGGCGACAACTCTCCGATACCCCGGATATTCGCGGACTGGAGCAGCCCTGTCTTGAACATCTGCACCCGTTAGGCGACGAATGGTTATTACGCCATACGCCGGGCGACTGGCAAATCGTGGTCACGGCCATTATGGAAACCATGCGCCGTCGCGGTATTAATGGTGGTTTCGGGCTGGCCTCCAGCGATGAAGAACAGCGTAAAGCCTGCGTGGCGTATTACCGTCATCTGCAGCAGAAAATCAACCATATCAATGCGGCCAACGGCGGAAAAGTGATTGCACTGGAGTTGCATGCTGCCCCGCTGGCGGGCAACCCGAACGTCGCTCAGGCCACCGACGCGTTTGCTCGTTCGCTGAAAGACATTACCCGCTGGGACTGGTCCTGTGATCTGGTGTTGGAACATTGCGATGCCATGACAGGCCCCGCGCCACGCAAAGGATTTTTACCGTTAGACGACGTGCTGGACGCAATAACCGGATATGACATCAGCGTGTGCATTAACTGGGCGCGATCGGCCATTGAAGGGCAGAACCTCGCCCTACCGCTGACCCACACGCAGCAGACCAAACGGGCTGGGAAACTGGGCGCACTGATGTTCTCCGGCACCACGCTTACGGGGGAATACGGCGAGTGGCAGGACTTACATGCACCGTTTGCCCCTTTCTGTCCAGAAGGTCTAATGACCACAGAGCATGCCCACGAATTATTCGCCTGCGCAGGAGCTGAGCCATTGCAATTTTCTGGCATTAAATTGCTGGAAATAAATGCCAGTGCAGATGTGAACCATCGTGTAGCGATATTGCGCGACGGTATCGCCGCATTAAATAAAGCAAAACTATAAAAATAAAATACTACTCTACGAGAATATTAATATGAACATGACCTCTCGCCCTACACTTCAAGACATACCCCGTCAGCGCTGGCTACGGATTATTCCACCTATTCTCATCGCCTGTATTATTTCTTATATGGACCGCGTCAATATCGCATTCGCGATGCCCGGCGGAATGGATGAGGAATTAGGTATTTCCGCCACCATGGCCGGTCTGGCCGGCGGTATTTTCTTTATCGGCTATCTGTTTTTGCAGGTTCCCGGCGGAAAAATTGCCGTTCACGGCAGCGGCAAGAAATTTATCGGCTGGTCCTTGGTTGCCTGGGCGGTCATTTCCGTTCTGACGGGCTTAATCACAAATCAGTATCAACTGCTGGTTTTGCGCTTCTTACTCGGCGTTGCCGAAGGCGGCATGCTGCCGGTCGTGCTGACGATGATCAGTAACTGGTTCCCCGATGCAGAACGCGGTCGCGCCAATGCGATTGTGATTATGTTTGTGCCGATTGCCGGGATCATCACCGCCCCGCTCTCGGGTTGGATCATTACCGTTCTCGACTGGCGTTGGCTGTTTATCATTGAAGGTTTATTGTCTGTCGTCGTCCTGGTGCTGTGGGCCTATACCGTTTACGACCGTCCACAGGAGGCGCGCTGGATCTCTGAGGCCGAGAAAAATTACCTGGTCGAAACGCTGGCCGCCGAGCAAAAAGCCATTGCCGGAACCGAAGTCAAAAATGCCTCTCTGGGCGCGGTGCTGTCCGATAAAACCATGTGGCAGCTAATCGCGCTGAACTTCTTCTATCAGACCGGGATTTACGGTTACACCCTGTGGCTGCCGACCATCCTCAAAGAGTTGACGCACAGCAGCATGGGACAGGTCGGTATGCTCGCCATTCTGCCGTACGTCGGGGCCATTGCCGGGATGTTCCTGTTCTCTTCTCTCTCTGACCGCACCGGTAAACGCAAGCTGTTCGTCTGCCTGCCGCTGATTGGCTTCGCCTTGTGCATGTTCCTCTCTGTGGCGCTGAAAAATAACGTCTGGCTGGCTTATGCCGCGCTGGTCGGCTGCGGATTCTTCCTGCAATCGGCGGCTGGCGTGTTCTGGACCATCCCGGCACGTCTGTTCAGCGCTGAAATGGCGGGCGGCGCGCGCGGGGTTATCAACGCGCTTGGCAACCTCGGCGGATTTTGTGGCCCTTATGCGGTCGGGGTTCTGATCACGCTGTACAGCAAAGACGCCGGCGTTTATTGCCTGGCGATCTCCCTGGCGCTGGCCGCGCTGATGACGCTCTCCCTGCTGGTGGTGCCCGCAGCGGCCGTCAGCTTTACCGACATGACCAATCACTGGGCCAAGGACGATGTGGAGTACTTGGCCACCCAGGGGGTGGTCAAGGGGACCAGCGCCACCACCTTTGCTCCAGACCAGAAGATGACC